>Ga0247672_1000032_pt1 | contig 27342 bp, 26 predicted proteins | sample CNK13_metaG_FD_182719 | JGI IMG/M metagenome (GOLD analysis project Ga0247672, IMG submission 182719) | Soil microbial communities from Purdue University Martell Research Forest, Indiana, United States - CNK13 | ecosystem: Environmental > Terrestrial > Soil > Temperate forest > Bulk soil... | reverse complement strand
CGGCTGGGTTGGGCACTTCCTCGGCGACCGTGAAGATGCCGCCCTGGTACAGCTCGGCCACAGGATCGCCTTCCTTCTCCTTCGCCAGGATTTCCTCGGCGTGCTTTTCCGAGTTGTCGAGCGGCCTGTAGCCCAGGCGTGTCGCATTCGAGTTGTCGTACCAGCTCCTCTTGTTGCCCGACACGCCGTAGACGATCTCGAACTTCACGTCGGGATGGTCGATGCCGATCTGGACGAGCTGCGCCAGGTCGCGCGGGCTGAGCCAGATCGACAGGCGCCGCTTGTCGAGCGGCTGGGGATTGACGTTGCCGATGCGCATCAGGAACACCTCCATGCCGTACTTGTCGGCGTAGAGGCTGCCGAGCGCTTCGCCGAACACCTTGGAGACGCCGTAGCGTCCGTCGGGCTTGATGTAGACGCGGTGGTCGATCGTTTGCGCACGGCGATAGAACCCCACCGCGTGGTTGCTGGTGGCGAAAAGGATCCGCTTCACCTTGTTCTTGCGCGCGGCCTCGAAGATGTTGTAGCAGCCGACGATGTTCGCCTCGTGGATCGCCTTCCAGGGGCCCTCCACCGAATAGCCGCCGAGGTGGACGACGGCGTCGACGCCTTTCGTGATCTTCAACGCGTCGGGCATCTTCGAGATGTCGGCCCGGATGAATTTTTCGTCCCTGCCGGGCTTGAGGCTTCTCTTGTCGGAAAGGCGCAGGGCGTACTTCCCCGCGAGCTCGCGCCGCAGGTGGGAGCCGACATCGCCGGCAGCGCCGGTAATCAGCACGGTCTTCATGGCCTCCTCTTCCAGTGTTCGGCGTTCACCGCGCCCTTCGGCACGCGCCCCCTGACGATCTCGGCCGCCTGCGCCACGGTCTCGAGCGACTGGTGCTCGATCGCGGGATCCGTGAGCCCGGCGGTGTGGGGCGTGGCGATGACGTCGGGACGTGCGGCGAGCCGCGGCGTCGGCATCTGGTCGGGCGCGCGGCCGACGTCGATGGCGCAGCCGGCGAGCTGCCCGGAGTCGAGCGCGGCTTCGAGCGCCGCCTCGTCGACCAGGTTGCCGCGCGAGACATTGATGAAGTAGGCGCCGCGTTTCATCCTGGAGAATGCTCCATCGTTGAGAAGATTTTCGGTTTCCGCGGTCGCAACTGCGAGCGGCACGATGTAGTCGGATTTCCCGAGCAGCTCATCGAAGGGGGTCTGCTCCACGTCCTTGACGTACGGATCGTTGACCAGCACGTGCATGCCGAGCGCCTCGGCTATGCGGACGACTTCGCGCCCGATCGCGCCGTAGCCGATGACGCCCAGCGTGCTTCCCTTGAGCTCCTTCCCGGTCGTTGCCTTCGGCACGTGGCCGCTTCGGTACTCGATGGTGGAGCGGGTGACGCCACGCGAGAGGTCGACCATCAGACCGATCACGAGCTCGGAGACCGAGGTGACGAACCCGGCGCTCGCCTGGGTGACGAGCACGCCGGCCCTGCTCGCCGCGGCGACGTCGACGTTGCGGATGTCGATCGCGCAGCGCAGGAACGCCTTCAGCTTCGGCAGGCGCTCGAACAGCGCCGCCGGTCCCGGCGATTGGCGGTAGGAGACGATGAGATCGCAGTCGCTCGCCGCCTCGATCAGCGCCTCCCCTTCGAGGGGTCGTCTTCCTTGGTGAAGCCGGACTTCGCCCACTTGCCGCAGTCCGGCGAGCGCGCGCGGGCCGTAATAGAGCTCGCGCGCTTCCGGCGAATGCGTGAGCAGAATCTTCACGCAGCCTGCTGGCGCTCGGCGGCGAGCTTGCGGTAGCGCTCGAGCGAGCGCGTGAGATGCCGGCGCATCGCCTCGCGCGCCGCGCCCGAGTTGCGGTCGCGGATCGCCTCGAAGATGCGCCGGTGCTCCTCCTGGATCAGCGCGAGATAGGCCTTCTGCCCTCCCATGCGCTCGGGCAGCCCGCTGACCGTGCGCCGGGGGATGAGGTGCCGGCCGATGAACTGGAGGAACCTCGGAAACTCCGGATTGCCGGTGGCATCGGCGATGGCGCGGTGGAACGCGAGGTCCTCGTCGACCGCCGATCGGCCGGCGGCGCTTGCCTCTTCAATCGCATTCAACGCAGCCGCGATGGCGCGAAGCTGCAGTTTGGAGGCGCGCTCGGCGGCGATGCCGGCGGATTCGATCTCGACGCCCAGGCGCAACTCCATGACATTGAGGACGTCGGCGAGCGTCTGCATGCGCTCGGGCTCGATGCGGAACGGCGCGTGCTGCGGCTCGGCCGAGACGAAAGCGCCCACGCCCTGGCGCGTGACCACGAGCCCTTCGGCGCGCAGCGCCGCCACCGCCTCGCGCACCACGGTGCGGCTCACGCGCGCGGCGCGCGTCAGCGCCTGCTCGGTCGGCAGCCGCGCGCCCGGCGCGAGCCGCCCGCTCTTGATCTGCTCGGCGAGCTGATCGAACAGCCCCCGCGAGAGCTTTCGCTCCGCGGCGAGCGGCCTGATCTTGACGTGATTCGGCACGGTTGTATGATGACTGACGAATCTTACCAGAGGAGGATTCCTTGGTTCAGTCCATGGTTCGCCGGAAATTCGTCGGCGCGGCCGCCGGAGCAGTTCTCATGGTGGCCGCCTTGCCGGCGCACTCTCAGCAGAAGCAGGTATGGAAGGCGGCCGACGTCCACCCGCTCGGCTACCCGACCATCGAGGCCATCATCAGCATGGGCCGCAAGCTCGAGAAGGAGACCGACGGCCGTATCTCCATCCAGATGTACCACTCGATGCAGCTCGGCGGCGAAAAGGAAATGATCGAGCAGGCGCAGGTCGGCGCGCTGCAGATCGCGCGCGTCTCGGTCGGCGCGCTCGGGCCGGTGGTCGACGACCTGAACGTCTTCAACCTGCCGTTCATGTTCCGCAACGAAGAGCACATGCGCAAGGTGATCGACGGTCCGATCGGCGCCGAGCTGCTCGACAAGGTTTCAGCCTCGAGCGCGCGGTTGATCGGCCTGGGCTGGATGGACGGCGGCACGCGCAACGTCTACGCCGCGAAGCCGATCACCAAGCCCGCGGACCTCAAGGGCCTGAAAGTCCGCATGATGGGCAACCCGATCTTCGTCGAGACCATGAACGCCATGGGCGGCAACGGCGTGGCCATGGGCTACAACGAGCTCTACTCCGCGCTGCAGACCCACGTGGTCGACGGCGCCGAGAACAACCCGCCCTCGATGCTCACCGCCAACCACTACCAGGTCGTCAAGGTCTACAGCCTGACCGGTCACCTGATCATCCCGGAGATGTTCGTGTTCTCCAAGGCGACCTGGGACAAGCTGTCGAAGGAGGACCAGGCGCTGGTGAAGAAGCACTCGCGCGAGGCGCAGATGGAGCAGCGCGAGCGCTGGAACAAGTACACCGCCGAAGCCGAGGCGAAGCTGAAGGCGGCGGGCGTGCAGTTCGTCGCCGCGGACAAGGAAGCCTTCTTCAAGGCCACCCAGCCGATCCGCGACAAGTACGGCGCCAAGTACGCCGGGCTGCAGAAGCGCATCCTGGACACGAAATAGCTTGAACAAGCTGTACCGGCAGGCGATGGAGTGGCTCTACATCGCCTGCATCGCGCTGGCCGCAGTCGCGATGGTGGTAATCACCATCATCATTCCGTACGGCGTGTTCATGCGCTACGTGATGAACTCGGCGGCGAGCTGGCCCGAGCCCGCCGGCATCCTGATGATGATCGTGTTCTCGTTCATCGGCGGCGCGGCAGCCTACCGCGCGAATGCGCACATCGCGGTCGCCACGGTTCTCAACATGGTGAACCACGCCAACCGCCGGCGGCTGGAGTTCGCCGGCGACGTCGGCATGGGGATCGTGGGCCTCTTCATGATCAAGTGGGGCGTGCTGCTGGTGCAGACCGTGTGGCAGAACTCGATCGCCGAATTCCCCGGGATCTCCGCCGGCGCGACCTATATCCCGATCCCGGCAGCCGGGGTGATCACGCTGCTCTTCTGCATCGAGCGCCTCTGGCTCGGGCAGCCGCCGGCGGACTCGTATACGTTCCGCGACCAGCCGCAGACCGAGTGACGCCCAGGGAGCGCTGATCCGTGGATGCGTTGATCCTCTTGGCATCGTTCCTGATCCTCATGTTCCTCGGCATTCCGGTCGCGTATGCGATGGGGCTCGCCACGCTGATCACCGCGCTGTGGATCGATATGCCGCTCGAAGCGGTGATGCTGAAGATCTCCGACGGCATGGACGACTTCGCGCTGCTCACCATCCCGTTCTTCGTGCTGGCGGGCGCCATCATGTCGGAGGGCGGAGTGGCGCGGCGCCTGGTCGACCTGGCCAAGGTGTTCGTCGGCTTCATCCGCGGCGGGCTCGCGCTCGTCAACGTGGTCGCCTCGACGCTCTTCGGCTGCCTCTCCGGTTCGTCGGTCGCCGATACCGCCTCGGTCGGCTCGGTGATGATTCCGGAGATGGTGCGGAACGGCTATTCGAAGGTGTTCGCCACCAACGTCACCATCTGCGGCTCGGTGCAGGCGATCCTGGTGCCGCCGTCGCACAACTCGGTGATTTATTCAATTGCCACGGGTGGCACCGTGTCAATTGCAGCTTTGTTCATGGCCGGCGTGTTTCCGGGGCTGCTCTTCGGCGCCTGCCTGATTGCGCTCATCCTGTGGACCGCGCGCAGGCGCAACTTCCCTGCGAGCCAGGTCATCCCGGTGCGCCAGGCGCTGAAGATCGCGCTCGACGCGGTTTGGGGCCTCGTCACCATCGTCATCATCCTCGGCGGCATCCTGTCGGGCGTGTTCACCGCGATCGAGTCCGGCGCGGTGGCGTGCGTCTACGCGCTCTTCTGCACCATGGTGATCTACAAGGAATACAAGTGGCGCGACCTGCCCAAGCTCCTGCACCGGGTCACCAAGACGGTGGCGATGGTGATGATGGTGATCGGCTTCGCCGCCGGCTTCGGCTACCTGATGGCGATCATGCAGCTGCCGGCGAAGGCGACGCAGTTCTTCCTGTCCGTCACCAACGACAAGTACATGATGTTGCTGCTCATCAACATCATGCTGCTCGCGCTCGGCACGTTCATGGACATGGCGCCCATGATCCTCATTTGCACCCCGATCATGCTGCCGGTGATCAAAGCGCTCGGCGTCGACCCGGTGCACTTCGGCATGATCATGCTGCTCAACCTGGGCATCGGGCTCATCACTCCGCCGGTCGGGCCGACGCTGTTCGTCGGCTGCGCGATAGGGAAAGTGACCATGGAGGAGGTCTCGCGCGAGCTCTGGCCCTTCTACGGCGCGATGTGCGCGGCGCTTCTCATCGTCACCTACTTCCCCGGCCTGTCGCTCTGGCTGCCGCGGGTGCTGGGCTACTAGTCGCCGCGGCGCATGTAGTAGTACATTTCTGGTTCACCTCTGGAGGAGGAGAAGACATGGCTCAGTTCAAACGGCGCGATTTCCTGAAGGCGGGGATCGCGGGAATACTCGTTGCGCGCCAGGCGCCGGTATTCGCCCAGCAGTCGCAGGTGCATTGGATCAAGTGGAACGACTTCGTCCCGGCGTCCGACGAGCTGCTGCGCAAGTCGATGCTGCCCGAGGCGATGAAGGCGCTCGGCATCAAGATCAACCTGGAGACGGTGAACGGCAACGATCTGCAGCCGCGCGTCACCGCGGCCATCCAGTCGGGCTCGGGCCCGGACGTCTTCATGCTGTTCAACAACCACCCGCACATCTACGGCTCGAGCGCGGTCGATGTCAGCGACGTCGCCTCGGCGATCGGCAAGGCGCAGGGCGGCTACTACGACGTCGCCAAGGCGAACACCACCGAGGGCAGGAAGACGCTCTCAGTGCCTTGGGCGGTGATCGGCGCCGAGATCGCGTATCGCAAGTCGTGGTTCGACGAGATCGGCTACAGCAAATTCCCCGAGACCTGGGAGCAGTACCACGACGCCGGCAAGAAGCTGAAGGCCAAGGGTCGCCCGCTCGGCCAGACGCTCGGCCACACCTTCGGCGACGCGCCGACCTTCAGCTATCCTTATCTCTGGTCGTGGGGCGGCAAAGAGGTCGACGAAAAAGGCAAGGTGGTCCTGAATTCCAAGGAGACCATCGAATCGGTGAAGTTCATGAAGACGTTCTGGAAGGATGCGTTCGACGAGGGCGGCCTCGCCTGGGACGACACCAACAACAACCGCGCCTTCCTCTCCGGCACCATCTCGGCGACGCTGAACGGCGCCTCGATCTACATCGAGACGCTGCGCAAGCCCGACCAGTACAAGACCGAGGGCGGCAAGCCGATGAAGGAAGATATCCGCCATTCGCCGCTGCCCAAGGGGCCGAAGGGCCAGTTCGGCTTCCACCTCTTCCAGTCGCACATGGTGATGAGCTACTCGAAGAATCAGAAGGCGGCGAAGGAGTTCCTGACGTGGATCCACACGCCGGCCAATTACGAGAAGTGGTTCGTCTCGCAGAAGGGCTACTCCACGCCGCCCACGGCGCAGTGGGAGAAGCACAAGATGTGGGACGAGGATCCGGTGATGGCGCCGTTCAAGATCGCCGCCAAGCTCGGCCTGTCGCCGGGCTACGCCGGCCCGCCGAACCGCAAGTCGGCCGAGGTGCTGACGAAGTACATCATCACCGACATGTACGCCAAGGCGGTGCAGGGCATGTCGGCCGAAGAGGCGGTGAAGTGGGCGGCCGAGGAGGTCGGCAAGGTGTACGCCGGCAGCTAGGGCCGTGTTCGCTGCAAAGCGCAGCCGGATACTCGAGCGCGAGGATGCGCTCGCCTTCTGGCTGCTCTTCCCCACGCTGGTGCTGCTGACGCTGTTCATCGCGTACCCGTTCGTGCGCGGCGTCTGGCTGTCGCTCACCGACGCGACCGTCGGCGAGGCGGGGCATTTCATCGGCCTGCGCAACTTCCAGAGGATCTTCGACGACTCGATCTTCCGCACCGCGGCGCTCAACACCTTCGTCTACACCGGCGTCACCACCGTCTTCAAGCTGGCGCTCGGGCTGTGGCTGGCGCTGCTCCTCAACCGGCATTTCCGCGGCAAGAGCTGGGTGCGCGCCTTCATCCTGCTGCCGTTCATCATCCCCACGGTGCTCTCGACGCTCGCCTGGAAGTGGATGTTCGACCCCACCTTCAGCGTCTTCAACTGGCTGTTCTGGAAGCTCTCGATCATCAGCTCGCGCATCAACTGGCTCGGCGACCCGGACCTGGCGATGACCTCGATCTCGATCGTCAACATCTGGCGCGGCGTGCCGTTCTACGCCATCAGCCTGCTGGCGGGCCTGCAGACCATCAACCCGGACCTGCACGAGGCGGCCGCGATCGACGGCGCCAACCGCTGGCACCGCTTCTGGTACGTCACCTGGCCGCTGCTCCTGCCGGTGACGATGGTGGTGGTGCTGTTCTCGGTGATCCAGACCTTCGCCGATTTCCAGCTCGTCTACGTGCTCACCGGCGGCGGCCCGGCGAACGCGACGCAGCTCTTCGCCACCTATGCCTACCAGATCGGCATCGGCACGGGCCTGCTCTCGGAGGGGGCGGCGATCTCGCTCGCCATGTTCCCGGCGCTGCTGCTGGTGGTTGTTTTCCAGCTTTGGTATATCCGGCGGGTCGAGAACAGATGATCGAAGGCGCGAAGTGGAAGAAGTGGCTGTGGTTTTACCTGCCGCTCGGCGCATTCGTCCTCGCCTTGCTGTTCCCCTTCTACTGGATGGCGGTCACCACCGTGCGGCCCGACGGCGAGCTGTACCGGCCCTGGAACCACCCCCTCTACTCGCCGTTCTGGACCGCGCACCCGACCTTCGACCACATCAAGAACCTGCTGCAGGAGACGCTCTTCAACCAGTGGATGTGGAACACGATGCTGATCGCGGCGGCGGCGACGCTGATCTCGCTGGTGTGCGGCGTGTTCGCCGGCTACGCCCTCGCCCGCCTCAAGTTCCGCTACGCGGGGCTGCTCGGCACGGCGATCTTCATCACTTATCTCGTGCCGCAGACGCTGCTCTTCATCCCGCTCGCCGACATCATCCGCGAGTACCGCCTCGGCGACACGCCCTGGGCGCTGATCCTGACCTATCCCACCTTCCTGATCCCGTTCTGCACCTGGCTGATGATGGGCTACTTCAAGACCATCCCGAAGGAGCTGGAGGAATGCGCGCGCATCGACGGCGCGGCGCGCTGGCAGGCAATGGTCTACATCATCTTCCCGATCGCGGTGCCGGGGATCCTCTCGGCCGGCATCTTCGCCTTCACCCTGTCGTGGAACGAGTTCATCTACGCGCTGGTGTTCCTCTCCTCGCCCGAGCAGAAGACCGTGCCGGTGGGCGTGGTCTCGGAGCTGATCCGCGGCGACGTGTTCTTCTGGGGCCCGCTGATGGCCGGCGCGCTGATCGGCTCGATCCCGGTGGCGATCGTCTATTCGTTCTTCGTCGAGTACTACGTCACCGGCATGACCGGCAGCGTGAAAGGTTAGATGGCCAAGGTTCTCATAAAGGATCTCAACAAGAAGTACGACGACGTCCACGCGGTTAGGAACGTCAACCTCGAGATCCGCGACCGCGAGTTCGTGGTGCTGGTCGGTCCCTCGGGCTGCGGCAAGACCACCACGCTGCGCATGGTCGCAGGCCTCGAGGACATCACCTCCGGCGAGATCAGCATCGACGGCCGCGTGGTCAACGACCTCGCGCCCATGGACCGCGACATCGCCATGGTGTTCCAGAACTACGCGCTCTACCCGCACATGAGCGTGCAGGACAACATGGCGTTCGGCCTCAAGATGCGCAAGTTCGAGCGGGCCGATATCGAGCGGCGTGTGCGCCAGGCCGCCGAGATCCTCGGCATCCAGGCGCTGCTCGCGCGCAAGCCGCGCCAGCTCTCGGGCGGCCAGCGCCAGCGCGTCGCCCTCGGGCGCGCCATCGTGCGCAACCCACGGGTGTTCCTTTTCGACGAGCCGCTGTCCAACCTCGATGCGGCGCTGCGCGTGCAGATGCGCGTCGAGCTCAAGCGCCTGCACGAGCGTCTCGAGACCACCGCGATCTACGTCACGCACGACCAGATCGAGGCGATGACGCTCGGCGACCGAGTGGTGGTGATGAAGGACGGCGTAGTGCAGCAGGAGGGCGCGCCGCTCACGCTCTACCAGCGGCCGGCCAACCGCTTCGTCGCCAGCTTCATCGGCTCGCCGGCGATGAACTTCGTCGACGTCAACATCAGCGGCGACGGGCTTTGGGCGGAAGCACAGGGTCTGCGGCTGCAGGTGCCGCAGCGCATGCGCTCGCTCGGCGGCCAGCGGCTCACGCTCGGCGTGCGACCGGAAGCGCTGCGCCTTGCCAATGGGGCAGACGAGCACGGTTTCGCCACCACCGTGGACGTGCTCGAGCCGCTCGGCAACGAGATCCTGCTCAACTTCCGCGCCGGCGGCGTGCAGATGGTGGCGCGCGTCGACCCTGGCGTGCGGGTCAAGGCGCACGAGAGCGTCCGCCTCGCGCTCGACCCACAGCGCCTGCATTTTTTCGACCCGAAGACCGAAGCCGCGATCTGACGTTTCGCTACGCCGAGCTCGACAGCTCGGCGATCCGCAAGCTGTACGACTGAAACCAGCGACTAATCAGGGACCGGCCACGTTTTAGGCGACTGTTACAGGAAAATTCCTCTGAACCCTTTATTCGGGAAGAAAACGTGGTCTGTCCCTGATTTTGGGTCTTATTCGCCGAGCGCGCGGTTCACGCGCGGCAGCACCTCTTCGGCCATCAGCTCCATCGAGCGGCGCATCGCCGCTCGATCCGTCCAGTCGTGGCCGACGTACAGGAGCGTGCCGAAGGAGCCGATGTGCTCACGGAAGGCGAGGAGCTTGTCGACCACCTCGTCGACCGTGCCCGCGATCAGCAAGTTCGAAACGAGATAGTCGTCGGTGAGCGCCTCGTCCGCCACCGCGGGGTCGTGCTTCAGGAGCGCGTTGCCGCGGGTTCGTTGCGCCTTCCTCTGCAGATTGCGAAAGTAGTAGGCGAAGGGATTGCCCGCATCGCGCGTCATGCGGCGCACGGTCGCCTCGTCGTCGCCCACGAACATGCTCTTCGCTACGCGCCAGTCTTCCGGACGCGCGGCGCGGCCGGCTCGCGCGCAGCCCTCTGCGTACTTCGGCCAGTGCGTCTTGATCACCCAGGGCTGCACGAAGTTGGCGGAGATCGGCGTCCAGCCGCGCGCCGCGGCGGCGGCGATGCCGTTCGAGGCCGGCAGAATCGAAGTGACGACGATCGGCGGATGCGGTTTCTGGAAGGGCCTCAGCATGCCGCCCATGCCCAGATCCGGCGTCCAGGTGCGCTCGGTGCTCAGGCGCCAGCGCTTGCCCTGCAGCCGGTAGGGCGGCTCCTGCGTCCACAGCGCGATCATGTGGTCCATCGCCTCGACGAAGATCGCGTTCCGGTCGTCGTCCATCGTCTGCATCATCTCGGCGTCGGAGGGCAGCCCGCCCGGGCCGACGCCGAGAATGAAGCGGCCCTCGAGCAGCGTGTCGACCATCGCGATCTCCGCCGCGGTGATCGCGGGATGCCGATTCGCCAGGTTCACGGTGCCGCTGCCGAGCTTGATGCGCCGGGTGTCGCGCGCCAGCGTGGCGACGAAGATGAGGCACGAGGTGATGGTCTCGGCGAGGTCGGTGACGTGCTCGCCGATGAAAGCCTCCTCGAAACCGAGCTCTTCGGCGAGGAGCACGGCCTCGCGGTCCTCGGCGAGGGTCTGGCGCCAGTCGCGCCCGACCGCGTGCAGCGGCATCGTGAAGTAGCCGAGCTTCACGGCTTCTAGCGCAGCAGCTCGGGCGCGACGAGCTTCGGCAGGATCAGCGGAATCTCCGGCCAGATGATGATCGCGGCGAGCATGAGCAGCATCGGCACCAGCATGATCAGGGTGTCCTTGAGCGCGAACTTGAGCGGCACCTTAGCCACCGCGCACGAGATCATGAGGCACAGGCCGTAAGGGGGCGTCACCAGGCCGAAGGCGAGCGAGACGATGCCGATGATCGCGAAGTGGATCGGGTGCATGTTCACCGACGCCGCGAGCGGCTGCAGGATCGTGCCAACGATGATGATCGCCGGGATGGCGTCGAGGAAACAGCCGACCACGAGAAAGGCGAAGGCGATGAAGAAGCCCACACCCGTGATGCCCATGCCCCAGGTCGTCACGTTCGCGAGCAGCGCTTTTGGAATCTGGTAGTAGGCAAGCAGCCAGCCGAAAGCGGACGCCGTGCCGACGCAGAACAGCGCGACGGCCGACAGCCGGCCCGTCTCGAGCAGGGAGTGGTAGAGCTGCTTCCAGCCCATCTCGCGGTAGAAGAAGGAGGAGAGCACCACTGCATAGAGCACCGCGACGGCGGCCGACTCCGTGGCGGTGAACCAGCCGAGCAGGATGCCGCCGACGATGATGAACGGGGTGAAGAGCGCCGGCAGCGACTGCCAGCCCGACAGCAAGAACTGCTTCAGCGTGGCGCGCGGATAGACCGGGTAGTTGTAGATCTTGGAGTAGACATGCACGGTCGCCATCTGAGCCGCGGCGATCAGCAGCCCCGGCAGGATGCCCGCGAGGTACATGGCGCCGATGGAAGTCGAGATCACGCCGCCCCAGACGATCATCAGGATCGAGGGCGGGATGATCACAGCGAGAACCGCCGACACCGCGGTAATGGCGATGGAGAAGGACAGGCCGTAGCCCTCCTTCACCTGCGCATCGATGAAGATCTTCGACTGGCTGGCCGCGTCCGCGGTGGAGGAGCCCGAGATGCCGGCGAAGAACACCGAGAGCAGCACGTTGATCTGCGCCAGCGCGCCCGGAAAGTGCCCCACCATGGTGCGCGAGAGCCTCACCAGGCGGTCTGTGATGCCGCCAATGTTCATCAGGTTCGCGGTCAGCAGGAAGAACGGCACCGCGAGCAGGATGAAGGAGTTGTAGGCGTTGAAGGTCTCCTGTACCAGGTTCTGCATCGAGAGCCGTTCTTCGAAGATCATCAACGGCACGCAGGCGAGGCCGAGCGCGAAGGCCACCGGCACGCGCAGCACGAGGAGCACGAAAAAGACGCCGAACAGGATCAGAGCCGCGGTCGAGGGTGCAAGCAGGCCGGCGCTCACTCGGCGGCCTCCAGGTGCTTCGCCTCGGCCTTGGGCTGCGCGCGGCCGGCGAGGACCATCGCAGCGTCCCCCATGCGCTCGCTCTGGAAAACGAGCCAGGTCAGGCCCGTGACCGGCCAGGCGACGTGAATCATCCAGAGCGGCAGGTCGGCGAGCTCGGAGACGCGGTTCCAGGCGAAACGCGTGAACTCCCAGCCCGCCCAGAGGAAGACGAAGGCGAAGAGCAGGATGAAGACACCCGCCGCAAGCTGCAGCGCGGCGCTGGCCTTCGCGCCGAGCTCCGGCCACACGTCGACCTCGAAATGCGAGCCCTCGCGCACGCCGACCATCGCGCCGATCATCACCATCCAGATGAAGAGGAAGCGCGCCATCTCCTCGGTCCAGATATAGGCCGGGATGAGCTGCGTATAGCGCGAAAAGATCTGCAGGCTGACCGGGATGATCAGCACCGCGACCGAGGACGCGAGCAGCCAGGACAGCAGCCGCGCGTACCAAACCGTAAAGGTTCTAATTGTTTTTACTTGATGGCGTTGATCTTGGCGTAGATCTGGTCGGCGCCGATTTCCTTGGCGTACTGCGCCATGACCGGGTCAGCGAGCTTCTTCATCTGCGCGCGGTCGGTGAACTTGACGCGCGTCAGCTTGCCGGCCTTCTCCAGCGCCACCAGCTTCTGCTCGTCCTCGCTCGACTCGAGCTGGCGGCCGTAGGCGCCGGCTTCCTTGCCCGCCCTGACGATCGCCTGCTGCATGTTCTTGTCGAGCCTGTTGAAGGTCTTGGTCGAGAAGCAGATCGGCCGGATGGTGATCGCGTGCTGCGTCATCGCGAGCTGCGGCGCCACCTCGTAGAATTTCATTTGCTCCACGCCGGCGGCCTCGTTCTCGCCGGCGGAGATGACGTTGTTCTGGATCGCGTTGTAGATCTCGTTGTAGGCGATCACGGTCGGCGCCATGCCGATGGCGGCGAAGGTCTTCGACCAGATCGGCGCGCCCTGCACGCGGACTTTGAGGCCCTTCATCTCCTGCAGGTTGCGCACCGGTTTGTTGACGAAGATGTTGCGCGTGCCGCCGCCGGCGTAGCCGATCAGCATCACCTCGGCCTTCTGGTTGATCTCGTCGGCCACCGGCTTGAGCAGGTCCGCGTCGAGCACCTTGTTCCAGTGGTCGAGGTCGCGGAACAGGAACGGCGCGTCGATGAACGGCGCCGCCTTGGAGAAGGTCGACATGTGCGCCGGCGAGACGATGCCGTAGTCGACCGCCTTGCCCTGCGCCATGTACTCGAAGTACTGCTTCTCCAGGCCGAGCTCGCTGTTCTTGTGCAGCACCCAGGTGGTCTTCTTTCCGGAGTACTTGTCGGTCAGCTCCTGGAAGCGCACCAGCGCGCGCGTGAACACGTGCTCGTCCGGAAACTGCACCGCGCCGTGCAGCGTGAGCTGCGCATTCGCGTTCAGCGAGACAGCCAAGCCGGCCGCGGCAAAAAGCATCCCCTTCTTCATGATCTCCTCTCCTCCTTGACGGTGATACGCCACAGTGTACGCGGATCGTCCGGATCGATGAGGGTCGCCGAGTGCAGGAGCGAGGCGTTGTCCCAGACCACAACGTCGCCGACCCCGTACTTGAGGCGGCACTGATATTTTTGCTGCGTTGCGTGGCGCTTGAGCTCGTCCAGCAGATCGATTGCCTCGTCCTGCGGCATGCCTTCGATGCCGAACGAGCTGCCCGAAACCGCGTAGAGCGCGGTCCGCCCCGTGATCGGGTGGCGCCGCGCCACCGGATGGCGCACCCAGGTCACCTTCTTCTCCTGTTCCTCCGTCAGCACCGACGCCACCGTCCTCGAAGTCTGGTCCAGGTCGTCGCGGTTGCCATAGTGGTGGAGCGCTACCAGGCCCTCGACCTGGCGCTTCAAAGAGGACGACAACCCGTCGTACGCGGCGTATTGGTCGGCGAACAGCGTGTCTCCGCCTTTTCCAGGTACTTCGATCGAGCAGAGCAGCGTCGCGCGCGCCGGGACTTCCAGGTACGAGTAGTCGGTATGGAAATAGGTGCCCGCGTCGGCCAGTCCGATCGGCTCGCCGTTTTTCCTGCGGTTGGAGAGGATGAGGATGTCGGCGTGCTCGGGATGGTGAAACTGATCGATCACGTGCGGCTCCGGCCGGCCGAACTTCTTCGCAAAGCCCAGGAACCCGGCGGGGGTGAAGCGCTGGGAGCGGAACACCAGGACCTGCGAGGCAAAGAAGGCGTCCCAGACCTGCCGGAAATCCGATGCAATTTCGTCGGACTCTGCACCGAGGCCATCGCTCAGCTTCTTCAGTCGCATCACGGCTTGAGCTTCGGCACGTCGAGCCACCTGCGCTGCTTCCAGCTCCGCAGCCCGAGCTCGGCGAGCTGCACGCCTTTCGCGCCCTCGAGGAGGTTCCAGCGGAAGGCACCTTCGCCGGCGACGTGCCTCAGGAAAAGCTCCCACTGCGCCTTGAAGGCGTTGTCGTAGCCTTCGTCCGCCATTTCCTCCCAGCCGTCGAAGAAGTCGATCGGCTGGGGAATGTCCGGATTCCAGACCGGCTTGGGCGTCGTTTCATAGCGCTGGAAAAAGCAGTTGCGCAAGCCGGCCACGGCGCTTCCCTTCGTGCCATCGACCTGGAGGGTAAGCAGATCGTCCCGCCGCACACGCACGTCCCACGATGAATTGAAGTGCGCCACCACGCCGCCGGCGAGCTGGAACGTCGCATACGCGGCATCGTCGGCGGTGGCCTTGTACCTCCTGCCTTCCTCGTCCCAGCGGTACGGGATGTGCGTGGCGCCGAGGCAGCTCACTGCCTGCACTTCGCCGAAGAGGTTGTCGAGCACGTAGCGCCAGTGGCAAAGCATGTCGAGGATGATGCCGCCGCCATCCTGCCTGCGGTAATTCCAGGAGGGACGCTGTGCGGCGGGCTGTCCCTTCTCGCGGTCGCCCTCGAACACCCAGTAGCCGAACTCGCCGCGGACCGAAAGCATGCGCCCGAAGAATCCCTCCTCTTTGAGCTTGCGGAGCTTCAACAGCCCGGGCAGCCACAATTTGTCCTGCACTACGCCGTGCTTTACCCTCGCCTTCTTGGCGGCGGCGTAGAGGCCTTTCGCCTCGGCGAGCGTGGTGGAGACGGGCTTCTCGCAATAGATGTGCTTGCCTGCTGCGATCGCGCGCCTAATGAGCTTGGGCCTCAACTGCGTGGAGGCGGCGTCGAAGAAGACCTGATCCTCCTTCGCGCTCAGGGCGGAATCGAGATCGGTCGTCCAGCGCTCGACGCCGTGCTCTCTTGCCAACGCCTCTACCTTCGGCGCGTTGCGTCCGACTAGGAGCGGATCCGGCATGAGCCGCGTGCCGTTCCTCAACGCCACGCCGCCCTGCCTGCGGATCTCGAGGATCGAGCGGATGAGGTGCTGGTTCATGCCCATGCGGCCGGTGACGCCGTGCATGATGACGCCGATGCGCTTCTCGCCCACTCCGACGCCCCTCCTCAGGCGTCCAGCGCTTCCAGGATCCCGCGAATGTAGCCGATGGCGCGCGCCGCGGCACCGGGACCGTCGGGCACGTAGTCGAACGGCTCCACGGCCACGTCCCCGGCATAGCCGTGCCTTTTCAATGCGGCAAACACCGGGGCGAAGCGCTGCTCGCCCTGGCCGGGGCCGCGGCGGTTGCGGTCGTTCACCTGGACGTGGGCAATGACGCCTTTCGGCAGCCAGCGCTCGAGCAGCGCGCCGAGGGGCTCCTTCTCCATGCGCCCCGCGGAGCTGCAGTCGAGCATCGTCTTCAGCGCGGGGTTGGAGATCTCGGCCACGATCTGCGCCGCCTCCTCCAGCGTGTTGACGAGCGGCGTCTGCTCCGACGACAGCGGCTCGACGCAGTACACCACGCCCGCTTTCTGCGCGCGCTCGGCTGCCACGGCGAAGCACTCCTTCGCGCGCGCCAGCGCCGCGGCGCGCGTTTCGCCGGCCTCGATGCGCCGCTGCTGGGGCGAGCCGTGCACCAGGTACCTGCCGCCCAGCGCCGCGCACAGATCGATGAGCGAGCGCATCACGTCCACGGTTCTCTTTCGGACCGCGTCATCCTTGCTGCAGATCGAAAGGCCGGCCGGCTTCACGAGGAGCCAGTGCAGGCCGGTCACCGCGATGCCGCTGTCTTCGGCGGCGCTGCGCGCCGCGGCGATCTGGGCGGAGCCGATGCGGTGCGGGTCCTCGGAGAGGGTATAGGGCGCGATTTCAAGCCCGTCGTAGCCGAGCTTCGCCGCGTACTCGCATTGGCGCGGAAACGGCATCGGCGCGATCACCTCGTTGCACAGCGCGATGCGCACGCGCTAGCTCCCCGCGGGCCCGCTCAGTCGGCGTACACGCCGCTCTTGCGGATGATCGGCGCCCACTTTTCGACCTCCGCCTTGAGCAGCGTGCCCAGCGAGCCCGGCGTCGCCTTGGAAGGCGGCACCGGCTCGGCGCCGAGATCCGCGAGGCGCGCGCGGAAGGCCTTCGACTGCACCGCGGTCTGCAGCGCGGCGACGAGCTTGTCGAGCGCCGGCTTCGGGATACCCTTGGGTGCGAAGAGTCCGTTCCACACCACCAGGTCGAAGCCTTTCAGGCCTTGCTCATCGAGCGTGGGCAGATTGGGAAACGACGCAATGCGCGACGCCGTGGTGACGCCGTACGCCTTCACGTTCCCCGACTTGATCTGCGGCACGGTGTTGGTGGTCTGGTCGCACATGAAATCGACTTGGCCGCCGACCAGGTCGTTCATCGCCGGCCCGGTGCCTTTGTACGGCACCTGGGTGAAGTCGGTCTGGACCGCGCTCATGAAGAGCAGCCCGCAAAGGTACGAAGCCGAGCCGACGCCGGCGTTGGCGTAGCTGACCTTGTCCTTGTTCGCTTTGGCGTACGCGAGAAATTCTGCGAAGTTCGCCGCCGGCGTGGCCTTCTTCGCGATCAGCATCATCGGCACGTCGGCCACCTGCCCGACGTAGTCGAAGTCGTTGAGCGTGTCGTACTGGAGCTTGCGGTACAGCGTCGGCGCGGTCGCCATGCCGATGTGGTAGAGGAGCAGCGTGTAGCCGTCGGCGCGCGCCTTCGCCGCCTTGGTGACGCCGATCGTGCCGCCGGCGCCGCCGGCGTTCTCGACGATCATCTGCTGCTTGAGCGCCTCGCCCATGGACCCGGCGAGAACCCGCGTCAGGGTGTCGGTCGGCCCGCCGGCCGCCGCCGGCACGATGATCACCACCGGCTTGGCGGGATAGTCCTGCGCGAGCGCCGCGCCGCTCGCAAGAAAGAATAAGAGCGCGGCTCCGATCCGCTTCATTCGTCGTTCCTCCTAGTCGCTTGCCTTGATTCCTGCCTGCTTGATCACTCTTGCCCAGCGCGGCGTCTCGCGCTCGATCGCGGCCGCGAACTCCGACGGCGTGCCGCCGATCACGTCGAGACCGAGGTCGTTCATTTTCCTGCGCACGTCCGGCTGCGCGAGCACCTTGACCGTATCGCGATGCAGCCGCTCGACGATCGGGCCCGGCGTTCCGGCGGGCGCCATCAGGCCGAACCACGGAACGGCTTCGAACCCCGGATAACCGGATTCCGCCATCGTGGGGAGCTCGGGCGCGACGCCGGAGCGGGTGGCCGAGGTCACCGCAAAAGCGCGCAGCTTCCCTTCGCGCACGAGCGGCACGACGTTCACCACGTTGGCGAACGACAGGCTGACGCGGCCGGCGAGCAGATCGGGGAGAAGGGCGGTCGTGCCGCGATAGGCGACCGGCCGGATGTCGACGCCCGCCATGAACTTGAAGAGCTCGGCAGCGAGGTGCTGCGAAGTCCCCACCCCGGCATGCGCGTAGCTGAGCGCGCCCGGCTGCGCGCGGGCCAGCGCGACGAGCTCCGCCAGCGTCTTCGCCGGCACCCCGCTCGGCACGACCAGCACATTGGCGGCGACGAAGATCTGCGAGATCGGCGCGAGGTCCTTGACCGGATCGAAGCTCAGCTTGTCGTACATGCTCGGGCTGAAAACCAGCGAGCTGTTGCCGATCATGCCGAGCGTGTACCCGTTCGGCGGCGACTTGGCGAGGCGATCGGTGGCGATGTTGCCGCCGGCTCCGGTCACGTTCTCGACCACCACCGCCTTGCCCCACGCGGCGCCGAGCCTCTCCGCGAGCAGTCGAGCGGTCACGTCCGGCGCGACACCGGCCGTGAAGCCCACGAGAATGCGCAGCGGCTGCTCGGGATAGCCGCCCTGAGCGGCCGCGTGTGCGGCGGCCGCCGCGATCAACAGCCCGGCTACTAAGCGGCCGATCCCCACGCTTGCTGCCAGTCGTTGCCGAGGAAGTCGGTGACCCGGCCGTCGCGCTGGAAGAATTTGTTCGGGATCTGGAACATGGCGAGGAACAAGCCGCCCTGCGGGCCGGCCCAGGCCTCATGGCGGCTGCCCGCCGGGCGCCAGACGAATTGTCCTGCTTTGCAAATCCCCTCCCCGCAGTGCAATTCGCCGTCTAAGACATAGGTCTGCTCGATCTTCACGTGCTCGTGGTCCGGCAGGCGCGCAGCGGGCGCCATGCGCATCAGCGCGGTGATCAGGCCGGTCTGCTGGTCGACGAGCAGCGTCTTCTGCTCGATGCCCGCGTAGGCCGTTTTCTCCCACGGCAGGTTCTCCACATCGATAAATCTGGAAGCGAGATCCACGCGCCGGTTCATGATTTCAGGTGCTCCCCCACTTTGACGATTTTCATCGTATTCGTGCCGCCCGCCTTGCCGATCGGCTCGCCGATGGTGAGCACGATGATGTCGCCCTCCTTGACCACCTTGCTTCCAACCAGCGCCTTCTCCGCTTCCTGCAGCAGCTCCTCGCGGTCGTGGCCGACGTACTTCACCATCAGCGGGTACACGTCGCGGAACAGGGCGCAGCGATAGCGCGTCGTGGTCTGCGAGGTGAGGGCGTAGATCGGCACGCCGCAGTTGAGGCGGCTCATCCACAGCGCAGTCGAGCCCGATTCGGTCAGCGAGGCGATGCACTTCACCTTCAGGTGATAGGCGGTGAAGAGCGCCGCCATCGCGATCGACTGGTCGACGCGCGTGAACACCCGGTTGAGGAAGTCCTGCTCGAGGTTGAGCGGCTGCGTCTGCTCCACTTCCACGCAGATGCGGTGCATCGCCTCGATCACTTCCACCGGGTAGCGTCCGCTTGCGGTCTCGGCCGAAAGCATCACGGCGTCGGTGCCGTCGAGCACCGCGTTGGCCACGTCCGATACCTCGGCGCGCGTGGGCACCGGGCTCGCGATCATCGATTCCATCATCTGCGTGGCGGTGATCGTCAGCTTGTTCTGCTCGCGCGCAAGGCGGATCATCTTCTTCTGCAGCGCCGGCACCGAGGCGTCGCCGACCTCGATCGCGAGGTCGCCGCGCGCCACCATGATGCAGTCAGAGCCGCGCATGATGTCGAGCAGCGCCGCCTCGGCCACCGCCTCGGCGCGCTCGATCTTCGCGATCAGGAAGGCTTTGCCGCCCGCGGCACGCAGCAGCTCGCGCGCCATGTACATGTCGGCGCCGCTTTTCGGGAAGGACACCGCGAGGTAGTCGGCCTGCATCTTCGCCGCCGTCCTGATGTCCTCCATGTCCTTCGAGGTGAGCGCGGGCGCGGTGAGCCCGCCGCCCTGGCGGTTGATCCCCTTGTTGTTGGAGAGCACGCCGCCGTGGCGCACCACGGTCTGCACCTCGTCGCCGCGCACCTCGGTGACATCGAGCACGATCTTGCCGTCGTCGAGCAGGAGCACCGCGCCGGGCCCCACGTCGCGCGGCAGCTCCTTGTAGTCGAGCCCGACGCGCTCCACGTCACCCGGGGCGCTCGACGCCGCATCGAGGACGAAGCGGCGGCCTTTCTCGAGCGTCACCCGGCCTTCCTTGAACTTGCCCACGCGGATCTTGGGCCCCTGCAGGTCGCACATGATCGCCACGGTGCGCCCCACCTTGGAGGCGATCTCCTTCACCAGCGCGGCGCGCGAAAGGTGATCCTCCGTGGTGCCATGGGAGAAATTGAGGCGCACCACGTCGAGGCCGGCGCGCACCATTCTTTCCAGGACTGCCGGTTCCGACGACGCCGGGCCGAGCGTCGCGACGATCTTGGTAGCACGGTACATAGTGCTATTCAGTGTAGCAAATAGAATGCCTCAGACTTTTCGCGCCGCGGCGCGGCGCTTGAACAGCACCCAGCTCGTGGCGATGTACTTGTCGCCGCCCTTCGGCATGTTGCCGCGGTGGGTGTGGGTGAAGGCGGTCGGAGCGATGAGGAGCGAGCCGGTCCTGGGCACGATCTTGCGGTGCTGGTACAGGAACTCGGTTTCCCCTTCACGGAAGCCGTCGTTGAGATAGATCGTCCACAGCACGACTCGGTGCAGCGACTCCGCCTGGTCCTCCTGGTCCGGGTGCAGCTCGCAATGCCAGTACGGGTAGGCGCCGCTGTCGGCGAAGTACTTCTGCAGATTGATGGTCCCGGGGCGGAAGAGGTTCATCACCACGACATTGAGCAGGTCGTCCTCGAGCTGGGCGAAGGCCGCCGCGTCGAGCGTGACCGGCGCGCCTCCTCCGGGTGGCGTGAGCTGGAAGCGCGAAGTCGCGAGCGCCAGGTGCGCGTAGCGCCTCAGATAGCGCTTGAATCCGGCAAGCACGGCGTCGATCAACATCTGCTGCGCGTCCGCCCAGCCCGGGTGCTCGCTCAGGTGAATATCCCAGCTGTCCTTGATCGAGACGTCGACGCCGCCGCCGGTCAGCCCGCGCCGTGCAAGGCCGCTCGTCTCGAAGCGCTCGATGAGCGCACGGCAGGCGTCCGCCTCCAACGCGTCGTCGTAGACCTCGATAAAGTCCACAGCTAATCGCCGATGTGCAGCACCAGCTCTCGCGCGGAGCCGCGCCGGCGGTGCTCCCACAGATATATCCCCTGCCACGTGCCAAGCGCAAGGGCGCGATCGACCACGGGAATCGAGAGCGCCGTCGCCGTGAGCGCCGCGCGGATGTGCGCAGGCATGTCGTCGGGGCCCTCGGTGTCGTGCGTGTAGAACGGATCGCCCTCCGGCACGAGCCGCGCGATCCAGCGCTCCAGGTCGCGCTTTGCCGATGGGTCGGCATTCTCCTGGATGACGAGGCTCGCCGAGGTGTGGCGCACGAAGACAGTGCACAGACCCTCTTTGACGCTCGAATCGGTGACGAAGGACTGGACCTTCGAGGTGATGTCGTAGAGACCCTGCCCGCGTGTCTCGACGCTGAACTGCCTAACCATCCGCCCGGGCCTCGAGGGCCGCGACCGCGGGAAGTTCCTTTCCTTCCAGGAACTCGAGAAACGCTCCGCCCGCGGTCGACACGTAGTCGATCTTGTCCGCGATGCCGTACCTGTTGATTGCCGCCACGGTGTCGCCCCCGCCCGCGATCGAGAATCCCTTGGCCTCGGCGACGGCGCGCGCGAGCGTCTGGGTGCCCTGCGCATAGGGCTCTTTCTCGAACACCCCGACCGGGCCGTTCCAGACGATCGTGCCGGCTTTCGCGAGCTCGGCCGCATAGGCCTGCGCGGTCCGGGGCCCGATATCGAGGATCATCTCGTCCGCCTGCACCTCGCCCACCGCTTTCACGCTTGGATGAGTGTCGTCCAGGCTCTTGCCGACGACCACGTCGGTCGGAAGCGGAACCTTCCCGCTGGCAAGAATTCGCTTCGCATCCCCGACGAGGTCGGCCTCGGCGAGCGATTTCCCGATCGGCTTTCCCGCGGCCAGCAGGAAAGTGTTGGCGATTCCGCCGCCCACGATCAGGCGGTCCACCTTCTTCGCCAGCTCCTCCAGCACCGAGAGCTTGGTCGACACCTTCGAGCCGCCGACGATGGCGACGAGCGGCCGCGCAGGATTGGCGAGCGCCTTGCCGAGCGCGTCGAGCTCCGCCGCCATGAGCGGACCGGCCACCGCGACCGGCGCAAAGCGCGCCGCGCCGTGCGTGGTGGCCTCCGCGCGGTGCGCGGTGCCGAAGGCGTCGTTCACGTAGACGTCGGCAAGCGCCGCGATCTTGCGCGCAAGCGCTTCGTCGTCCTTTTTCTCGCCCTTGTTCGCGCGCGCGTTCTCGAGCACTACCACTTGGCCAGGTTTGACGTCGACGCCGTTCACCCAGTCCTTGACGACGGGGACGTCCGCTTTCAAGAGCTCCCCCAATCTTTTTGCTATTGGAGCGAGAGACTCCTCCGGCTTGAGCGAGCCCTCGGTCGGCCTGCCCAGGTGCGACGTAACCATGACGGCGGCGCGCTGCTTCAGGGCCTGCTCGATCGCGGGCACCGAGGCGCGGATGCGAGTGTCGTCCGTGATGCGGCCGTCCTCGATCGGGACGTTGAGGTCCGCGCGGATGAAGACCCGCTTGCCGCGCAGGTCCACGTCGGACATGCGCCGGAACTTCATCTCAGCGCACGTTCGCGAAGGCGACCGCCACGTCGAGCATGCGGTTGGAGAAGCCCCACTCGTTGTCGTACCACGAGGACACCTTCACCAGCGTGCCGTCGGACACGCGCGTCAGGCTCGAGTCGAAGATGGAGCTCGCCGGGTTGTGGTTGAAGTCCGAGGACACGAGCGGCTCCGAGTTGTACTCGAGGATGCCCTTGAGGTCGGAGTTGCACGCCTCTCTGACGGCGTTGTTCACCTCGTCGACCGTGGTCGGCTTTTTCGCCACGAAGGTGAGGTCGACGATCGACACATTGATGGTCGGCACGCGGATCGAGTAGCCGTCGAGCTTGCCGTTGAGGTGCGGCAGCACGAGGCCCACCGCGGCGGCCGCGCCGGTCTTGGTGGGGATCATGTTCTCGACGGCCGAGCGGGCGCGGCGCAGGTCCTTGTGGTACACGTCGGTCAGGACCTGGTCGTTGGTGAACGAGTGGATCGTGTTCATGAGGCCGCAGGCGACGCCGATGCGGTCGTCGATCGCCTTCACCAGCGGCGCGAGGCAGTTGGTGGTGCAGGACGCGTTCGAAATGACGGTGTCGCTTCCCTTGAGGGAAGCGTGATTGACGCCGAAGACGACGGTGCGGTCGACGTCCTTCTCGCCGGGCGCCGAGATGACGACTTTCTTCGCCCCGGCCTGCAGGTGCGCGCCGGCCTTCGCCTTGCTGGTGAAAAGGCCCGTGCACTCCATGACGAGGTCGACGCCGAGCGCCTTCCACGGCAGCTTGGCCGGGTCGCGCTCCGCCACGACCTTGATGCGATCGTCGTTGACGACGATGCTGTCGCCGTCCACGCGCACCGCGGACGGAAAGCGCCCGTGCGCGGTGTCGTACTGCAGCAGGTGAGCGTTGGTCTTCGCATCGCCCAGGTCGTTGATCGCGACAAACTGCAAATCGTGCTTCTTCTTGCCGCTCTCGCTCATCGCTTCATAGTGGGCCCGCAGCACCATGCGTCCGATGCGTCCAAAACCGTTGATGGCTACCTTGATCATCCGAATAGACTCCTTACGGCCTCGGCCACGCGCTCGGGCGTGAAGCCGAAGTGCTTGAAAAGCTCGCCCGCCGGAGCGGACTCGCCGAAACGGTCGATGCCGACCACCCTGCCCTCGAGGCCGACGTACTTTCTCCAATAGTCGGTCACGCCCGCTTCGACTGCTACCTTTGGGAGTTCCCGGGGCAGGACCGAGTTCCTGTAATCGGCGTCCTGACGGTCGAAAAGGCTGGTCGAGGGCATCGACACCACGCGGACCGGGAGCCCTGCGTCGGCGAGCAACTTTTGCGCCCCCAGCGCGAGCGGCACTTCCGAGCCGGTGGCGATCATGACGGCCCGCGCCTCCGGCGCGTCGGACAGGACGTAGCCGCCCCGCTCGATCCCCGAAAGGGCCGTCCTCTTGGAGAAAGCGACGTTCTGCCGGCTCAGCAGGAGCGCCGTGGGGCCGTCCTTCCGCCGCAGCGCGGCCGCCCAGGCAACCGCGGTCTCGACCGTGTCGGCAGGCCGCCAGACGTCCATGTTGGGGATCAAGCGCAGCGTCGAGGCATGCTCGATCGGCTGGTGGGTGGGCCCGTCCTCGCCCAAGCCGATCGAATCATGGGTGAACACGTAGACGACGCGGATCTTCATCAGCGCCGCCATCCGCAGCGCGTTGCGCGCGTAGTCCGAGAACACCAGGAAGGTGCCCCCGTAGGGAATGAAGCCGCCATGCAGCGCGATGCCGTTCATCACCGCGCACATGCCGAACTCCCGCACCCCGTAGAAGATGTGGTTTCCGGCCTCGGCGCTGCCCGGCGCCACCGACTTCGAGGCCTTGACCATGGTCAGGTTCGAGCCCGTCAGGTCGGCGGAGCCGCCGAGGAGCTCCGGCAGCAGCGGCACCAGGACTTCGAGCACGTTTTGCGACGCCTTGCGCGTTGCGAGGGTCTCGCCTTTGGAATTCAGGTCCTCAATGAGGGACGCCACGCGTTCCTCGAACTCCGTCGGCAGGGCCGCGGCGATGCGGCGCTGGAACTCCGCTGCCTCGGTTGGAAACTCTTTGGAGTACTTTTTGAAGAGCGAAGTCCACTTCTTTTCGGCCTTGGCCCCCGTTTCGCGGGCGTCCCAGCCGGCGCGAACGGCTTCGGGAATCTCGAAGGGCGGGTACGGCCAGCCGAGGGCGGTGCGGGTCGCGGCGACCTCTTCGGCACCCAAGGCGGACCCGTGCGCCGCGCCCGTGTTGGCCTTCCTGGGTGCCCCTTTTGCTATGACCGTCTTGCAGCAAATGAGCGTCGGGCGGCTTTTCGAGCGCTTACTTTCCCTTTTTGCCTTGCGGATGGCGCGGTCGACGGCTTCCACGTCGTGCCCGTCGACGTTCGGAATGACCTGCCACCCGTACGCCCCGAAGCGCTTGGGCACGTCGTCGGTGTACCACTCGGCGATTTGGCCTTTGTCCGAGTCGATCGAGATGCCGTTGTCGTCGTAAAAGGCGATGAGCTTGCCAAGTCCAAGGGTTCCGGCGAGGGAAGCGGCCTCGTGAGAGATGCCTTCCATCATGCAGCCGTCGCCCATGAACACGTAGGTGTGATGCTCGACGAGGTCGAAGCCGGGACGGTTGAACCGCGCGGCGAGGAGTCGCTCGGACAGCGCCATGCCCACCGCGTTGGCGAAGCCCTGTCCCAGGGGTCCGGTGGTCGTCTCTACGCCGGGCGCGTAGCCGTATTCCGGATGCCCCGGGGTCCTGGAGCCGAGTTGGCGGAAGCGCTTCAGCTCCTCGATTGGAAGCGCGTAGCCGGTCAGGTGCAGCAGGCTATAGAGCAGCATCGAGCCGTGGCCGTTCGAGACCACGAAGCGGTCGCGGTTCGGCCAGGCGGGATTGGCCGGGTTGTGCCGCAGGTGGCGCCCCCACAGGGCGACGGCGATCTCGGCCATGCCCATCGGCATGCCCGGGTGCCCGGACTTGGCTGCCTCCACCGCATCCATGGCCAGCGCGCGGATGGAGTTGGCAAGCTCGACGTCCGAAGCGGACGCGGTTGTCCTATTTGTCGTTACAGGGGAGTCCATCGGAGGGCGCAAATTATACTCACCGCTTCGGCTGCCTCCGCCCATGACCGAACTGCCCTTCGCCCGGCCGGAAAATTTCGAGCACTGCGTCGCCTGCGCGACGCCCGGCGAGGCGCATTGGTTTGTCTTTCGGGGCGATCAGCTCCTCGTCGAGATGGGCCCGCTGGAAGTGCCCTCCGACGACCTGCGTGTGCGCGCTCGCCCGGCATGGGCACGGCTGCCGTTGCAGAAAAGCCACGACTGGCTGGCGGGCAAGGCCCTTCGCACGCTGTATCTCGGCGTGCTAAATGGCACGCAATGCTGGGCCGCCGAGCTGCCCAAGGAAGCCGAGCCGCCCGCCGGGATGTCGTGGGAGGGCCTGAGGACGCTCTTCACCGTGCTCGACGACGCCCATTTCGCCCTCGCCGGCCGGGCGGTGCAGCTCGTGGACTGGGACCGCACGCACCAGTTCTGCGGCCGCTGCGGCGCGCGCACCGAGCCGCATCCCGAAGAGCGCGTGCGCGTTTGCCCGGGCTGCAAGCTCTCGGCCTACCCGAGAGTGGCGCCGGCCGTCATGGCGCTGGTCTGGCGCGGCTCGGAGATCCTGCTCGCCCGCAGCCCGCACTTCCCGCCCGGCATGTACAGCGCGCTCGCCGGCTTCGTCGAGCCCGGCGAGTCGCTCGAGCAATGCATCGCTCGCGAGGTAGCGGAGGAGGTCGGAGTGCAGGTGGCGCGACCGCGGTACGTAGCGAGCCAGCCGTGGCCGTTTCCGCATTCGATGATGATCGCGTTCGCGTGCGAGTGGGTGAGCGGCGAGATCCGTCGGCAGGAGTCGGAAATCGAGGAAGCAAAGTGGTTCGAAGTCTTGCAATTACCGAGACTTCCAAGCAAAATCTCGATCGCTCGAAGATTGATCGATGGCGAAGTAGCTCGCATAAGCGAGCGGATGATCGAGCAGAGCAAAGGTACAACCGGCGTTTAGGAGGTTTTGAACGAGTTGAGCGCGATCGAGAGCGCTGTGTGCGCCGCAAGGCGCGGATCGAAGGCGAGGCTACCTACGCGGGCCTCGCCTTCGCATTTTGGAGGGCATGGGAAATGAACGGTCTGCATCTCATCGGTGACCTCACCGGCTGCCGCTGCGATCCGCAGCTCCTTCTGGACGGAGAGCGCTTTCGCGCCAAATGCCTCGAGATGGTGGCCGCGTCCGGTCTCACGACCATGGACGCCACGTTCCACCAGTTCGAGGGCTCCGGCTTCACCGGCACGGTAGTGCTGGCCGAATCCCACCTCGCGATCCATACCTGGCCCGAGCGCCAGGGGCTGACGCTCGACGTCTACGTCTGCAACTACAGCGCCGACAACTCGCTGAAGGCGCGGCGGCTGTTCCAGCAGCTGGTGGACTATTTCCAGCCGACCGAGCTGGCGAAGCACGAGGTCGAGCGCGGCGAGCACCTGCTCATGGAGCCGCTGAACGCCTCCACCGGCTTCTATATCCGGGCCGACCGGCAGCTCGGCGAGTGGCAGACGCGCTTCCAGAAGATGCAGATCTACGACACGCCGCACTACGGCAAGCTCTTCCGCCTCGATGGGTTCAACATGACCTCCGAGAAGGAGGAGTTCGTCTACCACGAGAACCTCGTCCACCCGGCGCTCACGGCGCACGCGGCGCCGAAGAAGGTCCTCATCATCGGCGGCGGCGACGGCGGCTCTTCCGAGGAGGCGCTCAAGCACCCCTCGGTGGAGAGCCTGACGATGGTCGAGATCGACGCCGATGTGATCGCGGTGGCGAAGG
>Ga0247672_1000031_pt1 | contig 27884 bp, 27 predicted proteins | sample CNK13_metaG_FD_182719 | JGI IMG/M metagenome (GOLD analysis project Ga0247672, IMG submission 182719) | Soil microbial communities from Purdue University Martell Research Forest, Indiana, United States - CNK13 | ecosystem: Environmental > Terrestrial > Soil > Temperate forest > Bulk soil... | reverse complement strand
CGGAACGTCCCGCCAGACCCCTTCAACCATCATGCCCATGAGCGCCTATCTTAGATGGATCGTCCTTTTCGCGACGTGCCCGGCACTCGCCCCGCTGCAGGCGGTCGAGCCGGTCAAGCTGCAGCGCCTCAAGGTGCCTTCGCCGCCCTGGCCCGCCGGCGACGAGCGCGGCATGGCGAACCAGATCGGACCCGCCACGCTGCAGCGCTGCGCCTGGCACGTCGCCGAGCCCGGGGCGAGAACCTACGAGCTCTCCCAGGTGCGCTCGAACACGATGCCGCTTTCGCCGTTCGCGGGCCCCTACACGGTCAAGCCCAAGCCGACTTCGGGCATCCCCGGCAGCGCGCACGCATTCAATAGCGAGACGCTCAACGAAGGCGCCGAGCCCGGCCAGCAGGGGACCCAGATCGACGCGCTGGGCCACTTCGCTGCGCTCAAGCAGCCCTGGGACGGCAAGTCGCCCCTGCCGGTCGACGAAGCGACGTACTACGGCGGCTTCACGCAGAAGGACGTGAAGCCGACGCCGGATTCGCCGCTCCTGCGGCTCGGCTTGGACAAGATGCCGCCGCTCGTGACCTCCGCGGTGCTGCTCGATGCGAAGGCCTACGTCGGCAAAGGCCAGGCGATGAAGGCCGGCGAGGTGGTGAGCGCCGACCACATCCGCGGCATGCTCAAGGCGCAGGGCCTCGCCGAGCGCGGCATTCTCCCGGGCGACGTCGTCTACGTGTACACCGGCTGGGGTGACCAATGGCGCGACCCCGATACCGACAAGATCTATTACTCCCGGGCACCCGGTCTGGGCTACGACGCCGCGCGCTATCTCGGCGAGCGCCGCATCGTCGCGATCGGCCTCGATACCCCTTTCATCGATCCGGTCCCCGAGGGCATGCTCGCAGGCGCCGCCGGGCCGGCCCCCGGCACGCCGCCCGGATTGCCGTTCGCCATCCACCATCACATGCTGACGCAGATGGGCATCCACCACGTCGAGAACGCGAAGCTCGACGAGCTGGCGCGCGACAAGGTGTGGACCTCGTGCACGATGATCCTGCCCGCGCGCCAGAAAGGCGCCGCAGGCGCCGAAGTCCGGCCGGTGGCGGTCGGCGCGCCCGAGAAGCTGCCGCGGCGCTCGCGCTAGGCTACTTTTTCTGCCAGGACGCGCGGCGAAAGCGCTTGCGCCGCACGGTCACCGCCTTGCGGCTGTCCGCGAACTCGTGAACTTTCTGGCGGATCTCCTGGCGGATGTCGTCCGGCAGCGCGGCCGCCGCATCCTCGAAGCGCGAGACCACGTCCTCGCCCTGCGGCCCATCGTGGAAAAACCCGCGCGCCTTGTCCCACACCAGCGCGCGCTCGACTGCGTCGGCGCCGTAGCAGAGCTGGAACAGCGTCACTTCGCCGCCGGACTGCCACACGAAGAGATCGAAGAAATCGTCGTGGAACCAGCGCCGCTTAGCCGGTGGGTCGTCGGCAAGACCGAGGATCTCTTTCAGCATGGAGGAATTGAACTAGTTGGCATTTGTCCGGAGATGGGCGGATTCTAGCCTCATGAGCGGCCGTGGCAATTCCCCGCTGCTCGCGGGAGGGGGCGGCCCAGGGAGACCCGGCGGCCCGGACCCTCGGCAGCCGCGTTGAAATCCCGATGGGCGTCAGAGCCTTCGCGGTGGAAGATGCGATCGATTGGAGGTGACGGACGGTCCGGATATGGACCGCGAGCGGTCGCCCCCCGAACGGTCGTCGCCGCGGCATGAAGCATCGACCGCCGAATCGCGTAGAGGTGGCGCCGCGACAATTGCGATCCGGATCCGCCAAAAAGCGCACGAACGCTGCGCGCGCTGCGCACGCCGCGCAGGTGCGCGCTCGCAGCAGTTGCACCACAGCAGCGCCGAAACGCGTCACGTCAGCGACGAAACGCGTCACTCTCCGCGCACGCATCTTTGTAAACCGACTGCGACACTCAAAGTGGGCGGTCGCAACAGCGCAAGATTTCTTTCAATGCAGCGGCCAAAACCAGTTGACATCCGGCGGCCAATGAGTGGATTCTAGTCTCAAGACTCGCTATAACACTCGCGCTCACGCGGGGAAGGCAGATGAACAAGAAAGAGTCTGGTGCAGCACGAATTTGTAAACGAACCTCGACAGCGGTCGTTCGGTCGCTGTTTGCCCGCTCCAGCATATCCATTCGTCGGGAAAGGTCTGACGCTCATCGGCATTTGGAGTCAACGCGACGGATGTACGCCCGTTGGACGGATTATTGCTTGACGATGGATGGAACGCGCACAACCGTGATCTAACGGTAACAGAGCGCTTTTGAAAGGTGGCGTCATGAACAACCCGGTACCTGGCTTCAACGACGGAAACAACGAGCGCAAGGCGAGCCTCCTCCGGTCGCTGAACGATTTCACCAAGGAACACCGCGCCGCGCACTGGGCTGGAACTTTCGCCAGCTTCCTCGAGCAGATCTTCCCGAACGACGCACGCGGCCTCGCCCGGACCAGCCATCAGTACATCTGGGACATGATGCGGGCCGAGGGCTTCGACGACAGCCAGGGTCGCTTCCGCTGTCAACTCTTCGAGGACGAGCTCTACGGGATTAACGACACCATCGAGCGGGTGGTCGACTACTTCAAGGCCGCGAGCGCCGGCTCCGAAGTCGGCAGACGCCTGCTCCTGCTGCTGGGCCCGCCCTCGGGCGGCAAGTCGAGCATGGTGATCCTGCTCAAGCGCGGCCTGGAGGAGTACAGCCACACCGACGCCGGGGCCTTGTACGGCATCCACGGCTGCCCGGTCCACGAGTCGGCCCTGCATCTGGTGCCGCACACCCTGCGCGGCCAGTTCCGGGCGAGCTACGGCGTCGACATCCAGGGCGAGCTTTGCCCCTTCTGCGTGGCGCGGCTGCAGCAGGAGTTCCACGGCGACTTCATGCAGATGCCGGTGCAGCGCATCTTCATCAACGAGGCGGGCCGCGTCGGCGTGGGAACCTACGCGCCGCACGACCCGACCACGGCCGACATCGCCGACCTGGTCGGCTCGGTCGACCTCTCCAAGGTCTCCGAGTTCGGCGACGAAGGCGACCCGCGCGCCTGGTCCTGGTCCGGCGCGGTGTTCGCCGCGAGCCGCGGCATGCTCGAGATGATCGAGATCCTCAAGGTGAAGCGCGAGTTCCTGTATCTCCTGCTCACGCTGACGCAGGAAAAGAACGTCAAGGTATCGCGCTTCCCGCTGATTCACCTCGACGAGACCATCCTCGCGCACACCAACCTCGCGGAGTTCAGGAAGTTCCTGCAGGAGGCGGAGAACGAGGCGCTGCTCGACCGGATGGTCATCATCCAGGTGCCGTACACCCTCTCCTACCGCGAGGAGGCGCGCATCTACAAGAAGCTCACCTCCTCCACGCAGGCGTTCCGCGAGGTACACCTGGATCCGCACGCGCTGCACGTCGCGGCGGTGTTCTCGGTGCTCACCCGGCTCGCCGAGGGCGAGGCGGCCGAGAACGAGCACACCAAGAAGGTCCGGGTGTACGCGGGCGAGGACGTCGAGGGCGTGGCGCAATCCGAGGTCGAGAAGATCCGCGCCAAGAATCCGGAGGAAGGCCTGCAGGGCGTGTCGCCGCGCTTCGTGATCAACGCGCTCTCGAACGCCATCATCCAGTCGAGCGCGAAGAGCCTCACCACCATGGACGTGCTGATCGCGCTCAAGGACGGCATCGAGTCCGACGTGCGCATGGACGGCAAGAAGAAAAGGAAGTGGATCGACTACCTGGTCACCGTGCGCAAGGACTTCTACAACCGCTGGGTCAAGGAGGACGTGCACAAGGCGCTGTTCGTGTCCTTCGAGCAGGAAGCCCAGCAGCTCCTGGACAAGTACCTGGACGAGGTCGAGGCGACGCTCGACAACCGCACCATCAAGGACCCGATCACCAGCGAGGAGCGAAAGCCCGACGAGCGGTTCCTGCGCAACGTCGAGGAGAAGATCCGCATCTCCGAGTCGGGCAAGCTGTCCTTCCGCCAGGAAGTGGTGCGCAAGGCGATGGGTGCCTACAAGCGCGGCGAGAAGTTCACGCTCGACAGCCACGCCCCGCTGCACGACGCGGTGGAGCAGTACCTCTTCGAGCAGCGCCGCGACGTGCTGCGCCTGGTGTCCTCGAGCACGCGGCCCGACGACGAGACGCGGCAGAAGATCTCGGTGGTCGAGAAGCGCCTGGTCGACGAGTACGGCTACGACACGCACAGCGCGCGTGAAGCCCTGAACTACGTGACCACGCTGCTCGCCCAAGAGTAACGATGATCCGGATTGCCGCAGAAACCCCGTGGTACGACCTCTTCTCGAGAGGGGCGCGGGACTGGCTGCGGCATAACCAGAAGGTCCGCGAGGCGGTCAAGAACACGCTGCCCGAGATCCTCTCCGGCGAGGACCTCATGACCGGCGACAGCAAGAACCGCACGGTGATGGTGCCGGTGAAGTTCCTGGAGCACTCGCGCTTCCGCCTTTCCGACCCGAGCTCGCAGCAGGGCGCCGGCCAGGGCCAGGGCCAGCCCGGCGACGTGCTGCAGCCCGGGCGCGACAAGGGCGACGCCCAGTCGCAGTCCGGTGGCACCGAGAACGGCGAGATCCGCTTCGTGGTCGAGATGAAGCTCGAGGAGATCATCGACTGGATCTGGGAGGAGCTCAAGCTCCCCGACCTCAAGCCCAAGCGCACCGCCACCATGGACGAGCCCGACTACGTTCGCGAGGGCTGGGACCGCCGCGGCGCGCGCTCGCGCCTGGATCGTCGCCGTACCCTAAAAGAAGCGGTAAAAAGAAGGTCCATACAAGAAAACCCGATCCCCATCGTCAACGAGGACCTGCGCTTCCGGCAGCTGGTGAAGCGCGCGACGCCGTCGATGAACGCGGCGGTGATCTTCGCGCTCGACGTCTCGGGCTCGATGGACGAGGCGCAGCGGCGCCTCGCCAAGCAGTTCTTCTTCTTCGCCCTGCAGGGCATCCGCCGCCAGTACGCCAAGGTCGAGACGGTGTTTCTCGCCCACGCCGCGCAGGCCTGGGAGTTCGACGAAAGCCAGTTCTTCCAGGCGTCCTCGAGCGGCGGCACGGTGTCCTCGTGCGCCTTCCAGCTCGCGCTCGAGGTGATGAAGCGCCGCTACGACCCGAGCCGCTACAACGTCTACTTCTTCTACGCCTCCGACGGCGAGAACGCCGCGGAGGACCGCGAGCCGGCGGCCGCGGCGCTGAAGCTCCTCGCCGCGCAGACCAACTACTCCGGCTACGTCGAGACCGGCGGCGTCGCCACCTTCCGGCCGCGCGAGACGCAGGTGGCCGAAGTGTTCAGCGAGCTGAAGGCCGGCGGCCTCCCCGTGGGCATGAGCCAGCTCTCGTCGCAGGAGGACGTGTGGCGGGCGATCCGCGAGTTTTTCAAAGAAGCCGAGAAGAGTGACTGAGGTGACCGAGCTCGAGCAATACGCGGCCAGCATCGAGGAGCTCGCCAAGCGCCTGGGACTCGACTACTACAACGTCGACTTCGAGATCGCGCCGGCGAGCCTCATGACCGAGATCGCGGTCTACGGCCTGCCGGTGCGCATGCCGCACTGGTCCTTCGGCGTGCGCTACATCCACCAGCTCGTGCGCCAGAGCATGGGGCACTCCAAGATCTTCGAGGTCATGTTCCCGGGCGACCCGTGCCGCGCGTTCCTGATGGACGGCAACTCCCTCGCCGAGAACACGCTGGTGACGGCGCACGTTCTCGGCCACGCCGACTTCTCGAAGAACAACCAGCTCTTCGCCCGCTTCCACGAGATGGCGGGCGGCAACATCGTCGAGCACGCCGCGGCGCACGCCCACCGCATCCAGCAGGCGATCGACAAGGTCGGCATGGAGAAGGTCGAGGCGGTGCTCGACGCCGCGCTCGCGCTCGAGTCGCACGTCGACGTCGACGGCGACCTGCACCGCACGCGTTATCCCGAGTTCGTGCCGGAGAAGCAGGCCACGGCCGAGAGCGCGTTCCAGCGCCGCTTCCGCGGCCTGCCGGGCGCCGCCGAGGCGGCCAAGGCCGAGTCCGGGCCGGTGCGCGCGGCGGTGCCGCCCCACCCCGAGTTCGACCTGCTCTGGTTCATCGCCCACTACGCCCCCGAGCTCGAGCAGTGGGAGCGCGACATCTTCCTCATGGTGCGCTCCGAGTCGCTGTACTTCTACCCGGTGTTCGCCTGTCAGATCATGAACGAGGGCTGGGCGTCGTACTGGCACGCGCGGCTCCTGCGCGAGGCCGACTTCCTGCCGCAGAATCTCTACCTCTCGGCGATCAAGGCGCACTCCGACGTGGTCCGGCCCTACGCCGCGGGCCAGCAGACCGCGCTCGCGATCAACCCTTACCACCTCGGCTTCACGCTGTGGGAGCAGATCGTCGATGCCCACGGCCTCGCGCGCGCGCGCGAGGTGATGCGCGACGAGGATGATTTCGGCTTCATCCGCAACTTCCTCGACCGCGAGCTCGCCGAGAAGCTCGAGCTCTTCGTCTACGAGGCGAGCGCGGGCGACGAGATCAAGGTCGCGAACCGCGACGTCAACGCCATCCGCGAGGCGATCCTGGCGCCGAAGTTCAACTACGGCGCGCCGCGCGTCGCCGTCACCGAGATGCCCAACGACGGCAGCCTCGTGCTCGCGCACGAGCACAAGAGCGACGGCCGGGGCCTCGACGTGAACCGCGCCAAGCGCGTGCTCGAGTACACGCGCCGCGTCTGGCGCCGGCCCGTCAAGCTCGTCACGGTGAACGAGCGCGGCGAGCCCGCCGAGCTCACCGCCTAGAAAAAGGGGTCAGAGGAATTTTCCGGTAACACTTCTGGCGCTGCGTCTGCGGCGCAATGTGTTACAGGAAAATTCCTCTGACCCCTTTTTCGGTCCTACAAAATAATGATCAGCACCAGCAGCAGGATGACGATCAGCAGCAGGTCCTGGTTGGAGAGCGCGCCGCCGGCGGCGAGCTGATCGAGGCGCCCGGCGAGCTGGCTCACCTCCTCGGGCGTCATCGCGTCGACCCGGGCACGCGCGTCGGCGGCGCTCACCCCCATCTTCTCGAGCTGGGTGGCGAGCTCCGGCCGCTCGAGCATGCTCTTCACCCGGTCGCGCTCCGTGTCCTCGACGCCGATCATGCCGGCGTAGGCCTGCGGCGCGGCGAGCATGGCTGCCAGTGCGATGGTTCTTAGTAGTGTTCTCATGGTCGGTTCTCTCCTGGGCGAGATCCGCGAAATATAGATGGAAAGCGCATCCGGCGTCAGCCGCAGCGGAGCGCCCCGTGGCGCTTTCGCTACAACTCGATGCCGCGGCTGGCGGTGCCGCTATTGCGGCTTCAGCCCGACGTCGCTGGCGATCCTGCCGAAGATCGCCATCCAGTCCGCGTAGCGCTTGCGCAGCTCCTCCGGCGTGCTCGGTGCCGGCGTGATGGCGGCTTTCTGGAACCGTTCGCGCACGTCCGGCATCGCCAGGGCCTGGCCGATGGCCTTGTTCAGGATGGCGACATGCTCGGGCTGCATCTTCGCCGGACCCATGATGCTCGCCCACGATGGCATGTCGTACTCCGGCAACGCCGCTTCGGCCATGGTTGGCACTTCAGGCAGCGTCGCCGAGCGGCTGCGGGTCGTCACCGCCAGGATGCGCAGCTTGTCCTTTAAAGGCAGGCTCGAGGCGAGGCCCGTAATGTAGTAGTCCACGCGCCCGGCAACGATGTCGGTGAGGACCTCCGGCGTGGCCTTGTACGGCACTTCGACGACGTGGATGCCGGTCATGGAGTTGAAGAGCATCACGTTCCAGTACGGCATCTGGCCGGCGCCGATCGTGCCGTAGGTCAGCTTGCCGGGATTCGCCTTCGCGTACGCGACGAGTTCCTTGACGTCGCGCACCGGCAGGGCCGGGTTCGCCACCAGCGCGAACTCGGACGTCAGGAGAAGCGAAATCGGCGTGAAGTCGCGCAGCAGGTCGTACGTGACATTCGCGTTGGCGTAGCGCGCGCCCGCCATGGAACCGCCGGCGAGGAGCAGGGTGTAGCCGTCGGGTGGGGACTTCACCACGAAGGTCTGGCCGATGCTGCCGCCCGCGCCCGGGCGGTTCTCGACGAAGAATTGCTGGCCGAGGATCTGGCTCAGCTTTTCCGCGACGATGCGCGCGGGCAAGTCGTCGACCGTTCCTGCGCCGGTGGCGACCACGATCTTCACGGGCTTGCTTGGGTACCCCTGCGCGTGAACGCACGTCGACAAGGCGGCGAGCGCCGCCAGCAAGATGTGCCGAAGAACCGTCATGTCTCCTCCCCAGGGCTGCGACGCAGGCTACATCCGGATGACCACCTTGCCGAGGTGCGCATCCGACTCGACGAAGGCCTTCGCCTGCGGGAGCTCGTCGAAGCGGAAGACGCGGTCGATAAGCGGCCGGATGTGGCCGGCGGCGAAATACGGCAGGAAATCGGCGGTGAAGCCGCGCACCGTCACCGCGCGGCTCTCGGCGTTGCGGTGCTTGTTCGACACCCCGAAGAGCTTCAGCCGCTTCGCGTGCAGCGCGTCGATGTCGAGCTCGGCCTTCATCGTCCGGTCGAGGTAGCCGACGGTGGCGAGACGCCCCTGGAAGGCCAGACAGCGGATGCACTCGGCGAACACCGAGCCGCCCACGTTGTTGACCACCAGGTCGACGCCCTTGCCGCCGGTCGCCTTCATGACGGCGTCGTGGAAATCGGGCTTCCTCGTTTCGATGCCGGCATCGAGGCCGAGAGCGTTCAGTTTCTTGAGTTTCTCGCTGGATCCGGAGGTCCCGATGACCTTCGCGCCGATCGCCTTCGCCGCCTGCAAAGCGGCCACGCCGACACCCGCGGACACGCCCGTGACGAGCAGCCACTCGCCGGCCTTCAGGCCGCCCTGCGCGACGAGCATGTCGTGCACCACCATGAAGGTGAGCGGGATCGCGCCCGCCTCCTCCCAGGAGAGGTTCGGCGGCACCGGGATGGCGTCGGTCTTGTCCATGAGCCCGAACTCGGCGAAGCCGCCGGGGCAGCGCCCCATCACGCGCTCGCCCGAGCCGACCACCTCGCCCGCCGCCTCCTGCCCGGCGGGCTTGGCGGCGCCCGCGGCGATGAGGCCATGGCCGGCGATCAGCTCGCCGCGGTTCAGGCTCGAGGCGTGGATCTTCACGAGGTGCTGGTGCGCCGCCGGCTGCGGCGCCGGCACCTCGCGCAGCTCGAGGTTCATCCTGTCAGCCACGCTTTGCAGAAAATACGCTCTCATGTCTATTCGGCCTTGATGTGGGCTTCCTTCACCAGCTTGCCCCAGGTCTTGTACTCGCTCTCGATGTACTTGCCGAATTCGGCCGGCGACATCGGGTGCGGCTCGACGCCGGTTTTCGCGAGCTGCGCGACAGCGTCGGGATTGGCGAGCGCGCGCCCGAGGTCGCGGTTCAGCCGTTCGACCAGGTCCTTCGGCAGGTTCGCCGGCCCGAGCACGCCGTACCAGTTGAGCGCCTCGTAGCCCGGGTAGCCGGATTCGGCGACCGTGGGCACGTCGGGCATGAGCGCGGCGCGCTTCAGGCCGGTGGTCGCGATGGCGCGCGCCTTGCCCGAGCGGATCTGCGAGATCGAGGAGATCGGCGTGGCGAAGAACGAGTCCACCTGCCCGCCCAGGAAGCCCTGCATCGCCGGACCGCCGCCTTTGTAGGGCACATGCACGAGCGGCGCCTTGGCAACGCGGCTCAGAAGCTCGCCCGCAAGATGCCCGGCGCCGCCGATGCCGGAGCTGGCGTAAGTCAGCCCCTTTTTCTCTTTCGCCAATTTGAGATAGTCGGCGAGCGACTTCACCGGCAGCGTAGGCTGCACTACTAGCACGTTGGCGAACACCACCGCCATGCCGATCGGGCTCAGGTCCTTGAGCGGGTCGTAGGGCGTCTTGAGGATGTGCGGATTCACCGCCAGCGCGCCGACGTTGGCGAGCACCAGCGTGTAGCCGTCGGGCGCGGCTTTCGCCACGTAGTCGACCGCGATATCGCCGCCCGCCCCGGAACGGTTCTCGACCACCACCTGCTGGCCGAGAAGATCACCCAGCGGTTTCTGCAGGATGCGCGCGGTGGTGTCGGTGCCGCCGCCCGGCTCGAACCCGACGACCACGGTGACCGGCTTGCTGGGATAGGCGCCCTGGGCGAGCGCGCCGCACGCGAGCGGCATGCTCAACACCGCCGCGAGCACTCTCGTGAGTCTCGTCATTGCAGTAATCCTCCTCGTTTTTTCCTGACCTTCTACCTGCCCTTGAACACGGGCTTGCGTTTCTCCATGAACGCTTTTCGCCCTTCCGTGTAGTCGGCGCTGTCGAAGCACTCCTTGACGAGCGCCGTGCACATCGCCTCGTCGTACTGCGTCGTTCCCACCTCGCCGATGATGCGCTTGGCCGCGCGCATGGTGAGCGGGGCGTTCGCCGCGATGGCTTCGCAGTACTCGCGCGTGAGCTTGTCGAGCTCGGCGACCGGCACCACGCGATGCACCAGGCCCATTTCCTTCGCTTCGGCAGCGCTGAACTGGCGCGCGGTGATCATGATTTCCTTCGCGTACGCGGCGCCGACGATGTCGACCAGCTTCTTCATCGACGAGGCGCGATAGCCGAGCCCGAGCTTGGCGGCGGGAATGGAGAAGCGCGCATCGTCGGCTGCGAGGCGCAGGTCGCAGGCGCCGGCGATGCCGAGCCCGCCGCCGATGCAGTAGCCGCGGATCATGGCGATCGTGGGCTTGTCGAACCCCTGCAGCTTCGACTGCGCGGCGTCGCCGATTTCCTCATAGCGGCGCACCGCCTCGGCGCTCGCGCGCTGGGCTTCGAACTGCGAGATGTCGGCGCCCGAGACGAACGCCTTGTCGCCCGCGCCGGCGAGCACCACCACGCGGATCGCGGGATCGGCGCCGAAGTCCTCGAGCACGCGCGGAATCGCTTGCCACATGCCCACGGACACGGCGTTGCGGCGCGCGGGGTTGTCGAAGATGAGCCAGCCGATCGCGCCGTCTTTCCGCGCGACGATCCTCGCTTCGCTTTTCGTCTCGACGGTCAAATCACCCTCCGCTCCCGCATGCCGCGGATGTCGCTCTCCGAGTAGCCGAGCTCGCGCAGGATCTCCTCGGTGTGCTGGCCGATCTCGGGCGTCGCCGCCGCCATGCTGGACGCCGTGCGCGAGAGCTTGACCGCCTGGTTCACGACCTTGAAGCGCCCGAGCGTCGGGTGATCGACCTCGGCCGCGGCCTGCAGGTGCTGGACCTGCGGATCGGCGAACACCTGGTCCACGCTGTAGATCGGGCCGCACGGCACGCCCGCCGCGTTCAGCTTTTCGACCCACTCGTGCGACGGCCGCGCTTTCAGTGCCTGATTGAGCGCCTCGTTCAGTCGCGCCCGGTTCTTCGCGCGGTTCTCCTGTCCCTTGAACTCCGGCGCCTCCAGCAGGTCCTTGCGCCCGATGGCCTCGCAAAGGCGCGCCCACATGCCCTCGCCGGAGGCGGCGACGTTGATGTGGCCGTCGGCGGTGGTGTAGGCGGAGGTGGGCATGCTGGTCGGATGGTCGTTGCCCACCTGCGGCGGCACCTCGCCCTTCATGAGGAAGCGTGCCGCCTGGAAGTCGAGCAGCGCGATCCCCGACTGCAAGAGGCTGCTTTGTACCCACTGCCCCTTGCCCGAGGTCTCGCGCTCGAGCAGCGCGGTCATGATCCCGAGCGCCGCATAGAGGCCTCCCGCAATGTCAGCAATCGCCGCGCCGGTGCGCATCGGACCCTTGCCGGGTGCGCCGGTAACCGACATCAGGCCGCTCATCCCCTGCGCAATCTGGTCGAAGCCCGGCCGGTCGCGGTAGGGCCCGTCCTGGCCGAACCCCGAGATGCTGGCGAGGATGATGCGGGGGTTCAGCCGCTCGAGGGACTGATAGTCGAGCCCCAGCCGGTATTTCACGTCGGGACGGAAGTTCTCGACCACCACGTCGGCGGTCTTGACCAGCCGGCCGAACAGCTCCCGGGCCTCGGGCAGCTTGAGATTCAGGGTCATCGCCCGCTTGTTGCGGTGCAGGTTCTGGAAGTCCGGGCCCTGCCGCGGCCCGCCCATGCCCTCGTTGGGGTCCACCCCCGGGGGCGACTCGATCTTGATGACGTCGGCCCCGAAATCGGCGAACTGCTTGACGCAGGTGGGCCCGGCGCGCACTCTGGAGAGGTCCAGGATCCGGAACCGGGCAAGCGCGGAAGAAGCGGAGATTTTGGCCATGGTGTGGCACGATTCTAAATCGGAGCCGCCCGGAATATGGCGCGGCACGGGGTGTTCCACTGCAAACCACCGATCAACAAGGAGACTTTCGATGAAAAAGGTATTGCTCATCGCGGCCGCGGGCGTGCTCGCGTCGTGCGCCACGTATCAGGACAATGCACCGAGCTGGCTGCCCGGAAGCGGCTCGGTCAGCGTGAAGCTCAGCGGCGCCGAGGAAGTCCCGCCGACGAACGTCCAGGGGTCGGGTAGCGGCACCATCCACGTGAAATCCGATGGCGCGGTCAGCGGCAGTGTCACCACCACCGGCGTGCAGGGCACCATGGCGCACATTCACCAGGGCGCGAAGGGCCAGAACGGCCCGGTCATCATCCCGCTCACGAAGAGCGGCGACACCTACAGCGTTCCCGCCGGTGCCAAGCTGAACGACGCGCAGATCAAGGCGTTCAAGGCTGGCGACCTGTACGTGAACGTTCATACCGCTGCAAACAAGGGCGGCGAGGTCCGCGGCCAGCTCAACCCGTAGAGTTGAAGCCGTTTCTGCTTTACGTCGCGTTACTGGCCGCAGCGGCTGCGGCCAATAACGCGGCGGCTCAGGATCCCAGCAGGTATCCCGAACGACCGATCCGGCTGGTCGTCCCCCAGGCCGCCGGCAGCGCGACCGACAACGTATCGCGCACCCTCGCGCCGGAGCTCTCCAAGCAGCTCGGGCAGAACGTCGTGGTCGACAACCGGCCCGGCGGCGCGCTCACCATCGGCATCGACATCGTGGCGAAGAGCGCGCCCGACGGCTATACCATCGGCCAGGGTCCGGTCGGCGCGCTCGCGATCACGCGCCACATGGTGGCGAAGCTGCCCTACGACATCGAGCGCGATCTGCAGCCGGTCGCGCTCGTCACCACGGGCTACATGCTGCTCGCGGTCTCGCCGAAGACTCCGTTTCACTCGGTGAAGGAGCTGATCGACTACGCCAGGAAGAATCCCGGCAAGCTCTCCAACGCGTCCTCGAGCAACGGCTCTCCCGGCCACGTGAGCGGGGAGCTCTTCAAGTACATGACCGGCACCGACATCGTCCACGTCCCCTACAAGGGCGGCGCGCCGGCGATCGCCGACCTCATCGCCGGCAACGTCGAACTCATGTTCGAGAGCACCAACTCGATCGCGCCGCACGTGCGCGCCGGGCGCGTGCGCGCGCTCGCGGTGACCGGGCTCAAGCGCTCGATCAGCCTGCCCGAAGTGCCGACGCTCGTCGAAGCGGGCGTGCCAGGCTACGAAGTGAATGCCTGGAGCGGCGTCATCGCGCCCGCCGGCCTGCCGCGCCCTATCCTCGAGCGGCTGAACAAGGCCATCAACGCCGCCATCTTGGTGCCCGAGACGCAGCAGCGCTTCGAGCAGCTCGGCAGCGAGGGCGGCGGCGGCACGCCGGAGGAGTTCGCCGAGCTCATCCGCCGCGACTCGGCGAAGTGGGCCGACGTCGTCAAGCGCTCCGGCGCGAAGATCGACTAGGAAAAAGAAAACAGCTTCTTCCCGGCGACCGGCATCTCGGCGGTGAGGATCTCGCCGTTCATCGAATCCGTGATGTAGAGCGTCTTGTCCCTGAACGCGATGTTGGTCATCAGCCGGTGCGCGTCGCCGCCGTGGACGAGATGCGTCGGGAGGCAATTCGAATCGAAGCGCCACACGCCGACGCCGAGGTGGCAGACCACGAGTCCGTCTTCGGCGTCCATCTCGATGCCGTCGGGGCCGGCGTGCCCGCCCGAAAGCTGGATCGCCACCCCGGTCTTCGACGGCGTGCCGCCTTCCATGAGCGGCAAGCGCCAGATCTGCTGGGCGCGCGTGATCGCCACGTAGACCTGCGTATTCCTGTTATTCAGCGTGATCCCGTTCGGCGACGGCGCATTCGCCACCAGGCGCTGCAACTCTCCCGCATTCTTTCCCGCCTCGCGCAGCCGCCACACGCGCCCGGTGGGATCGGCGATGCCGCTTTGCCCCTGGTCGGTGAAATACAGGTCGCCGTTGTCAGCGAAGTGCAAGTCGTTCAGGCCCTTGAAGCCCTCGCTGAACGCGGTCTCGAGGCGCGGCTCGATCTTCCCGCTCTTGGGGTCGAGGACAAGCAGCCCGCGCCGGTAGTCGGCGATGAAGATACGGCCGTCGCGGTGGATCTTGAGCCCGTTCGGCCAGCCGTCGTACTGCACCGCGAGGTCCCATTCGCCCCTGGGGTCGATCCTGAAGATGCGCCCGAACGGGATATCGACGCACCAGAGGTTTCCGTCCCGGTCGAACGATGGACCCTCGAGGAAGCTGTCGAGCGGCGCGCCGGCGCGGTTGGGGTCCGACCAGGCGGTGCGCCCCTTGTTGCGGAATTTCGCGGGCAGGGAAGTGAAGCGACGGGCCTCGCTCTTCCGGATTTCCTGGAACGGGTTCAACATTGGAATGCCGCGAAGCATAAGGGTGTTAACCTAGTCCACACAAGGAGGCATACCGATGAAAAAGCTGCTGTTTCTCGCGCTCGCGCTGTCGAGCGCGACGGTGCTCGCGCAAAGCAACATGCGCGTGCGCGGCACGATCTCGTCGCTCGACGGCGATGTCCTTACGGTGAAATCGCGCGAGGGCAAGGATCTCAAGCTGACCCTCACGCCCGACGCGCAGGTCGCGGTCGCCAAGAAGCTCTCGCTTTCCGACATCAAGCCCGGCACGTACGTAGGGGTGACGTCGGTGGCGCAGGGCGGCAAACAGGTGGCCAAGGAAGTGCACCTGATTCCGCCGACCGCGCCGTCGGGCCACATGGACTGGGACCTGGTGCCCGGCTCCAAGATGACCAACGCCAACCTGCAGGCCGCGGTCGCGGCGTCCGGCGGCAACGAGATCACGCTCAAGTACAAGGACGGAGAGCAGAAGATCACCGTGCCCAACGGCACGCCGATCGTCGGCTTCGACAGCGGCGACCGCTCGGCGCTCAAGAAAGGCGAGACGATCTGGACCAACGCGCGCGTCGAAGGCGACGGCAAGCTCGTCACCAATCGCGTGCAAGTGAGCAAGGGCGGCGTCAAGCCCGAGCACTGAGCCGGCACCACCATGCGTCCACCGCCGTAATGGGATGGGGCCTAGCCGCAGCTAGGCCCGGGACGCGCTTTTCCCTGCGTTTTCCCCGGCGATGCGGCCGAACACCGCTCCGTTTGTGAGGCCGCTGCCGCCGGGATAGTTGAACCAGAAGATGCCGCCGACCAGCTCGCCCGCGGCATAGAGGCCCGGAATGGGCGGGCCGTCGGAGCTCAGCACCCGCGCGTCGGTATCGATCCTCAGCCCGCCGAAGCTGAACGTGATGCCGCAGGTGACGGCGTAGGCTTCGAAGGGCGGCGTGTCGAGCGTGTTCGCCCAGTTCGTCTTGTTCACTTCCAGTCCCTCGGTGCGGCGCCCGTCCTTCACGTTGGGATTGAACGGGATGTCGGTGCGCACCGCGGCGTTGTAGCGCTTCAGGGTCTCGAGCGCGGCTTTCTGGTCGGTGTCGTCGAGCTTCGACACCAGCTCCTCGAGCGTGTTGCCCGACACCTTCGTGACCTGGCGGATCTTGTACTCGTCGCGCAGCTGCTGCTTCAACTTGGCGTCGAAGATCTGCCACGCGAACTGCTTGGGCTGCGAGAGGATGACTCGCCCGTACTTCGCGTAGGTGTAGTTCCTGAAGTCGGCCCCCTCGTCGACGAAGCGCTTGCCATCGGCGTTGATGTAGACGCCCCACGGGTAGGAGTGCTTCTGGAAGCCGTCGCCCACCGCGAGGTCGCCGGTCTCCGGCGCGTTGCGGTCCCAGGCCACGGCGTGGCAGCCCGACCAGTTGCCGTGCGCCGCGGCGCCCGCCTCGAGCGCCATGCGGATCGCGTCGCCGGTGTTGAAGCGCGTGCCGCGCACCTTGGCGAGCTCCCAGCCCGGACCCATGTAGCGTGTGCGCCACTCGGTGTTTGCCTGGAAGCCCCCGGCCGCGAGTACAACCGACTTGCTTTTGACTTCCTGCGTCTTTCCTTCGCGTTTTACCGCTACCCCGTGGACGCCCTCGTCGTCCGAAAGGAGCGACAAGGCGCGCGCGCCATACCAGATTTCGATGCCGGCCTTTTTCGCGATCTGCGTGAGCGACTCGACCAGCCCCGGTCCGCCGCCCACCGCCTCCACCGTCAGGCCGCCCCAGAACTTGAATCTGCCGCCGATCTTGAACGCCTGCCGGCCCCAGGCGGCGGTGAAGCGCACCCCGCGCTTGCGCATCCACTGCGCGGTCGGCAGGCTCTGCTTGACGAGAATTTCGGTCAGGTCGGGATCGCAGCGAAATTCGGTCAGCCGCGCCATGTCGTCGAGGAATTGCTCTTCGGTGTAAGTGCCGAAGTCGGTGTTGGCGATCTCCTGCTCGGAAAGATCGGGGATCAGCGTCTTCAGGTCTTCCGGCCCGCGGTAGACGAGGCGGAAGAGACCCGCGGTGAAGCGCGAATTTCCGCCCGACTCCTCTTCAGGCGCTCTCTCCAGCACCAGCACTTTCTTCACGTGTTCGCTTGCGGACAACGCGGCGCACAGCGCAGCGTTGCCGCCTCCAACGACAATGACGTCGTACATCAGTCCGCCTTTACGTTCGCCGCGCGCACGACCTTGCTCCAACGCTCCTGCTCCTTCCTGATGAACGCCGCATATTCCTGCGGCGTGGAACCCACGGCCTCGGCGTCGTCGGCCTTGAAGCGCTCGAGCACCAGCGCGCTGTTCGCCGCCTTGGCCGCTTCCTCCGCCAGGCGCCGCACGATCGGCTCCGGCGTGTTCGCCGGCGCGTTGAGCCCGTACCACTGCGAGGTCTCGAAGCCGGGGTAGCCCTGCTCGGCGACGGTGGCCACGTCCGGAAGCGAATGCAGGCGCTTCGACGTGCCGACGGCGATGACGCGGAGCTTGCCGGACTTGACGTGCGGCATGAGCGGCGGCGTGCCGGCCGAGGTCGCCTGCGTGCGCCCGGCGATCAGGTCGGTGATGTTCGGCCCGGTGCCCTTGTACGGTACGTGCTGCAGCTCGATTCCGGTCACCTGCTTGAGGTACTCCATCGCGAGATGCCCCGCGGAGCCGTTGCCGGCGCTGCCGTAGTTGATCTGGCCGGGCTTCGCCTTCGCCAGCGCCACGAACTCGCGCAGGTTCTTCGCCGGCACCTCGTGGTAGACGACGAAGATGTTCGGCACGATCGCCAGCAGCGACACGGCGGCGAAGTCCTTGTCCACGTCGTAGGGCAGGTGCTCGTACATGTAGGGATTCATGGCGAGCGAGCCGACGTGGCCGATGATCAGCGTGTAGCCGTCGGGCGTGGCGCGCGCCACTTCCTGCATGGCGATGTTGCCGCCGCCGCCGGGCTTGTTCTCGATGACGATGCTCGTGCCGAGGCCCTTCGCCATCTCCTCCGACATGAAGCGCGCGACCAGCGTGGAGCTGCCGCCCGGCGCGAACGGCACGACCAGGCGGATGGGCTTTGACGGGTAGCTCTGCGCCGAAGCGCCCGCCGCGACCAGCGCCAGCACGAACGCCGGTAATTTCATCTATGGAGACTCGTCACGCCGAAAAGCCGTAGAGGCGTGCCGGATTGTCGACCAGGATCTGCTTGCGCACGCGCGCATCGGGCGCCCAGAAGGGAAGCTGGTTGAGAAGGCGTCCATCGTCGATCGAGAAGAAGGGACGCACATCCATCGGTCCGTGGCCCGGCATCGGCTCGGAGTTCGGATGGGGCCAGTCGGTGCCCCAGACGATGCGCTCGGGATTCGCCGCGATCAGCGCTCTCGCGAGCGGCGCCGCGTCGGCGAAATCCGGGCCCTGGTGCGACACGCGATACGCGCCCGAGATCTTCACGTAGGCCTTGCCGGAGCGCAGCAACTCGACGAGGTCGGAGAAGCCCGGCTGGGCGACGCCGAGCGCCGCCTGGGCGCGGCCGAAATGGTCGAACACCACCGGCACCGGCGACGCAGCCACGAGATCCTTGATCGAGGAGATCACCGGCAGGGTGACGTACATCTGGATGTGCCAGCCGCGCGCCTTCATGCGCTCGGCGGCGGCCTGGAAGCGCTTGCGCGCGGCCGCCGGGTCGGGCGCGGCGCTGCCGGTCGCGAGATTGATGCGGATGCCGCGGATGCCGGCGCGCGCCATCGCGTCGAGCTCGCTCTCGGGAGTCTTGTCGTCGATCACCGCGATGCCGCGCGCGTTGTTGCCGCGCGCCTTCATGCCCCACAGCGTGGCCGAGTTGTCGGTGCCGTAGACGCTCGGGGTGACGATGACCACGCGCTGCATGTGCAGCGCCTTGTGGAGCTGCGCCATCTCTTCCGGCAGCGCGGGCTCGGGCGTGTAGACGCGCCCCGCGAACATCGGGAATTCGCGCATGTCGCCGTGGATGTGCGTGTGGCAATCGCACGCGCCGGCCGGGACCTCGAAATTCACGGCGCTCGCCGGCTGCGAAGCCTTCGCGAGCGCGAGGCGCGGCGCGACGCAGGCCGCGGCCGCGGCGAGCAACATCTGGCGTCGGGTAAGCATGTCCTTCCTCCTCAGAACTGGTAGCGCCGCAAGCCGCCGTCGACCGGGATCACCGCGCCGGTGATGTAGCGCGCGAGCGGCGAGGCGAGAAAGCAGGCGAGGTTCGCGAGATCCTGCGGCTGGCCGTACTCGCCCACCGGGATGTCGTGCTCGCTCTCGTGCTTCCGGAACTCGGGCGCATAGTTGCGCAGGATCTGCTCGCTGATGATGCGGCCGGGCGGAATGCAGTTGACGGTGATGCCGTGCTTTCCGACCTCGCGCGACAGGCCCTTGGCCCACGAGTGCATCGCGGCCTTCGCCGCGAAAGCACCGTTGAGCCCCTCGGGCTCGGACTTGCCCGTAACGTTGATGATCCGGCCCCACTTGCGCTCGATCATCTGCGGGAGCAGCGCGTGCGCGAGCTGGCGCTGGCGCACGAAGTTGAGCGTCAGCGCCTCTTCCCACTGGGCGTCGGTGGACTCGAGCGTGAAGCGCCGGCTCCCGCCGGCGTTGTTCACCAGGATATCGATCGACCCGAGGCCTGCCAACGCTGAATCGGAAATCTTCTTGACAGAATCTGGTTGAAGGAAGTCGCACTCGATGATCACGAGCTTCGAGCCGATCTCCTTCTCCAGCTCCTCGAGGAGATTGCGCCGGCGCGCCATCACGGCGAGGCGCACGCCCTCCCTGGCCAGCGTCGTCGCGATGGCGCGGCCGATGCCCATGCTCGCACCGGTGACGAGCGCCGTGCGGCCGCGTAATTGGAGCTCCATGGCGCCGGACTTTACTTCAGAAGGTCCATGCCTAGCGCCGGTTGAACTGAAGGATGTGCATGCCGGTGTTGGCGCGGTCGACGACGTAGATGAAGCCGCGGTCGTCCACCTCGAGGTTATTCGACTGGATCGCCACCTTGCAGCGGTCTCCCGAGGGGGTCTTCACGCAGCGCTTGTCGGTCTTCGCGGTCGTGGCGGGGATGTAGTAGCCCGCCTCGCGCGGATGGTACGGGTCGCGGATGTCGATCGCGCGCACCCCGGCGTTGAACCAGGTCACGAAGATGTACTGCCGCGCGTACATCGGCGGCTGGTTCTCGTTCGAGGAATGCGCGCCGAAGCGCCCGCCGCGGCTGCAGAAGCCGCCCTTCGAGTCGGGATGGTTCTCCGGCACGTTGAACGTGGCGACGCCCACCGGCGTTTTCTCGTCGGTGATGTCGGCGACGAAGACGTGCTGGCGCGGCTCCTGGCACTCGTTGGAGAGCTCCTCGTCGATGATGAAGGCGAAGTCGCGCCGGTTGGCGCCCTTGTCCTTGGCGAACTCGGCGAGGTCCATGCCGAGCACCGGCAGCGCGGTGTGGACTCCGTTATTGATCGAGAGGTCCATGCGGCCGATCTGCGGCGCGAGCAGGTTGGCCGGCGTCGGCTCGTGGGGCCCGGCAAGGAGCTTCGCGCGATCGACGATCTGCAGCACCCCGGACTTGTTGGTGCCGTAGGCGAAATAGATGCGATTGCCCTTGATCCCGGTCGAGATCGGGCCGTGCAGGTCGGTGGGCACGTCGCCGGTGGCGCCGGGCTGCTGGCCGACCAGGCCGAAGTTGCGGATGAAAGCCGGGTGGGCGGGGTCCGAAAGGTCGAACACCTGGGTCATGCGCCGCGTGCGCCAGCCCTCCACCCCGGAGACGAGGTAGGCGATCCCGGTGTCGCACTCCCACCAGCTCTTGTGCGTGTCCCTCAGCTTGTCGACGACGACCGTGACCCGCGAGGGCTTCTGCGGGTTGGTGACGTCCCAGATCTCGTGCGCCACCTTGCCGAAGCTGCGCAGCAGATAGACCTTGGACTTGTCCGCCTTGGGAAGGTCGGCGCCGTTGCACGCGCGCACCATCTGCGCCCCGCCGGCCTCGCCCTCGCCCGCCTCGCCCGGAATGTGCGCCAGGTAGCGCGGCGCCTTCGGATCCGTGACGTCGACGATCGAAGTGCCGTTGTCTTCCTGCTGGCCCGTGAGCGGATTCATCGCCTTGCCCCCGTGGTGGCCGACGTAGGCGATCCAGCGCCCGCCCTGCTGGTGAAGGATCGGCTGGTAGGCGCTGCGCCCCTGGAGCTCTTCGTGGCCGACGAGCGTCATGTTCGACGCGCTCGCTCCATGCTGGGCAAATGCCGAACCGGCGAAAACTGCCAAAACGAAGAACGCGAGCAGTCTCATCACTAGAGCCCCCTCCTTGGGGTGCGTAGATCCTACCGGACTCGGCTCTCCGGCACGTTGTTTGCGGTGAAACGCGCACTGGCCCAGCCAGAAGAGATTCGACTTCCTTTTCAACCAGGAGACTGTATGAACTTCAAGAAATTGTTGGTCGTAGCGGTGGCCGGAGCCTTCGCTGTGCCCTTCGCGGCGCAGGTGTCGGCGGCCGGTGACAACATGATTCTTGCGCAATCCGGGACCAGCGCCGTAGGCAACGGCCCCACCGGCGGCACGCCCAGCCCGCAATCTGCGGGTGAGCCGAAGGCGCCGACGGCGGGCAGTTCCACGGGCAGCAGCGCCAAGCCGTCCAAGCGCGCGAGCCGGGGCGAGGCCGATTTCTCCGCCATGGATACCAACCACGACGGCATGATCTCGCGTGCCGAGTGGGATGCGCATCACCGCGGCGCGTCGGCGAGCGGCGGCTCGACCGCGGCTCCGGCGGGTGCGGCGACCGCGCCCGCGGCGCGTGGCAAGACCGGCTCGACCGCGGGCCCGGGCGAAGCCGCCCCGCGCACCGCGCCCTCGAGCGACTCGGCGACGAGCCCCTCGACCAGCGGCACGGGCAAGGCCGGCGCAGGCCAGTAAGCCGGACGGACTACGGCGCCCGGGAAACCGGGCGCTTCTTTTTTTGGAGAGACCCACTTGAGACCGGTACTTGCAGCGCTCGTCGCTTCAGGAGTCCTGGCGGGCGCCGCGCATGCGGCGCCGCGCGCCGAGAGCCCGATGGAATGCGGCGTCGCCGCGGACATGGCCGTAGTGGCGCACTCGCTTGCGCGCGAGCAGATCCAGCGCCCTAAGGCGGACGCCATCATGGTGCGCATCTACGACGTGTCGGAATCCGACCGCGGCAAGGAGTTCCTGCGTGACATTACCGACGCCGCGTACGGCGCCGACCAGCAGGCGAACGCCTCGGCCGGCGGCACCGCATCGAGCCAGCAGTTCGCCGAGCGGCTCTACGCCGCGTGCATGAAGAGCGGCGGCGACATGGACGCGATCCTCGGCCGGCGCTCCTGATTACTCGGCCTTCGCGCCCGACTCCTTGACGAGGCGCGCCCACACCGGCGCCTCGCGTTTGAGGTAGGCGCCGAAGTCGGCCGGCGAGGCTGACCCCGACACCTCGGTCCCGTCGCGCGCGAGCGCCGGAGCGACGCTCGGCGCGCGTAGCGCTTCGCTGGTCGCGGCGTAAAGGCGCCGCGTCACCTCGGCCGGAGTCGCCGCCGGGACGAAGAACCCATACCAGAACGAAAGCTCGTAGTTGGGCAATCCCGCCTCGGCCATGCCCGGCACTCCGGGCACGAGCGGCGTGCGCTCGCGGCTGGTCACCGCGAGCGCGCGCAACCGGCCTGCCTGGACGAGCGGCAGGACCGACGGCGGGGTCGCGAACGAAAGCTGGGTATCGCCCGCGGCCACCGACTGCACCGCGGGGGCGCCGCCCTTGAAGGGCACGTGCACGATGTCGATGTCGGCGACGCGGCGAAAGAGCACGGCCGCCATGTGCGGCGCCGAGCCGTTGCCCGAGGACGCGTAGTTCAGCTTCCCCGGATTTTTCTTCGCGAGAGCGACCAGCTCGCGCAGGCTCGTCACGCCGAGCGCGGGATTCACCGCGACGACGAGCGGCGACGAGGTCACTTTGCTGACCGGGGCGAGGTCCCTCAGCGGATCGAACGGGTTGGCGGGCGAGAGCAGCGGATTCACCAGGATGCTCGAGGGGCTCGCGATCAGCAGCGTGTAGCCGTCGGCGGGGGACTTGGCCACGTACTCGGCGGCGATGCTCGAGCCGGCGCCGGGCCGGTTGTCCACCACGATCGGCTGGCCGAGGTTGCGCTGGAGCGGCTCCTGCAGCGTGCGCGCGACGAGGTCCGCGGCCCCGCCCGGCGCGAAGCCGACCACGAGACGAATCGGGCGGGACGGGAATGGCTGGCCGAATGCATCAAAAACGAATGCATTCGAAATCACCAAAAGGAGCGAAATCCAGAGTTTCATGAAAGAGCCTGGTCGAGCGCGGTCATCAGCGCGCCGAGCTTCGGCGGGCTGGCTTCGAGGGAAACCCTGATACCGGCGTCGCGCAGCGCCGCGGAAGCCACCGGGCCGATCGAGGCGACGAGCGTGCGGTTGAGCGCGGCGCGCAGCCGCTCGGCGCGCCCCGCGCCGGCGACGGCGAAGAGGTTGCGCACCTGCTCCGCGTTGGTGAGCACCACTGCGTCCAACTCGGCGCGCTCCAGCGCGCCGATCAGCGCTTCGAGCGGCGCCGTGTCCGCCGGCAGCGCCCAGCGGTAAGTCGGAATCTCGACCACCGCCGCGCCGCGCCCCTCGAGCGCGCGGTCGAGCTCGACGTTCGCGGCTCCATGTCTCTGGACGATGACGCGCTCACCCTCCAGCGCAAGATCCCGGATCGATTCGAGCAGCTCCTTGGTGGTGAACGGGTCCGCCGCATAGCGGTCGATGCGCACGCCCCTCGCGCGCAGCGCCGCGGAAGGCTTTGGACCACGGACCGCAACAGCCATCCTGGATAGGAGCTCCGTTAACCTGGTGGTTGCCCCAAGGGAATCCGTCGCAGCAAACAGCGCGCGCGTGCCGACACCGGTCTGGAAGATGGCGAGCTTCGCCGGCCGCTCCTCGAGCGAGCGCACGAGCGCGGCGATGGCGTCCGGATCGAGGTCGGGCAGCTCGGCGAGCGCCGGCGCGTGGAACGCGACCCCGCCGCGCCCTTCGACCAGCTCGACGAGCTGGCGCCCCAGCCGGCTCTCGAGGATCGCCACCTTCTTCCCTTTTATACTCATCGGGCAAGCCGCGAGTTCGCGAGCGCAAGGCGCTCGACGGCATTGCGCACCAGCGCCCGCGTGAGGTGAAGCTGCGCGCTGTGGCTCAGGCCCTCCAGGGTCTCGGGCTGGAACTCGGCCACGACCACGTCGGTGGCCGCCTCGACGGTGGCCTCGCGCGGCTCCTCGCCGCCGCGGATGAACGCCATCTCGCCGAAGCACTCGCCTTCGTGGATCATGCTTAGGAGGCGCCCTTTCTTGGTGACCTTGACCTCGCCCTTGGCGAGGAAGTAGAAGCTCGTGCCCGACGCATTCTCGCGCAGGATGGTGCTGCCCTTGTCGCGCCGCGTCCACCGCGCCGCGCCGGCGAGCTCCCAGAACTCGGCGTCGCCCAAAAGCTGCAGCATCTCGACCTTCGACAGGGCGAGGTATTTCTCGCTGTCGGCGACCAGGCTCGGCGGCTGCACCAGGCCGATCACCTTCGAGAGCTCGACCGCGAACTGCGCCCAGGTGCCGTAGCGGTGCGCGGGGTCCTTCCGCAGGGCGCGCAGCACCACCGCGTCGATCTCGCGCGGCAGCGTCGGCCGCAGCTCGCTCGGCGGCCGCGGTTCGGCGCTCGTGATCTTCTCGATCAGCGCCTCGAGCTTGTCGGCGGTGAAGGGCCGGCGTCCGACCAGCAGCTCGTAGAGCACCACGCCGAGCGAGTAGATGTCGCTGTGGAAGGTCGGCTCCTCTCCGCGCAGCTGCTCCGGCGCCATGTAATAGGGGGAGCCCATCGTGGCTTCCTGCGCCGGCTGGCTCTTCTTGAGGAACGCGGCGCCGAAATCGGCGATCTTGATGTCGGTGCCACCCGCGATCATGATGTTCGACGGCTTGAGGTCGCGGTGCACGATGCCCTGCTCGCGGTATGCGTAGTCCATCGCCGTGCAGCACTTGAATGCGATCTGCAGCACGTCGGCGGGCGGCAGCAGGGTCCCGGGCTTGGAGTGCTGCGACAGGTCTCCGCCGATGACCAGCTCCATCGCGATGTGGCCGGACTCCTCGCCCACCACGGCGTCGAGGATCGCCACGATGTGCGGGTGGCGCAGCTTCCCGGCGAGCGAGGCCTCGTTCAGGAACTGCGAGCGGTGCATCGCGCCGAAGCGCTGATCGCGGAACACCTCGGGCTCGAGCGTCTTGAGCGCGACCTCGCGGCCGGTGAAAGTGTCCTTCGCCAGGTACACCGTCCCGGTCGACCCCTTGCCGAGCAGCTTCTGGACGTCGTACTTGCCGACCTGGAGGCGAAGCTCGAGCTCAGGCATTCACGTACGCGGTTTTCACCGTGGTGTAGAACTCCACCGCGTAGCGGCCCTGCTCGCGCGGCCCGTAGCTCGAGCCTTTGCGGCCGCCGAAGGGCACGTGATAGTCGACGCCCGCGGTCGGCAGGTTGACCATCACCATGCCCGCGGCGGAATTGCGCTTGAAGTGCTCGGCGTGCTTGAGCGAGGTGGTGGCGATGCCGGACGAGAGCCCGTAGGGCGTGTCGTTCGCCATCGCGAGCGCCTCGTCGTAGTCCTTCGCCCGGATGACCGAAGCCACGGGCCCGAAGATCTCGTCGCGATTGATGGTCATCTGCGCGGTCGTGTCCACGAACAGCGCCGGCTCGAGGTAGAAGCCTTCGGTCGCGCGCTTGAGGCGCTCGCCGCCCGCGGCGAGCTTCGCGCCTTCCTTGCGCCCGAGCTCGATGTAGCGCAGGTCCTGCTCGAGCTGCTGCTTGTCGACGACCGGGCCGATGTCGGTGCCCTCCTTCAACGCGTCGTCCACTTTCAGCTTTTTCATCTTTTCGACCAACGCGGCCACAAAGCGGTCGTGGATCCCCTGCGTGACGATGAGCCGGCTCGACGCCGTGCAGCGCTGCCCGGTGGAGAAGAAGGCGCTCTGGAGCGATACGTTCACCGCGGTGTCGAGATCCGCGTCGTCGAGCACTACCTGCGGATTCTTCCCGCCCATCTCGAGCTGCACTTTGGCGAGGCGCGCGGCGCAGTTCTGCGCCACCCGCCGTCCGACCGCCGCGGATCCGGTGAAACTGATTGCATCTACCTCGTGACTATTTGAGAGCAGCTCGCCGACGACACTGCCGCGGCCCATCACCAGGTTGAACACGCCCGACGGCACGCCGGCGCGCGCGATGATCTCGGCGAGCGCCCAGGCGCAGCCCGGCACGAGGTCGGCGGGCTTGAACACCACGCAGTTGCCGTAGGCGAGCGCAGGAGCGATCTTCCACGCCGGGATCGCGATCGGGAAATTCCAGGGCGTGATGATGCCGACCACGCCGACGGGCTCGCGCGTGATCTCCACCTTGATGCCCGGGCGCACGGACGGCAGGACCTCGCCCGCCTGGCGCACCACCTCGCCGGCGAAAAACTTGAAGAGATAGCCCGCGCGCATCGCTTCGCCGACGCCTTCGGGCTTCGTCTTGCCCTCCTCGCGCGAGAGCAGCGCGCCGAGCTCGTCCTTGCGCGCGAGGATCTCGTTGCCGATCCGGTCGAGCATGTCGGCGCGCGCCTGCACGCCGCCGCGCGACCACGCGGGGAACGCCGCGCGTGCCGCCGCGATCGCGGCGCGCACCTGCGTTTCGTTCGCACGCGCGTACTCCCCTACCACATCGGAAAGGTTCGAGGGGTTAATATTGGGCGCGGGCTCGGCGGCTTCGGCCCACGCGCCCGCGATGTAATTCTGGTGCACGGCCATCATTCACCTCCGGTGCGAATCATGCCACGACCGCTCGCCTTTCTTGTTGTTCTGATTCTCCTGCCATGGAGCGCGGCAGCGCAGGTGACCGTGCAGGAATACCAGGTCCCGCGCGGTCACCGCGTGCACGACGTCTGGGCCGACCGCGCGCCCGACGGCCCGGTGTGGATCTCGGTGCAGGGCGGCGGCGAGCTCGGCATCCTCGATCCCAAGAGCGGAAAATTCAATTTCGTTCCCCTTGGACCGGGCTCCGCGCCGCACGGCGTCATAGCGGGGCCGGATGGTGGAGTGTGGCTCACCGACGGCGGGCAGAATGCCATCGTGCGAGTGGACCCGCGCAGTGGTCCCAATTCGAAGCAAGTCAAGGTGTGGAAGCTGCCCGACGACTCGGGCTACGCCAACCTCAACACTGCGACATTCGATCTGAAGGGCGTGCTCTGGTTCACCGGGCAGAGCGGCATCTATGGCCGCCTCGATCCGAAGTCCGGCGACATGAAGGTATTCAAATCGCCGCGGGGCCGCGGCACCTACGGCATTCAGACCACCCCCGACGGCGCGGTGTACTACGCGTCGCTCGCCGGCTCGCACATCGCGCGCATCGACAGCGCTACCGGCGCCGCCACCGTCATCGAGCCGCCGACGCGCAACCAAGGGGCGCGGCGCGTGTGGACCGACTCCAAGGGAGCGGTCTGGGTGTCCGAATGGAACTCGGGGAATCTCAGCCGCTACGAACCGAAGAGCGGCAAATGGTCGGTGTGGAAGCCGCCCGGCGAGAGCGCTCAGCTCTACGCGGTCTACGTGGACGAGACCGACAAGGTCTGGGCCTCGGAGTGGGCCTCGCAGACGATGCTGCGCTTCGATCCCGCCACCGAAAAGTTCGAGAGCTTCAAATCCTCGAGCGCCTACGCCAACGTGCGCCAGATCCACGGCCGCAAGGGCGAGGTGTGGACCCCCGAGTCGGGCGCCGACAAGATCGTGGTCTATCGATACAAGTAGCAGCCGTCAGGTTGCGTGACTCCAGGCCTCCAGCGCGCCTTCCTTCTGCCACGCCTGGAGTTGGAGTTTCAACTTTTGCGCCGTCCGGGAATCGGACGGCATGACGACCATGGCTCGTGGGGTTGGTGTGCGGTAGAGCGATCCAAAGAACTCGAGGACCGTGGCGAACATGTCCACGGTCAGCAGATCGATGGATTCCTTGAATACGACTTTGACGCGGTCGGTGCCGACGCTCGTTGCCATTTCGCACCACAAGTTACCGGGGAATTGCGCCGCGGCAAACGAACTACGACACAGATTTGGGTTTTCAACCTAACTCATGCCGACAGCGTGCGGTGCAACTCCACGATTTCCAATGCAGCATCGGCCGGTAACGGCCGCCGCTGCCCGGTTTCGCTGAAGCCCGCCTGGCGATAGAACGCGGGCGCCG
>Ga0247672_1000029_pt1 | contig 28402 bp, 37 predicted proteins | sample CNK13_metaG_FD_182719 | JGI IMG/M metagenome (GOLD analysis project Ga0247672, IMG submission 182719) | Soil microbial communities from Purdue University Martell Research Forest, Indiana, United States - CNK13 | ecosystem: Environmental > Terrestrial > Soil > Temperate forest > Bulk soil... | reverse complement strand
TAGCCAGGGCAAGACGGCGCTGGCCATGAACATCGCGCGGCACGTCGGGACCACCACGCCGGTCCTGGTGTGCAGCATGGAGATGTCCCGGCAGCAGTTGTTCCTGCGGATGCTGGCGTCCGAAGCCAAGGTGGACAGCCACCGGATGCGGATGGGCTGGCTGCGGGAGGACGACTGGCCGAAGATTTCACAGGCGATGCAGGTGCTGGACACGCTGCACATCTGGATCGACGATGCGCCCCATCTGTCGGTGGCGGAAGTGCGCCGGCGCGCGCTGCAGGTCCGGGCGGAAGCCGGGCTGGGGTTGATCATCGTGGACTATCTGCAGCTGATGAAGGGGCGCGGGGAAAACCGGACGCAGGAAGTGGGATCGGTCTCGCGCGGGTTGAAGGCGCTGGCTAAAGAATTCCACGTGCCGGTGCTGGCGCTGGCCCAGTTGTCCAGGGAGTCAGAGGGGACCTCGAAACGGGCAGCCCGGGAACCTCAGTTATCGGACCTGCGGGAATCCGGGGACCTCGAGAACGACGCGGACGTGGTGGTGATGATCTACCGCCAGCAGCCGAAGGATGACGAGGACGCGGTGATCACGCGGCTGTTCGTCCGGAAGCAGCGCAACGGGCCCACGGGGACCGTGAACGTCAACTGGTCGAAAGAGTACGTCCGGTTCGATAACGTGCAGGGATGAACCGCCATGTTCCACGTGCCTGAACTTTCAAGAGATACCACGCATCCGATCCTGGCCACCACGAAGGCGGACGGGAATAATGGGGCGTTTCATATCGAATCGCCGGAGCCAGGCTGGCGGCTGGCGTTGATCTGCTCAGACGGGGCGGAACTGGTCGAGGGCGCGTACGGCCACGCTGAAAAATGGGAACACGTCAGCGTTCACGCCCACCGGGCTGCCCAGCAGCGGACGCCCACGTGGAAAGAGATGGCCTACGTCAAGCGGCTGTGCTGGGATCCAGAGGACGTCGTGATGCAACTCCACCCGAAAGAATCGGAGTACGTGAACTGCCACCCGCACGTGCTCCACCTGTGGCGCCCGATCGGCGTGGTGATTCCGACCCCGCCGGCAGAATTCGTGGGCCCGCGTGGATGAATCCGCATCGGGTCTCGAAAGGGGCCGCACAACGGGCGGCGAAGGTGGCGATCGTCGTCGACCAAGCGGAGGGGCGGTTCGCTCACCTGCCCACGCTGGCGGAGATGCGGAGCGTGGCCCGGGCCATCCCGAAGTTCACGTCCGACCACGTCGGGATCAAAAAGCCGGGCGTCCAGACGAAGCTGGAGCGGGCCCAGGCGAAGGATACGGCCAGGAACACCGATCGGAACAAGCTGCGGGCCTGGGCGACGAAGGTGAAAAAGCGGGACGAATGGAAGGACCGATACGACGGTCAGCCGGTGCTGAAAACAGCGGAACTCCACCCGCGGCGGGCGGAGGCGCACCACATCGAACCGCGGGGGAACAAAGACACCCGCTATGACGTCCGCAACGGGCTCTGTCTCAGCTACGAAGTGCATGACCGGGTCGAGCGGAACGACCTGATCATCGTCGGGACCAAATTCTTTGAGGTAAACGGACGGCGCTATATTGACGGGACTTCCCCCGTCAAGTTCAGGGAGAATAAGGGATGACATCATCGAACGGCGAAATCGTAGTCTTGGGGGCCCCGTTCCACGTGGACCAGCATGCGCTGGTGCTGGCGCTGGAACGGCCGGCCACGCTCGAGGAAATCACGAAGGCGGCGGGGAAGCTGAAGGACATCCGGGGCGCCCTGCGCTATTGGCGCGGGGATCTGATCAACCTGGCTGAAAAACTCCACCCGGAGCAGGCCAGCCAGATCGTTGACGCGGATACGTTCGGGGATGAGGCGGAGACGAACGCGGATCGCCTGGTGGCCAGCAAGGTCGATCTGGCGGTGCGGCGGGCGTCCCCGTCGTGGGAGCATTCCCGGGCGGTGGCCCACCTGGCGCATAAGGACCAGGTCAAGTGGATCCAGAAGGCGCTCGATGAGGACTGGATCGCCTCGAAGCTGAAAACCGAAGTCCAGGCGGCAGAGGTGGGCGGGAAAACCGGGATGCGGTTCCTGCTGATCGTCGATGCCGGCACAGAGGCGAAGCAGACGAAGCTGGCGGCCACGCTCGAGAAGGACGGATACAAGGTGACCCTGCGGACGGGGATCAAGCGGGAGGCGAAGGCGAAAAAGCCAAAAAAACTGAAGGCCGGCGCCGTGACAGCACGGGCGAAAAAGGGCGGCCGCCGGCCGTATGCGCCCCGGAAGTCTGCCCGGTCAGCGGGGCGAAGGTAACCGATCGGCGGGTCTCGCACGATCGGGTGTGCGGGTTCAGTTGTAACGTCTGCCGATCGTACGTCGAGGTGCAGGACGGCATCGTGATGGAGCATTTCAAATGAGCGTACTCGGCCCGTGGCCGCATCGATCGCGGCCAACACGGTCGGTGACTCCAATCAAGCTGAGACGCAGCGACGATCCGAAGCACGGGACCGTCTCGGCCTATCAGCGGGGTTGTGGCTGCCGGGCCGTGCCGGGCCGCTAACACAGAGGCCCAGCGATATAAGCGGAAGGGCGGCTGCCTGTGAACCGTAAGGATGAGCGGGACGCCTGGACGCAGCTGGCGGACCAGGCGCTGGCCCCGAAGGCCCCAGCGCGCGGGAAGTTCGGAAACCAGTCGATCACGGTCGACGGGTACCGGTTCGATTCAAAAAAAGAGGCGGCCCGGTACCAAGAACTGAAATACGCCCAGGCGGCCGGGAAGATCGCGGATCTGCGGCTGCAGCCCGTGTACCCCCTGCAGGTGGTGGCGCTCTTCCGGATCGGCGCCCAGGCGCAGATCGACGTGGTGGTGGAGACGGTGGGTGTGTTCACGGCGGACTTCGAGTACACCGATCTGGGGCTCTACGCGCTGGGGGAAGTCGTGACAGAGGACGTGAAGGGCGGATCGGCCACGAAAACCGAAGCCTACCGGCTGCGGAAAAAGATCGCGGAGGCCATCCACGGCATGGTGGTGCGGGAACTATGAGCGAAAACGTCTCCGACGAATCGGTTCAGATCATCCACCTGCGGCTGTGCAGACGGGCGCAAGAGCTCAACAGCCCGATCGCGGCGCTCGAGGAAGCGGCAGAAGAAATCGCTGAACTCACGCAGCAGGTGAGGCTGATCTTGGAGCAGGCCGCACAGGTGGCTGACGCAGTGGTGAAGCGATCAATCGATCACATAGGTGAAGATGCGGATGCTGACGTCTTGGTGGGACAAGAGATTGCTGCGGCGATTCGGGCGCTGGTGTGAAGTACTGCGCGGAACCCTCCTGCCGCACACTGGTGAAGGGAGGGCGCTGCCAGGCGCATCGGCAGCAGCAGGAACAGCGCAGGGGCACGGCTAAGGAACGGGGCTATACGCGGCGCTGGGACGCCAGGGCGGCGGCCTTCCGGAGAAGGTACCCCCTGTGCGGACAACGCCCAGACGGCCAGGTGCCGGTGATGAGCGCGTGTTACCTCGAGCAGCGCATCACGCCGGCCACGGTGGTGGACCATGTGGTGCCCCACAAGGGGAACCACACACTGTTCTGGGATGAACACGGCAACTGGCAAAGCCTCTGTACGGAGTGCCACGGGAGAAAGACGCAGGCCGGACTATGAGCCACAAAAGACAAGGACCACCCAAGCCTATACCACCCAGCCCAGCACCTTTAGATGGTGAGACAGTAAAATTGTGTCCCAAGTGCGGCGTGGCTGGGCTTTCGCTGCAATCAGTGTCAATACGAACGGCGCGAACCGACGATGGACGCAGCGCTGATGCCGGCGAATGTCACGCTGGCAGTTTCGGTCCTTCCCACGGTCTGGTGGAAACCCTGGACATGGTAACGACCGGGGGCCGTCCGGCCCACCCGGGGGGACTGAAAATGTTTTCGCGCCTTCACGCCGGGGACCACGCAGCGGCTTCCCTCGCGCAGACGCAGATCAGAGAGTGGGGTATCGCGTGAGGCAGGGGGGACCAGCGGGGCGGCGGGGCACACGGGCGTCAGCGACCTGGTCCCGGACCTGGAGAATCGGCGGAAACACAATCCGCGGAATATCGACATGATCGTGGCCTCGATGAAGGCGGTGGGCACGGCCCGGTCGATCGTCATCGATGAGAACGACGTCGTGCTGGCGGGCAACGGCGTGGTCGAGGCGGCAGCGAAGGCGGGGATCAGTGGCGTCCGGATTGTGGAGGCGGAGGGGAACGAACTGATCGCGGTCCGCCGGCGGGGGCTGACCGCGGACCAGAAACGGGACCTGGCGATCGCGGACAACCGGGCCGGGGAACTGTCGGAGTGGAACCTCGAGCAGTTGCGGAAGGACATCGGGGACGGGGTGCCCCTCGAGGCGTTCTGGCGGGCGGACGAACTGGCGGCGATGGCGGCCCGGGAACCGAAGGCCGGACTGACGGACCCGGACGTGGTGCCGGACCTCCGGGCCACGGACATCCAGGTCGGGCAGATCTTCGCGCTGGGGGGCCACCGGGTGGCCTGTGGGGATGCCACGGACCCGGGGACGGTTCAGGCGCTGCTGGGGGCCGCGGTGCCCCACCTGATGGTCACGGACCCGCCCTATGGGGTCGAGTACGACCCGGCGTGGCGGGCGAAGGCCGGCGTGAACAAAAACCGGAAAAAGCTGGGCCCGGTCACGAACGACGATCGGGCGGACTGGCGGGAGGCGTGGGCGCTCTTCCCCGGGACGGTGGCGTACGTCTACCACGGGGGGCTGCATAGCGGCGTGGCCCAGGCGGCGCTCGAGGCGGAGGGGTTCGTGATGCGGGCCCAGATCATCTGGGCGAAGGACCGGCTGGTGTTGAGCCGCGGCGACTATCACTGGCAGCATGAACCCTGCTGGTACGCGGTGCGGCCAGGTGACGCGACTGCGCCGCGGACGGACGATCGCCGGCAGACCACCCTCTGGGAGATTGCATCGACGCTGTGGCGGATCCCGGCCCGGGACGACAGCGGCCTAGGGCACGGAACCCAGAAGCCGGTGGAGTGCATGGCGCGGCCGATCCGGAACCACCACAGCCTGGCGGTCTACGATCCGTTCCTGGGGTCGGGGACCACGCTGATCGCGGCGGAGAGCCTGTCCCGGCAGTGCTTCGGGCTGGAACTCAAGCCGGAATATCTGCAGGTGGCGATCGACCGGTGGGAAGCGTTCACCGGCCGCCAGGCGGTCCGGCTGTGAGTAAGCGCCCCACGCCCACCCAGAAACGGATCCTCGAGGGGAACCCCGCCCACCGGCCCCTGCCGGCGAATGAACCGGAGATGCCGGCGGCCACGCCCGGGTTCGACACGGTCCCGGACGTCTTGGCCAAAGACGAACTGGCCCGGACGGAGTGGGAGCGGCTGGCCCCGATGCTGCGGAAGGCCCGCGTGGTGACGGAGGCGGAGCGGTCCCTGTTGACGGCGCTCTGCCAGCAGTGGGCGACGTACCAGAACGCGCTGGCGAAGGTCACGCTGTCTGGGATGGTGGTGACGTCCCCCAGTGGGTATCCGATGCCGAACCCGTACATCGGGATCGCGAACAAGGCGCTGCAGCACTGCCAGAAAATGTGGATCGAACTCGGCATCACGCCGGCGGCCAGGACGAAGGTACAGCCGGTCTATGGCGACGGGCCGGCCGGTGAGGACGACATGTCGGAATTTGATGAGGAACCCGCGGCCGGGAGTAAGCCGAATTGAACGTCCTGGACCAGTACGCGGCAGACGTGCTGTCTGGGGAGCTGCCGGCTGGGAAGTACCACCGGCTGGCGTGCGCCCGCCACGTCCGGGACGTCGAGCGGCAGGCCACGCCGGGATTCCCCTACCGGTTCGATCTGGCGAAGGCGGAACGGTTTTTTCGGTTCGCCCAGAAAATGCGCCACTACAAGGGCGAGTGGGCGAAGCGGCGGATCCGCCTGGAACCCCACCAGCAATTCCGGCTGGGATCGCTCTTCGGCTGGCTGCACGTCGATTCGGACCACCTGCGACGGTTCCGGACCGGCTATAACGAACTGCCGCGAAAATCTGGGAAAAGCTTAGAGGCGGCGATCGTGGCGCTGTACACCACGTTTTTTGACGGAGAACCTGGGGCGGAAGGGTACTGCATCGCTACCAAAAGGGACCAGGCAAAGATAGTTTGGAATGACGCAAAAAAACTAGTGATGAGTACCGGCCTGCGGTCTCGGATCAAAGTCCTGGCGGCGAACCTGAACATCGAGGCCACCAGTTCGAAGTTGGAACCCCTGGGCGCGGATGCGGATTCGACGGACGGCCTGAACCCGCATCTGATCATCGTGGACGAATTCCATAAGCACAAAACGCGGGCGCTGATCGACGTGATGGAGAGCGCGACGGGCGCCAGGCGGCAGCCGTTGAACTTTCAGATCACGACGGCCGGTGATAGTCCGATTTCCCCCTGCGGGGACCAGCACGATTACGCCTGCAAAATTCTGGACCAGATCGTCGAGGATGAAACTTTTTTCGCTTTTATCGCCCATGCGGATGAGTCCGACGATTGGCTCGAGGAATCGACGTGGCGGAAGGCGAACCCGAACTGGAACGTATCGGTGAAACCGGACGACATGCGCGCGCTGGCGACCAAGGCGCGGAACATGCCGGCGGCCGTGGCGGAATTTAAACAGAAGCGGCTGAACCTCTGGGTGAACACGCTGGCCCCGTGGCTGTCGATGGAGGGCTGGCGCGCGGGCCAGCAGCCGTTCGCGGAAGACAGCCTGACGAAAGAGCGCTGTTACGTAGGGCTCGATCTGGCGTCGAACCTGGATCTGTGCGCGATGGTGGGTGTGTTTCCCCCCAGTCCGGCCCACGATGACTGGCGGCTGGTGCGGCGCGTCTGGACGCCCGCGGACACGCTGCGGGACCGAAGCCGGGCGGACCGGGCCCCGTACGACCTCTGGGCCAGCCAGGGCGTGCTGCTGACCACGCCAGGGACGCACGTGGACCACGATGTCATCCGGAAAGAACTGGTGGACTGGCGCAAGCGATTCCAGATCATGCAGGTTGGCTATGACCCGTGGCACGGCCACCACCTGGTGGACGATCTGGTCCGGCTCGAGGGGTTTTCTAAAGACCAGTTGATCGAAATTCCCCAGACCTACGCGGGCATCAGTGCGGGCGCCAAGGTGCTCGAGGCGGAAGTACTCGCCGGGCACGTCAACGCGGGCGGTTGCCCCCTGATGGCGTGGAGCGCATCGAACGCGGTGGTGCAACGCGATGGGAACGACAACCTAAAACCGATCAAAAAGAACAGCCGCGGCCGGATCGATCCGATCGTGGCCACGGTGATCGGCGTGGCGCTGCAGGTCCGCCATGCGCCGGTGGCGCCGAAGGAATACAAAATCATCATTCTCGGCGGCCAGCAGGCAGCAGATGGCGCCGGCCTGCGGTAGAATGGAGGCGCCCGAATGAACCCTCGGATCACGGCTGCGGAACCTGCCCGGCGACGGGGACGGCCCCACGTCGATGTCCCCATGACGCCCGTGTCCTTCCGGCTGCCCACTGATATGCAGCGGCGTCTGGTCGAAATTGCGAACCAGCGCGAACAGAGCCTATCGGCCACGGCCCGCCAGTTGGTCATCCTGCGCCTGCGGGGCTGATTTTTCGTATACATTAAATCGCAACGGCTGGTGTTGTGTTACAGTCCGAACCACAACATGGCCGGGCGGACGATTGAACGGGCGTATTCCTTCCTGACGGTGAAGGCTGTCGATGAAGAACAGCGCATCATCACAGGGATCGCCACCACCCCGGAAACCGATCGCATGGGCGACATCGTGGAGCCCAAGGGCGCGGAATTCAACCTGCCTATTCCGTTCATCTGGCAACACAACACGCGCGAACCGATCGGGGAAGTCTTCGCGGCGCGCGTGACAGCCGATGGGATCGAAGTCAAAGCCCGCATCCTGAAAATTTCGGAACCCGGTGGCCTGAAGGACCGGATCGATGAAGCCTGGCAATCCGTGAAATACAAACTGGTGCGGGGGCTGTCGATCGGATTCCAGCCGATTGAATCGGCGCGCATCGAGGGCACGTACGGGTATCGGTTCACGAAGTGGCTCTGGCTGGAACTCAGCGCGGTGACTATTCCCGCGAATGCGCCGGCGACGATTCAAACAATTAAATCCTGCGATGGTCAACGGCCTGCTGCGCCAGCGTCCAGCGCGACACATCCGCCCGTAGGTTCGGGCTCTTCACAGGACAGGTCCAGACCCATGCGAAACATTTCCGAACAGCTGACGGCGAAGCGCGCGGAGCTCAAAACGAAAAGCGCCCGCCTGGAAGAACTCCACGGCATCGACACGCCCACGTCTGAGCAGACGATCGAGCGCGATACCATTTCGAGTGAAGTCACGGCGCTGGTCGGGGACATCGATCGCCTGACGGCGCTCGAGCAGGCCCAGATCCGCATGGCGGCGCCGATCCAGCGGCAGGCACCTGACGGCCGGCAGGAACCCCAGCAGCAGCAGCGGCAGGTGGACGTCCAGGCGCCGAAGCTGCCCCCGGGGATCGGATTCGCCCGGGCGATCATCTGCCGCATGGCCTCGCATCTGAGCCAGGGCAGCGCGTCGGCGCTGGACATCGCCAAGGCGCGCTACCGGGATGATGCGGGCGTCCTGGCGCTGATCAAGAGCGCGGTGGAACCCGGCCTGGCGGGCGGCGCCGGCAGCCCGGGATGGGCGCCGGACTTGGTGTACGCCCAGAATCTGGTCAGCGAATTCATCGAATTCCTGCGGCCCATGACGATCGTGGGCAAGTTCGGCACGGGCAGCATTCCCAGCCTGCGGCGGATTCCGTTCAACGTCCGGATGGTCGGACAGACGAGCGGCGGCCGCGGCCAGTGGGTAGGGGAAGCGTCCCCGAAGCCGGTGAAGCGGTTCGACTTTTCGCCCACGTCGCTGACCTGGGCGAAGGTGGCGGCGATTTCCGTGATCAGCGATGAACTGGCGCGGTTTTCTTCGCCTTCGGCGGAGATGCTGGTGCGCGATGCGCTGGCGGGTGACCTGGCTGAAGGGCTGGACATCGACTTCATCGACCCGGACAAGGCGGAGGACGTCGGCGTGTCCCCGGCCTCGGTGACGAACGGCGTCAATCCCCTGCCTACGGCCGGCAGCGATGCGGCGGCGGTGCGGGCGGACATCAAGGCGCTGTTCTCGGCCTTCATCGCGGCGAACATCAACCCCACGTCCGGTGTGTTCATCATGCCGAACACCGTGGCGCTGGCGCTGTCGCTGTTGCGGAACCCGCTGGGTCAGGCGGAATTCCCGCTGATCACGATGAACGGCGGCACGCTGGAAGGGCTGCCGGTGATCACATCCCAGTACGCGGCGTTCGCGTCCCCGAACAAGAACATTGTGGTGCTGGCGGTGGCGAACGAGATTTTCCTGTCTGATGACGGGCAGGTCTCGGTGGACGTCAGCCGGGAAGCGTCGATCGAGATGGAGAGCGAACCGGGTGGCAGCCCGGCTGGTCAGACGGTTTCCATGTTCCAGAACAACCTGCTGGCGCTGCGGGCGGAGCGGTACATCAACTGGAAGAAACGCCGGGACGCGGCGGTGGCGTGGCTCGATAACGTCACGTGGGGCGAAGAAAGCGGCGCGTAGTTCGCCGGAGGTAAGGTAGATAGTCGGGGGTCCGGGCCGATATCTGGCTCGGGCCCCTTTCGTGTGAAATGTTCCGCCCCCATGAGGCTGTTCGAAATGTTGAAACCGATCAGGCTCGAGGCGCTGACGTCGTTGAGCTACCACGGCCAAGCGCTCGAGGCGGGGGATGATTTCGAGGCGGCGCCCCTTGAGGCGGCGCAAATGATCCAGGCCCACCAGGCGCGATTCCAAAAGAAACCCCAGGCGGCGAAGGCGAAGCGCCGGACCTACAAGCGGCGCGACGTGGTGGCCGAATAGTGGAACTCTTTGGCCTGAGCATTTCGCGGGCGCCGAAGCGGAAGGGCGGCAACTTTCAGCCCGTGCCGGTGAGCGGCGGCGGCTGGTGGCCGATTATCCGGGAGCCCTTCACGGGCGCCTGGCAGCGGAACCAGGAAGAACGGGCGGACACGCTGCTGACGCATAGTGCGGTGTTCGCGTGCGCCACGCTGATCGCGTCCGACATCGCTAAAATGAACCTGCGTCTGGTCAAGCAGGACGCAGACGGCATCTGGGAAGAAACCAGCAGCCCGTCATTCTCGCCGGTCCTACAGAGGCCGAACCACTACCAGAACCGGATCAAGTTCATCGAATGGTGGATCATTTCCAAGCTGATCCACGGGAACACGTACGCGCTGAAGGCCAGGGATAACCGCGGCGTGGTGACGGCGCTGTATATCTTGGACCCGGCCCGCGTGCGCGTGCTGCTGGCCCCGGATGGGTCGGTGTTCTATTCGCTCGGGGTCGACGTCCTGAACGGCCTGACGGAACCCGTGGTGGTGCCGGCGCGGGAAATCATTCACGACATCATGGTGGCGCTCTACCACCCGCTGCTGGGGGTGTCCCCGATCTTCGCGTGCGCGATGGCGGCGATTCAGGGCCTGCGGATTCAGGCGAACTCCACCAGATTTTTTGCGAACGGATCGAACCCGGGCGGCGTGCTGTCGGCGCCCGGAGAAATCAGCCAGCCCACGGCGGACCGCATCAAGGCGTACTGGGACACGAACTTCACTGGGGACAACGTGGGGAAGATCGCGGTGCTGGGTGATGGGCTTAAGTACGAACCCATGACGGTGAACGCCCATGATGCCCAGTTGATCGAACAGTTGAAGTGGACCGTCGAAACGGTCTGCTCGTGTTTCCACGTCCCGGCGTACATGATCGGCGGGGCGCTGCCCCCGAATTACAACAACATCGAGGCGTTGAACCAGCAGTACTACAGCCAGTGTTTGCAGGCGCTGATCGAGTCCTTGGAATTGTGCCTAGACGAAGGGCTGGACCTGCCGGACAAGTACGACACGCAGTTCGACCTGGACGATCTACTCCGGATGGACACGGCCACCATGATCACGTCGGAGAAGGACGCGATCGGCGCCGGCATCAAGAAACCGAACGAGTCACGGCGGCGCCTGAACCTGAAGCCGGTGGATGGTGGCGATACGCCTTACCTGCAGCAGCAGAACTATTCGCTGGCGGCCTTGGCGAAGCGGGACGCGAAAGCCGGCGCCCCGGACACGCCAGCCGGGACGCCAGCGGCCACGCCTGCACCTGCTGACGGTGGCAGCGGCGACACGCCCCCGATGGACGAAGCGGCCGCGGTGGCGGCGTGGCGGATCAAAGCGGCGGCCCTGGGCCTGCCGGTGGCGGCCTGACCGGTGCAGCTGGTGACGGGGGCCCGGGGCGTGCTTCATCCCCACGTCCGGCCGGCGCCGGAATCGGTGCCCGTCTTCACGGGCCCCCTTCAGCAGCTGGACAGAAGGACTCATGGATAAGCTGTTCGACAACATCCTAGCCACGATCAAGGGGCTCTATGACCCCTTGCAGGCGCGCGTCAAGGCGCTCGAGGAACGGGCGCCCGTGGCCGGCCGGGATGGGCGGGACGGCGCCCAGGGGGAACCTGGACCGGCTGGGGAACGGGGGCCAGAAGGCCCCGCCGGAGCCCCCGGTGCGCGCGGACTGGACGGGCTGCCGGGTCCGCCTGGGCCGGCCGGGGAGCGTGGCCCAGCAGGCGCCCCAGGCGCTCAGGGTGAACGCGGTATGGATGGGCCGATGGGACCTAGTGCCACCGGCATGGACGGCCCCCAGGGGCCAGCGGGGCCTGCTGGGACGCCTGGCCGGGACGGTCGGGACGGGCTGCCAGGGCCGGCGGGTGAGAAGGGCATGGACGGGAAGGACGGGCGCGACGGGGCGGACGGCCTCGGGCTCGAGGATCTGACCGTGGTGCAGGGCGATGATTTGCGATCGTTCACCTTCCGGTTCACGAACGGCAGCCGGACGAAGGAACAGACCTTCCGGATCCCGGTGCAATTGTATCGGGGCGTGTACGAACCGGGCCGGACATACCAGCAGGGCGACGTGGTGACGAAGGGCGGCGCCCAGTGGCACGCGGACCGGGACACGGCGGACGTCCCCGGCGCTGGCCCCACGGCCTGGACCTTGTGCGTCAGCCGCGGCCGGGACGGCAAGGCCGGCCCACAAGGCCACCAGGGCATCCCGGGCGTGAACGGGCGGGACGGCGTGGACCTGACCCAGATGGACGATAAAGGCAGGAAGTGGTGAGCGGCAGCCCAGCGGATCTGATCGATCTGAGCCAAGCGCAGCGGCACCTGCGGCTGCCGGTGGGCGTGTCGTCCCCGATGACGAACGGTGAACTGGACGTCCAGGAGAAGCTGGATCAGGCCACGGCGCTGATCGTTCAGTACCTCGAGCGGCCGGACGATACGGCCTGGACGGCTGAAATGGCCGCCTGGACTGTGCAGAACGTCCCGGGTCCTGTGGCGGCGGCCATCTTGATCCAGCTGGCGGAACTCTACCGGTTCCGCGGGGATGACGGGGAAGGCCCGAAGCGTGAGGCGGGCTATTTGGCGCCCACGGTGGTGGCGCTGCTGAAACGGTATCGGGATCCGATCGCACGATGACCAAGGAACGATTTGCCACCGTCCCGCGCCTGGCCCCGAACGGGCTGGTGGTGTGCTTCGCATCCGGGCCCAGCCTGACGGCGGACGATGTGGAGCTCTGCCGCGGGCGCGTCGACGCGGCGATCGCGGTGAACACGGCATACACGCTGGCGCCCTGGGCGACGGCGCTCTATGCGGCGGATCTGGAATGGTGGAAGTGGCACAAGGGCGCGATCGGGTTCGCGGGCCTGCGGTACAGCGTGTCCGCCGGCGCGGCCGGGTGGGGCGTGAAGATTCTCCGGAACGGCGGGACAGACGGCCTGGCGCTGGACCCGTCGACGCTGCGGACCGGCCGGAACAGTGGCTATCAGGCGCTGAACTTGGCTGTGCATTTCGGCGCGAAGCGGATCATCCTGCTGGGCTATGACATGCAGACGGGCCCGAAGGGTGAAGCGCATTTCCACGGGAAACATCCCCGACATCGCGTGTCCCCCTTCGGGATCTTCATTCGCAAGTTCGACACGATCGTCCAGCCCCTAAAGGATCAGGGGATCGACGTGATCAACTGTTCCGGTCGGACGGCGCTGAAATGTTTCCCGCGGATGCCCCTCGATCAAGCGCTGGACGTGGCGCGGGAATCGGTGGCGTCTTGAAGACCAAGATCGTCTATCCATCCACGCTGGCGTCCGTCGAGGACTGGTACGCGTACGCGCAACGGATCAACGATGGCCATACCGGCCCCCACCTGCCGCGGCTCAGGGCGCTGGCGGAGGGGTTGCCCTTGGCGATCGAATTCGGCGTCCGGCGCGGCGCGTCATCGTCGGCTCTGATCCTGGGCGCCCAGCACGTGATCAGTTACGACATCACGGAAACCCCGGAAGCGCGGCGGCTGCAGGCGCTGGCGGGATCGCGCTGGACGTACTACCACGGCAGCAGCCTCGAGGCGCCCGTCCAGCCGTGCGACCTGCTGTTCGTGGATTCGCTGCACACGTATCTCCAATGTGACGCGGAGCTCCGGCGCCATGCGGACAGCGTGGGGCGGTGGCTAGTGTTCCATGATTCGATCTGGCGCGGCACCATTGGCGAAGGGACGAAGGACCAAGATCACAGACTGGTGCGACATGACGACGATCGGATTCGGCGGAAGGCGCTAGGCATCCGGCCTGCGGTCGATGCGCTGATGATCCGGGATCGGTCTTGGCAGATCGCGGCGAGTTATGACGACGCCTGCGGTCTGCTGGTATTGGAGCGGCGCCAGTGACGCCCCGCCTGATCGCCTGTTACGACGGCGCGCTCTATGCCCGGATGGCGCGGGTCCTGGCGGCCTCGGCAGCCCAGCATTGCCCGCACTGGGATCGGCAGATCGTGGCGAGGCGGCTCTTCGACGTCAAGGAAGTCACAGTGAACGCCCGGGTGCGGAACAGCAGTGTGAAGCTGGCGGAGTGGGTGAAGGCGGTCGATGAATCCCCAGATGGGACGCCACTACTCCTGATCGATGCGGACTGTCTGATCCTGCGGCCCTTGGACGATGTGTGGGACCGGCCGTTCGACGTCGCATACACGAAGCGAGACCCGGCGCGATCGAAACTGCCGCACAATGCCGGGGTGCTGTTTGTGCGGGCCACGCCGGCCACGCGGGCGTTCCTACATGCCTGGCTCGAGGATACCAAGGTCATCCGGACATCGACGGCGAAGATGCAGCAGGCGCGGCGGCAGTTTGGCGCGTGCGACCAGGCGGCGCTGGCCACCACGCTGAAGCGTCCCGTGGCGTCGGCCGCGGCGATCGTGCAGCTGCCCTGCCGGGAATGGAACTGTGAGGACAGCGAATGGGGCCGGTTCGATCCCAGCCTGACCCGGATCGTGCATATCAAGGGCGCGCTGCGTGAGGCGTTGATCGGGAACGCCAGGCTGGTCAGCGCGGGCCGGATGCAGACGCTGCCCAGGCTGATCGAGCGGTGGCGGGAAGTGGAGGCGCGCGCATGATCGCGTGGGCGATGCGGACGGCGAACCGGGCGCCGAAGCCGAATTATCTCCGGGCTACGTTGACGGGGCTGGCGGCTCAGGGGTTCGACCTGACGCGGCTGCATCTGGCGGTGACGGCGCCAAAGTTGGACTGGCTCGAGCGGGCGCTCGAGGGCCTGTCCACGCCCCGGCTGATCGTGCCGGCGAAGCGGATCGGGGCGAACGAAAACGGCCTCGAGGCGATGGCGGCGGCCTGTGCGGACGGCCAGCCGTGGATCGCGGTGCTAGAAGACGATCTGGTCTTTTGTGCGGACTTCGCCGGCAGCTGCGCGCGCTGGCTGCAACGGCACCAGCGGCCGGATCGCCACGTCTATCGGTGCTTCGGGTTCACCACGCCCCCACGGGGATCGGCCGTGGACGCCTACGATTGGCCCCTAGCCAGCCTGCGGGGATCTCAGGTGTTTCTGCTGCGGACGGACGACGCGCTGGACTGTATCGCTTGGGGCCGGGCCCACCTGCGGGACTGGGTGCGGCTGGCGCCCTGGGGCCGGAAGTACGTGGCCCTGACCGATCCGACAATCGGATTCGACAAGCTGATCGCGACGTGGGCCCTGCTGCGCTGGCCGAACGTGCCTGGTGTGATGACTCACCCGTACTTTGTCCAGCACGTCGGGGATCAGAGTTCGCTGCATTCGAAGGGCATTCGGAACGACAAGCCATTTGCGGGGCGCCAGTGGCGCTATGACCCGGCGGGCGAGGCGTCCGGATGGTAAAAGCGGCAGAACGGCCGATGGCCAGCGGCCGGCGGGATCGCGTGGTCCGGCTGGAAGCGCTGCAGAGCATGGAACCAGGGTCGTCCAGATTCCCGGTGGAAACGTGGGACGCGCTGGATGACGTGTTCGCGTCGAAAGAGAATATTTCAGGGCGCGAACGGTTCATGGCGGATCAGTTTTCGGCCAGCGCGGACACGCGGTGGGAGATTCCGTACCGGGCGGACATGGACCCTGACGTGATCGACGTCCCGAAGGCGCGGAGGCTGGTGTACGAAGGCCGTGTGTATCGGATTCAATCGGCCCAGCACATCGGCCGGCGTGAAGGCATCGCGCTGGATACCTTGGCGAAGGTGGGCTGATGACGATCGAAGCGGCGATCGCGGAAGTACTGGCTGGGGATCAAGGCGTGCAGGCGCTGGCCAGCGGGCGCGTCTATCAGTTGAAGTTTCCCCAGGTGCCGGAGTATCCGGCGGGGCGCGTGCAGTTGATCGATGAACCCTTGGCCTACGACTTGAGCGGGCCCACCGGGCTGATTCAGTCGCTGGTGCAGGTGGACGCGGCGGCGTACGAAGCGGACGGGGACGATCCATATGCGGCGGCCACGGCGCTGGGGAAGGCGATCGATGAGGCATTGTCGGGGCAAGCGCATACGGTGTCCGCCGGCAGCCCGGCGGTGAGTCCGCCAGAAGATGGCATTTTTATCAGTGCGGCATTTCGGGAAAGTCGGCGCGTCGACTATGATCCGGACGAACTTCGCATCGTGGTGTGTCAGCAGGACTATCGGGTGTGGTGGCGATTCAACTAATTAGGAGACAAGAGCAATGGACCCAGCAACGCACGCATTTGGATCCCGCCTGTATGTCCTGGCTGACGGCGGCAGCCCGGAAGACTTCGTGGAAGTGAAGCGGATCACGTCCGTGAAGCCCGGCGCGTCGACCACGGCGGCGATCGACACGACGGAACTGGACAGCCCTGGCGTCCACAAGCAGCGGATTCCCGGCGTGCGCGATACCGGCGCGATCGCGTTCGCGGGCAACTACCAGCCGGACGATCCGGGCCAGCAGCGGATGGCGGAACTGCAGGCCAGCCGGGACGTGACGACGTTCCGCGTGGCGGCCCCTGATGCGCTGGGGAGCCCGGCCGTGACGTGGGAGTACACCGGGTTCGTGTCCGGGTTTTCGATCGATGATTTGAACCCGAACGTGCCGATCACGTTCAAGGGTGAAATCACGGTCTCGGAAGCGCCGGATCAGGGTTCCCCCGCGTAATGGCGAACCGGCAACGCGGGGAAATCGGGCTGAAGCTCGGGGGCACGTCGTACACGCTGAAGCTGACGACGAACGCCCTGTGCTTGATGGAAGGTAGTTTCCAGCCCCTGCGGCCATTCGCTGTCATCGTGGCCGGCGTCAGTCGGGGATCCTTCTCCGACTTGCGCGCGTTTCTCTGGGCGGCGATGCAGGCGCATCATCCCACGCTGACCCTCGAGGCGGTGGGGGACTTGATCGACCTGTCCGGTGGCATCGAAGGGATCGCCCAGAAACTGACGGACTTGGTGGACGCGAACAAAGAGGCGGGTACGGTCCCCCCTCGGGAGGCTCAGACCACTGGGACTGGCGACGGCTCTACATTGACGCCAGAAGCGCCCTCGGTCTGAGCCCGGACGCGTTCTGGGGCCTGTCGCTGCTCGAGCTCGGGCGCGAATTCGTGGCAGCAGACGGTCGATCTCGTCGGGCCACGAATCAGCGCATCACCGGGGCATGGTACGGCGTGGCCCTGGCGCATGGGACCAAGGGTCTGCCGGCGTTGGGATCGCTCCTGCTGCCGGATGTGGACGTGGTCCCCGTGGAGCGGCGCCCGGCCACGGTGGAGGAAATCCAGGGATCGGTCAAGATCATGCGGGCGCTCTATGGCGGCCGGCTGATTCTCGGGGACTGGCGAAAAAACTAAATGGATAACACCAGGACCGTGACGGCGGTGACGAATCAGGACGGCCGGTTCCTGACCACGCTGTCCCCCTGCGGCCATCTGGTTTTATTCGACCACGTACATGACATCGGGGCCTCGGTGACCTGCCAGGTGTGCGCCCTGGCGATTCTGGGGATGCCGAACACGGACGCGGGCAGCCCATGAGCGACCCGATCGACCAGGCGATCGGCCTGCGGGAAGCGAACAAGGCGCTGCGGTCCCTGCCGGCGCTGGTGCAGGAAGAACTCCAGCCCACGTTCGACGCGACGGCGTTTCAGGTGGCCCGGGCGGCGGCGAGTCTCGCGCCCGAACTGGCCGAACCGGATCCGCGGCGCGAACGTGGGGTGCTGAAGCGGGCGATCGATTGGAAGTCTAGACCCCGGACCTTGGCGGCGGTTGTGCGGATCGATCACGCGAAGGCGTTCTATTGGAAGTTCGTGGAATTCGGCACGATCAAGCACGCGGCGGTCTCGTTTTTTCGGCGCGCAGCGGAGCGGCTGCGGAATGACCATCAAGCGCGCGTCATCGAGGCGTTGACTCGGGCGAAGGGGCGCATGGAACGGCACGAAGCGCCCAGGACGTCGACCCTCGGGAACACGGGACTGGACTGATATGTCAGACCTCAGCGTTATTTATAAAATCGCTGGCGACATCACCGGCCTGACCACGGCGGTGAACCGCGGCGCGGACGCCACGGAACAGCTGGCCGGGAAGGTCTCGAAGGCCGGCAGCACCATCCTGTCATCCCTGACGGCCGCCTTTTCTGTCGCGGCGATCACGGGCGCCATAGCGAAATACACCGAACTGACCAGCAGCCTGACGGACCTGGAATTGAAAACCGGGATCGGGGCGGAAGCGCTACAGCGGCTGAAGTATGCGGCGGAACAGAACGGCAGTTCGCTGGACGCGGTCACGGCGGCCGTGAGCAAGCTGGGGAAGAACCTGGCCGGTGAGGACAAGAGCGCGAAGGGGGCCCTGGACGCACTGGGCCTGTCGTTTCAGGACATCCGGACGTCTGCGCCGGACGTGGCCTTCGCCAAAATCGGGGACGCGATCGCGAAGATCGAGGACCCGATGGCGCGATCGAAGTTGGCGATGGATCTGTTCGGCAAGAGCGGCGCGGAACTGCTGCCGGTCCTGACGAACCACCTGTCTGAAACGGCCGCGGAGGCTGACAAGCTCGGGATCGTCATGAGCGAGGACGCGGTCCAGGCGGGCGATAAGTTTGGGGATTCGATGCATGCCCTGGAACTGGTGGGGCAATCCTTAATCGGGCGCGTCCTGACGCCACTGGTCCCGATCCTGACGGAACTCTCCCTATGGCTCGGGGAAAACTTGCCGAAGGCAATCAGCGGCGCGCAGGGGGCCTTTGATTTCATCATCAAGGCCGTGCTGGAACTCCGGGTCGGGATGCTGGAATTCTTCCTGACGATCGCGGAAGCGGCGGAAAAAATCCCCGGCCTCGGGCGTCTGCTGGGGAACACGTCCTTTAACGTGAAGACGCTATCGGCGGACGTGCAGCACGCTAAGGATGTCGTCAATGAATTTACGACGTCGACGGCAGCGTCTACGAAGGTGGTGGACACGCACAGCAAGTCGATGGCGTCCCTGAACCTGAATTACGACGAACAGGCGAAAGCCACCGATAAATCCAAAAAGGCCATCGAGGAACTGGCCCAGGCCGAACTGGACCTGCAGGAAGAAACCGATCGCGTCTTCGCGGCCATGCAGGCCCAGATCGACAAGGACCAGGCGGCGCAGCTGGCGTCCCAGATCATGGAAGCCGGGTTCCAGATCAACCTGGCATTCCTGCACACGGCTGATTCGATCGTGGCGGCCGGAAACGATATCAATGCTTCGCTGGAGAGCATTCGGCAGAATGAACTATCGCTCGGAAATCAGATCACGGCGGCAGGGGTGGACATCGACAACGCCCAGCAGCGTGCGGCGGCCAGCGTGAAATCCCACGGTATCGCATGGCAGGGCCTAGCCAATCAAGTATCTGGGAACCTCACGCAAATGCTGATGGGGACGCAGAGTTTTAGCGACACGATGAAGAACATCTGGCATTCCCTGATCAACGAACTACTGGGATCGTTCGTGAATAAGTTCATCAAGGGCGCGATCAATTCGCTGCTGGGATCGGGACCCGGGATGACCCAGGGATTTCAGGGCATGTTTGGCGGGCTCGGGAAGACGCTGTCTAGTGCGATGTCGTCGATCACGGGCTGGGCGGCCGCGGCAGCGATGGCGGTCCAGGGCGTCATGGCGCTGGTGAATCATTTCCGGGGCGGTGAAGAAGGGACCGTGGTGAACCCGGAACGGGATAAATGGTTCGGCGGCCGCGGCGTCCAGGACGTCGGGGACCAGTTGGGCGCGGCTGGTCACGGCGGCGAGGAAGCGCGGCAGCTGATCCAGGCGGTGTTCGACGCGAAGACGGACGCCCAGTTTAAGCAGGCCAGCAGCGCGATCGACCAGTTGACCGGCGGCGCTCGAGGCGTACTGCCAGGGGAACACGATTTCGGGGACGTTCCGGTACTCGGATCTGGGGGCATTTTGACCCAGCCCCGGCTGGCGGTGGTGGGCGACGTGCCGGAAGCGGTGATCCCTTTGGATCGTCTGTCTCAGATCGCTGGCGCCGGCAGCGGGAGCGATGTGCCGGTGGTCCTGATGCTGGACGGGCGCGAACTGGCCCGGGCCTTCATTCCCATGCTGCCCGGTGAACTGCGGCGTCTAAGGCTGGCGTGATGAGCTACGAAGTCACCATTGAGGGGACGCCCCGCCGGGTCCAGGCGTCACGGTTCGGATTCGCGGCGCCGGCGAATGGCCGATCGACCTTGGGGTGTGAAATCGTGTCGCTGCTGGGCGCCTACCGGCCGGAACTCGATGACGAAGTGGTGGTGATCGAGGACGGCGTGACGATTTTTGGTGGCACCGTCGATGACATTGTGGAATCCGGGGCCGGCGATCAGCCCTTGGCCGACATCGCGTCACGTCTGTCCGTGACGGATTTCAACGGCCTGGCCGATCAGCGGTGGGTGAAGGATGTCATCCCCGCCGGGACGCTGAAGGCGGCCCTGCAGGTGCTGGTGACATACCTGGCCACCTATGGCGTCACGCTCGATCCTGGCCAAGTCGATGGCCCAGCGCTGCCGGAATTGACATACGACTATCGGCCCTTGGTCGATGTCTTGAACGAGCTCGTATCGTTGACGTCCGGGGCCTATGTGTGGCGCATCACGGCGGCTAAGGTGCTGACGATGTTCGCGATCGGGGCCCATGCGGCCCCGTTCAACATCACCACCGGGGATGGGAACACGGTGGGGGATCTGACGGTTCACCGGTCCCGCGTGAACAGCAGCCGGCGCTATGCGAACCGGGTCATCGTGCGCGGGGGATCGCCGGACATCCCGATCACGGCGATCGCGAACGATGCGGGCGAACAAGCGGCCCACGGGCTGGTGGAGACCGTGATCGCGGCGCCTACGGCCACGGACGTGACGGTGGCCCAGGCGCTGGCGGACGAACTGCTGGTGCAGAGTACGCCCCTACCGGCGACGGTGGAGTATCAGACGCTGCGGAAGGGCGTGGAGGCGGGGCAGACCCAGACGATCATCGCGGCCAGTCGCAATATCAATAACACCTTCCTGATCGTCAGCGTGGACCTCTCGGTGGTCGGGGATTCTCTTTTCCTGCGGCGCGTGGTGGCCGTAGAAGGGTCGATTTACCAGGGCAGCTGGCGCGATGTGTACAAGCTCTGGTCGTCTGGGATTTCCCAGGTGGTGGCGATTCCGGCGACGGCCGGCCCCGGACGTCAGGCATTCTTCCTTGGCGGCAGCGCGCTGGAATATGTGCAATCGAACGGACCCGGCTGGATCCCGGTGGATGGCACGCCGGCGGATCCCGGGATGCAGGTGGCGCTGGACACCGTGGCGCGCGGCAGCAACATCGCCACGGTCACGGTGCGGCTGCGGGCGACGGCGGGATCGGTCCGGGCTCGGCTGCGGAATGTCTCGGACAACCTCGTGGTCGGAACCAGTGGGGTGGTGGCCAGTGCGACGTTCCAGACCGAACAATTCACCGTGGTGCTGACGAACGGGGCTAAAATCTACCAATTAGAATTGCTGCCATCCTTGGCGGACACCGACGTGGCGGGCGTGGGGTACCTCGAATGAGACTAAGAATGCTACTGATGGCGGCAGGGCTTCTGCTGGCGGCGACAAGCGCCGGCGCCCAGACCGTGGCGGCTGATCAGATTCGGCTGAACCACGGGCCCTGTTACGAGCGGAGCGGCAGCGGGACGCCGGAAGGCGTCCAGGCGGGGAACCCGTGCGACCTCTGGCACGATACGGCCACGGGGCTGATCTATAAAAAAATCCTTGGGGCTGGCACCACGGGCTGGTACCGGATGGTGGGCCCGACGTCGGCGCCCTGTTCGAGTTTTGCCGGCTGCGTGGCGGCCCAGTTGACGCTGGACACCACTCTCTTCCAGCAGCAACTTCGTACGGACCATGCCTACACGCTGCGGACCTTCGCCAACACCGATGGCGGCCACGTGGAGGCGTACAACGGGACGGGCTGGATCCCTGCTAAGGTGTTCGGGGGGCCGACGCAACTGCAGGGCGGCGGTGTCCATATTGGCCAGGCGTCCACGCTGGATCCGGGCGTCGGGAACGCGGACGTGGATGGTTACATTGGCCAGCCCGGCTTCGCGTCCCAGACCACCGGCTGGCGGATTGATCAGACCGGCGCGGCGGATTTCCGATACCTTTACACGGATGAATTGATCGCGAAATCGTTCATCACTGATCTGGAACAGGCCCTAGCTGGCGGCCAGATTATTTCCAAGAGCGTGGCCCAGGTGGGGGCGCCCTTCACGGTCCCGGCCCCAGGGTCGATCAGCACGCTGACGGTCAAGGACCTGCCCAGTGCCCCTGACATGGCGGTGTTTGAAAGCGGCGATGCGATTCGGATTCGGACATTCTCACGGGCCAGCGGCAGCCTGACGATCACGGATGGCTGGGGCACGGTCACCAGCTACGCGGATCTGGCGGACGGCCTGCAGACCTGGCAGTTCACGCGGGCGATCGCGAACGGCGGCTCGATGACCACCGGGACGGTGATCGCGGTGGATGCGCTGGTGCTGGACTATGGCGTCAGCGGGAACGGGTTTTCGGAAGTCAATGCGATCGACGGCCTGTACGGCGTGAACTCTCCCTATACCCAGATCGTCACGTGGTCCGGCGACACGCCGATCGCGGCGAATCAGACCGTGCGCGAACGCTGCGGGAACCTGCGGGGCATCACCAGCGTGACCGGGGAATACGGCTGCATCTTCGGCACGTACGCGGCGACGAACGGCCGGTACATCAAGGCCAGTACGGAAGGGCTGGACCTACACGGCGTCGATCTGGCGCTGTGGAATGGCAGTACGAAGGTGATGGCGCTGGACCACCTGACGCCCTACTTTTCTATGGGGACGCCGGCGCCGACGTCCTACACCAGCGGGACCGGTTGCTGGTCTGGGCTCGATGCGGGCGTGTTCAAGTGGCGCTGCGGAGACCCATCGGGATCTACGCAGATCATCTCCTGGGACGGCGTGCAGTTGACCGTGGCGGGGAACATCGTGGTGACCGGGACCAGTATCGACGCTTCGTCTGTCCTGGGTGTGCCAGGCGCGACGGTGAACAGCGGCGCGGCGCGCGGGCTGCTGGGGATCGATAGCAACGGGAACCCTTTGCTGCCGCATACGGCCACGCCAAGCGGGTCGGGGCTCTTCCTCGGGTCGGATCATTTAGGGTACTACGCCAGCGCGGCGTGGAAAACCTACATGGACAACACGGGCGGGTTCTATCTGGGTGGCTCGAGCGGCGCCCTGCAGTGGAACGGGACCAGCCTGACGATCACCGGCACGCTGGCGGGGAACGGGGCCAGCATCACCAGCATCGCTGGCGGGAATATCACCACCGGCAGCATCACGGCCACACAGATCGCGGCGAATACGATCACGGCGGCCAAGATCGCGGCGAACACGATCACGGCCTCACAGATTGCCGCGGGCACGATCACGGCCACGGAACTGGCGGCGGGGTCGGTGACGGCCTCGAAGATTAACGTATCGACGCTGGATGCGATCACCGCGAACATGGGCACGGTGACGGCTGGCACGATCACGGGCGTGACAATCAGCGGTTCAACGATCACGGCTGGCGGCGGCGCGCTGACGATGGATGGGAGTGGGTTTCTGCTCACAGCTGGATCGGGCACGGCGAACATGCTGCGGTGGACGGATGGCACCGAAATCTATACGAATGGGTCGACCTTCACGTTGACGGCTGGCCACGATGTCATCCTGGCGGCCACCAGTGGCGATGCGTTTTTGACGGGATCGAGCGTGTACCTTCAAGGGACGGTGCGCGCCAGTGGGGATATCTACCTCAGCCCTTCGACCACGACGTCGAACGATTACCCGATGGTGTTTAGCACCGGCCAAGGCCACATGTATCGCAAGACGAACGGCTATGATGGCACCTGTTCCAGCCCCAGCACGATCGTGATCGAGCGCGGGATTATCACGGACTGTTTTTAATAGGAAAACCTGATGAAGCGCATCCTGCTGATTGTTGCTGCACTGCTGACGCTGGCCCAGGCGGTATATGCCCAGGCCGTCATCGTGCCATCCCCCGTGCCGGCGTGTTCGAACGGCTACACGCTGATCTGGAATTCCGGCGCGTCAAACTTCGTCTGCACGGCGCCTTCGGCGGCGAGTCAGCCCCTATCTGATGCGTTCGGGCTGATCGCGGATGATGCGAACCCCACGCGGGTGCTGGCGTTTCAGTTGTCCGGCCTGAGTACCAGCACCACGCGGACGTGGACGATCCCCGATGCGAACCTCACAATTCCGTCGACGCTGGCCAGCCTGAGCACGAACACGTTCACGGGGCTGCAGACATTAAACGGTGGCCTGGCGGCCACCACGGGGACGTTTTCCAGCACGCTGGGCGTCACGGGTGTGGCGACGTTTACCGCGGCGCCGGTCTTTTCATCCGGCACGGCCTCACAGACCGTCGAACTGAACGGCAGCAAGGCGCTGACTACCGTGGCGATTACTGGCACCGGCAACTATGTGAAAAGCGCCAGCCCCACGCTGACGGGGACGATTGGAGGCGCGAACGAAACCCTGAGCGGGACACTAGGCGTGACGGGTGTGGCCACATTCACGGCGGCGCCTGTGTTCTCGTCTGGTACCGCATCCCAGACGCTCGAGCTCGACGGCAGTAAGGCGCTGACCACTGCGGCAATCACCGGCACCGGGAACTATGTCAAAAGTGGCAGCCCGACGATGACTGGGACGATTGCGGCAGCCGCGGCGACGTTTAGTTCGACGGTGAGCGTGACCGGCGCCTTGTCCCCGCTGGGATTAGTGGACGCGTCCGGCGCATCTGCGGGGCAATTCAAGTTCCCGGCTTCCCAGAATGCGTCGGCGGATGTGAACACGCTCGATGATTATGAAGAAGGATCATGGACGCCGGTGATCGGCGGCGATGGTGGAACGAGCGGGCAAACGTACGGGACGCAACTGGGCCGCTACGTCAAGATTGGGCGGTTTGTCACGGCCTATGCGGAAATAGACCTCACCGCGAAGGGCACGATCACCGGAAACGTGCAGGTGCAGGGGTTGCCTTTTACAGCCGAGAACATTGCCGGTCTTAACGTGGCCGGCCTTGTGTCGTATTTCAGCGGGTTCAATACAACATGGATGTCTCTCGCGGCTTATGTGTTGCCGAACGGCACTGCGGCATATATCGTCGGGCGACAGACGGCCGGGACCGCCAGTGCTTTTTTGGTTACCGGAGATTTGACAAATACAACTGGCTTAACGGTTCGGTTCGAGTATCGGGCCACGAATTAAGGGACATCATCAATCCATGAAACGCATCTATTGGCTCATCGTCGTCGTTGTCGTCGTCGGTCTATTTTCGGTGCTTCATGGGCAGGAAACGAGCGCCAGCCAGAAGGTACCGGCGCTGACTGACGTGCAGAAGTTGACGATTCAGAGCGCGGCGAAGGACGTGGAAATCTGGCAACTGCGCGCGCAGCAGGCGACCAGTGAGTATCAGAAGGCTCAGGCGGCGCTTCAGCAGTACGTGGCCTCGGTGACGCCGGCTGGCTACCAGATCACGGACAAGCTGGAATTGGTGCCCGTGCCGGTTCCGACTCATAAGGCTGAATGACGGATAGCACGCGCGTCCCACGCTGGTCGGTGGATACGGCGCTCGAACACGTCCTGGCGCTCTTCGCGGCGGCGGACCAGCGGTAACGAACAGCGGTTCGCGGCCTCGGAACAGGCGCTGGGGACGGCGCTGGTGGCCCAGCAGAAACTGAGTGATACGAAGTTTGAAGCGCTGGACAGGGCCGTGGTGAAGGCGGAGGCGGCGACGGAAAAGCGGTTCGAAGGGGTGAACGAATTCCGGCAGCAGTTGGGGGACCAGCAGCGCACCTTTATTCCCCGGTCGGAAGTGCTGGTGATTCAGGTGGGCCTGAACGAGAAGATCGTGCAACTGACGAAACCGGTGGACGAAGTGAAGGCCACGCAAGCGGGGACGGTCTCCGCCCGCCAGGGGGCCCGGGACGGCTATGGCTGGGCGGTGGGGCTCGTCGGGCTGGTGGTGGGCGTCCTGGGGCTGCTGGGGGCGCCCCTGGCGCTGCTGCGGGGCGGTGGGGCATGAGGCCCCCCCCGCCGGACCTGCTGCGCTGGCGGCCCTTCCGGGGGCTGCTGGTGGCGCTCTTCTGGGTGTCCTGCGCGACGGCGATCATCGAAGCCATTCAGTTACTGCGCTAATTTTAGAGAGAGACCTAGGGTGCATGGAATCACTGCGGGGGTGGCTGCTGTTCGGGTGGGCCGTGCTGCAGGCGGTGGTCACGGCGACGTGGCTGCTGGCGGCGAAGCTCGAGCGGCGGAGCGCCCCCCGGCCGAAGAACGGCATCTGGGACGATGCGCTGCTGCTGCAATCGGAAGCGCTGCGGCAGGAACGGGCCAGCCGGGTCCAGGAAGAGTTCGATCGGCTCTGGACCGAGATTCGGAGCCTGCATGAAAAAGCCAGCGAACACGGGACGGAGATGCAGGGACGGATCGGGGCCCAGATGGAACGGCAGGCGGCGATCGATGCGATGCTGCGGGATTGCGAACGGCGGCTCGGGGTCCTGGAACGGGTGATGCTGACCCATGAGAAAAATTGAAATCACAGCCTTCGATCTGGCCCAGCGGTTCGTGGGCATCAAGGAACTGCCGGGCGACCAAGACAGCCCGTTCATCCTGGCGATGCTGCAGCTGGACGTCAGTTGGCCGGCGCATGACGAAGTGGCCTGGTGTTCGGCGTTCGTGAACTTCGTCTGCCACCTGCTGCGGCTGCCGCGGTCGAAGAATCTGGCGGCGCGGTCGAACCTGCAGGTGGGCCGGGCGATCGACCTGACAGATGCGGAAGTCGGGTTTGATATCGTGATTCTGAAGCGGGGCGACGGGCAGCAGCCGGGGCCGGATGTTTTGCAAGCGCCCGGGCACGTGGGATTCTTTGGCGGCCTGCAGGGCGATCGGGTCCAGGTCTTGGCCGGGAATCAGGGGAACGCGGTGTCCTTGGCGCCGTTCCCCGTCAGCCAGGTGCTGGGCGTCCGGCGGCTCTTCGAATAGAGGAACTCTTATGGCTGAACTGACCACGGCGATCGCCAATGTCATCGTCAATGCCCGGTTCGGGGATCTGGACCAGGGGCTGGAATCCCGGCCTGTGAACGCCCAGGGGGGCGATGAGACCTGGACGGTGATCGACCAAGGGGACGGGACCGTGGCGGTGCGGAGCCCGAATGGCCAGCAGTGGCTGTCGATTCAGCCGGACGGCCGCTGGGAGTCCCGGCCGGTGGCGGATCCGGGCCAGCCGGGGCCGTGGGAACGGTTCACACGGGATGGGAACGTCCTGCGGGAGGTGCCGAAGGATGGCGTCAGCAGGCCCCCGGTGGAGCTCCTGACGCGCGTGACGGGCGGGGCAGGCCCCGTGCCAGGCCCGGGGCCGATCGAGGCCCCAGAGCGGCTGACGCGGTCCGGGGTGGACTTGGCGACGGCCAGCCAGGGGCGGGTGGTCCGCCTGCAGGGGGCCAGTTTCTTCGCCGGGTACTGGAAGTTTCTAGAGCATGGCGCCGATGACATCCGGCCGGCGCTGGCGCAGCTGCGGGACCGGTGGCAGGCGAACGTGGTGCTGGTGTTCGGGATGAGCGTGAACGTCCAAGCGAACCTGTTCGGGGCGCCCCCGTTCGATCCATCGAAGTACGGGCCGGCCTACCTCGAGCAGTGGCCGGCGTTCCTGGCGCTCTGCGCGGAGTTCGGGATGTACGTCTACTGGGTGGCGTTTCCAGACCACGGGCTGATTCCCGCGTACGAATTCACGGAGCCCTGCCGGGATTTATGGAACGGCCTGCTGGAAGCCGGACGCCCGGCGCCGAACCTGATTTTGAAGCCGACGAACGAGGGCGGGGTGAAGGGGTACAACTACATCAATCCGCATGCTTTGGCGTTCCCGGACTTCTGCCCGGTGGCGGCGCTGGACTATGGCGTCGACGATCCGGCGTGGAGCGCGGGGACGTTCCCAGACGGATCGGACTGGGGCGGCGATCGCAGTTGCGGGGATCTGCACACGCCCCGGGACGGCGCGGCCACGGTCCTCGATTGCGCCTGCGTGAATAACGTGTATTACAAGGCGGGGCGGCCGGTGTTCATCTCGGAACCGATCCGCATGGGCAGCAACGGCAGTGCCGGCGTGACGCGCGAACTGGCCCGGCTGGTCGGGCTGGCCTCGAGGACGGGCCCGGCGCTGCGGATCTTTCATTCGCTGCAGGGCGAGAAGGCGGACGTGTACGACGGCGAGACCACCGATCACGCGGATGCCTACTTCACCGGCATCTGACGCCCCGGCGATCGTGTCCCCGGTGCGGCTCGAACTCTTGCGGGCGTACTTGGCGATGCTGCGGCAGACCGGGCGCGGCGACGATGCGGCGTACATCCAGCAGTTACTATTTGAACCACTACCACGATGGGAGGACCGATGAGACAGATCGATCGCGTCATTCAGGCGGGGCTGGTGGT
>Ga0247672_1000027_pt1 | contig 29174 bp, 44 predicted proteins | sample CNK13_metaG_FD_182719 | JGI IMG/M metagenome (GOLD analysis project Ga0247672, IMG submission 182719) | Soil microbial communities from Purdue University Martell Research Forest, Indiana, United States - CNK13 | ecosystem: Environmental > Terrestrial > Soil > Temperate forest > Bulk soil... | reverse complement strand
ACTGCTCGCCCCAGCTCTTCTGCCGCCCCAACCCTCCCGCCGGCACCTTCGCCATGCGCTCGTTCAGCGCCTTGACGTCGGCCTCGGTGATCGGCCCGTCGTCGTCGGTGACGATGTCGAGCGCGTCGATCGCGGAACGGAGACCCTCGGCCTTCGCGGCCGCGTCGATCTCACCCTTGAGGCGCTTGACCTCGGTGAGCACGCCGTTCGCCTTCGCGGTCTCTTCCGGGGTGAACTCCCGGTCCTGCGCGGCGGCCTTCAGCTCTCCGCCGAGGTTCACCTGTGCGGCCAGCTGGCCTCGCAGGTCTTCGAGCGTGGTGGCACCCATGTGGGGTGTGCCTCGATTCTGCTGCCGGTCGGTTTTTGACCCCTGTGGGGCCACGCGGTGCGGCTCGTTACAGCAGCGATGCGAGCTCCGCGTCGAACAGGGCGACCGATGCGCGCAGCTCGTCGGCCTTCACCCCGGAGGGTTCGTCGGTCTTCGCCGCGTCGTCGGCGACCTGTGCGAGTACGCCTCCGATCAGGTCGTGCGCTGACTGGAGGTCAGATTCGTTTGCGGCGGACAGGACCCGGCCCGCCTTCGAGCCGCGGCGCTTGCGGCTGCGGCCCTTCGTCACGGGAACGGTGGTGGCCGACAGCTCGACCTCCGTCACATCGCCCAGGACGGGGTCACCGTCATCGCCCACGGTGTAGGTGGCTTCGTAGTAGGTCTCATCCCACGTGCCAGCGGAGTAGGTCTCCACACCGAACACGACCCGGTCGGTGAACGTGGCTTCGAGCCACGCCCAGCCGGGCGAGCCGGACTGCATGGCCCACGCCTGGCATGCCTCCAGCAGCTCGTCCTGCAGCGCTTCCATCGAGCCGTCCAGATACAGGTACGCCTTCGCGTCGCGTGCCTTCACCGTGATCGTTTCGGTTTCCGCGTTCATGCCCTTCAGCGTCGGGCCGGCCTCGATGATGTCCAGCACGTTCAGGTTGTTCGCCCCATCCTTCGCCCGCTTCTCGTCGATCGTGTCGTAGGCGAAGCTCCACTCCTTGACCCGACGGTCCTTGATCAGCCGGTACACCTGTGCGGCGAACGGATTGTCGAGGTCGAGCTGGCCCTTGATCAGCAGGCCCTTGGCGGTCTGCTCAACGTCGGCCGGGTCGGCCGATCCGATGTGCGCGTTCGGGTCGTTCCACTGGTGCGACCAGATGATCGGGATGGGGTCGCCCTTCGCGCGCCAGTCTTCGATCGACTTCGTGAACGCGCCTGGCATGACACGGTCCCCGATGTGGTCGACGTTCCCGAAGACGCTCACGAGCGCCTCGAACGTCCCGGCCTTCTCATCGAGCGCCTTGAAGTGCGCGTCGTAGGTCTTCGTGAGCGTCATGACGTCAGCCTCCTGAACGCGGCTCGCAGGGCGGCGAGCGGCTCGGAATTGGAGAGGGCGGCAGCCACCGCCCGCTTGGTCTCGGCATTGATCTCGACAGCCTTGCGGGCGGGGTCGTCCACGATGCCGGCGAGCGCCAGCGCGAGGTCGGTATCCCATCTCGAACCGTGCCAGACGGCGTCGATCGTCGGGGCGTCAAGAGCGCCGGCCTTCGAGATGATCGACCGTTCCTGCCGGGCACGGACCCCTTGGATCACGACCTCGGCCTTACCGGGCTGAGGCGCGTTCGGCGCCGCCTGCCCACCTACGGTGACGTTCATGGGCGTGATGAGCCGTTCGGCCTGGGCCTGCTCCGCCGGATCATCGAATGGGGCGAGGTTCTGCCGTGCGCGAGCCTCAGCGCGCACCATCCACGGGCCACCGACGGCCAGCGACATCGCCGCCGCCTGCTCCTCGAACGAGCCCTTGAGCTTGTCCGCGATGTTGAACTCGACGTACACGTCGGTCGTGTCGACGAAGTCCGGGAGCAGCTGCGCCTCGATCTCCTGCTGGATCATCTCCAGGTCTGGGCCCAAGCAGTCCTGATAGAGCATCTGGTGGAACAGCACGGCATTGGAGTAGTTCGCGTTGTCCAGGATCCCGACCATCGGAGGCGGCACGTGGAACGCGCCGGCGGCTTCCTCGAGCGTCAGCTTGCGGGCCTCAAGGTACTGGGCGTCGCGGAAGGACGACGCGCCAGGCGTGTACGTCATCCCGTCCTCGAGCACCGCGGTTCCGCCCACGTTCGGGCCGCTGCCAGCGTTCTGCGCGTGCCAGTCGGCCAGGAACCGCTCACGAGCGGCGTCGCCCCACTTGCCGGCCTCGCGCGGCCTAGTGATGTAGCCGGCGAGCTTCGCGCCCTTGCGCCAGAAGCGCTCGCGGTAGTCGCTGGCCGCCGTGTCCTCGGCAAGCACCTGGCGCAAGGTCTCCAGCGGTGAGATGCCCACCCGTCCGTCGGTCGGGTTGTAATAGCGGAAGACGACGATCTGGTCGGGCGGAAAATCAATGAATCCCGCGGTGCCGACGTAGCGGTAGAAGTTCACCTTCGTCAGCGATCCGACCGGGACCATGCGCCACGGCATCAGGCGAACGAGCGCGGACGGCTCGGAGTCCCCGGGCGCGGTCACCTTCGCGAAGTACGAGTGGCCGTAGATCCCCCGGTCCTGCACCAAGTCGTCGAGCAGCCGGTAGGTGGTGACCTTCCGCGTGGGGTCCGGGTTCCGGAGCATCCTGCTGAGCGCATGGTCCCCGAGGCGCGCCCGGTCGATGTCGGACAGCCGGCGGAAGACATGGATGCCGAGCTGGGCGATGTTGCGGGCGGTGAAGCTCAGCACGCGACGCACGGCCGGCTGGGTTCGGTAGATGCTCGCGTAGTCCAGGTTCGATGTGTAGAGGTCGAGCGATCCGGTGGTCGCCGCGTACCAGTTCGCGTAGCCGGTGACGGAGTCGGCCTGGGTAAGGGCCCCTTCGGAGATGACCGCGACCATCTACGCCTCGCTCTCCGAACGTACCGCGGGGAGCACCTGGACGAACGAGACGTTCGAGCGCGGGATCACGGCCTCGCCGTCCATCGGAAGGGTCTGTCCGGCCTCCGTGATGACGACGATGCGCCTGCCCGCCTCAGCCCGCACGGTCCAGTACCGCGGTCCCCGGCGCCACAGAACGCCTTGGACGGCCTCGCCGGACTTGAGGTTCACGACGACGCTTTGGCGGGCTGAAAGCACGCAGGATCTCCTCCCAGCGGCCGATGCCGGCCGGTATCGAAAACTTCTCGGCCTGCCTCCGCGCGGCGGCGCCCATCCGCTCGCGCAGGTCTGGATCACCGACGAGCTGACGAACGCGGGCGGCGAAGGTGAGCGGATCGTCGGCCAGAAAGCCAGTTTCGCCGTCGATCACGATGTTCGCCTGCTCGGGGAGCCGCGTGGCGACGACGGGCTTACCGAGGGCGGCGTATTCGAGCGCCTTCAGGTGCGACTTCGCCGTGTTGAACGCGAGGTTCTCGCCGTTGTCGAGCGGCACGATCCCGATGTCCGCCCGGGCCATGAGGCGGTAGAAGATCTCGGGCGAGGACTGCCAGCCGAAGCGCTCCATCGGCCCCAGCCAGCCCAGGAACTTCGGCGAGGACATGTCGCCGACCGTTGAGAGCGTCGCCCCGGCGAATCCTTGCTCACTGCCGGGCCGGAGCCAGTTGAGATCGTGGGCGTGGACGCTGGGCACCCCCGCCCAACCCACGCGAACGATGCCGAGGTCGCGGCGGATGATGGTCGGGCGGATGTCGTAGACCCATTCGGCCATGAGGTTCGGCACGACCCAGGAGCGGCGCGCCAGCGGTCCATAGACCTCCTGGAGTCGCGGCGTCGTCACGATCAGGCCGTCGGCCGCGCGGATCGCTGCGTCGTGCGAGCGGAGCATCTCCGGGGTCGGCTGGTGGAGGTTCGCGCGGGGGACGCACGACATGTCGTCGTCCTCATCGACCACTACGCGACATCCGACCGACTGGTAGGCCTCGATCCACCGCAGGGAGTCGCGCGCCATCGGACGGTGCATGATGACGAGGCTCCCGATGGGCAGATCGCTCGGCCAGCGCCCTTCAAGATGGCCGTCGACCCACCGCGCCTCGGCGACTTTCGCATCCCAACCGCGAGCACATAGTCCTTCGGCTGGCCACTCGGATCGGAGCCGTCCGCCGCCGTCAAGCGAGGCGATGAACCAGACCTTCACGGTCGACGTGCAGCGACGGCGAACTGATCCAGCGACCCGCGGTCGAACACCGGGAACTCAGCTGGAGTCTGAGTGATCGGAATCTCGGCCACCTCCACGAATCCGGCGGCCTCCAACGACCGAATGATCTCGCCCGGCGTGCAGGCCCAATGGTGAACGCATGGGTTCCCCGGATCGCCGTGACAACCGTTCGAACGATGACGCTCGGCCGTGATCAGACCCTCGGCGAACATCCGGTCCGAGCGCTCCGTGTCGGGCCCTGCGACCAACAACCGCGCTCCCGACATGAGCACGCGCTTGATCTCGCAAGCGGCGGCTGTGACCTCGTCGCGCTCCAGGTGCTCCAGGACGTGCCCCGCGTACACCGCTGCGACGCTTTGGTCCGCGAACGGGAGGTCGAGTATGTCGGCCACGACGTCCGGCTGGACGCTCGGGCGGATGTCGATGTTGATCCACGGCGGCGGCGCGAACGACCACGCCTCGCCGGCACCGATGTTCAGCTTCATGCCACCACCAAGCCGTGATCGTCATAGGCCGACCCGCCATCGGTCGAACGGATCGCCCGGTCGAGCGCGCGAATCAGCGCGAGCATCCCGGGGATGGCGACCGTCGAACGAGACTGGTCGGGCTTCACGTTGCCGTCGGTATCTCGGCGGACCGCGAGCGAGTCGGCCTCCCACCGCAGCGGTTGGTTCCCGGAGTGCCGGAGCTTCCCGCCGAGCACCAGGTCCAGCAGTTTCACGGTGCCCTCGTTCATCGCCGCGGCGGTCGCGCCGATCGGGACCATCGTCAGCCCTTGGTCTTGCAGCGCCAGGACCAGCTCGAGCGCGCCGGTGCGCCGGTAGCCTACCTCCTCGACGTCGAGGTGCAGATCATCGAGAAGGTCAAGGATCCCGGCTTCGATGGCGTCGTTGTCCCGGACGTTTCCTTCGGTGAGTTCCAGCAGCCCGGCGCGGACCCACTCCCGATACGGCGCACCATCGCGATGCTCGCGGTCTTCGATATTGGCGCCCGGGAGCCAGAAGCGCGGGACGACGTCGAAGCCACCCTCGTCATCCGGGACCACGATCACGAACGCCGCGAGGCCCTGCTCGGCCGCGACGTCCAGACCCGCGTAGCAGGAACCGACCAACGACTGCGCATCGACCATACCGGCGGTCGCATCCCAAGCCTCCATCGGGATGTACCGGGAGACCTGGTGGGTCTTCTCGTTCAGGTACAGGTTCCGGAAGGCGTTCTCACGGTCCGGCGACGCTGTCGCCTTCGCGAACTCGCTCCGAAGGAACGACATCCGCAGGAAAATCCCGAGCGCCGGGTTGCAACGGCGCCAGACCTCCTCGTCCCGCCAGTCCTCACCCTCTTCGATCCCGTACCGGATGTAGTGGAAGCTCGGATCGGGGGGTAGGAGCCCGGCGCGAATCTTCTCGCCGTAGGAGCGGAGCTCGAACCAGATGCCCTCGTCGGTGCCGGCGGTCGTGAAGCCCCACGTGAGTGGCTGGGCCCGGGTACCTCCACCGGTCGTCATCACGTCCCACAACTCGCGGTTCGGCTGCGTCCTGATCTCGTCGAAGACCACGATGTGCGGGTTGTGATGGAGGTTCCCGGCCGCGTCGCCGGGGATCACCCGATAGACGTTGCCGGTCTTGATGTCCTCGATCGCTCGGCGGTAGAGCTTCGCGCGTGCTGAGAGCGTCGGGGAGGCCTGCACCATCCTCGATGCGATCGAGAAGATGCGGTTCGCCTGCTCGAGGTCGGCGGCGACTGAGAAGTTCTGCGCGCCGGGTTCACCATCGGCGAACGTGCCCTTGAGCGCGATGCCGGCGCCCTTCGAAGACTTCCCATTCTTGCGGGGAAGCTCCTCGTAGACCGTGGAGACGAGCCGGACCCACCGGCGCAGCTCGGAGTCGTATCGCTGCTGTCCGAAGACGTAGGAGATGTCGTCGGCCTGGAACTGCTCGAGCACGAACGGCCGGCCGGCCTTCGATCCTTCGCCGAACGCGAGGTGGCGGGGGAAGAACTCGACGGCCTTCGCGGCTTCGGCAGCGTTGAACCGGGTTCGCAATGGACGCCGCCTCTCAGTCGAGGTCGGCCAGGTCCCCCGACAACTTCGCCTTCGGTCCGTCGATCGGTGTCATCCGTGCTCGGGAGTTCGGCGTCAGGCCCAGCTCACTGGCGAGCGCGGCGAGCTTGCTGGTGAGCCGGGCGTACAGCCTCCACCTCGCGCTGTCGGTCAACGGTTCAGGCTTGCCGCCCTCGGCCTTGTCAAGAGCGCGGCGGACCTGGAGCCACCGCGACCAGGTGTCGCAGTACGCGGCGAGCACGGCGCGGTCGATCATGGCCACGAGACGGAGGCGGACCAGCTCGGGTGTGACCCGCCGCCACTCGGCCGCGGCCTCGCGGCTCAACCATGTCGGGGGGCGGGGAAGGGCGACGACGGCGTGCTGCCGAACGCTCGGGCGCGACTTGCGCTTACCCGGGTTGCCGCGAAGCTCGCGGATGTTGTCGGGCATGGGAAGCGGTCCCCGTTCGCCCATCGGTCAGGCCCCTTTACCAGTTGGTCAACACCCTGACGAAATCGCGCCGGAAACCTGCGGGCGTGCGTCTCGGACTGTCACCGAAGCATTTGATCTGCACGCGTCGCGATCTCGACGCCCCCCCGCTCGGGTACGTGAGTGGTCAATCGGCCTGACTAGTCGGACGCCGCGCGAACCGTCCATCTACTCGATACGGTGCCGCCTCTGCCGCCGTCTTCCGCCGATGGTGCTTGCGGCACAGGCCCTGCAGGTTCGAGCGCTCATGGGTTCCGCCCTGAGCGAGCGGCACGACGTGGTCCACGTCCTGCGTCGGACGCTCGCACCCCTCAACCCGACACACCGGTTCTTCCTCCTTCACCTGCCTCGCGATCGCACGCCATGCCGGGCCGTACCTGCTCATCGCTTGGATGCGGGCGGGACGGCGGCGGTAGTCGTAACCAGCGGAGCGGATGCGATCGGAGCGGTGGCGCTTGCACAGCCCAGGACGGGGGACCAGTGCACGGCACCCGTGTTCCTGACATGGGTAGGTCGCGAGGGTCGGCATCAGGCTCGTGAGTCCGCGAGGGCTGAACCGGTCTCAGGGCGTGCGTCGCCCAAACTGCCGGGCATATTACAACCGTGTGATTCGACGGTCCAACACCCCGGGGGTCACGCGAGCGCCCCGCAGATGTCAGCGAGCATCATCGCGAAGTTCGCCACGTCGGCGGCCTCCTTGCCGACTCTCTCCGTGCCGTTCAGGATGCGGGACTGCGGCCACTCATCGACGGCGTCCGCCAACTCGTCGAGCTCTTGATTGAGCCGGTCGATGAGCGCGTCGGCCGAGTCGTGCTTCCATCCGGGCTTGTGATCGTTCGCCCGCAGTTGCTGCTCCATCAGGCGAGCGAAGGCCAGCACCTCGGGACGCAGTTCGATCAGGGCGGCGTCGGCCCTTGCCTTTGCGTCTTGCCACTCCTTGACGATGACCCGGCCCAAGGCCTCCGGGTGTTTCTGGAACAGCGTCGAAGAGACCGGCAGACGCATCAGGAATCCGTCCAGCTCCACCGTCATCTGAACGATGGGGACCAGGTCAGGGTTCGCCATGTGGGTCACCTTTCGATCCGATCCGCCCCGGGCCGCCGCCGCAGCAGGGCCACTTCCTCGTCGGCGCCCAGTCGAAGCAACGCGGACTCAGCTTCGTTCAACCGTTGGTGGTGGACGCGGGTATCGCAACCCCAGCAGTAGTCATGGTGGCCGTCGTGGTGCAGTCCACGCTCGTGCTCGTGAGCCGACCGCGCGAACATCCCGAGATTCGCTCCGGTGTCGGGGGGCGGGTCAGGGTTGCTCATGGCTTGCTCGCTTGGGGCGGGGCGTCACCGGCAAAGGACAGCAGCGTCCGAACGCCGAGGGTGAGTTTCCGTTCGCCATCGAACTTCTTTGCGGCCGATGCCTGCTGGACCTGAAAGTCAACCGGGAGACCGGAGACGGTGGTGAGATGTGTGCTCGTGACGATGTTGACGAGCGCCCACTGCTCAACGCTGAGGGCGTCGTATTCATCGTCGGGAAGGACGAGCCGCACGTCCACATCTCGGAACGTCCGACGGGAAAGCGCGGAGCCGACGAGGACCGGCGGCCGGTCGAACGCCTGCCGAATCGGGACACAAGCCGAGTCGAGCAGGAACATCCCCTGCCGCCCCAGCATTGACACACGGGCCGTTTTGGTCATCGACGCACCGGCTCTAGGTCGTGTGCTCCGCAGGCCCGACAGCAGATATGGCCCTCATCGTCCCTATCGAGGGCGTAGGTACCGAGGAACCCGGCTGGCGTCTTGGGACAGGCGCGGTGCCACCCGCGCGGATATCCGAGAGCATCACTCAACGCGGCTCGCCGTCGAGATTGTTGCTTCGTCAAGTTCAAGCCGTCACCGCCCTTCCCGATCGCCTCTGGCGAGCGCGCTTCCGGCGCTCGTAGTCGTTCACGACGGCCTCGTTCTGCTCCGGTGTGTTCCTGGAATAGCCGACGGTCCCGCGCTTCTGCTCGGTCCGGATGACGTTGCGGCCGCGCATCACGGCGTACTCCAGTTGGGTCTTCGCCGCACGCGCATAGACGGCCATCACTTCGAGATCCTTGCGCAGGCCGAGGCGATCGCCGATGCCGTGTTCGGGATCGTCCAGGCCGGCCAGCGCCAGGTTCTCGGCGGGCTTCGACGCCCACAACTGGCCGCCGCCGCCCTCACCGTCGCCGGCTTCGTATGCGACCTCGAACTCCCGCCACTGCTCGGCCAGTTCCTCGCCGAGCTCGCGCATCTGCTTGAGCAGGTCTTCGATCTCGCTGATCGAGGGGACGGCGGCGAGCGAGGTCGTCATGCTGGGACCTCGGCATCGGTCGAGGCCTCCAGGTCGATCAGTTCGAACAGGCTCGGTGCGGTCATCTTCGCCGCCATGGCCTCCACATACGCCGCCCCGTCCGCGAAGTAGCCGGCGTTCAGCTCGATCCCAATGGCCCGCCGCTTCAGCTTGAGCGCGCAATAGGGCACGGTCATGAGGCCGCCAAAGGGATCGAAGACGGTCTCGCCCTCCATCGAGTACTGCACGATCAGCCGGTCGACGATGTCGAACTGGAGCGGACACAGGTGGAATTGCTGGCCCTTGCGCTCCTGCATCATGTTGAGCGTTCGCATGCGGGCGACGTCGGCCCACACGTCCGGGTGCCACGACGCCGGCTGCAGGAGCATGAACGTCACGGGGAGGCGACGCTTCGCCTCGAGGGCTTCGCCGAGCGCGACGTGCTCCTCGACGTTCGATGCCGATGGAGCGGCTGAGCGCTTGAGACATCGCCGCGGCCGACAGCCCGAACTCGCGGATGATCTCTCCCATCCGGGTGACCAGTTCCTCGTGCTGGGCCCACTTCCGCTCGAGCTGCTTGCGGAGACGAACCAGCATCGGCGACCACAGCCGTCGCACCGACGTTTGCAGCCGGTCACGACGCCAGCCTCACCCGGCGCCTGGTGCCGTCGCTCATCTCGACCTTCGCGAGCGCGATCTGTCGGTACCCGGTGCGCGGCACGAGCCATCGCCGGGTGAGCGCCATCCCCATCAGCCAGAGCCAAGCGGCGTCGCCGGCGTCGTGATCAGGAACGGGCGTGAGCGGCAGCGCCGCACGCGCGAGCCCCAGCATCGTTTCCTTGTCGGCCTTCGCGTCGTTCGCCGCGAACTGCTTGACGTGGACCGGCCAGACCTCGATGAACGGGACGCCGAGGTCCCACAGCGCCAGGCGGGCGATCGCGCCGACGCCGGCGAGCCCCTGACCCGCGATCGCGTTCGGGCCCGGCACCACACGCTCGATCACGGCGAGGTCGGCCTGCGACGCACGCGCCGCGTGGACCACCGCCTTGCGCAGCTCGGCGAGCCGAGCCGTGCCCTTGACCTTCGGGGCGACGGAGTAGCAGCGGCCGGGCGTGGCGATGCCCGTGCGGGTGAGCGACAGGTCGAACGCACACACGTTCATGGCGACACCTCGGCGGGGGCCCCCGCACCGATCCGCCGCCTGGCGATGTCGCAGTAGTGGGCGTCACGTTCGATGCCGACGAACCGGAAGCCCTCGGCCAACGCTGCGATGCCCGTGGTCCCCGAGCCGGCGAAGGGGTCAAGCACCAGACCCCCCCCCCGGAGTTACAAGACGGCAAAGCCAACGCATCAGCGCGATGGGCTTCACCGTCGGGTGGTCATTGCGAACCATCCGGTTCGTGCCCTCGGCCTGGAACGTACCGGGTGACTGCGTGCCGGACGACCACAGCAGCGGACGCTCCTCGGCGCCATCCATCCCGACATCGCGTTCCGCGCGGTCGGCCTTCGGGCAGTAGAAGAACCGGGACACGGCGCCTGAGCCATAGTCGATCGGGACCCCGTAGTCGATCGGTTCGGAGTGATCGAACGTGGACCCGCTGAGCCGCCGTTCGGGGCGTCTCCCTGCGGCACGTTCGCCCACCTGAGCGTCGAGCATCGCCACGGCGTCGGCGTCGATCGCCACGTTCGGCGGCCAGCGGCCGGGCGCGTCGTAGTTCTGACGGGGCGGATAGTCGCCGGAGTATGAGTCGCGGTTCGACCCTGGGTTCGCGTAGCCCTCGTGCTGGTTCTTGGCCTTCACCTCGGCCTCGTCGGCGTCAGACGCGAAGTCCAGCCGCGACCCGTCGACGTTGATCCCGCCGGTCCCGAACGCCGCGTGGTTGGCCGTCACCGATGACCGGGCGAGCGGAGCGCGGGCGAGCACGACCGGCTCCCATCCGGGCTTGAGCGCCGTTCCCCAGCCGCCGCCGAGGTTGCGCGATTTCGGGAATCCCTGGCCGTAGAGCCACGAGAGACAGTCGCGGATCTCGAACCCGGCATCCTCAAGAGCGCAGGCGAGCCGATGGAACGTGCGTGTTCCACCGAACGCGAGCAGGTGGCCGCCTGGCTTCAGCACGCGGAGAGCGGCCGCGGCCCATTCCCGATGCCACGCCTGAGCCGAGACCACCGACGAGCCGTACCTGACCCGCTGGCCACCGCCTCCGAACGGAGTCGGACCGCCCTCCACAGCGACACCGCTGCCGTTGGTCCAGGTAGGTGTGTCGCCGACCGGATGCACATCCGCGCCGAGCCGGTCCCACTCCTTGCCCATGAACTCCAACCCGTATGGCGGGTCGGTCACGATCGCATCCACGGACCATGGCTCCATGCCGGCCATGACCTCGCGGCAGTCGCCTTCGACGACGGACCAAGTCACGTGCGTTCGACCGCCTTCCGGCGCGGCCGCCGAGGCTGGTCACGTTCGAGCGCGGCGCGGTGTGCGCGAAGGTGCCGGCGCGTGAACATCTTCAGCTTCGAGCGGCGCTTGCCGACGTGCCAGGTCACAGCATCCCCGCTTGCTCGTGTCCGACCCGCTCGACGAGGCCGGGTCGGACCATCGCTTCGAGCTCGCGGATGTAGTGCTGCTGGTCGCGCACCACGACGGCGAGATCCTTCTGTCGGCGGTCCTCGCGCTTGCGTCCCCAGCCCGCCCACCGCTCCGCCTCGGTAATGCCCTCCTCGCGGAGCCAGGCGACGGACACGAGGTCGAACGGCAGCGGCATCAGGCGTTCGGGTCCTCGGCCGGGAACTCGTGATCGCCGTCGTGCTCTTCCTCGCGGAGGCAGTTCGGGTGGGGGCACCGCTTCGGCTCCGAGGCCTTCGCCTTGCCGCGTTGGGACTTCGGCTTCTTCGCCTCGCCCTCGCCGCCGACCGCCTCGAGCGCGTCGAACCCTTCACCGGGCACGGCGCCATCGACCGCCAGGCCGCCCACGATGCCGTCGACCACGTCGCCAACGAGCACCTGGCCGTCCGCGCCGATCATGGGCTCGGTTGCCGGCTCTTCGGGCGGTGCTTCCACCCCGTCGATCACGAACGAGCTCGGGTCCACGGTGAGGATCAGCTGGCCCTTGCCGTCGCGGGTGAACTTCAGCCCGGACGAGGATGCGTCGGCGTGGAACGAAACGATGTGGTGCTCGGGGATGGCGGGGTCGTCGTCGGTGAACTCGATCTCGCCGGCGACGCCGAGGTTGATCACGATCTTCGACAACACCCCGTCGCCGAACGACTCCAGCAGCTGCGACCGCTTCATGCGACCTCTTCCCCTCCCCGCCGGTCTTCGCCGGCCTCGATCACCGCGCCGGTCATCCGTGCGCGGATCCGTGCGCGGATCTGATCTGCGGTCTCCGCGACGATGTCGGTCGTGCGCGCGACGGCCGGCGCCGGCTTCTCGGCCGACGGCTTCGGGTGCTGGCGCAAGACGTGATCCACGCGGCGGCCGGGCGTGCTGAACCGCCGGCGGCAGTTGCCGATCCCGCAGGGGATCGTCACGGTTGCCAGGAGCGGCGCCTGGCGGTAGACCGGCGATATCCGCGGCCGCGCCGTCATCTGCAGCCGGGTCTCGCGCGCGGCCTCAGCCGCGGCGAAGAAGAGGTCGACCTGGACCCATCCTTCGCGGATATCCGGTCGCCCCGGAAGCGCTTCGAAGAGGTCCATCTGATGCCCTCGATGCATCCCGCAACCCCCTTGTTTCGAGGCTCGATTCGGAGCCGTTTTCACTTCGTTTCCGCGCTCGTTCTTGCGACGGTTTCTGACTCGTTCGCGGCCTGTTTGCCGGCGTGATCGGCGACGGTCTTGACGACGTAGGCCCGCGGACGTTCGACCCCGCGAAGGTCGTTCGGGTCGGCCAGGGACAGCGCCTCGATCGCCGACGAGACCGCATCGGAGCCGTGCTCGGCCGCCAGGTCGGCGAAGACCTCGGGGATGACGTTCGCCCAGGCCGCGCCGCCTGACCTGCGAATCTTCGCCCAGCAGTAGGCGAGTCGATCGCCCAGAATCGGCGTGAAGGCACCGACAACGGCCGCGTCGAAGTCCTGATCCTGACCTGCCGCGAAGCGGTCCGGTTCCCCCTGCACCCCCTCCAAACCAACCTGACCGTCAAGTTCGGGTCCAGGGTCCTGACGTTCCTGTCCCGTACCGTCCCGTACCTGTCTCGTATCTAAGAGCGGGACAGAGGCGGGACCGTCCCCGGATGTCCCACGGGACAACTTGCGGGACTCACGCCAGGACCGTTTGCGGACGCGTTCGGTTTCGCGACGGTCTTCGTCCGCCTTCCGCTTGGCTTCGAGCTCTTCGCGCGTCGGCTGTTTGACGGTGTAGTCGTGGACCTGGAGGTCCCCGTCCTTGGCGCGCTCCAGGAACCCGACCTTGATCAGCGTGTCGACGACCTGGCGCCCGCCGCGGCCACCGCGCCACTGGCCGGCGATGAGCTCGGCGATCGTGCGCGGGATGACGCCGTCGGACTCCTGCTCGGCGCACCAGTCCATGATCCCGATGAAGGCCAGCGCACCGAAGGGGCCGGCGGCGTGTGTCTTCCGGTGACGGATCCACCCGACGTCGAGACGGAACCAATCCATCAGTCCCGCTCCTCGCCGCCGTCATCATCGAAATAGCCGTCGGCGTCGAACGCCATGGCCGCCGGGCCGTGCTCGCACCAGCAGACCCAGTCGTCGTAGCGCGGGTCGTACCGGTGAGAGGGATCGCCCACGACGAGCGTGCAGCAGCCGCAGTCCGGACAGAGCTCGCGCACGAGCGGACGCCGCTTCTTGGGCGCGAGCCGGCTGAAGGCGGATCCGCGGCGGACGGCCATCTAGACGCTGGCCTCCTGGAGAGTCGGAACGGGGACCTCGTCCCACGTGCGACCGTCGAGCTCGCGCCCGCCGCTCTTCGACGTCGGACCACCCCACTGCTTCCACAGGAAGGGGACGCCGGCGGCGACGCACTGGGCCCGGAGCGACCGGGCCCATTCGAGCCCGCGATCGTTCGGAACCCATGAACCGTCAACATGCTTGACCAGTCGCCGCGCGACCGTGCCGCCGCTCTCGCCGCCCCCGATCACCCAGTTGACTGAGGCGGTGGCACGCGAGGCTGGCACAGGTGCCTGTTCCCGGTGCGCGTCCGCTCCGGTCTGGCCGTCCAGCAACCACCGCCCCAGACCGACCGGGCCCAGCAACGGCTCGCACGACAGGAATCGCACGACTGCCGGGATCTCCACGAGGGTCGGGATCCGCCTGTCGGCCCACTCCTGGTTCTCGACGCTCGTGCCGATCCACACGTTCGGCGGGAAGACGCCGAAGGGCGCCAACGACAGCGCGTTCTCGGGGCGCTTGGTGAGCAGGAGCCAATTCAAGTTCGTCGTCGCGGCGATCAGGTCCCATAGCCGATGTCTCGCATCGGCCATGCGATTCGCGACCTCGAACTCGGGGTGGAGCTCGAAGACGTCGGACATCGACGCGCAGAAGACACGCCGGCGCTCGCCGGCGGCCGCGGCGTCGCGGTCCCACGCGATGGGTTCGGCCCAGTGCTTCTCACCGAAGAACCGACGTTCCCCGTGCTTGCGCCAGAGGTCGCCGTGACCGGCCCGCTTGGCGAACGTGTCCGCGTAGCACCGGACGCAAGCCGGGCTCACGCGCGAGCAGCCCCACCACGGATTAAACGTGTGGTGGCACCACTGGATGGCGGTGACCTTGCCCATTAGCCCCTCCCCGAGCAGCGACACTCACCCGTCGCGGAGATCGGCCCGTCGCACGACTTACAGATCAGCGGGCAGGCGATGCACCCGACGCGGCTACAGGCCCCGGAGGCGAAGTGCGGCGCGCAATGGCCGCAGCGCTGGCACCCGGCCACGTGCTGGGGCGTGTTCGGCGGGCAGCCGCAGATGGTCATGGCGCGTACCCCCTGCCGTCCGCGAATGAGTCACGAGAGAACCGGCGCCAGTCCCACAGGTGGTTCCAAACGCGCCGTTCGTCGGCGTTCCAGCGTCCAATCTGCTCGGCATCGATCATGTCCATCAGCCCGAGCAGGGCTTCGGCGGTCTTGTGAAAGTCGGCCCGCACCGACTCGGTCTCGCGGGTCGCCTTCGCGACCTGCATCTTGTCGCGAAGCCTCACGAGGCAACCCCCAACAGAACTCCGGCCGCATGCACCAGCTGGAAGTCCTCGGCGCTGCCACCGGTGTCAGGGTGCGCGATCTTCGCGGCCTGTCGGTAGAGATCCTTCCCGGCGAGCTCGTCGCCCCACTCGGCACGCTTGGCGCCGACCTCGTCCGGATCGCTGTCCGAGATCCGCGTGAGGATCGCCCACGCCTCGTCGACGTTCCCCACGGCCGGGCCGAGCGCGATCCCGGGCGGAAGCGCCTTCCATCCGGCGTACTGCTGGCCGCGCGTCGAGACGCCGTAGCGGTCCACCGCGCGGAGCGCTTCGAGCGACAGCGCGATCGCACGCAGGTTGTGCTTCCAGTCGTCGGCACGCGGCCATCCCGATTCGAACTGGTCGGTCGAATACGTCAGCCGCCCGAACTTCGAGTCGAAGGAGAGCTCGACGCCGGGATGCTGCGGCGCGCGAGCGTTCGAACGAGGCATCCCGTCCTGACGGATGTCGAACTCCGACAGTCCCAGCCCGACGATCACGTTGCGCCCGTCCAGGAAGCGAAGCTCGCGCTCCAGGAGGTTCAGCGTCGCCGGGTAGTCGGTCTTGAACCGCGGGTAGGAGCGCGGCTTCGTGACCGGGTGCGGCCACGCCGGCAGAGGACGGAAGCGGACCGGGAGGGTCATGCGACCGTGACCCTCGCTTCGAGCAGAACGTGACGGCGTTCACAGATCCATGCGCGCGGGGGAGCGGGCGTTCCAGCGAACTGACGAGCGCGGCGCAGAGCGTCTTCGGGACCGCCCGGCACAGGGGATCCCTGAATCTGTATCAGGGGCTCGTTGCAGACCATCGTCCCGCTCATGGGCATCGGGCAGCGCCCGGCCTCGCCGATCACAGTGGCCTCGCCGCGTACAGGATGTGCCCGGTCGCGCAAGCCCACAGCACCGGCGCGGACGTCGCGTCGGCGACCGACGCATAGAACGGGCGGAGCGGAAGCGAGCAGGCATGGCCGCCGTCGTCAGGCTCCGGACACAAGCCGGTCTCGGCGCGGGGGAGCTCGTCGCGCCCCATCTGATCCTGGAGGTCGGCGCGCGCGGCCTCAATCGAGTCCATTTCGGAGACCGCAGGCGGGACCGGTTCGGCTTCGTCGACCTCCACCAGCCCCATGTGGACATCGAGGCTTCCGGGCAATGCGAGGTCGCGGTTCCCGTCCTCGTAGCCGGTCCCGAGATGCCAGATTCGGTAGACCGTTTCACCCCAGCCATCGACGCGAACCCGCGAACGGATGGCCAGCGTGGGGATGATCTGGCCGATGTGCGGAGTCACGTCAACGAACGCCCGCCCGGGCGCGGTGTCCCCTTCGCCTGCTGCAGCGCGCAGTGCACGGGCATAGGCAAGGGGCTCGCTCCTGTCCTCGTCGTCGCTGACGAGCGGGGCCAGACCCTCGAGCCAATAGGCAGCATCAGATGCAATTGCACGACGAACGATCACGCGGTCGGTGCGTGGGCACGCGGCCTCGTCGTCCCACTGCATGCGAAGGACCTCGGCCAGCTTGTGTCCTGCCTCGTCCCACCATGCGCACGGGTCGCCGTCGCCGGCTGGGTTGGCCATGAGCAGGTCGCGGAAGATCTCATCGAGCAGACGCTTGCGAACGGTGAGGTAGCTCCCGTCGCTGGACGCGATCACGTCCGGGCTGCGGGCAGAGTCGATGTGTGGCATCCCTTCCCCCTTGGTTCAGTCGGAGCGGAGACCCGCGTCGGGGTCGTCGTTCGGAATCGGGTTGGCCTCACGCAGCCGACGGACGTCGTCCCCGTCAGGCCGGTAGTGGTTGGCGCGCCACACCTGCACGGCGCCGATGGCCATGCACGTGATCGCGACGCCGACGATGACCATCAGGCCGACGAACGCCCAACCCGGCAGGACGATGTCGCGGGCGATCACTGCGGGTGGCTCGCCTTCGAGCCGTCGGCCTCACGCCGCTGGCCGTTCGCCGAGGCGCGGAATTGCTTGACGACCTCCTGGAGGTTGAAGACCGACACGCCCTTGCGCATGGCGTTGAAGATCAGCGTGATGACGTAGACCGCGCCCTGGTCGCTCAGGTCGCCGACCAGCTGGGTGCTCAGGTAGCGGACCTCACCGTCGTTGTCCACGGAAGCCTTGCGAGCGAACACGGCCCGCTTGGCGCCCAAATTGGCGACGCCGTCGATCTCTTCGGGCTCGGTGGCCACGATCGGGATCTGGTCGTAATTCGCCAGATTGATCAGGCCGCCGGACTCGGTCAGAACCCACATCTACAGTTCGCCCCCTTCGGACCAGTCGAAGATCGTGATGTCGTCGCGGCGCGCGCCGTTGAGCACGCGCAGATGGACGTCGGGCCCGGGCGGCAACTGGACCTCGTCCCACCGGCAGTCCGCCGATTCGAGCCACGTCTGATACACGCGGCCGACGCCGAACCCGACGAGCCCGGCGACGAAGCCGCACAGGATCAGATCGACGAGGACCTGGCCAAACGGGATCATTGGGCGCACGCATCCGAGTGCTCATACGACCCGTGGTGATGGTCGACGCAATGGTCGGTGTCATCCTGCTGCGACGGTCCGGCGAGCGTGTCCCACGCCCGGCCGATGGGGAGCCCCAGCCCTTCGGCCTCCTTGACCGCCCTCTCGATGACCTCGACAAGGAAAACCCCGGTCATGGTGATCGGCTTGCGGTCGGCCCATCCGAGGAACCGCCAAGTGCCGTCGTGGTCGTACGTCAGGCTGATCGGACGGACGCCGTGGATCGCCAGGTTGTACAGCTGCTCGTCGATACGGCTCGGGGTCGGCAGCCTCGTGGGTTTGATCGTCGTTGCGTCCATCTCCACGCTCCCTTTCATGCGAGTCGCCCCTGACGGGCGTGATGGCCTTCCCACTCCTCGGCGAAGCCGCACTCGCCGCACGACAGCGTCTTGTCCTCGCCGACGAACGCGTGCGGGGCGACGGAGGCGTCCGGGTCGGCCCCTGCTACTTCGTTTTCGCTCGGGGCCGATCCGGAATCCGCCGCCGGCTCGGCGCCAGGGTGCGCCTCCGGCGCCGGGCGCCCCTTGCCCGTCGCCTTCGGCGAACGTCGAGCCGTATCCGCGCCGCCTTCTCCCGGTGTCGGCGCGGACTGTTGCTCGGAGGCGGGGCCCGGGCTGACCCTTCCGGACCTTACCCGGGGCTTTTCACTGGACGAGGTCCCTTGTGGGCCGGAACCAGCGGAAGATCCGTCGAGGTCCGTGCCAGACCGGGCTGCCCCGGTGCCAGGTGTATCCGCCTCCGAACCCTCTTCGACGATCTCGCCCTCGACGATGTCCTCGGGCGGCGCGTCGCCGTTCTCGAGCAGCGCCGTCTCCCAGCCACGCCACTCGTCGATCGTCGTGTGGGCCTCGCCCTTGGTCAGGTCCTTCGACGACGTCTTCCCGGTCGCCGTCTCCAGGCGGGAGCGGTACTCGTCCTCGTCCCAGCCGAAGACCGATGCGAGGCGGTGGAGCTCGCCCTTCTGGGCGGCGCTCGCCGGCGCGTCGGGATCCCGGACCTGCGTCGGACGCGTGGCGCCGTCGTCGTCGACCTCGATCCGCAGACCCATCGTCTCCTTCGCGTATTTCGTGCGGAGGGCCTGAGCCTCGGCGACCTTGCCGAGCATGTGAGAGGGCATGACGCCCCAATTGCCGATCGGGATCCCGTTGCGGCCGATCCGGGCGAACTCCTTCCAGCGAACCGGACGGAATCGGTGGCCGACGCCGTCGATCCAGATCGTCGCGCGCGCGGCCGCCGGCGCCTTCGTCTCATCGAGCCAAACGTCGGTCCACTTGCCGTCAGGGCCGCACCATTCGATCGAAATGCTGTCGTAGCCACCGGCGCGGGCGGCGATCAGCCGCAGGCCGTCGATGCCGGTGAAGAACTCGTATCCGGCGTGGCGGCCGTCGACCTTCTTCGGGATCGCGTAGATCTGCCGGCTGAACGGGTCCAGGCCGGAGCCGCGCGCGTACTCGACGAACGCCAGGAGCTCGGCGTCAGAGGCGCGTGGCATGATCGTCTGCTTGATCACGTTGATCTGCTGACGGGTGAACTCCGGGACGACGGCCAGGTCCCCGCCGGCGCCGCGCCGAACGATCTGCGTGTCAGACATCCCGTTCCCCCCGATCGACGATGTACGTGGAGCCCATTTGGTAGCGGTTGATCACGTGCTCGCGGCCGTCGACCGTCCGCACGAGCAGATCGGGGGACTGGTGCTCGACGACGGTCACGACGACCGTGGAGCCCTCCAGGCGCGCGGTGATCCGGTCGCCGGACCGCAGCCCGGCCCACGCCTCGCGGCGGCGCTTGTCATACGCGGCGTCGCACTCACGCCGGAACTGATCGCGACGGGTCAGCACGACGCCATCGCCTTCTGATGATCGACGGCGTCTCGCATGGCTCGGCCACGGTCGTCAGGCGCGGGGCAGATGAACCGAGGGCCGTCAGCGTCGCGCCCGCGGACGTCGCCGCGCCACCCGCATGAACACGAGGCCTGGTAGCCCGCGACTGCGGCGTGACGAACAGAGGCGACCGAGACCGCGTGGGTGTCAGACACCTGCGGCCCCTTCGTGGTCGAACGGCTGCACGCCGTGCTCCGCGCACGAGACACACAGGAAGTCCACCGTGGACACGTGCGCCGGGCAGCCCCACGAGCCGCAGCACGAGCACCGCATCAGGCAGGAGCCCGGATGGCCGACCATCGAGCACTTCGGCTCGGAGCACTCGACGAGCCCGTCCTTGTGACAGACGTCGCACGTGCGCGTCGTCGGCGGGCACCGGAGCGTCCCGGTGGTCTTGTGCAGGACCGAACGGACCTCGCCGGACGCGCCGTGGCGGATCTCCAACTCGTCGCCGCACGCTCCGCACTTGCCCGGGACCGCGGAGCGCGGGAACGAAGGCCTGGAGGCGACGCCGGCGCTCATTCGACCTCACCGCAGCGGTCGCAGGTGAACAGTGCGTGCCAGCCGAGCTCGTCGATCTCCGGGAGCGTGATGCCCCAGTCGTGGCCGCGCGTTCCACATACGAGCACCGTCGTGAGCCACACCTTCACGTCGACAGCGCGATCGCCGAACCAACGCGGCCAGGTGGGCTCGCCGGCGTTGCGCAGCCACCAGAAGGGGCCGCGACGGAGCCGAACACGATCGGCGTGCATCTTGCGAACCTCGGCGAGCACGCTCATCGCTGCCCGCTCCCGACGAGTTCACGCGATACGATCCGGGGCGTGTCCGCGGCTTCGGCCGCTGGCATCCCGCGGCCCTGGCGATTCGAACCCGTCAGGGCCGCCCCCTTCGCCCGGGCGCGAGCGATGCCGCGCCGAACGTTCTCCGAGCGGGTGACGGCCTCAAGGTGCGCGGGGTTCTGACAGTCGCGGTTCCCGCAGAGATGGTCCGGCTCGGTGCCGGGCGGGAGAGGTCCCTTCGCCAGTTCGTAGGCAATCCTGTGTGCGGTCGTCGCGGGCTCCTTGCGGCCCACGTGGCGAAACCGCCCGTAGCCGTTGCTGTTGCGAGCTCCGAGCCATGGCCAGCACTGCGTCGGACCGCCGGAGCGGTCGACCTTCGCGTGGAAGCGCTCGGCGAGCGTCGCGCTCACAGCGGCCTCCACGTCCCGCCGAGCCAGAGACCGTCGTCGTAGATCCGCGCCCACGCCGTGCCAATGGCGACGGCGGCGAACAGCAGCGCCGCGAGGGCGAGACCGGTGACGGCGACGACCCGCTTCACTGATGCCGCCTCCGCCACCAACGCCGAACGCGGCGACCGAACAGCGTCAGCGCGCTGGCGTCCCGCCAGACCCAGCCGTCGCACTCAGCACAGAGCGTCCGAGTGATCTCGGGCAGCAGCGTGTGAGAGGGGTACACGGCGAGGTGCTTGGCGTGGGCGCGGCCGCGTGCGTCGAAGGCGACGGTGGGCTTCACTCGTCGCCGCTTTCTGCCGCCACGTCGCGCGGGATACGAGGGTCGTGGTCGAACCAATCCACGCCAGCCGTCGTGGTCTCACAGGCCCGCTGGGCCGCACCGATGGCGAACGCCTTGTTCTCGTAGCCCTGGCCACCGTCGGTCGCGAGCACCTGGCCGTCCGGCGCGATCCGCCGCCATGCCCAGCGTCCGTCCTCGCGCGGATAGACCTCGATGCGATCGAGGCGAGCGTCGACGCCGGAGGCCATCAGGCGACCGCCTCGGCGCGAACAAACAGCGCACCGTCGAGCGTCGGGTACGGATTCAGTGGGATGAGCGCGGCGTACTCGCTCTCCCACGAGCACTCACCGCAGCCACCCCACATGGCGTCGATCGGCTCGCCATCGACATTCAGCTGGAACCGAACACGAACATCGAGAGAGCCGCAGTCGGGGCAGCGAGTCGGGACCGCGAGCGGAGCCATCACGCCACCGCCTCCGCGAACAGCTCGGTCCGCTCGCGCCCGAGGGCGTCCGCGATCTTCTGCGCCGACACGTCCCCGATCGACAATCCGCGCTCGGCGCGGTAGATCACGTCGTAGGAGACGCCGGCCTTCTCGGCGAGCTGTTTGACGTTCAGGTGTGCCCTGATCCGGGCTTCACGTACCGGGGAGTCCGACGACATGCGGGGGATTCTGCATGCGGTGGGAACTAATGTCAAGCGGAATCTGGCAATCAGTGGGGGAATCTTGCGACACTCCACGGATGTTGCACCGGACGAAGGGAGATGAAGAGATGGCCCAGGCACTTCCCCAGGACCCCGGGGGCGGCATGACACTCGGGCTCCGCATGCTCGTCGCCAGGCGGATGGCCGGCCTCAAGCTCATTCAGGTCGAGCGCATCACGGGCATCCCGAACTCGGCGCTGTCTCGCTACGAGAACGATCAAGCCGTCCCGACGGTGCGCAGGCTGGAGGCGATCGCGCGCGCGTTGGGAACGACGCCAGACGCGCTGCTAGGCTTCGGAGAGTCGGGCCCTTACGGCACGTTGGTGTCCGCCGGGGTTGCCGCGTGAACCTCCTCTCACATTGGTGTAATTCGTGACAGTGGGTCGCCGTAGATTCCCCGCCTCATGGACGCCATCGCTGCCTGGGAAGGCTGGTCGGACTCACTCGCAGGGGAAGCCTGCGAATCCACCCACCGTCAGTACACCGATGCCGTCTGGCGGTTTCTCGGCCGCGCGCGGCTCGCTCGATCGCCGATCGACGCGATCAGCCGGAACCACGTCACCGCGTACTTCGGGCGCTACGTGCCGACGGGCGCGGCGAAGGCCCACACGCACGCGGCGCTCCTGTCCTTCTTCCGCTGGTGCGACTTCGAGGGCCTGCTGTTCGAACACGTCAACCCCATGAACGGAATCACGGTGAAGTACGAGCCGCCCCCCGATCCCTTGTCGCTCACGCAGGACGAGCTCGGCCGCCTCGTCACCGAAGTCGAACGCTGGCGCGGACGGCGGACGGCGTTATGCGTCCTGCTCGGCTACGTCCTGGCCCTCCGGCGAATGGAGCTGGCCGGCCTGCGGTGGGCCGATGTCGTGACGTCGACGGAAGGGCCGGTCGTTCGCCTCACGACCACGAAGGGCGGCCGCGTCCGCGACATCCCGCTCCCGGACGAAGCGATCGCCGTGCTGGCCGAGATTCGAACACTGCCCATGCGGTTCGCGCGGAAGGGGCGGCGCGAGGGCGGCTACATCGTTGGGGTCTCGCCGGGTCAGATCAGCGGATGGGTTGACCAGGCCGCGAAGCGTGCAGGCATCCCCGAGCCGAAAACGCACTCGCACATCCTGCGGGCGACCGGCGCGACCGACATGATGCGCGACGGGACGCCGCCGGAGGTCGTGAGGCGGATCCTCGGCCACGCGAAGCTCGTCACGACGCAGCGGTATTTCGCCGTGCTCGACAGCGACAAGCGGGAGGCGATGGACCGTGCTGGCGCTCGTGCCTCGTTGGCGCTTGCAGCGATCAGCGCCGGCGGTGCATGATGCCGCGCGTGGGGAAAAGACTCCTGATTCTGGCCGGGTGCATCCTCGCTCTTACGGGCTGCACGAGAACGGTGGTCATTCAGGCGACCAGCGCGCCGTCGCCGAGCGCCAGTCCGTCGTCGTTGTCGACTCCGTCGGCGATCCCGACCACGTCCTTCGCCCCACCGCCTCCGCTGTACGACACTCCAACGCTGAGTGAGTTCAGCGCTTCGCTGAAGACCCTGTCTCGCCAGTGCTTCGGGGATATCGGCTGCAACTACACGCTGCCCTGGCGACGCAATAGCATGCCCGCGGTCCCGCCTGCCCCTTTCCCGCCGCGCTCCCAAGCGCCGGACCGGCCGGACGCTCCCCAGAAGACGGGTTGGCGGTTGCGGTGGATCCTGGTCCTTGCGCTCGGTCTGGCAGCTGCCGCGCTCATCGCTGACGCGGTCCTGCAGCACCTCGCCCGCTGAACGCGAACGCGCCCCCCGACCCGAATTAGACGGGGAGACGCCCCCGCCGCTTGGCGACCCACCGCGCCAGTCCGATCAACGGTTGCCCGGTGTCCGTGAGAACGTACTCGGCGGCAGCACGGAGACGGTCTAGGTCGTCGTCGAAACAGCCGAGGCCCACGTTGCACTTCCGACAAAGCATCCCGCGGACAAAACCTGTCCGGTGCGAATGGTCAAGGCTGGCGTCCTCTCCGAGCGGCGACCCGCAGATCGCGCACAGGCCAGATTGCGCGGCTGCGAGCGCATCACGTTGAGCCAACTCGGCGCGACTCCGGCCCTTCCGCTCAAAGGCCCTCGCTCCAGGTCGGCACCGCCATCGGTCATGGTTCTTCTTGAGACGCACGGGCCCGCAGGTCGAACACACGCCTTCGCGCGTGTCGGGGTTGACCTCCAAGAGTCGGTGTACCCAAGCTCCCATTCCGAACGGGAGAATAGCAAAGCGCCCCCCGGCGATTCGCCCTCCCGAGGGAGAACGAAAAGGCCGAGGGGCGCGTTTCACATGTGTGAAACGGATCAGGCTGGCGGACAGTCCGTGTTGGGGATCAGATACACGAGCGCCGTCGTGATCGCTGCCGGCGCGGCGACGGCCCAACCCGCGGGAAGCCCGGCGACGTGCGCGGCGATCAGAGAGACGACCGCGCCGCCTGCAGCGCCGATCGCCTTCGCGTAGGTGCGGACGAAACACAGCAGTCGCTTCATGCGCTCACGCCTCCCGTCTTGCCCTCCGTGTCGTGCGTGTGCTCCGGCAGCCCGCCGCCTCCGCCCGCGAGCGCGTTCGTCGCGAGGGCATGGCCGCGGGCGTACTCCGCCGCCTGCTTCGGGTCGGCGGGCGGGGTGTTCACCGGCGGGGTCTTGGCCGCGTCGTCCTGGCCCTTCATGAAGGCCATCCGCTGCTTCGCGCTGCCAGCGTCGGCGAACCCGAGGGCCTGCGCGATCTGATCGTCGGTCATGTCGTCGTCGCCTCCTCCTGGGTTGGTGAGCCCCGCGAACGCGTGCAGCTCGTCGAGCGAGCCGGTCCACAGGGACGTGTCGAGCTTCTGGCCGCCGAGGGTCGTGACGGGCCCCTCGCGGCCGTTGGTGCCCTGCCAGAGCCGGACGTCGGACAGGTGCCACCCGGGCAGTGGCGGCTCGCCGAGCCACGTCTGCCATCCGGTCCAGTTGTTGCCGTTATACCGGGGCGTCCACAGGTCGGTGAACCCCATGTGGTCGGAGATCCCGAGATCGCGCTGCAACGACCGCCCGTACTGAATCCGGCGGGTGAACCCCGCCTTCGCCGCGGCCGCGGTCCATGCCTTGCATGAAGCGAGCACGCGGCTCGCGATGATCGGTGTGTGCTGGTCGCCGCGTTCGATGTCGGCGATCGGGGGAAGCACCCCGCGGCGCTCCCAGCCGCCGAACCGGTCGACGACCGCCTTCGCATCCGCGAACTGCTGCGCGCCGTCCTCGTGGAACAGCACCCAGTCATAGGCGCCGACGGCCTCGAACTTCCCGTCGTCGAGCGCCTTCAGCAGCTGTGGCCACCAGGTGAGGAACCACGACGTGTCGTAGGACTCGCCCTCGAACACCTTCACGATGACGCCGGCGCAGTCCGGATCGTTCGCGAGCGCGGTCACAGGGATGTCGCCGTTGCCGTGGTAGCGGTCCTGGAGCAAGAGCGTCATGGCAGGGCCTTCCTCGTTCGAACGGGCTTCTCCGCCCGCTGGCGGCTTCCGATGGCGCGCGCGACGTAGACGCGGTCCTGATAGATCACGAGCCAGTGGTCGCCCTCCTGCTCGAGCAGAAAGACGCGCTCACCATCAGATGTGTCGATCACGAGCCGGAGCAGCGCGGGCGCCGGATCCTCCAACCCGCTACGTTCCGGCCGGCGCGATCCCTTCGGGCAGACCCGGCAACGCCTCACGGATGATCCGGTCGCAATTGAGGACGGTGATCGTCCCGTCCCCGTTTCGAACGCGGACCGAAGGAAGAGGGATGAGCGCCCTGATCCTGGCCATCTCGTCGGGCGTCAGCTGCGGGCTCCCGGCCGGCCGCGGTGCGAGCAGGATCCGCAGGAGCGTCGCCTGTGCCTCCCTGGCCACGCATCGCGTCTGTTTCCTCGACTCGAAGCCGGCCAGCACGTTGCCGGTGGTGATGTGATTGAGGTGCGCGTTCGACTGTCGGTTCTCGCCGACGAGTGTGAACAGCACCACCAGCTGGAGGGCAATCGTGCCGGCGACCAGGATCCCGACAACGATCGAGGTGAACGTGCGGAACCTGCGGGTCGAGCGGCGGTCAGCTTCGGTCATTGCGAGGATGTCTCCCTCCATCAGTGATGGGACACGAGGAACAGCACCACGCCGACGATCAGGGAGATGACGCCCGAGAGCATGGCGGCGATCACGAGGTTCCGTAGCGAGCGGGCACTGTCGCGGCGATCCTGCTCGGCGTCGTCGAAGTCCTTGCGGAGATCGTCGATCTTCTGCTCGATGCGCTTGAAGGTCTCGCGCTGCGTCTCGCCGGTGGCCTGCATGACGTCGCGAGTCACCATGGAGCGCTCGAGCGTGGTCAGGCGCCGGTTGACGTCTTCGTGCACGTGGTCCGGCACGCCGGCCTCCTACTCCCGTCGGGCCGCCACGGCGGCGAGGGCGATCATGCGGGGTGCTTGAGCAGGATCTGTCGCGTCTTCCGCGCGACCATCCGGTCGACCGGCAGCGCGCCGTCGTCGAAGGTCACCTGGGCGAACCCGCCCTCTCGGTGAAGGCTCTTAGTCTGCAGCGCCAGTCCGGCGTTCAGCGGCAACACGATCGTGTCCTGGGAGTGGACCTCGTGCGCCGACGCGATTCCACCGTCGCCGTACACGCGGCTGAACGTCGCCTGCCCAGCGAACCGCGGCGGGTACACGCGCTCGAGCAGGCGCTGGCCCAGCAGCTGCGCGTTGTCCGCGTTCGGCAGCGGGTCGGGCAGTGAGATGGGACCGTAGGCGCGGCTGATCGGAAGCATGGGCTGGTCGATCGAGTCGGCGCGCACTTCGAGCACGCCCTGGGCGACGCCGTTGGAGAGCGTGTACGGCACCAGGACGCTGTCGAACCGCGGCAGCGGGATCGGCGAGATGCTGAACTCCGGATCGATGATCTCCCACTGCACAGAGCCGATGTGGCGCATCTCCAGCATCGGGATCCCCGGCTCGATCCCGAGCACCCGGTAGAACATGCCCGAGAGCAGGCAGGCCAGGTCGAGCGGGTCGGCGTAGACGCCGTCGGCACCGGAGTCGAGCGGCAGCACGCTGAGCGACGATTCCTTGATCCGCGTGGCGAAGCCCAGCCGCCCCGCGATGTCCCTCCCGACGTCCGATGCCGACCAGCGGTCGTCGCTGGCGATGCCGTACTCCCACAGCCCGGTCGCCGTCAGCTCGACGTCCTGGGTCGTAGTGCCCGTGGTCGTGCGTTCGATCTGCAGCACCACGACAGGATCGACGGGGTCCACAGCAGCGTCGAAGTCCGCGTCCGAACCGCCGCTCGTGAAGTTGGCGAGCTCGACGCCGGTGCCGAACAGCCCCTCGACGCTGTCGGTCGAGTAGAGCATCAGCCGGAAGTTCACGCCGTCGACCGTGGAGTGCAGATGGCCCTTCACGCGCGTGACGCCGGGGCGGAGGCCGATGAACACGGCGATGAACCCGTGCTGGTCGCCTTCGGTCCACCCATCCGTGCCCTTGCTGATCTTCCAGCGCAGCGCCCCGTTGGAGTCGATCTGGAACTTGTCAGAGCCCGGCGCGTAGTAGCCCCGCCCGCTCGGGCCGAACGGCTCGCTGTTCTTCGGCACCCACGTGGCGCCGTAGTTGCCGGCGGCCGCGTACATCAGGCGCTCGCCCTTGCGGAGCAGGCGCTTGGCCCAGCCGTCGGCCTTCAGTGCCGCCGCCCCACCACCGAACGCCGGGGTCAGCAGGTCGCCGGCCGCCACAACGAGCCCCGTCGAGGAGTCCGTGACGATCCACTGCGCGCCGTCGGTGTAGATGTCCGGCTGATCGCGCACGCGCTCGGCTTCGACGGTGCCCACGAGCTGCGCGAAGCCCACGTCCTCGTCGGCGTAGAACCCGGCGATGATTTCGGGGGAGTCCGTGAGGCCGTTGGGTCCAATGATGCGATGCTCGTACGGCGGCAGCTCGTCCGGGAACTCGTCGCGCCCGATGAGCGGCCGCCCGCCGATGCCCGGCGTGACCATGCCGCCCCATGGGACCTCGCCCCACGGTCCGCCCCAGCCGACGCCCGGTCGCTCGGAGGACTGGTTCGTCGCCGGCGTGAACACGGAGGTGAGCGCCAGCGCCTTCAGGGCCGCGCGCACCCCGGCGGGCGTGCCGGTGAGCCCCACCGCCAGCGCCTTGCCCGGCGTGCGCTTGATCGCGCGGCCCCAGCCGAGACCGGCGGCCACCGCCAGCGTCTTCGACGTGACGCGCACGGTGACCGGCGTGAACGTCGGGGAAGGGACGGCGATCGGTTTCGACGTCACCTGCGTGGATACCGGGGTCAGCGCGGCCCCGACTGCCACCGGCACGGACGTGGTCTGCGCAGAGACGGGAGATAACGTCGTGCCCACGCTGGCGCCCTTCGCCGTGGACCTGGACGAGAGCGGGAACCACGGGGACGAGGCGACGGCGATACCGTGCGACGTCGCCCGCGACGCGGCAGGCGTGCCCGTCAGCGATGCAGCGATCGATTGCGTGTACAGGGGCAGGAACGCGGCGATGACCGCGGCCCATGCGCGCGAGGTCCCGAGCGTGGCGTGCGTCTCAGCGGTGCCGGCGGCCGTGGCCTTGTTCTCGTAGAAATAGCCCTGGACGCGGCTCGAGGCCGTCGCGTTGGCGGAGATGCCGTTGCTGATGGTCGCGAACGTCCCCGTCGGCGTGCCCGCCGGCGAGGTCTCGGTCGAAGTGTTGACGTTGCCGATCACCGAGACCACGAGGTCGTTCGGCCCGGCCGTCGAACCCGAGGTGGTCCCGGTCGACGGCGACGTGCTGCCCGTATTGCTCCCCGTCTGGGACTGATCGAGTTTGATCCCCGCGCCGCCCGAGTGGGCGTACTCGACCATGATCCCGACCATGTCGCGGCTGCCGGTGGACAGGCCCCACGTCTCCGTGCCGCTGTGGGCGATCGCGGCGGAGATGTAAAACACCGCGACGGTCAGGTTCGACGCGAGCTTGACGACGGGCCCCGCGACCCACTCGGAGCCGACCGGCTTGGTCACGTCCGGCGGCGTCGCCGGCGCGTTGACCGCGATCATCGCGATCAGATTGTGGCCGGCGACCGTCGGCGCGCCCCACACTAGGCCGAGAGAGCCGGTGCCCGTTGATGAGGCGACCGGCGTGGCCTGCGTGCGGGTCCACGGACTCGCCACGGATGCTTCCTACGCGGGATCGATCGTGATCGTGAACGCGATCGAATCGCCCGAGACGACGTTGATCGCGGCGAACACAGCGTGCACGAACAGTGAGCCACCGCCGAGCGTCGCCTGGTTGAACAGACCGGTTTCGGTGATCGCCTGCGTCGACGTCGACGGCAGCGTCGCGGACGCCTGGTACTTCGCCGAGGATCCGGACCCGGAGACCGTCACGGTGGTCGCGACGCGGGCGGCCG
>Ga0247672_1000026_pt1 | contig 29645 bp, 30 predicted proteins | sample CNK13_metaG_FD_182719 | JGI IMG/M metagenome (GOLD analysis project Ga0247672, IMG submission 182719) | Soil microbial communities from Purdue University Martell Research Forest, Indiana, United States - CNK13 | ecosystem: Environmental > Terrestrial > Soil > Temperate forest > Bulk soil... | reverse complement strand
CGATCGTCAGCTTCGTGCTAATGATCGAGGAGCCGGACTCGTTGACGTCGACCGTAAAGATGCTCCCGGAGGTCTGGGCCGTAGAGAGAGAGGCACGAATCGCGGTAACAGTAAAAGCATAGGGCATCCGAAACGTAAACTTTGTCGTTCCTGTCGTGATCGCCGTCGATTCGTCGGAACAGGCGATAATCAGCGACTCCGTCGACTTGATATTCGTTCCGAGAATCGCGGCGGCTTGGGCAGCAGTTAGGTCCTCCGGGTCTCCCGTTCCTGCCGTCGTCCGTCCCTTGAAGGATGCCGTCGCCATATTGGCGAGCTTGGCATTCGTTACCGAGTCGTCGGCGAGGAAAGTCGAGAACTGGACGAAGGTCAGAGAGGTCGAGGCAAGCGTGATCGGATCGTTCGTCGTCAGGAGCCAGCCCGAGTCGCCGTTAGCCGTTCCCTCCGCGACAAAGACGAACATCCCTGCCGTAACTTCGGAAGAACTATCAGCGTCCGTACTGCGTGTCCAGGCTCCGGAGGCGCAGACGTAAATACCGTTCTCCGATCCTGTCGTTTGATTCTTGACTAGGACTCGTTCGCCGGCGGCTACCGAGACGCCATCGATCGTCTGCGTTCCCGATAGCGTTATATTCGCCGTCGTCGCTACGCGGACGCTATCCTTTACGTCGGTTATCGCCGTCGCCGCGCCCGCGCCGCCGAGGTTAAATATCCCGGTCGCGTCGTTTGAAAAACGGTGATCCTGATAGTCTGTAATCGTCGACGCACCAGCCGTCAGAAGATAGGCGCGACCATAGACCGCCGTATTGTTCCAGTTTGTATTCGTCGTCGAAATCGAGACCGCATAAGTCGTCCGGTGAACAACGACGTAGTTCGTATTGCTCGCGGTCGCGAGGACGGTCCCGTTTGCGTAGGACGTTCCGTTGAGCCGAACGCCGTAATATCCGAATGTCAATCCGGAGCAAGTCGAGTCCCTGCGCGCGAAGGCCATCGCCAGCGACGCCGCGTTAAAAAGAGCATCTCCGGTCGCTTCCTTCTGCGCTTGCGACGGGGAGATTAGATCGAGGTTAGTTGTAAAGTCGGCCATATCAATTTCCCGGTGAGAGGAGGATCGCGGACATTGCGGCGCCGACGCTCGGCCTCGTCACGCTGAAGTAGTAAGTCGTTGATGGAAGCAGTGTCGGATACTTGCCGGGGTTAGGATTGCCGGTCATGTAGAACGCAAACTGGACGAGGCTCGAGAGCGGCAGTCTTTCCTTAGACGGAGGCAAGGGTTGTCCGCATGGCTCGGCCGTTAGTTTCCCGCCCATCGGTAGTTGATCGCCCGACCCGGCGAAGGCCGTAAGCACTCCTCGTCCCGCGGTAATGCTTCCCGTCGTAAACGATAGGAGCCACGTCTGATCCGCGCCGCCGAAACCATCAGGAGAAAAGATATACGTCGGCGTCGCCCAGTTGAGCGTATCGGCGATAACGGTTCCCGAGCATCCGGCTCCGGTTATCGGCGGCGGATTGTTGTGCGGGATTTGCGGATTCAGCGGAGCACTGTTGCTCCCGCCGATACCGGCGATCGTCGCCGTCGCTTGCGCTCCGAGGGTGTAAGCCCCGACCTGCCCGACGGAAACGAAGATGGTCTGCTGCGTCGCGCCGAAGTCTGTTACTTGCATCGCCGCGGTATAGGTGAACGTCGGCGACGTCAGGCCGGTAACGATCCGCGCGACCTCCTGAAAGTCCTCCGACCATATCTGCAGGACGTAGCCTTCAGTGGATTCCCCGAGAATCACGTCTGTATAGTCAGCCCACGCCCCACCAATCCTCGTTCTGCGATTCCAGTTGATCGTGACATTACCCACGGTGTCCGACCCGCCGCCCAACTGTGCCGGGGAATACGGTCTGAGTTTCGCACCGTAGTTGATGAACGAAGCAGGAGTCCCGCTGGCAAGCGACTGCCCGAGCGTGACGGCTTTGTAAAGCCGCGTCTGTCCCAAATCATTAAACGGCGCGTCAACATCGGAGACGGTTGACAGGTCGATAAATGTCTCGCCGGCAACGTGCAACGGGATTTCGGCTTCGGTTCCCCTGCGACCGCGGAGGAAACCGCTTACAAGGTACGTTGACGGCGCTGTAAGAACACAGTTCTTCGCCTGCACGATCTCATTGCCAATCAGGAACGTATTGGCCCCATTCAAGACCGCGAGCTCGGTTTCGCTCGCCAATGTCCCGCCGCCCGCCCCGATTGTCACCGTCACTGCATGGGATTCGTCGAACGTATTTCCACCAGGGAAGTCGCCCAAGACTTCAGTGACGGCCCCAATGGTTGCCGGGGATACAGCCGTTGCCACGCGCTCGTAATTGGACCCGCCATCCGACGACTTCCACAGACTCCCGCCAGGCCAGGAACCCGGTCCTGCAGGCGCCATCGCAGCGTAAAAGCCATTCTGGTTATCGCTGTCCTCGATCATGGGAATGTCGAGCAGGACAACCTGAGTAGCTACGGTCGGTTGTAACGTCTGCCCCGGATTAAAGGCTGTCCCTGCGACTCCGGCCTGAATATAGTTGGCGGCTCGAGACGGCACGCCTTCCCACTTAATGACTCCCGTAGCCCCTTCGGTCTTGCTCGTTATGCGGATCGTCTTGCCCATCACAATACAAACGTCCGTCGGCTCGTACTTGGCGTACTTGCGGGACGAATACCATGTGTAGGCGTCGCGCTCCCACAAGGCATTAAAGCCCCAAGCGTCGACAATCTGTTTGGCGTGCTGGTCTGTCAGGACTAGCGGAACTTGTATGGTCTGAACGTCCCCGTTCCCTCCGGTCATCCGCTGCCAGGTTTGAGAATTGATCTGATAATCGGCTTCCTTGTTCATATAGGAAATACTGATCGACGATGGGAGGTCCGCGTCTTGGGTGTGGACACACGACAGCAAGGCAGGGAGATCGTCGCTGTCCGTGTGAGCGGCTAGATCATCCTCCTCAAACGTCACAATCGGATCGGCGCCGCGGACGACAAACTTTATAACCCCGTCAGACTCGACGGCATCAAAGAAATAGACCGGCATCAGGGTCTCAATGGCCTGACGGATCGTTATCTGCTGCTCGATTACATATCCGTCAACCACTATGCTGGACAGCTGCGTGACGTCATACTGGCTCGGGTCAAGTCCCGCCCTGTCGCAGAGGTCCGCCACGACTTCGGACAAATAGGTAAGCTCCTGATCGCCTACTCGAGAGAGCAGAAACAGGTTGTGGCCCTTGGCTACCCCCGCATAACCCGTCGTTCCCAACGAGCGGATGCAGCCTTCGATACCACCGTTGGGACTTGCCCCTGAGAACGGAATCGAAAGCGATGCGCCGCTGTCGACTAATGTTCCGCCGCTATCAATCTCGAGCAGGAAAACCGTTTGTGACGCCCCCTGCATATACCAAAAGAATGTCCCGTTGTTCTCTACGGAAAGGCTATTCATTATCGTACCGTCGCCAGCCACACCATGAGGCTTTCCGGTCTGACAATACGGACCGCTTACGCTCGTAAATAATGCTTGGATTCCGGCGTCGATTGCTCCGTCGTCCACGACCGCACCGTCTACGATCTTGTACCAGTGGTCGGTAGATGCTATCGCCGTCGGCCGCGTAAAGACGAAGACCGCCGTCCCGTCTTGCGTCATCGCCGCGTTGTAGCAAAACAGACCCGCAGGAACGCCCGCGTTATAAACGAACTTGGTCGAGTCGAAAGCGTTATAGACCGAATGGACTGGATCGAGTACCGCCGTTACGGTCGCACTACTGATGATCGTCGGATTCTCGTCGCTCGCCGTTATCTCGCCAACATCGACGCCGAAGTGCAGCTGGACAACGCTGTCATCGGCATACTTGTAATTCCCCATGCCGAAGTAATTGGTAAAGGCTATACCGTTCCACCATTGCGGATAAATGATGGTGGTTGCGTGAACACCTGTAGCACTCAGGTCGACCGGGTCATAGTCCTCGCCGTTGGAATTGGCGACGCTGTAGGTCACGCCTACATTTACGTTCGTCACTACCGGAATGCTATCCGGCGAATCCCATTCCGCGATGCATGAGAAACCCTGAAACGTCTTGCCGGTATCATCGTTCTGCAAAACAATCCGAAGGTCTTGCAGCGTTCCCTTGGTGGCAAGCTCGAAACTCAGTTGCGGAATTGAGTTTCCAAACTGCGTCATGTCCCAATCGGTGAAGACAACGCGCGAGACGCCCCGATATGCCGGGACGTTTCCTACGCCCTCCGCAGCTTCCTCGGTCGGGTCTGGTAGTTGAGTAGCGTTGCCGTCGTAGAGAACGAACGGAACGTCGGGACCGTCCGGCTGGTTAATGTCGTAGTTCAGCCTGCCTGCGGCCCAAAATCGCAGGACCGATACGACTTGAGTTTCGCATAGTCCAACGTCAAAGGACGCGGTGAACGTGGACTGCTCAGGCTCTTTACCCTTCCCGCCCCCGTCGTGTTCCTGAAGGTCGGTTTCCCAAGTCACATTCCCGCTGATTCGGACAGTCCCGTAGATAATCTTGCGGAAGGCGCCGTAGCTAGAACCTTGAAGATGAAGGTCATGCGGAACCTGTGCCGGCCTGTTCGGAAACAGCGCCCCGCCAAGCGCAGACCCAAGTGACCAGCCGATAGACGCCCCGAGCGGCCCGCCGAAAAACGCGCCGACTGTTGCGCCGATTGCCCCAACGACCAGGGTAGCCACTACTCAACCCCTCGGAAGCGATACATCCGCACAACCTTGGCCTGCCAGTTCGCGTCTATCCCGTTCTCCGTGACCTTCCCAACTTGACTGTAGGCATGGATGATTCGCGGCGGATCAATCGATGAGATAATCCCGAAGTGCTGCGGTTCCTTTTCGATCCGGCCCAAGGCTATGTCGCCCGGTAGGGCTTCAGTGATCGGGATGCGATCGAGATAAGCGTCACAGGCTGCAATGAGTAGGCGCGGATTGGGAGGTCTGGAATAGGCCCGAAACCTGGAGTCCTGCAGGAAGGCAGTTACCTGTGGCATATTGCAGATCCCGGCGACTATCAGGAGCAGCCCTATACAGTCGCAGGCAACGTCCTTCACTGCCGCCTGATGTTGGGTGCGAACGCCAAGCTGCGAGCGCGCAGCGGCTACGATTTCGGCTCGCGTCGTCATTTCTTTTGCGCCGACTGCCCGGACTGAGGTTGGGCCACTTGGATAATCTTGTCCTGACCGGGGACGAACGGATAGCCGCCGAAGTTCAGGAGGTTGTCGAACTTGTCCTTACAAACGATCGAGGTCTTATTGCAGCCGGCGACAGCGGTATAGCTTTCCGTCCCGACAAGGGGATAGAAAAACGGCTGTTGCAGAACGAACTGGCCGGGAAGGTAGGACTTGATGTGCTGGCTGCGGTTAGCATTCGGACCTGTTAGGATCGTTAGTAGTCCATAGTCGAACCATCCCGAGTCTGCCCCTAAAGGCGTGACCGTCCCGCCGCTGATGTATGCCGGGAATCCTGATGTATCCACAATCTCAAATGTGCTGCCGCTCGGATTCCTGATGACAGTCGTGGTATTGACGTTCGCCATGCCAACAACGCCGGAGATTGTGACCGTGGAAAAGTCAGGCAGGCCCAAAGGCGCCGCGGTCGTGACAACCCCAGGATTGGCAGACGTGATGTTCGTTATCGCAATTCCACCCGAAGGACCGGGTTCAGTCCTGGCGGTATCCAACAACGTAACCTGATCTGCGCCGACGCCGGTTAGCGTGCTCGTAACCGTGAATCCGATGGCAGGTGAATCAGGACTGCCGCCAGATAGGACGACCGTACATCGTCCCCGGCCTGGAGCAGCGAAAGGAAAGTCACCGAGGTTGTACGGGCACATCGGCAGGTAGAGCGTCCCGAATTGCCTTTGCAACGCTTCCATCATGCCCCGGAGCTCGGCAACAAACGTGCTCCGCTCCGTGCTTACCTGCCCAATCTTGCCGTCTCTGAGTCTGTACGCTCCCTGGCTCAGATCCTTGTAATTGACCGAGAACAGACTGATGGCTGCGTAGTCGTACAGACCCGCATGGAGGTCATCGTCCGTAATCGAGTCTAGGGACAAGATGCCTTTCTGACTCGCGTTATCGACGTTCAGGGCCGAAGTCGTAGCAACATCAGTCTCCGTCCCGCCGCTACTGGACAGGTACGCAACGCCGCCAAAGATGATGTCCCTGTCGTGATTCGCCGCGGCGACGATAACCCCATCCGTCCGCGTCATCTTCAGGAGTACCGCCCTGCCCATCAACTCCGCGCTCAATGCTGTATCGAGCGCGACGCTTATCGTTTTCAACCCTTGATCTCGATCAGGGGAATACTTGCCCAGGTGATAATCAGACCTTCAGCCGGATTCCGATCCTTGGTTACGGCCAGCATCTTGTCCGTATCGAATCGGACGTGACAGTCGAACTCACCGAACCAATATGTCCCGCTCGTTGCAATGCCGGTGTTGTAGTCAAGACTCGATGCGTCCGTCGTTACGGACCCGCTAATCGGCTTGGTAATGACGCGATCGAATGTCTCCGAGCCAAAGGTATAACGCTTGACCATCTGCTTAGTCGTCGCAGGGCTGTCGTCGCCCGCGTCGATGAACAGACCTTCTCCTGATAAGGCTACAAAGTCCGTCCAGTCCTTGAATCGGAAACTATAAGCCCTGCCCTTGACCACGCGGAAAAATGAGCGCAGCCGTTCATATTTGTTGGGCAGTTTCGCGGCATGGCTTACTTCCCATTCGCCCCGTTCTAGCGCCCAGACGTCTTCCCGAAATTCTCTACCACTATTGACCGGAACAACGTTCGTCAGGAATCCCGGCCCGCCAACGGCATCAAAGGAAATGTCGACCGGGAAACGGATGTTTTTGAAACTCACGCGACCCGCCTTCCTCTGCTATTCAGTTCCCGAGCAACCGCTGCCGCCGCTTGTTCCGCCGATGCTCGAGAGGCTCCAGGCAAGACGTTGACGTGCACCGTAATCGAGTCGCCTCCAGATTGACGTGATATACGATCCATCGGAATAATCTTCCCGGCCGCATTGGGGATAAAGACTTCCGGCCCATGCTCGCCGACGATTGATAGTTTTCCGACAGGCGGGTATCCGCCATCAGCAAAGAACTGTCCGAAGTCTACGAAATTCGATACCCCGCCTCCAATCGCCCCGGCACTCCCTGCACTCGCGGACGCAGCAAAAGCCGTCGCAGCTGCCGTCGCCGCGGTCATGGATGCGGTGAACGTGACAACCGCGGCGTCTGCTACGGCCGTAGTAGTACTGAGGGTAACGAGGGCCGCGTCTGCTGCTGTTGCCCCACCCTTGGCACCGCCAAAGATCGTAGAGATTAAGTCTCCCCCTGCCCCTTTGGACTTGTCCCCGAACAGGCCGGCGAAGAAATTGGGGATGCCACCCAACGCCCCTTCCTTGCCGAATAGGGATTCCGAGATATTCTTGGACGCTATCTGACTGATGGACTGGACTATGCTTTTCTCGACGTCCTTCAGCACGTCCTTGAGCGTCTTAGCGCCGGTCACAAGGCTTGTAATCCCGTCTGCAAAAGCATCCACGAATACGCCGCGGAACTTCTGCGCCAGGGCATCAGAGGCCACGGCCATCTGTGCTATCTGCTCGCGTATCTTCGCGGCATTGACGGCGAATCCAGCGGCAGAGGCAGGATCGGTTGCCGATGCGGCTAGAACGTCGTATTTGGCCGCTACCTGCTCAAGCAGGGGGATATAGGCTCGGTAGGCTTCCGATCGCTTGTTGATGGCGTCCAGTTCGGTCAGGGAGCCGTTCTGCTGCAGGAGGTCTATGGCACTTGTCTTGAGCGCAACGACGTCCAGAATGCGGGTGAACTTGAGTTGCTCGTCATTCAGCCGGGACTGTAAGACGGTAGCGGCCTTGATTGCCGCAAGCTGATCCTGGCCCTGCTGATTGCGGGCAGAGGCTAGCGAGTTGGCAAGGATTCGATTCTGCGAGTCGAACCGGATAGACGCAGCCGCCGCGGTGTTCCCGGCGAGCTCCAGCATCTTCGCGTTCAGTTCGTCCAACTGATCCGCGTACTGCTGGGCCGCTCGATCACGTTCCCTGTCAAAAGCCCTTTCCTGCGTCGCCGCGTCGCGGGTCAGATTGGCCTGGCGCTCGCGTATGTCGTTTATCTTGTTCTGGACTTCCTCTCGATCAGCAGCCTTACTTAGTTTAGCCTTAGCTGCTTGGGCTGCGGCGACCTCTTTGTCCAGATCAGCAAGCGCGGCCCTTAGATTCTCGTCACGAGACCGCTGCGTCTGGTCGTAATACTGCTCGACCGACAACAGTCCTTCGCTGAAATAGTCGCGGAGGAAATCAGCCCGTTCACTGAGTATGTCTTTCTCGCGGGCAATCGAGGCTTCCAGCGCCTTGATTTGTCCGTCGAGTATTTTCTTGGCTAGGTTCTCGGCATCCCCGATCGCGCCGGTATCGCCTATGCTTGGCGCCGGCCTCTTTGTGGTAATAGTGCGATTGAAAAAGAATGCGTTGTTTGCTGTGCCTGTTTCTTTCTTGGTATTGTTGATTGCATCGACAAACGATGCCAGTTGCTTTTTCGATTCCTCAATGTCTTTCTTTACCTCGTCCCCGATGAACTTGACGCCTTTGAAGTCGCCATGACCAAGAGCTGACAACTGTGCAGCGGTAGCACCAATGACCAAACCCAGGCCGCGGAATGCCTGAGCGGTATAGGCCGCGACAACAGCCGCGCCCTTTAGGAACTCGGCGACATCACTCGCCGTCCCCTTGAACTGGTCCCCTTTTTCCTTGGACCTTAGAAATTCGTCCGCGACGTTCTGCAACGATGGCAGTAATTCAGCCGCCAGCGTCCGGGCGAACGATCCGGTAAGTAGCTGAAGTTTCTTGATCGTGTCATTGAATTCGTCCGCTTGCTGCGCGACCTCCTCAGTGACGCCAGCGTATTTCTTGTAGTAGTCGACGTTGGCTTGTAGCTTGGCGCCGCCCTGGTCGAGCAGAGGGATGATGTCCTGATAGGACTTCTTGAACAGCGCATTACCTATCGCGGCCTTGTTCGGGCCGTCCTCGTAGCTAGCAAATGCCGTTGCGACCTCGGAAAATACTTGGTCCGCGTCCTTGATGTTGCCGGCCGCGTCTCGGACTGAGATTCCCATTGCGGCAAAGGTACGGTTCGCCTGCTCATTTCCTGCCGCCGCTGCCGCAATCTCAATGTTGAGTTTGCCAACGGCCTTCCCCACACCTTCAAGGCTGGACCCTGACTGTTCGGCGGCAAAACCTAATCCACCAAGAGTCCCGACGGCAATCCCGGTACTCTTTGACAGATCGTTCAGATGGTCCGCGGCGTCGATGGCATTCTTGGTCATCACAAATAGACCAGCCGCCGCAGCTGTAGCCGCTACACCAAGGAAAGTACCGGCCTGACGGCCGATCTTTTCCATGTTCTGCGCGAACTTGCGGGCCTCGTATTCGGACTTGGTCAGGCCCGTTACAAATTCGGTCGCATTCAGCCCGAGGCTTACGACCATCGAACCAAGAGACGCAGCCATGCCCTATCCCTTCACAATCCGCGGCTTGAAGCCAAACGCTTCTTTAGCCGCTTCAAGGTTATCTTCATCGTCCCCGGTTGCTTTCCGCTCAATCACATAATCCTGCAATGATGCCTTGCTTCCGCCCATGACCTTTCCGATAATCATTGCTACTTGCATCAAATACAACTCAAGACGCTGCGACGGAAACATTCGTGTAGCGGCGTATTTCTGCCAACGCAAAAACTGCGTGTTTGACATGGCCCCGATATATTCATCTGACCATCCGCTTTCTAGCGCCAGGTCCATGCGGAATTCCTGGCGCCGCGTCAGTTTCCCGCTACGGCCTCTTCCGTCTGTTTACCAGACGCAGCGAGTACCATCTGCACAAGATTCCAGGGCTGTGCCGCAAGCAACTTCACGTCCTCCGGGTTTTCTGGATCAAACATCCGTTTCCCGTTCTCGTCACAAATCAGTCGAGCGGCGCCGCGGGAAAGCCGAGTGCGATCCTTCTTGTCGTTTGTGTCCTCGTCCTGTGCATCTACCTCGTCAACGGTCAGGGATCTAACCCAGACTTTCCCCCAACCAGGAACAGTAACGGCTGTCGGTTTCTGCGCAGCCGTCACCTTCATCTTTGCAATCAGTTCGTCGCGGTTCATACAGATCACGCGATGTCATAACGCGGACCTGTGTTCCGGATCGTGACCGATCCAGTCCACAGACCTTGATTCGCAACCTGCTCGCTCAACTGCTGAACGAAGCCAAGCTGCACCATCGTCCCGCCGCTGTTCGGCAGAATGACCTTGACCGCCATGAGTTCCTTGGACGTGTCGAAGGCTTTGAGGGCCAATTGAATCGCCGTCTGCGGGGCGAAGTTGAAGTCGATCTGAGTCGTACCCATGTCGGGCAGACCGATCTCGTATTCTTTTGAAACGGAGCAAAGGGAGGTCGCGTCCTGTTCCGGCGAAGAACCTCCGGTCCGGTTGTAGCCGGTCAGTTCGCAGAAATTGCTGAAGGTAGCGACGTCGAAAAGCCCGCCGCTCACATACGTTCCGTAGCCGGTCGAATTGGTATCGACGAGTTCGAACGTACTGGAGGACAGGGAATTGACGATGAACGAGGTTCCGTTCACTTCTGTCATGCCCAGGACTCCAGTGATATGCACGACGTCGCCATCGACGAGGCCGTGACCTGCTGATGTCACGACGGCGGGATTCGCCTTCGTGATCGCAGTGATGGCTTTGGACGGGCTAGTGGCATCGTAGTCCACCAGTACCCCGATAAAACTTCCTTGGAATTTGTATCTGCGGCCTGATGCCATGATATTTCCTTTCGACAATAAAAAAGCCGCCCGGAGGCGGCTTCAGTGGTCGGCTACTTGCTAAGGCGGCGAGTTGCCGCTGTCAGACGAGCCGAAAAAAGAGTATTCCATGATCTCGCGATACGTCTTCGTTTCAGAGTCGTATTCGCTCGTTGTGTTCTGCAGAATGGCGGGCGGGGCAAAGGTCCGCATCGCCGCCATCACCTGAAGCCTGAGCGACCGGACTGCGGAGAACGATGTAGCGACTACATCTAACTGGACGTGTGGCTCCGAGGTCTCGTCATCACCATCCCCGAGCAAGTCCACAAACGGGACGTTGCTGACAAACGTATAGCGAATCGCCGGCCAGACCGGAACGGCTGGAGGTTGGGGAAAGGTATCAGGCGACATACGATTCCCGACCAGCGATTTCAGTGCCGAGAATAGATCGGCCTCCAGGCTCATTTGCTCGCCTTGTCGATTCCGGTCTTTAGCTTCTTGACCAGCGCATCCATCGCCTGCAACTTGCCCTGCTCAAAGGCTGGCCTCATGAACGGATGCGCCTGCATCTTGACTGTTCCAAACTCCTGCAGCCTTCCGACTCGAGCCGCGTAAAAATCCTTTTTCTTGCCCCGGATCGTGACGATATGTTCTGACGTCAGTTCGGTCTTTGTGATACGTTTGACGATGACGTTATCTCGCAGGCTCCCATAGGGAATCTTCGGGGTTACTTCAGGGGGCGCGACCGGCGCCTTTTGCTTGACGATCTTCTTGATGACCTGGGCCGCGGCATTAGTCGATGACCGCGCAATCTTCAGGTTGACTTCGCGGCTAAGTCCCCGCATACGCTCACCGAGTTCCCGCAAGCCCTCGACTCTGACTGTCGTAGAAACTGGCATTAGCCTTCGTTCGCCCCGCTCGTCGCCATGATCTCAATCCGGCGATGGGCAAAGTCGACGTCCTCAGCACTCACGATGTTGTAGATAATCCCTGCGAACAGGATGCGCCACTTAGCATCTATCCTAGCGTTCTCGGGACTCCAGCGGACTTCAATCCGCGTATCGAACGATGCCAGAATACCGTTACTGAGCAGCCGTTCCCGGCCAGTCAGAGGATGGACCTCAGCCGACACCTTGCGCGGCCACGGCATGAAGTTGACTATTTCCTCGCCCGTATCGTTCTGACTCGTTATCGGTTCGTCAACCTCTATCCGATGCCTTAGCTTGCCTGCTCTCATGCCATCGACAACCTGAGTCTGTCCCGCTCAAGCAAGGCTGATACTCCACGGGGAATCTCGTCCAGCTTCACATCCGTCGATGCTTCGCGGTTCTCGTACAAATGCCCTAGCATGAGAAGCATCGCCGCCATTATCGCTTTGGGTAGAGGATAAGAAAGCGGGCTATCGTCTGGCAATGAATACCCAGCGACATAGCGAATCTTGACGGCGTTCGGCACTACGCCTGTCGGGGGCCAGCTAACGCCAGTGGTCGTATAAATCACGTTCACGTCCGACCAGGTATCGAGAATGTAATTCGCCGGATCCCATGTCTGTTCGTTTCCGTCCGCGTCAATGTACTTCACCGAAACAATAGACTCAACCGGCGACATGGGAAGGCTTATCGCCCAGGGATAAACCAGCCCATCGACGGAACAGACCTCGATGCCGGGAAACCAGTTCGGAAAGCCGCGAAGGCTGATCTCGAAAACTTGTGGGGCAATAGCCCTACCTAGCTCGCTCTCGCACGCCTCGCGGGCCGCGGGGATGCCTACTTCGGTCAGCCAGAAGTCGTCAGGGTGCGATGGCGGGCTGTCGTCATCAACGTCTAGCCGAAGGTGCGCCCGCGCGAGCTCCAGCGAAATCGGCTCTGCGTCCGGGCCAGATACGATTCTCAGTCCATAGCGTGCAAGCGCCTCCTGGCGACGCATTGAATAGCCCCAGGACCAGCTGCCGTAGGGATAGGTCATCGCTGGCTCGCCGCCTGCCAAATATCCGAGTGCGCCGATTCGCCGATCATGTCAGGAGTTCCTAGCGTGTAATGGGCAACGATCGGCCGCGCCGGCTTAGGCTGGATATTGACCAGCCAATTAGCTTCCGCGGGCAGGCTTCCGATTTCGTCATCGGCCAGCCAGGCGAAGCGGTGCAAGTCCCTACCCGGCCACTGGTTCAGCGTCATCAGGTTCAAACGTTTGTTAGCCGGATGGTCCGCGTTCCACAAGATCACGCTCGACCATAGCTTCCGGCTGTACTGCGTTTGTATCTGCCCGTCCATCTTGGTTTGTGCAAGATCGAACGGAGGATGCTTGACGCAATGCAAGGCCTTTCCGTTGTCGGCAATGGACAGTAGTTCGTGCGGGTCTTCCATGAACACAACATCCGCATCGGCAAAGAGACACCAGCCGGAATGAGCAAGTAGCGGGACAAAGAATCGGCTGATGGCAAACTCCGTGGACTGCGGGGCATTGCTGTTCAGATCCCACATACCGCCGCGCCTATCCGTTGGGCGAGTCAGCATCCCCGATGCCCTTAGTCTGTCCTCGTACAGTGGAATCACATCACAACCGAAAGCGCGCGCAGTCTTGGCCGCGACGTCAAAGGCTTTCTGCTCGCGCGAGTCGTGACCGATGTAGACGCGGAGACAGGTCATGCTTTCCTCGCCGTCACCCTAAAGTCACGCACGCCCCGTCCTACCTTGTGCCATTGCGTTACGTCCTCTCGAATGTCTGTGAAACCGTGTTCGGTCAGGAATGGTTGTATCGTGATGAACGTCCAGCCCCAGCGATGGACCATCAGCGGGTCGCGGTCCCGAGGATCGCCATAAAGCCCCCACATCCCCAACTGGTCCGCATGATTCTTACCCGGTATGCCTTCCAGAATGTTGCGGCAGAACTTGAACAAGTCGGGCATTTCCAGCGTCAGCAATCCGCCTTGCCTGAGCAGCCTTCGCCATTCATCAATCGTGTCATCGCACTCCCAACGATATAAATGCTCGAATAGATGAATCGCCATGACCTCAGAAGCACAGGCATCAGGCAGTGGAATAGACTTCACATCGCACAACAAGTCAGGTGGCCGAACCGCTTTCGGATTCGCCGCGGCGTCGATGTTGAACCAGCCGTCAAGACTGTGCCTACCGCTCCCAAGGTTCAGTTTGAGACCGCTTGCAGGAATGTCCATGCCTCTCGCATTTCATTGTTTTTCCATTGCCAGTAAGCCAGCCGATGCAGGAAGTCCAGCCGGGACTCTGCGTCTGGATTGCTCCCTTTCGCATACAGCCAACGCGCAGCCCCATCCTCACACTCGACAGGTATTCCAGCGATACAAGCGTCCACGGCAACATTGCTATGCCTGCATACCGCAAGGCTGGCGCCCCGCAAGACATCTTCAATCGAACTCGTCCCGTCACTAGTCCATGCAATCTGCGGGTCACGACTGCCCTGAGGCTTAGGTCTGTACAGGACTCGTTTTTTCGGGAACCTTGCCTGCACTTCAAACAATGTTTTCAGTTCCCAATCGTAAAGCCCTAGATGCGCGCGGGACTTCGGCCCCATCCCTGCAACAACGATATGCCCGTTCGGATCGTAGTCGTCGCGCAGCGTAATTCCGTGGACGTCCCATCTGCTCCCATCGTTCGGCGTCTCGTTGAATAGCCGTTGCGGATGGTTATGGTCGACCGCTACTCGGGCGTACACCTTACGAGATATGTACCCTATGTCCCAGCAAGCAACCTGTCTTCCGCTGGCAACGTGCGCCATCCTGCTCAGATTACGATGCGCATGACCTGGCCCGTAAAGGCAGAGCCAATCCGACTTTCCCCGATATTGTTTCGTGACCACAACTTCAAGGCCAGCGAGATCAGCGCCCACAGCGGCGCATTCCATCGCCGCCTTGCCCTGCAACGACTCGTCGCCGGAAATCAAAACTTCAACTGATGCAGCCATTGCAGATATTTGTCGGCAACGTCTTCTATCTTCGGCGCAACAGGCAGCATCCGATTGGCAGCAAGCCACCGCGGAGAACCGTCCCTCGCGTCGGGCGTAGCCATTTCATCCAACGCCTTAAGGACTTCGGCCTCCGTATCGGCCAGCCACTCCGAACCCGAGGCCGTTTCCATATACCCCGCGTCGCGTTGCATGATGATTGGCGTCCCCGAGGCCTGGGCATTCGCTAGTTTGACGTTAGATTTCCATTGCGTAGCCGCATAACCCCTAGCCTCGCGCAAGGCAACAACAATATCCAGGTCTGCTAAAGACTTCGGGTTGATCTCGAACCGCCACTTACGCCGCTTGCATTCCTGCTCTAAAAACGGTTGCCACTTTCCGAGGTATCGTTCATCGCCTTCATATCCGACCGCCTCCACATTCTTGCGGATCGGGTTAATTCGTTTCTGCATCCGGGCGTGATGCTCGAGGGCTATAACGGGTACACCGAAATCACAATCCGCCGCCATCGCCTTGGTCGCCGCAACAATGGCGATCGGCTTGATTCGCTTGACCTCCAATGCCAGCCAGTGAAGGCAGGCCGACTTCCCCCATTCCAATGCCCCAGGCTGGGGATAGGAGTCGACCACATCCCAAACAATAGGCGCCCCGTAGTGCTTTATCCGCTCGAGCAAATCCTGCTTGGGACGCTTGACCACGATGACCACATCGCAGTCCTCAATGGCTTTCGCGTTTGGTACGACTCGCGCACCTATGGCTTCTCCAAGCTGCTCGCCACGAATCGGCCACGCCCCTTTCGTAGACTTCCCGGCAACGAGGATTCTCATTGCAGAAGGTACGAAAAGGCTTCGCCGGACTCGATCTCGTCAAGTCTCCACTGTGCCCAGGCCAGTCGGCGGAACATATCAAGCCTTGCCTGATCGTCGCGCAGCGGCTCGGGCCATTGGCCGAGAGGCTTGCAAGCCGGGGCGCCTATCCATTTCGGCATGGCGTACCAAACGGGAATCCCATGTAACAACGCCCGCAATGCCGCCGAGCTCGCCCAAGTGACAACACCAGACGCCTTGGCTAAGTCCTGTTCCAGCGGGACGATATTCTTGTTCGTCCCTGGGTGAGGTCTGATCCTTCCCCTGACCTTCCGGACAACAGACTCAGCCCAACCGACAGGAGACGCTATCCCCGGCTCCCCGATTCCCCGCTGTCCGAGAACGATCGTCTCGCCGTTATTGACGTGCCGCCACTCCCCAAACCGGACGCCAAGATAATCCCAACGCTCGGGTCCTCCGTGTTTCCAAGACCCAGCACCGGCATGATGATTCAAGGCCAGGGACAGCCACTTACCACCAGCAAGATCCGGTATGTATCCGTTCTCCGCAACCAGAACCTTTGCCCCGGCAGACTCAAATTTCCTGGCCTGCTCATGATTCCCGGCATACCGATTCCAAATGCAGAGAACGTCCCGCGGCTCAGGTCGGGGAATGGCGTTTACAAGTTCATAACCCGCCCGCTGAAGGCCCGTCACAAATGCCTGCCTGCGGTATACCGTCCGTTCACGCAGCAAGCACAGAGCACGCAAGAACGTCCTTCAAATCGGCCATCGGAAAGCACTTCAAGGCGCTTCGGGGAGTGCAGTTCAGAACTTCGACGCCCCGTTCCTGTAATTCCTTGTGCAACGTCTCAAACATCGGGAACCAGGCTGAATAGTCGTTGCCGTGTTCTCTCAATGGCTCCGGGTGTCTGCCGTGCCAGTTCCCGCCATGCATATCGAATCCGCACAACAAGACTCGACTACAGCCAGCATGGACGGCAACGTGAATCGCCTGATACCCACTATTGTTCCCGGTCCGGATATGGGCGGGGTTCGGATCGAACCCATCGCGGCCGGTATTCCTCAGAACGTGGATTCCGGGGAACGGGGCGCACATATTCGGCATCGCCGTCGGCGTACACATTACCTTCAGGCCGGCATACAACATCAGTTCGGCCTTGTGATACTTCCACCATGCCTCGTCCGCGGCGTAGACCATATCGGCCCGGGGCGCGCGTTTGAACGTCGTATTGACCGCTATAGACCGTATGCCGGCCGCTCTAACCGTGTCCGCAACCTCCTGCGTCATGCTCGAGCCGGACGCTAGAACGGCACAAGTCTCCCCCGGCCACATCCGCGGGACAGACCACATCACTTAAGCGCAACGACTTGCGGCTGCTTACGTTCTCCAGCGTCCTTCCCATCCATGCCCTTGCGAACACAGAGTTTCCAGTCCGGCGAGACTCCCGGTTGCGTCTTCGTTTCCTGCTGGCAATGCCACAGCTGCCCGCCGTAAGTCGTCACGTCGCCCAACTGGTATTCGCCTTCCTTCCAAATGCCGCGGTAAATCATGGTCGGCACGGCAAAGCCGCGCTTCGTCACAACTCCGCTTGTGCGCTTGATCGATAGCGTAACGACTCTGGAATCGGCGCTTATTTCCGGTATGGTTTCGTCGATCCCATCCAAGACGACTTGCCATCCGGCTTTGTCCAGATCCGGCTGCACCATCAGCGGATCAGTCCTGCGCTTGGCACGAATCACCCCGCCCCGGTAACAAGCATGAGTCCCCCGCTGGTAGCTGGTTTCCTCGTCGATCGAATCAAGAACATCGACCCTCAGCCCGTCCCGGCCCGGCTCGCCATCCATTCCATCCTTGCCGTCTTTTCCGTCGACACCGTCCTGACCAGGCAGGCCGTCGAATCCTGTTTTGCCGTCAACGCCAGGAGCGCCGTCTTTTCCATCAACTCCGTCCCGGCCGTCCTTCCCCGGATCACCATCCTTAGGCTTTGGCAATGACTCGATCGCCGACTTAATCATCGTTTCGACGTGCTCCGGCGATACCGCAATGCTTCTGACGTCGGCCAGCCCCTTTTCAATTTCGGCAATCTCTGTTTCCACCGCTGTCAGGTCCGCGTCCTTACCGGGAGCGCCATCCTTCGGCACAGGCAATGCGGCCAGTCTTCGGTCGAGTTCGGCCGTCAGGAATCCTTTGACCGCAACAAAGACGGAATCCGCAAGATGGTCGATCTGTGTTTTCATGGCGCCACCGTTACTCCCGTCCGTTCACTGCCGGTCATGTTGGCCGTGACAATATCGGAGTCGTCAGACACGTCGCGGAATACAACCGTAGCGTTGCCGTCGCCCGAAGGCGTGATCGAAGTCTTGCCCGCGGCGACTCCAGCCGTAATCCGCAGCAAGTCACCCGCGTTTAATGTCCCCTCAAGCACCGAAATCCACGGATTTCCAGCGGCCCCGGCGCCGTTCAGGGCCGCTCCAGTAGAGCCAGCCCCAAGATGGCCCGCTATGGCCTCGTCCCAAACCGCATCGGCTACGATTGCCGTGGTCGGAATATCCGAAACAGCTGCAGGACTCGCTGGCAGGTTGTCAGTCTTGGCCTTGATAAGCAAAATGTCCGCATTGTCCGGCGCTGTGTATCCAGCCGTCGCAAGTCTGGTGCTTACCGCCACATCGACCCGCCCGAGCTCGGGAGCAAGTTCCGTCCGGACTGCGGTTGCGATTTCCGATGCTGCTCCAGCTGCCAACTCCAGCGCGCCAAGAGCATCTGTTGCAATAGCCGCTGCATCGATGGCGCCCGCGGCGAAACTGGCTGCAGCGATACCACCAGTCGCCACGCTGCCCACTGACCCTGTTACGTTGCCGCCCACGTTTCCAGTGACAGACCCAACGGCGCCGACAACACTAGCCGGCGTCGCGGCGTTTAGGGACGTCTTCATGGCTGCCGTGAAGTCTCCAGAAGTCGGAGCGTTCGTCAGATTCGTCGCAGTCGTAATCGTGCCGGCCGTGATATTCGTCGGGCTGGCTACTGAACTCGGGAAGGTCACTCCAGCCGCGGCAGTCACGGTCTGTCCGGCAAGCTGGTCTGTGTTTGCCGTGACTCGAGCGGTAACACTAGCGACAGAGCCCACGACGTTGCCGCCGACATTGCCAGTAACGCTCGCCACTGAGCCAACCACGTTGCCGCCGACGTTTCCGGTCACGCTCCCCACAGCGCCAGTCACAGACCCAACTGCTCCTGTAACGGAATCGGCCCGCACCGAGCCAGCCGTCGCAGGAGAGATCGTGCCGAGCGTGTACTTAAGGTCGATAATCGGGACGCCAGTTACATTGACTGCAGGAATGGTCCCGCCGAGCCATTGCGTTGCGTTCGCCTTGACCACTCCGGAAGTGAAGTCCAGTTGCCCCGCGCCGGTTCCAGCTGAAAGCAGAACGCTCGCGCCAATATCTCGACCCGTCTGCGTCGTGCCGCCGATCTTCGTAGCATTCACCGCTTGGTCAGCCTGAAGCGTCGCCGCCTCGCCCGGCAGGTAGGTCGAGACCTGCCACTTTATATCGGTCGGGTCAGCGCCGGTCGCTGTAATGTGCAGCAGCAGTTCGCCCAGCGTATCGGTGTGGCCGGTCGTCAAGGCCAGCTTATAGACGCCCTTGACGTTGGTCGAATCCAGCTCGGTCACGGTCGGCGTGATCGTTGCCGGCGTCCCTGCCGCCTTCGTCGCATAGATCGTAAGCCCGGCGGAAAGCCCGGTCTTGCCGGTGACGTGATCGCTGCTGTCGATCATCAGCACCGTGATATTGACCGCGGTGCTTAGCTTTAGGAAGCCTTCCATTTATGCGGCCTCCAAAAAGGATGATTCGTTAGAAGCAAAACGCCGCGGCGCAAGGAGCCCCGAAGCTAGGCGCACAAATCCGCCTTGACGCGATCCGATGCGCTGGCCCAGCGTGCGCCGGCGCACCGTGCCGCTGGCAAGCGGTTGCAGCCGGAACATGTAGCCCGTCCACGCAGCGCGCACGCTTGGCGTGCCGTCGATGGTTACGCTTGATCCGCTTGCCGTCAGTTCGATGCCGATATAACGGAACGTGGTCGCGCCCACACTTCTGAAAGTCGTGCCATGCGAATCCGTATAGGTCGTCGACGCACCTGCGTGGAAAGACATCAGCATCACGGCCAGGTCGCCGGAGTTGAAGCCCGTCCCCGTCAGCGTGATCGGCCCTGCTGGCGTGCCGCCAGTGTCGCCGTGGCCTTGTGCGACGATACTGATCGCACTGACGCCGGAATACGAAACGACGATCCCGCCTGGATGATGACTCCCGTCCGTGTAGTTCCCGACGAAGTTATGCGTGCCTGTCGCTATGTTGGCATCGCCTATCAGGCGGGAAACATTGCTCAGACATGTCGAAGAGAAAACTTCTTCCGTGCCCAGCGTGCAGGAAACGCCGTTGTACGTTGACGAAGTCAGGTGCTCGGCGGTCGAGTCGTTCGTCCAGAATCCAAACACCGTGCGTCCCGCTGCGCTCCCCGCGTCAAAAGCACCGAAGGTTATGCTGGCTGCAAAGCCAACGTCGGCGGACGTGGAACTGACGCGCGCGATCGCCATTTACACGATCCGCAAGAAAAACGCCGGCTGATTCCAGACCGGACCGACGACAACGCCCTTGAGCGCCGGGACGTATTGGAATCGGCTCCATACCTGTGGCGTCCCGGCATTGCCGGAAATGTGCGGCGCGGGTCCGACTCCCGTCGTCACCAGACGATCGACCGCCCAGTGTGCGAGGTCGGTCTTCGTGATCGCGTAGACGAAGCCGTCGTCCGGAAAGTATAGGAAGCAGCCGAGATCTGGGCAGTAGCACATTCCCGCACCGTAGGGGCCGGCGCCGGCAATGATCGCGCTCGCATACGTTCCGGTCAGCACCGCCTGCGTCAGCGCGCCATTCGCAAGATTGATGACGGTCGGCTGATTCGGTGTCGTCGTGAACCAGCCGATGTGCAAAATGAGATTGTTGACCGGATCTACGGCTGCGGAGCCGCGATCCCATTGCGTAGGACCGGAACTAACCAGCGTCGAAATCGTGTTCGTCGGCCAGTCGAAGACGTCGAGCGTCGATCCGCCAAAAATATACGCGCGGCGTTTCGTCCGGTCGGAACAAACACAAAATCCTTGATAGCCCCATGTGTGAAGAAGATTCGGATGCGCGCCGGGGCCTGTCCATTGCTTATCGTCAAGCGAGATGCTGTCGACGTTTAGTTTGTCCGGATATGGCGGATCGCTATCACTCTCCCACACCAGCGCACAGCCCATCAAATAGACGCGATTCGCGACGTCGTCGAATTGAGGCATCCAAGACGTATGCCGCGCGTTCGGCGTTACGCCATCTTTCATCCGCGAATGCGGGCCTGTCGCTGGGACTTGCTGGTAGCGCGATCCCCATACGTTCGAAGCCGGCGACGGATCGACCAAGGTTCTCCAGCGCGGCGCGTCATCGAGCAATGGCAGGCCCCGGATGTCGTTGCCCGCCCAGGCGCCGGCGCCGCCGCCGCCCATGCCGAGCACCATTGAATCGCTCGCGCGCAGCATCCACGACCCGTAGCCGAAAAAGCCAGAAATCGGACTACCGTAGAAGTTGAAACCCGCGCCCGGTGTCCCTTTGTTATCGGCAGACAATCCCGCGTTTAGCTGCGGCGTGTAGTCCATGTCCTTCATGAGACTGCCCGGCACCGCCTTCCATCCCAACACCGGCACGCCATTAAGCCATGCCGGAATGCCTGCAGTCGCCGCGTGTGTTTTCGCGTTTGCGCTCGTTTGTATCATTTGAATTTCGCCACACGAAGATTGCGGACCTGGAACGAGCAACGGCTGGCAGGATAGTCTAGCCCGCCGTGATATGTGTTAAGCCAAATGCGGCCGATCCTCAGCTGCGACTTGACGTCATACGTCTTGCCATCAGGCCCAAGATTATTGGGCGCGTGCATGATGAGCGGATCGTCAGTGGTCCGAAGATAAAATCCGCGCCAGCGGTGAGCCAGAACGCCATCGAGATAACAGTCCAGTTCCGCATCCTTGGAATAGTTCGTTCCAACACAGGTGTTGCATTTCAGCCGCATCGAGTAGCGGTGCCACTCGTCGACGTAAGGCGTGAATCCGGACCCATTCCACAAATGCGCATCGCCGTAGAAACTCGATTGCTCCGGCCAGTAGCAATACTGCATCGGCGCGAAGTGGCCCGCCAGGGGATGATCCGGACCAGGAGGCGCGAACATATCAAAGCGGGTCGACCAGCCATCGTTACCATGAGACTTCGCGCCACCATTACCAGCGAGTAGCGTTCCGGCGCGACCGACCTGAACTTTCCAGGTATTCGCATAGTAGGCATCATCTGGCTTGGTGGATGAGCTAGCCCCAGCAAAGAACTTGAAGCCCTGCGTCAGCCCTGTGAGCATGTCGGGCAGGAAACGTGCTTCAAACTCCCACGCCGCCTCGTCGGCCTCATCGCCATTTGGGAACGGAATCGCCGCGGTCAGGGCTCCGTTAACGTGCGGATCGAATGTGATTTGCAGAGCACGTCCGGCCGGCGTATCGACAACGGTCCTCTGCTTGTAAGTGTCTGGGCTATTGGCCGTACCAAAGACCATCGCCGCGATGAATGGCGGCAGGTCTTCAAACGATTCCGTCTCAAGAAAAACGCGCGGGTCGCCCTTTAGCGACAGCGTATCCGCTGGACCGGGGTACGAAATGCCGCCCCACGCGAATTGGTAGACGTTGATCTTGCCGCCGGTCCAGACCTTATTCAGCGGCAGAATCAGATTTGCCTTGGTCCATCCAACGGGCGGATTTGGAAACGACAGATATACGCCATTCGCCGAACTGACGGTCCAGGTCGGATTCGCGCCCATTTCGTAGGCAGTCGACGGATTGCATTCCGCGTCAGCGGTACATTTTGAGACGACCAGGCCACTCGGCGTCTCATAAGCAATCACAGGACCATTGCCTGATTCGCGCGCATTACATACAACTGTGGCGGCACCGACGCCCCTCAATACGATGCTGGTACTTTTCTTGACCAGCACGGTGACGTCTACGCCAGCATTACCCATCGCTCCCGCCGCAAGCGAGAATTGCGCGAATGGCGTCGTGCCTTGCGCCACTCCTGCCGCATCGATCCAGTCACCGGTCTTGTTGTTCTTCCACGGCAACCAAGTCTGATAGAGGAACGATGACGAAATTCCGCCAGGCGGCGACCTCTTGACGTCTGCAGGGCCGTCATAGATGGCTAAGGCATCAGGCGAACCTGCAGGCGGAATCGGGAGAACGATCGCCGCGTGCGTCTTGGCTTGGCCGCTTGTCTGCATCAGTGCGCCGCGATTGCCCAATTAACCACGACAGATGTGCGGAATGAACCTGTCCCGTCGTAGGCAAAGCCGCCGCCGACTACCGTCACTCCAGGCGGCAGACTTCCAACTGCCGCTAGAGTCAGTACCTTCCCGGTCGGGCTTGAATAGTGGCTGAGTATCGGCCAAGTCCCCGGACCGCCCTCGAGCCAGTCGACATCAGGAACCGGAGAATCCTGTTGAATATCGACCGGAGGAGGAACCGCGACGCGATCCAGTACCTCAACCGTTAGCCCTGCCGGCTTGTAAAAGGTGACGGTCTGCATCAGAGCCCCGCGAGCGCGTCCAGATCGTCCTGCCCGTCAACCTTTGCCGCGTCTGCGTCCTTGCGAGCCTGCGCGCGCGCCCTGACTCCAGCAATGGCAGCTTGCAGGCTCGCCACGAGGGCGGATTGGTCAACAGGCGGAACGCCGTCGACAACTATTACATTGACCGCTGCCGGATCTCGATAAATCGTTACGTCAGCCATGACCGTCCTTTCAGTTCCAACCGCTAGGAAAATAAGTGTTCTGTACTGCTGCAGTAGCAGACGGAGAGGGATCGTAAGTTCCGCCCCCAATATTGATCGGCATTCCGTGTCCAGTCCTGCCAGCACCATCAGGCCCCCGCGGACCTTGGAGGTCGACAAACTTTCCCCATTTACCGGGGAATTGCTCAAAGCGTAGTTTCGTGCCTTCCCATTCATGATGCGGTATCGGGCCAATGTCGCCTTTGTCGCCCTTCGGACCCTGCTCTCCCCTTGGTCCTTGAAGACCGTCCTTACCATTCCGTCCCGGCTCACCCTGCTTGCCGTGCAGCGACTTGACCCATGCCTGACGATCACCAGCGAATCCTTGCTCGAGCGCAAGTTCGTAGGCATCCCGACCAGGATCGCCGTCCTTCCCCGCAGGCCCTCGCGGCCCGCCAGGGAGTCCCGGCGCCCCGTCCTTCCCATCAATACCGTCAAGCCCGTTGCGGCCGTCCCTGCCGTCCTTCCCATCCTTGCCGCGGCGAGGCTTTACCTTCGCCAGCAGTTCCGCAAGTTGCTCAGGATTCAGCACGTGCGAATTTCGCTATCAAAGCGTTGGCGAGTTCCAACGCTTCGTCTGCAGCGGCTTTGGCCGGCGTCGGCGGCGCGGGCGTTGCCTCTGGCACAGGCGTCACACTCGGAGTAGTCGCAGAAGGCGCTGGCTGTTGATCGCGCCGATTCAGTGCTTCCACAGAGTAATTCTGCTGCTGCAGATAGACGGTATCCCCGCCCGTAACCGGCGACCAATTTTCACGCAGCCTGAGTTCGTTGATCTTCCCGACGCCGGATAGTTTCTGCGCGACCTCTGCGCGGCTCATAGGATCCATGCGCAGCAATCCGTCTAGGTCGAGCTCTACACCCAGATCCGTATTCGGCGTCGCGCCAAGTCCTAGACCTTCATCCATCAAGACTTCAATCGCCTCGATGTGAACCTGTAGAGTCTGGGCGTAATACTCCTGATTCAACATCGCCGCATTGTTGAATGTCGGGAGCGGCCCGCCGAGTTTATACAGTGGAACGTGAAAAGTACGGGCCACATCTTCCACCGTGAACCGCAACTGTTCGATCAACTGAGCATCGTTGAAAGGCATGGTCATCGGCTTATATTCCAGCCCGTCGCCGCCAACGAACAAACGGCCGATATTCTCTCCAGTAAAGTTCTTTTCAAACGCTTCCTTGAGACGCAGGGCTGTTGCATCCGTGATCTTGCCAGGAGCAGTCAACATCCCCGAAGGCTGCGCCCTGTTCTCAAAAAACTTGGCGCTGTTCGCCTGGATGCGAATGCCCTGAGTCGCAGAGGCTCCGCAAGCGTAAATGGGCGTAACGCCTACCAGTGGATGCCACGGCGTAATCATCCGGTCGTGGATGATCTCGCTCGCGGGGACCGTGACTTGAAGGGCAAGCGTTGCAAGTGCATCACGGTCCAGCCGGTAATAAACACTCCCGTCTTCCGCAACTAAAGGCGTGACTCTGCGCGGATCGAGAATATATCCCGCCACAACTACGCCACGCTGGTCACGTTCCTTCAGGACGTAAGTATTCCCCTGCAATAGCTTCGATGTGAGCCATTGCGATAGAAACTGAATCCGCGTCTGATACCGATTCGGCTTGCGCAAGAACGGAAGGAATGGAGAAAGGCTTGTTACCTCCTGCCAGGTCGTGTCCGCTTGCTGCTTTACCAGTTTGATTCGCAGTTTCGCTATGTCATCCGCAATCAGGGAAACACAGGAATAGACCGCCGAGAACGCAAGCAGATTCTTGGGCGACTCGCATTCAACATTCCGCTGCCAGGCTCCGGTAAATGCTTCGCGGATAACCCCGAAAAACCCCGATGGCGCGACAGGAACAGACGACAGTGACACGTCCTTTACTTCCCAATCCATCCCGTCGTAATTCTTTGTTGCTTCAAAAATCGGCATTTACTTTTCGGCCGTCATGTCTCTGCGGCGATACTGCCGCTTCGCCCCATTGGACGAATCTTCCGTTTTGTAATGCGCGAGCCGGATCGGCCGGCTAGCCAAGTCCGCGGCCTCTTGTTCGTCTGCTTCGAATTCATCGCCCGAGTTCAAAGCCTTACCCTCATGCGTGAACTTCCCATCTGAAATCATCTTGCGTTTCATAAATCCTCACGAAAAGGCCGCCCGCCTTGTGAGCGAGCGGCCCGGTTTTACTACCAGTCGACGTTCTGGATCACCGCAACCGCTGCATCGCGGCGCTTCATCCAGTAGATGTACCGCTCGGCCCTCAGAGCGATCATATTCGACTGGAACATACTCACGGTAGACGTTGCCGGATTGCTCGGGGCGCCGTCCATCTGCAGGGATGCTTCCGTCGACATATCAATCGACACCCCACCATCATCCGCAAGCAGGATTTCGCTCGGGTCCATCAGAATGACCTGACCCTCGCCAGGCGAACCGGCCGACAGCACGTTGTTGCTCGTGATGACCGGATAGCCCATGAACGTCCCGCCGTTGGGGCCAAGACCAGGAAAGGCGAAAATGTCCTGGGTCGTGCGGCGGAAGGACAGGGACAGAGCAGTACCCGGAGACATGATCCAGACCAGTCCACCAAGGCCGAGATTGGCCGTGATGAATGACCGGACCGCGGCCTCGACCGTATCCGAGATCAACGCAATGGTATTACCCGATGACGTAATCGGAGTAACCCCATGCGTGATCGACGCCGGACTAACGTTTGTGACGCCGGCATAGGTCGGGTCGATGAAACGCTTGTCGAGATATTGGGCAATGCCCGCGGCCAGATCATCCCGAGCCAGCATTTCCGCGCTCGGATTCGAAAAGCGGACCAGTTCTTCCGTCATGACGATGATAGTCGCGGCCTTGGCGAACGGCAGGCTCAGGAGTTCGAAGTCCATCTTGCCTAGCGGCTTCGGCAAACCCTCGCCAACGAACGTCCCCGTAGTCCCCGCGGTCTGCCGGGTAAACTTGATGTTGAACGGCACCCGACGCAGGCCGGGAATACGGCCCAGCAAGGTTTGCGGACGCAGGAATTCGACGAACTCCGAAGCCATTTCCTGCAGTTGCACCAGCGGGGAGGCCCAGGTCGCGTCTTGCGTCGTGCCGGCCGCAACCGCTGCCTTCATCGCCAGGTTGACTTCCGGCGTCGTGTCATTGAACCGACGCGACAGGATTTCCGCCTGCATCAGATTGCCCTTGGCGTTCGCAACGCACAGAGCAAAGCGGGTAAAGCGGATGCCGGGAGCCAGGTTTGACTTGCCCCACGTCACGACGCCATTGCGGGTCTTGTCAGCAACTTCCGGATCCGTCCCGGCCTCGGGCTTGACCGGCGTGGCCTTTGTAATCATCAGGTCTTGCGTCTCCTTGGCTCTGACCAAATGTCCGTCGACCGACTTCACTTCGGCCTTGAGCTCGTCATATTCCTTGGCCTCGGCATCGTCCAGGGTCCGGCCTTCCTCGGCCGACTTGCTCATGATTTCCTGTATCCGCGCCGCACTAGCGGAGCGTTTCGCCTCGAGAGCGGCGATGTGTTCCTGATTCGTTGTCATGGTAGTTCCTTGCGTAGTTGGGGAAGTTTTTCCCGCAACAGCGGGAGGAATACCCAAGCGCACGACGGGCGAGCGTTGACCCGACGGGGCCGGCTGCGCTTCGTCGATTGACTTGATGTAAGAAATTTCTGCTTCAGGATTCATCGGAACCGGCACAAGTGACAGTTCCAATATCTCAGTTTCAAGCCAGCGAAGCCCGCCTGACTTGAGCCTTTCGACGCTGTCGCCTATCGAAATAAACCCGACAGAGACAGTCTTCAACAGACCGTACTTCAACATATGCCATGCTTCTTCCACCCTGGTCTTCAGTGCGCCAGCCTCGACGACGTTAGGTAGGGTCGCTTCGAATGGAACGCCGCTTTTGTTCGCCGGCCCCAGCTTCACCGTTCCAACCTGAAGCCTGGAGTCGTGATAGAGAAATAGCGGAATCTCTTTGGCGAACTTGGCCCCTAGCGGCTCGATAATGTCGCCTGTACGGTCGGGGCCTGGTGTAGTCGCCATGCCCTTGATCGTGTGCGATGCCTCGTCGAATCCCTTGATCTCAAGGTCGGCGCGGCCGATTAGTTTTTGGATCGTCATTTCCTTACCTCGAAAAAAAAGCCCGCCGAAGCGGGCTAACCAGGGGGGTGCTCTTGGTTTATACGGTGAAAACTTGGTACTCGGGTTCGCCCTCCGCGACGGTCGGCATGACGCCAACAGCCATCGCGGTCGCGACTGCGCCATCGATTCGTCCCGTCGCCTTACCCTTGATAAACTTCCGGTTCTCGGCTGGATCCGTCATCACAGTTGCGTTCTGAAAGCACATGGTCAGGACTGGATGGTTGCCATGCCTGAGTTTCCGCGAGAGCAGCAATGACTCCAGTTCGCGGATTGCCGGGGACATGGACACAAATCCTTGCCCGAACTCGACGAACTTCAACAGTTCGTCTTCAGAGAATCCCGCCCGCTCGAGCCAAGGCTTCAGGAATTTCCAGTTGTATCGGTCAAAGCCGATAGCCTGGACGTCGCAGGTATCGAAGACTCCCCTAAGATGCTCAGCGATGAATTCGTATTCGATGCTTGAGCCAGGCGACGTCAAGAGCAAACCTTCGCCGGCCCAAAGGTCGTAAGGGACGCGATCGGTCCGTGACTTCTCACTCAGCCCGACCTCGGGAAGCCAAAACGTAGGCCATACGTCCCAAGCCTTCCCGAACTCCGAAAGCAAGACCAAGGCCGTCAGGTCGGAGACGCTGGACAGGTCCAAACCGCCATAAACCTTCGCCCCACGGAGCTCGCCCAAAGGCTTCGCCCCGTTCTCCTGCCAAATCACCCGACTGATAAACGGGTTCCTAGCCTCAACCCGCTGATTCAGGATCAGATTGCGATAGGACGCTTCCCGGCTCGGCATCCGCCTTGCATCCGCAGCCTGCCTTAGGACTTCCTCCTTGTTCATGAAGTCGTCGTAATGCGGATTCGCTGCCCGTATCGCTTCCTCGCTGAACGGGTCCAACTCGAGCGGCGCGCTATATATCTCGACCTTGATCCTGGGATCCGCCCCCGTCAAAGCATCGTCGATCAGCAAGGAAAGCAGGTCGGCTTCGGTCGGCGCCTGGGTGCTGATGATGACCGACAGCGGATTCTCTTGGGCGGCCGAAGCAGTTTCCAAGGCTTCGTACAAAGGCGATCGCGGTCCCTTGACCTGGCCTAACTCGTCATGGACGGTAAAGACCGGGGACAAGCCAAACGCCGTCGTAACCTCGGCAGAAAGGGCATGGTAAAGCGTTCCGAGCTCGGGACAGGCCAGCTGCTTGGCCGTGTCCCTGATCGCCACAGCGGACGCCAAATCGGGCGACATACGGACAATCTTAGCCGCCAGTGCAAACAAGATGCCGGCCTGATCTCGAGACTGAGCATCGCTGAACAGGTGCCCGTTCCGGACAGCCTCAGGACCGCAAAGATGGAGCAGGAGCAGAAAAGCCGCAAAGGTGGTCTTGGCCCCCTTTCGGCCCATCGATAGGATGAAAAGCCGAGTCGGGGTATCGTATATCTCGCAAAGCCACTTCCGCTGTTTGGACGTCAGTTTGACCGGCTTCCCGACGAACCGACCTTCTGGGATCCTACAGTGCCGCTCGATCCAAGCCGCGTTCTGTTCCCCGCGGGTCAGTGGTCTCTGTCCCAAAGTTTCCGGCCCTTGCCCGGACCCATACTGGCTTTGTCCTTGTGATAGATGGCCTGATGCGTAAGCCTCATGGACCGCATATAGGTCTGGACCACCCCCGCGACCTTGGCGCCCATGCTCACCAGCCGGTCGTAGCGTCTAAGCCCCTCGTCCGTCTTCATCCACTCCGGGTCGAAAAGCCGAATTTGCTGGTCAATGACCGACCCCCGACACACGTGTCTAACCAGTTCAACCAGCATCGGACCATGCTCCGTCCCGAACCAGTCTGCCGGCTTACTATTCACGATCTCCAGCCATACCCCACGCTCGGCCGGCGTCAGGTCTTTGGGCGGCATGATCGGCTGTAACCCTGGTCCTTCGTCCACAACGGCCAGTGCTGCAGCCGACTTCCTGCCTCGTTGATTCATTGTGGTTTTTGGCTAGCCTTGGGTCCAGAACGGTGAAAATAGCGAAGAAAAAG
>Ga0247672_1000024_pt1 | contig 33108 bp, 55 predicted proteins | sample CNK13_metaG_FD_182719 | JGI IMG/M metagenome (GOLD analysis project Ga0247672, IMG submission 182719) | Soil microbial communities from Purdue University Martell Research Forest, Indiana, United States - CNK13 | ecosystem: Environmental > Terrestrial > Soil > Temperate forest > Bulk soil... | reverse complement strand
GAACTGGCTGATGACGCTCTAGATGGCGGATCAAGCCCCCACCGCTAGCCCGCTCTTTAGCGCCCTAGCCGCCAAGTACGGGATCGGCACGGCGCTCCAGATTCTCTCGCTCCTGAATCCGCAGGGCTCGACGCTCTCAAAGGGCCTAGGCGCTACGCAGGCCGCTGGCGGCTTGGCGAGTGGCGCAGGGAGCCTGACTGGCAACGCGGGCCTCCAGGGACTCGGAAAGGGCCTAGGCGGGGCAGCGGCGCTCGGAGGGCTAGGCTACGAGATCAGCCAGATTGCCGGTAACCAGAACCTCTCCGACAAGCAGAAGGCCGGAGCGTCGGGCGGAGTCGCTGCGGACGCCCTCGTGAGCTACCTCGTCCCTTACGGCTGGCTCTACGCGCCGACGAAGGCAATCGGCGGGGCGATGGAGAAAAGCGGCTCTCCGCAGATCCGTACCGGGGGAGCCCAGATCCTCTCGCCCTTGCGCCCGATCATGGGCCTGGGAGACGTGCTTTCGGGTCGGAGCTCGCCGCGAGCAGCAGCGACCAACATGTGGGAGTCGTGGATGCGGCCTCTCGGGCTCGGCCACAAGCCGACGACCGGGACGATGTTCCGGGGGGAGCTAGGGCGCGTCTTGCCTCAAGTCGGCATAAAGGGGGCGGATCTCAACCGCTACAATATCGACCCAGCTGCCTACAACGCGCTATCGCCGGCAGCACGGGAAGCCGGGATGAAGCTCGGAACGCTCCTTTCCGGCTACACGGGTGACGCCAAGAAGAACCCGAATGCTTATTCGATACAGGCAAGCAACATCCTGCTCAACAAGTACGGGAACGATCTCCCGACGATTCTCAATCAGGTGCTCCCGATGCTACAACCCCAGAAGAAGGCAGCTTAGACATGGCAACCGGAAACTGGTGGGACATTCTGAGCGGCGCTACGAGCGTCAATAATCCGCAGCAAGGCGGCATGGATATCTTCAACCCCGGCTCGTCTACGTCTTTTCTCATGCCCTACGGGGCCTCTTCGCCGGCTGGCGCTACCGCCATGCAGGGTTTTACTCCGATGTCGTCGGGGATGAGCTTCAATAGCTTGCCGAACGCGACGGGGGGGAGCGGAGCCATGACCTCTTTCGGGACTCCTTGGATGAACAACTGGAGCCAGAACGTGAACCAGGGCCTAGGCGGCCTAGGCGCTCCCGGCTCCATTCCGGGGAGCGTGACGAAGGGGAACGTGGCCTATAGCGGCGTGTCGCCGGAAGAAGGGCTGCTCGACCGGATGTTCAGGGGGAGCGCCACCGGCAAGGGCGGCGGGCCGATAGCGCAGCAGCTTTTCCAGCTCGGGATGGGCAATATTCCGGGGCCGCTGGCGGAGCAGATCGTAGGCTCGACGAACGAGCAGTTCGGGAAGATGGGCGCTCGCTTCGGCACCGACCTCGGCACCGCGATCTCGCGCGGGCTCGGGCAGGCCGGCGCAGCGACTTCGCTCGACGCCATCAAGCAGATTCTCGGGCTTGGCGGGACGACGGCGGGATTCCAGTTCCAGCGGGGAGAATCCGGCCTCGACCGTTCGCTTCAGGATCTTCTGTCGCAGCGCCAGACCGACCTCATGTCGGCGCTCCTGCCGGCGCTCCTAGGTGGGCTCGGTGGCTAACGCCCTGAAGAAAGGCGCTTCAGGTGGCTGATCCCTTCGACGCTCAGGGCCTGGAATCGCAGATCACGGCGGCTCTCGGGCAGATGCCCGACCCGGCGGAGCAGCGCCGAAACGCGATGAACGTGGCGCTCGTTCAGGCACTCCAGAACATGCAGCAGGCAGGCACTCAGCGCCATCAATCGGCTTTCGGGTCAATAGCGGGGGCGCTTGGTCCCTTGGCGATGATTCCGACGCTTCAGGGTCAGGCCGTCCAGGATCAGCAGCTACAGGTCCTCAAGACCAAGGTTGCGCTTTTCGATGCGCTGGTTGGGCTTCGGAAGGCCGAGAAGGGCGATCAGAAGCAGCCGACGAGTCTCGAGGCGCTGGCTGCCCAGAAGCTAGGTCCTGGCGCTTCGCTCGAAGACATCGCCAAGCAGAAGCAGGCGATGGCCGCTCCCGCAAAGCCGCCTGCTAGTTTTCCGGCGGCCATTCTTGAGGCCTTCAAAGCCGGCGACATGAACAAGGTGAAAGAGCTTCAGACCTTGGCCGGCGAGAGCCAGAAGAAAAGCGACAATACCCTCTCCTTGATCGATACCGTCATGCACGGGAGTCCGGAGCAGCGGGCGGACGCGCAAGAGAAGCTGAAGCTCCTGGCGGCGCAGAAGCAGGCCGAAGCGGGCGCTACGGCGGCGGGGCGAGCGGCGGGAACGCCGAAGAAGCCCGCCACGAAGGCCCAGATCGACGAGATCAACTCGCAGATCGGCTCGGTGGATGCCCTCGATCGGACGATTGCCGGGATGGCCCAGACGAACCAGGGCGATATCGTCAAAAGCTGGATCACGGGCGGGGCGCTCTCGAACCAGACTCTCCGCGATTACCAGAAGTTCAAGAACGACCTCGACCAAGCCCGCTACGGCGCTCGAGGTGCCACGAAGGCGGCTCTCGATCGGATCAACCAGGAGACGCCATCGCTTCAACTGGCACTCCAGAACCCCGCCGAATTCATGCGCCAACTACGCCAAGCCAGGAGCACGGCTTACGAGATGATGAACCGCACCGTCAGGGCTACGGGGAAGTCGTATGCCTTGGAAGATAGCCTGACGGAAAAGGTTGCCTCGCTTGCTCCGAAGATGCCCATTCCGCCCGAAGCGCAGCCTACGGCGGAAGCCACTTCGGCGGGTGCGGACCTTCAGAAGATGCTGAAAAGCGGCATCTCGAAAGAGCAAGCCATCCAGGAATTGAAGCGCCGTTACGGCGAGCAGTCGGTGGACATCCAGTAAGATGCCGCTCAGCAACGCCGAAATCGAGGCGATGGTCAACAAGGCCTACGGCGAATCGCCGAAGGCTCCGGAAGAAAAAGGCCCGTCCACTCCCGGCGAATACTACACGCAATACGTGGGCGGCCCTGCCTACGACTACCTCCGAAACTTTCTGAACAAGGCGCTCCCCGGACACCCGATGAACGACTTCATCGCCGGAACGGTGGCACCGGAGACTCTGACTCAGGCGGGTGTCACGGCGGGAACCTTGCTCGCTCCGGAAGCCAAGGCGATGCAGTATTTCGGGACGACGGCCCGGAATCTTCCGAAGCTCGCTCCGATCATCGATCGGCTACTTCCGGGGATCGCTGGCGGCGCAGCCGGCGGCTTGGCCGAGAAGGGCGATCCGGCGGACGCGGCGGTCGGCGCTGCAATCGGGGCGGCTACCGGGATACCGGCGGAAGTCGCCTCCGGCGTTTCTCGCTGGTATCAGGGCTCAAAACTCGCGCAGCGCTTCTTCAAGGAAGATCCGGAGAGGCTTAGCCGGGTCGTCCAGAAGCTCGTCCCGGAATTCGGCCAGATCGACTCGCCCGCAAACTTCGGCACTGAAGTCTGGAGGGGAGTGGCGCAGGACACACTTTCCGACATGTACGACCGCCGGATGACGGCGGTTGCCGATGCCGTGAAAAATGCGGCTCCGAAGACTCGCCCGCCCGGTCAGATACAGATCGATCCGGCTGGCCCGAAACTGAAGCTGCACGAGAAGTTCATTCCCGATGCTCCATCGGTAGGTCCGCGCGGAACCATCGTGTCTCCGCGGATTACCGAGATGCAGGACCAGGGGATCATCGGGAAAGGCTACATGACGATCGACGATCTCATGGGCGAGATCCGCGATCTTCGTCTGAAGGGCCGCTCGACGAAGGGCGATCCGAAGCTCACGCTTCAGGGACGCCAGGCTCGAGACTACGCGGCGGAGCTCTCGTCGGACCTTCACGATGCAATCGCCACGGTCGATCCGCGGCTAGCCCGGCTCTACAAGAATACCGACCGGAAATACGCGCGTGGCGCTGAGATGGTGCGTTACCTGAAGCAGCCGGGAATCGTGGACGACAACGGGAAGATCGATATGCAGCTTCTCCAGGCGCAGATGAAGGAAGAACGCGCCTACGGGCTCTCCCATACCTTCAGCCCGGAGGAATTCAAGGATCTGATGGGAGCCGTATTCCGGGGAGCGGACGCTACCGTGATCGACGACATGCTTCACCCGAGCCATGAGTACCTGCGACTACACGCTGGGCCGACCGGGCAGCCGCACATCTACACGAACGTCATCAATCTCCTGAAATCCGACAAGTACGCCGGGAACTACGACGTGGACTTCCTGAAGCCGAAGGGGGTCGCGGTAGGGCTACAGCGCGCGGGTGCTGGGCTTCTCAAGTCGCTCGATCAGCCGGTAGCCCGCCCGTCTGCGATCACGCTCCAGAATCCCGACCAAGAAGACGAGCAGCCTTAGTACCCGTTGCAGTAGAACCCGCCGCCGATCCGGGGCGTACAGGAGGTGTGGTGCAGGACCGGCTGCTGGCCCTGGTTGACCGCCATCGCGCCGAGTAGGGCCGCCATGTTGGCCTGGCGCTGGTTCTCGTCCATCGGGGCGCAGGCACTGAGCAGCATGAAGCCAACGAGTAGTAGTTTCTTCATGGCTCCCACCGGCTAGCGGACTGGATAGCCTCGTGTCAACAGCAAGTCGTACCTTGACGACAATACGTGCTAAAGCGTAAGGTATTTCGCATGAAGTACAAACTGAAGGTTCCAAGGACCAACGACACACGGCTGAACATCTACATCGATCCGAGCGTGATCCACGACTTGAAAATAGTCGCGGCAGAGCGGGCGATGACGATAGCGGCGTGCGCTCAGCAGTTTCTCACCGAAGGAATCGAGCGCTACGCGCAGAATAAGCCCGTGATCGACGAGGCGGCAGATGCCTAAGCTCTACCTCGTCGCCTTCGAAGATCCGACGCTTCTCCGGACGCTCGAGGACGCGCTACCGGGCCTGCGGGTGATCGCAATCGACGATCCAACGCGGGCCGCGGAGCCTGCGGAGCTCATCGAGGGAGACGCACCAGCGGCGGAAGAGATACCGCCCGCAGGGCCAGTCACGGCGCGCGGGAGGCTGGGCGTTTCGCGCCCGAAAAAAAGCCTTAGCGCTGCCGGTCGCTGAGTCTCCGAACTCTCTAGCCACCTGCGCCTACTGCGGGCGGGATCTGCCGCGGCGGGTGCTCCAGATGCACGAGTCGAACTGCAAGGCGGCGAGCGTGGGCATGTATTCCGACCCTCGCTCATTTCGCTCTTGACACTCAATTGTCCTTGGCGTACTAGTTGTCTCAGGAGGTAGTAGGCAATGAAAAACTTCCCTACACCGCGTGAGATGGCAGCCGAGACGATGAAGCGCTGGGCGATGGACTCCGACGCCAAGCGCGCGGAGCTCGAGAGCTCGCGCGAGCACTTCGCCGAGTCGGTTCGCTGGGATCTCGTGAAGGCCGCCTCGATGCTCATCCAGGGCGATCTCATGCCGCTCACGCGGGACGAGCAGGCGGCGCTTGAGCAGCTGCTTCGCGTCTTCGACAACGTATCCGCACGGGTCAAACAGGAGAGGTGCGATGCTCGATTCTGAATCGACCGATCTCGTTCCGGTCACGTCGGCGGGTGCCTTCGATCTCGCCACCACCGACCCGGCTACCGCCTTCCAGAAGATGGGCGAAGTCGTGAGGCTCGCGGCGCAGTCCTGCAAGGGGCCTGCTTTCGTCGTCTCGATCCAGGGGAAGAAGTATCCCAAAGTCGAATGGTGGAGCACGGTCGGATTCTCGCTTGGACTCGTGCCGCGAGAAGCTTCTTCCCGCAAGCTCGATACCCCGGAAGGCGAGATCGTCTACGAAAGCGTAGTGGAAGTCTGGCGGGGCGAGCAGCTGGTCACGCGGGCTTCCGCGATCTGCTCGTCCAAAGAGAAGCGCTGGGGCCACGCCGACGAGTATGCGGTCAAGTCGATGGCGACGACCCGCGCTATCGGCAAAGCCTACCGGGTGCCGCTCTCGTTCTTGGCGGTGATGAGCGGCCTCGAGCCGACCCCTTCGGACGAGATCCCTCCGGGCGGCTTCGAGAAGTGGGATAACCCGCAGGCCCCAGAGCCGGAACTTCCGCCGCTCGAGCCCGAAGTGATGCCGCACCCGCATGGGCTCTCTAGCGTCAAGCAGGCGCTGGCCGAGGCTCTGATGGCCTGGCCTCCCGACAAGCGCGATGCCGTCGTGCAGAAGTGCTCGATGATCGTGGAGGACGGTAAGCCCGTTCTGGGGCGCGACGGGAAGCCCAAGTGCATCGAGTCGGTGGACAAGGCGCTCTCCGAGAAGATCAGCGACAAATGGACGGGCGCAACGTTGCAGCGCGTCCGCGAGATGGCGAATCGCATCGCCGCAAAGCAAGGAGCCTGACCGTGCCGACACCGAAGCAAGGCTATCGACTAAAGGACGGAACTCGCTGCCCGTCTGTAACGACCATCTGTGGGCGCTTCAAGGAGTCGGGCGGGCTCATCTGGTGGGCTAACCGCTTGGCGCTGGAGCCGCTGCTGCAAATCCGCTCAGTGCTCGAGAACGGACGCGACGAGGCGGCGATAGCGGCCTTTCTCGCGGTCGATCCCGCTGCTTGGGACCACAAGCAAGCGGCTGCGCGAGCGGCAGACGCCGGCACCATTGCTCACCAGATGGTGGACGACTTCATTCATTCCCGCGAATTCGACCCGTCGAAGTTTCAGCCGGATCTCGTCGAGATGGCGAAGCCCGCTTACGGGGCCTTTCGCGAGTGGGCGGATCAGTCGCGCCTCGAGATCATCGAGACGGAGAAGCCGCTCGTTTCCGAGCAGTACAAGTTCGGCGGTACGCGGGACGCGATCGGCCTCCGCGGCAATCGCTCAATTCTCGACTGGAAATCTTCGAACTCGATCTACCCGGAGTACCTGCTGCAACTGGCGGCCTACGGCATTCTCGACGAGGAAGCGGGGAACCAGATCACGGGCGGCTACCACTTGGTGAGATTCAGCAAGCAGGAGAGCCCCGGCGATCCCGTCCACTTCGTTCATCATTACTGGGACAGCCTCACGAAAGCGCGGGCGGCCTTTCTTCTTTGCCGCGAGCTCTACGGGCTCATGGCGGAACTGGAGAAGCTAGCCAAATGAGACAGGAATGGTGGCAGAAGTTCTTCCACGACTTCGCTGAGAAGTATCTCGAGGCTCGCCGCTTGCCGGTCGATTGGACCGACGCCGAGATCGAGGATCTAGCGGGCGTGCTCGACGTGGCGGCGGATGCGTGGGCGGACGAGAACAAGGCGAAGCCCTGCGCGTGCTGCGGCGGGCCGCGGACAAGTTGCCCGTGCGAGATGGTGGAGGTCCGATTCGAGGCGACGAAGAAGTGGGAGCTAGCCTGCGAGACGCACCCCGCCGTCTCAATCGGCGAGGCGGCGCGGGGGATGAGGACGTGAGCTACAACTTTTGTCGCCTGCGAGCCAGCGAACGAGAGAGCGTCGCGATGATAGCCGCAGTTCGCGTCATTCCGTGCCTCTCGGCGTACTCGTCGAGTCGCGCGAGAAGCGGCGGGGGGAAGCGGAGCGACACGATCACGCCCCGCTCATCGTCGGGGAGCTTCGGCCTACCGCCCGCCATGTTCGCACGGGCCGCTGTAGCGGGGGCCGAAACTGCGGGCGCATTCCGGGCAATCGTCGCCATCGTGGATCGGGCAAGATGGGATTTCGTCGCTCGTTCCCGCAACGGCGCGCTCGCGGCACATGGCGCACTCGTCGGCGTCGTCGCTCCAGCAATGGCCGTCGAGGCCCATACGACAGGCCGCGCACTCGCCTTCGGTCCCTTCGGCAATCGCCACGGGGCAGGATTCGGTTCGTTCGTTCATCATGGGAGTTATCGTAATACGCAAACTCGCGGGTGTCAAGGGGGGCGTAAGGCCGCATGACGCCGTTGGTTCTCAGCGTTTTCCCCGGCATTGGCCTACTCGACATGGCATTCGAGGAGCGCGGCTTTTGCGTGGTGCGCGGTCCGGATCTTCTGTGGGGCGGCGACATACGGAAGTTCCATCCGCCTGCGGGGCGTTTCGACGGAGTGATCGGCGGGCCGCCGTGTCAGGCGTTCTCGAGGCTCAGGCATGTCGTCGAGCACAACGGCTACAAGGTCGCCGAGAACCTGATTCCGGAGTTCTGTCGCGTCGTGGCCGAGGCCCAGCCTGAGTGGTTCCTCATGGAGAATGTTCCGGCTGCGCCGCTGCCCGTCGTCACGAATTTCTACATACGCGCCTATCGTCTGAACGCTCGCGAGCATTGTGGCAGCGAGCAGAACCGCGAGCGCCTCTTCTCGTTCGGCACGCGCGACGGTCGCCAGTTGCCGCTGGGGTGGTGGGCACCGCCCGTGCCGATGAAGTACGAGCCCGCCGTGCTCGCGTCAGGCGGCGAGCGGATGACTCCGGTCAAGATCGGTGGCAGCGGCAAAAGCAAGGCCGCTGTACTCGGCTATAAGACCAGAACCTACGCAGCAGCAGCAGCAGCACAGGGCGTGCCAGGGCTCGAGCTGCCCGCCTTCACGATCGCGGCGAAGATCAAGGCGATCGGCAACGGCGTGCCGCTCCCGATGGGCCGTGCCGTGGCGGATGCCGTGTGGCGAGCGATTCACGGGGATGCGCTCCCCGCGGAGCAGTCGGGAGGGTCGCGATGATCGAGTACATCAAGTTCTGGCTCGCGCACGAGATCACCGACTTGCTCATGCTGCTGCTGGTGCTCGCGGTCGTTGGCATCGTCGTGGGGCTGTATGTTGCCATCTCGCGAGTAGGAGAGTCCGATGCCGACTGAACGCGAGGCGATCACGCCGGAGCAGTTGAAGGAGTGGGCAGATCCCAAGGCGCACGACGGCGGCGACTCGTGCTTCGACGATCCGTGCGAGCAGATTCAAATGCTGGCACAGGCGCTGTTGAGGGAGCAGGAATTGGGACGCAACGCACGAGTCGCAATCGACGTTCAGGCCGCGCGTCTCGCCGCTGCGCAGCGGGAGATCGAGCGGCTGCGGAAGTGTCTCAAGACCGCACGATCGCTCGTGAACGCATCAGAGGGACAACTGCGCTGCGGGCTGGAACGGATCGGCGACCCGGAAGCGTACTACGGTCGCGCGCTATCGTTCGTGCGTGAGGCATTGGCCGCGCTGGCGGCAGAGAGCGAGGGAGCGAAGTGACCGTCTTTGACGAGCTGTGCGACGCGCGAGCACTAATCGATCAGCAGCGCAAGGAGATCGCCGCACTACGAGCGAGCGTCGAACAGGTTGTGCGCGAACGTAACGAGGCTGTTCAAGCCGTTAACACGCTCCGCTCCGAGCCGAGCGGCGAGGTGTGGGTCAAGCAGGAGCACAGCACGCAGCACATGGAGTGTGGCTGCGACGAGCAGGGCTGGTTCCCGGCAGTAACGATCGGATCCGAAGGCAAGTCGATGTATGTGAACGCCGCGACGCTCGATCGTGCGATTGCCTGGTTCTGGAAGAACACCTTTCAGGCATTCACCGGACGAAGCGACTACGAAATGCCGGCCTGCCGTCTAATCAACATCCGCACCGGGCATACGATTCCGCTCACGCTGCGAGCCGTGGCGAGGGCAGAGAGCGAGGGACGCGATGGCGAGTAGGGCTGGTAGCGGCGTGGACAGTGACACGCTGATGACCCTAACGCGGGAAGGGCCTGGCGCTGTGGACGTTAGTCTGTCACGCGAAGTGACTCCGGGTGAAAGCCCCGGCAGCAACCACCTAGCCACGGTTCGAGAGGGGTTTCTGGCGAGCGTGAGCGATGACCCAGATGGAACTCGCGACAGTCGGTGCAATTCCGACCTACCAGCCTTCATCCCCGCCGCGCGGCGGGCCACTAGGAGGGGGCGTGATGGCGACTGACGTACCCCTACCACTTCCAACGCCCACGCCAGAAGTTCGCGTGTATCACTATCAAATGCCGACGATGACGTGCCTGGACGACCTCACGGGAACTATCGTGTGCTACCCGATCGAGATCGGGAAGCCGAAGGGGCAATCCGATGGCGAGTAAGCCCTGTCTCTGTTGGTGCTGCTCGAACGACAAGCACACGATGGACCGAGCCTGCGGGCATCCGTGCAAGCCGCTGAGCGACCTCGCCGCGATCGTCGAGCGCGAGTTTCAGTGTCCTGGCTTGATGTGTGACAAGGACGGTCATCATCCGTCTTGCGCTGGCTGGTACAGAGCGATCGCCCTCCGCGTCGCCGTCGCCGCCGCGCGGTGGCAGGCGGAGAGGCTAGCGGAGAAGACGCCGCATCTATACCGACAAGGAGACGGTCGGCCGGTCGTGGTTATTTCGATGTGCCTTGGACAAGCGAATCAGGATCGATGCGCCGCGCTTGGTGGCGCGTGCCTCGCCATCCGCGAGGCGGGGAAGATGGAGGGCGGGGAGTGAGCAGTAATTGCATGGGTTGTCCGCACCGCGCGAATTGCCGGTGCCGGTGTACGGAGTGCAATCCATCGGTGGCGAACGTGCCGTGGTTCATCACGACGTGGCCGACGCCGCCGAAGCAACCGCACCGCTGTCCGGTCTGCGGCGGGAGTGGTGAGTACGTTCCTGCGCCGCTGTCCAATCAGACTACGAACGTAGTCTTGCCGCGCGCCTGCCACGGCTGCGGCGGAACGGGGATCGTATGGGGATGAGCGACAAGGCCGAGCCGCCGCGCTACTGCCGGAAGTGTGAACACACGGAGCACGAGCACGAGCCGCAAGCCGGTGAACTCTGCTGGACGTGCGGACATTGGTGCCGTTTCATACCAATGAATGAACTGTCGAACGCTGCGCGTCATGCTCGCGGTGAGGTATCGCCGCCGAAGCCACCGGAGGGATACTAAGGTGAGCGACAAGGCCGAGCCGCTGACGGCGGAACAGCGGGCGCTGCTGGAACAATGGTGCAAGGATTCGACAGCAATCCTTACATCGATGCCACCAAACTATGGATTACTGATAGATGCCATTCGCGCTGCGATCACGACCATTGACTCTCTGCGTGCCGAACTTTCACAGGTACACAAGGACCACGAAATCAACGTGGACGCTTTGCATGCGGTCGCTAATCAGCGTGACGAGGCCCGAACGCAGCTCGAAGCGGCGCGGCGGGAGCTAGGTGCGTGGAAAGCTACGGCAGACGCGCTTGCGGCTGAGCGGGATGAGGCTCGTTCTCAAATCGGGCCTTTGACGCGCAAGGCGCTTGGAGGGAAGCCATGACAACGCTGGTGCCGCTGACCCGCATGGTCAGAAAGAGCGAGCTCAAGGCGTTTCTGAATCCGACCGAGAGCCTGCTCGAGCGCTACTACGTGGAGAGATACGAAGGCTTAGAGGATCGGATCGAAGTCGAGGCTAGGCTCTATCTCTCGTCCGGCTTGGCCGAGTCGTCGTGCTTTTGCGCTTGGCTCTTGTCGCGGGGCGTCGGAAAGCTACGCCCGGAAGGGTCGCGATAGTGGGAGCGTCAATCTATTGGCAGCCGCTCGACAAGAAACGGGACCTAGAAATTTGGGCTCCATCAAGTTTCATGGAAGCACTCAAGCGTGCTTTCGATCGCGACTTCCCGATGGACCTTGATGATGCTGACTTACCAGTGCTGCGTGGCATGGCGGCGGTATCGGGCGACAAGAACAACGACTTCGCGACGCTCGTTCGATTGATCGAGGACAAAGGCCCGGTGCGTATATGGGCCGAGTATTGAAACAGCTCGTGCTGGTGGTGGTGCTGATGGGATGCGGCGGCAGCGGCTCCGGCGACTCCGCGCCTTTCGACTACTCGCAAGGCTACAGCGCAGCGGAGCGGGCAGCGTTCGAGCATGCGGAAGCATGCCTTGGGCTCAAAGCGACGGCAGCGCCGCGAGTCGTCTATCGGGCTTTCGAGCTGACGCCTCGCGGCTGCGTCGTGCGGGATGAGGATTGTCCCTTTCCGCCGGTTGGCTCGTCGCAATACTGCCTCTCCGACAACACCATCGCTATCGGGATGCCGGAGCCTGGGACCACCTGCAACGATTTCATCCAGCACTATTACGCGGGGTGGCCGGCGCAGGCGCTTCGGACCGAATTTCTGAATGCGGTGGCGTACGAAAACGGGATCTATCAGGACCAGTACGGGTCGCCTTGCGATAGGAGCTGAGGCCATGGCGGAGTCGTCTTCCTCGTCGAGTAGTGGGATCGGGTTTGTCGGCTTACTGACGATCGTTTTCGTGGTCGCCAAACTCTGGGGAAAGCTCGATTGGTCTTGGTGGTGGGTGTTCTCCCCGGTTTTAATCTCCGTCGCGCTTGTGCTCGTGATAATCGGGGCGGTGCTGGCTATTACGGCGTGGGCTTCGGTCGCAAGTGGCGAGCCGCGTAAGTGATCCGCTTCGTCCTGCCTGGGCTGCCGCCTTCGGTCAACAACTACCTCTCGAAAGGCCGCCGGATGGTGTGGCTCGAGCCGAAAGCACGCGCCTGGATGGAGGCTTGTTACCTGCACATGCTCGGGCAGAAGGCACGCCAGCCGCACTTGGGGCCTGACTCCGAGCTCTACGTGGATCTCCGGCTCTACGGGGGGTGGCAGACCTCGGGGAAGCGGGCGGAGTCACAGTGGCGGAGGATCGATCTCGATAACCGGATAAAGCCGGTTTTGGACATGGCGTCGAAGGCGCTTGGGTTCAACGACTGCCGGATTACGAAAATCGTAGCGGAGAAGGTAGAGTCTGAGTCAGAGAGGACGGAGGTAGACGTGCATGAGCGGAGGGAGATTCCGTGATGCTGGACGAAGGGACGCTCTGGAGCTACGAAACCTTCCTGCCGATCCAGGCAACCGCCCAAGCTAACGCGAGAGCGCTGGGCGAGAGGCGGCTGGTCGCTGACCTGCTCGTCTCAGCGCTTCACGACTACTTCCTGCCCGGCGGGAAGGAGCAGCGAGAAGCTAAGCTTTGGCTCCTCGAGGGCTCGCTCGGTTACGTCACGGCGAGAGAGGCTTGCTCGTATCTCGGCGTGGACTACGGGTGCATGAGGCAAGAGCTGCTTTCGGGCAAGCGCTTTCGGCTAGCGGAATTCCGCTGGTCTAGGCAGGTCGAGAGATACCGGGAGTTGCCGATTCGGCTTTGCACTTACCGGCCGCATCACAAGCCGACGCAGTTAGATTTGCCGCTGTAAATAGACAAAAATACGTAGTTGGTGGTATTGCGCGACGGTTAAGAAAGTGTTCCGAAATCGTTGCGCGAGTGCCGTCAGCCTGCGATAAGAAGCGCAAGGATACGGGTCGGCATTAGGGCCGGCTGGGGCGGTGGCTCGAAAGGGGGCATGATGAGTGACTTGCTGACCTACGAGGAAGCGGCTTTGCTTGCCGGGATTTCCTCTGTGACTTTGAGGCTTTGGGTGAAGCGTGGGGTGCTGCCGAAGATCGCGGTGCCGGCATCGAATTACCGGCGGGTACGCAGGGGAGATCTCGAGCGGCTATTGACGCCGAGCGTGGGTCCGCCGCGGGGAGAGGAACCTAGCGGCGCAGCATAACTGGGGCGGAGTCGCAACATGGACTTCGCTTCAGAGCGTTACGTTCGTCTCTACGTCCGGGACACGATTACCTGGACGGCGTTAGGCTGGCAGGGTCAGACGGTACTGGCCCTCACGCTTCGGAAGCTCGACCGAAGCGGCGTGCTCGAGATTGGCGGTCGAGACCCGGCGCAAGCCATCGCCATGACTACCGGACTGCCGGTCGAGATCGTGGAGATCGGGCTGCCTCGCCTCATAGCTGAGGAAGTGCTCGAGATGGGCGATCGCACACTCGTCATGCCGAAGTACCTCGATGCTCAAGAGGCAGTTCAGACCGACGCGCACCGAGCCAGGGAGTACCGTTCAAGAATGCGCGATAAAGCCAGAACGTCACGAAACGTGACGGACGCATCACGAAACGTGACGGAAACGTCACGCGGCGTCACGCGGCGTCACGCGGCGTCACTCCTAGCCGTACCTAGCCGTACTAAAGAATTAGAATCTCCTACGGAGATTCTCGTCCCTCACGGGACGAATGGAGTCGAGCCAGAGGCTTCGCCTCCGGGAGAGGAAAAACCGATCTCTCCGGAGGAACTGATGGATACCTGGAACGAGGTCTGTCAGCCGCTGGGGCTTCCCGTCGTAAAGGAGGTCCGGGGCTCGAGGCGCCAGCGGGTGATGGCTCGCCTTAGAGAGCATCCCAAGGTGGAATTCTGGCAGTCGGTCTTTGCGAGCATCCGCCGCTCGGCTTTCCTCCAGGGGAGATCGAAGCCGGCGAACGGGCATCCGAATTGGCGGGCAAGCTTCGATTGGCTCGTCCAAAACGACGTGAATTGCGTGAAGGTGACGGAGGGCCGCTATGGGGAAGGCTAGGCTAGCTGGCGGAATCGAAGAGAAGACAACGACGCTTTGCCCGAAATGCGATCCGCCGGAGGCTTTGCGCCGGGAGCTCGGAAGCCGGATCGGGCAGTATCGGGCGCAGCACTACCTGGATTACCATTCGACGGACGGGCTCGAGCAGCACCTCCGCGGGTCGGTTTCGCGGTCAGCCGACCCGGAGAAAGGCTACGGCTACGACCAGTGGCTATCCGGGGTACTGCTTTGGCACCGGGTGAAGCAGCGCTGGCGGGAACAGGACGAAAGCCGGTGGCCGGAGATCCGCTAAAAGAGTTTCAGCTGCCGATTGCCGCGGGCTCGATCGGAGCCTTCGGGCGTGGATAGCGGCGATTCCACACCCTCCAGCGACATTTTTGCGAACAGTAGACCCGATCGGTACGTGAGCGAACAAACTCCGTTCCGCACTCGGTGCAGGCGCTGGTCTGGGGTTTTCGAGCCTTCTTCACAGAAATTTTCGATTAGACTTAGGGTCGAGTACCGTCGCCATTCTTCCTCGATCTTATCGTGATGGTCGGGACACAAGGCAACCAAGTTGTCGACAATATCGAGCCCATCGAATTTGCGGGGGAGAATGTGGTGCGCGGTAAGGCGAGAGGTTCCGCGGACGTTACAGCCGCGGACTTTGCATTTGTAGCGATCGCGCTTAAGCACCTCGGCGCGTAGAATGAGCCATCCGTGGTAGAAAAGCCGCGGGACTCCACCGTACACGACCGCACGCCAGGACTTGTCGGCATCAGCTTCGACCACCACATGCATTTCCATGAGGCTAAATTAGGACGCGCCATAGCCGTTTGTAAACAGCTAATCGTCCGGCCCCTTGAGTTAGGGGGTCGCGTGGCTCTGGCGGCCTCGCAGGTGGTATTTTGCGGGATTCGCATTCTCGCCGCTTAACCGCAAAGCGGCTTAGGGTCTGAAGCCTAAGAGGAAGCCGCAGCAGAACCCGAACGCCCACGCCATCGCGAGCAGCCCGGCGAGCTCGCCATAGCTCAAGGACGACAGGCGGATGAAGAAGCGGGTGTCGGCGGGTGGCTTTGGCGGTTGGAGGTAGCTAACTGGTTTCATCTTCAACGGGTTCCCTGATGCAGCTGGCTAGGTAATCCTCGCCGTTCGTCTCAAGGACTCTAGCGGCAAAGTCTTGCCAATCGAATTCCGGCCAGCGCTTGCGGCACTCGGCGACTAGCTGTCTGACGCAATGGCTGCAGCCGCCATCGGCCTGGACGATCACCGAAGCAACGCGAAGCGCGTCTTCGTGCGTCATTCCTTAGCCTTTTCCTGTGATTCTTCGTCGAGATGCCGGATGAAGTCCTGGGCGTCGGAGAATCCCTGGCGGCAGATCGGGCAGAGCCAGTCACTCATCGCCAAGCTCGCGGACGCGATAGAAGAACCCGCCGAGTAGCGGCGCACGGTCCTTAATCTCGTCGACCTCGGCAGCGGTTAGCGGATTCGGCCATTCCTCGACGACTCGAGGAGCAGTCCTACCGCCGTTAGACATGCAAAGTTCCAGCGAAAAGCGCTTCTCTTTCATCTAGAAATCCTCCGGCAAGAGCGCCGAGCCGCTATACGCGGATGCACTCTCGCGCTGGTGAGTCTCGCAGTAGAATCCCTGCTGATAGCCACGCCGATCGATCACGCAATCGCAATCGGCCTCTGAACAGCAAAGGCAGGTCATAGCGTTACAAGGCGGTAGCCAGCGTCTCTTACTTCGATGGCTAGATGGCGGACTCGCTCGCAGGAACGATCCCAATTCGCCGAATCGTCGTCGGTCCACTTGTGGGTAGGAACCGGCGGAATACCAGGCCGCGGACTCGCGTAGACGGTCTTTCGTTCGTGGTCTACGCGGTCGGAAGCAGCCAGGTTCTTGAATGTCGGAAGTGTCTTGTCTGTCATGTCACTCTCCTTTGCGCTTTCGCGGAGGTTGAACTAACGCTTGACCGTCTTGACCAGCACGCGGACAGGCTCCGAATCCTCGTACTCGTCTGCCGCAACGCCAACAGGCATCTCGCGCCGATAGAGATTGCCAGCCTGCGAGCCGTAGCGCTTCAAGAGCCCTTCCGCTCGCCGAATAGCCGTGGCGTTGTTAGCCGCCTGAAACTCGACGTACGGAATGGTCGAAGGAAACACGCGGTCGATAACCGGACGCTCGAAACGCAAACGATAACGATCTAGCATTGAATTCTCCTTTGCTCTCTCGAGGTGGTTGAACTTCATAGAGACGACAATACGCTTAAGACGCTAAGCTGTCAATAGCGTACTAGAGCCAGCCTCTCAAGTTTCTGCTTTCCTCCGCTCCTACCGTACGTTAGACAAATGCCGATGGAAGGTTTCAGCGTAGAAGCAGCACCAGATAAGCCGCTCCCTCGCGAAATAGCTCGCTACGGTAACCGCGGCGTTGGCGGCAAACCTTCCGCACTCTCAGACGACGTAGCCGCTAGTATCTCCCGCGATATAGCCGCCGGCCACTACATGAACGCTGCCGCTCGCGCTGCCGGCGTTAGCTACGCAACCATCCGCGAGTGGATTGCCCGCGGCGAGGCTGATGAGGCGCATGGACTCGATACGCCCTACGCAAGGTTCGCCGATGCCATCTCGCGCGCAGAAGGCGAGGCAGAGAAGCGCTTGCAGCGTGCGGTAGAGCAGCACAGCGATGAAGACTGGCGTGCTCCTGCGTTCATACTCGAGCGTAGGTTCAGGGACCGCTGGGGCAAGAACGACCAGCAGCAGGCAGCAGCAGTCACGATCAACCTGACAGCAGAGGCAGCAACAGCTCTTATCGAGGCCTTACGCTGTGCAACGGCAAAGCCGATCGAAGCGCAAGCTACCAGCAGCGAAGCAGAGCCAGCCGACAAGCGCTGAGCTCGCCTACCGCGCTGAGCGCCTGCGCTACGCTCGCTATGCGCTAGCGCTAGACGACTACCGCAAGCGCTACGCTCGCTGTACGCCAGACACGCCTAGCCTCTAGGCCCGGCCTGCCCCCAGCCACCCGGCGTCGATGGCGTTGCACCCCTGCTCACAAATCCGCGGTATATTTTCTTAACGCACCCAACGCTGTTTGCGCTAGGCGAACACACGCTACAGCGCAGGACGACAAGCGAGCGACCGAAGGGAGCGGAGGCTGCCTTTCGTTTTACGCGGGCTGGACGGGGAGATTCTTAAGGGGGGGATTTTGCGGAGGGCATCAAGGCGCGCTGCGTCAATAATGTGTAAACTAGGTATGTAAGTGGTTGGAATCTTTGGCGCGGATTTTTTTTTATCGTAATCGTGCTGTTTGCGGAAAAAGGTAGTGTTTCCCGTGAAACGTTGTTGGTGGTAGGAAGGTCGAGAAGGCTCATCACGATTCAATCCCTGCTGGAAGGGGCTACGGATAATGGGGTCCGTGGCCTCTTCTGGCTTTGGGTCTAGCGAAGTGGCCGCAGATGGAAGGGGCCGCTCGAGACTAGCCCCAGGCAGTCGAGTGCTGCGAGTAGCACGAGCAGGCCGACGAGCAGGCGGATCAGCATCTGGACTTGGCTGGGGAGCGCGATGAACTGCGCAATCACCGTCTCGATGATCCAGAGGATTATCAGCGCGACGATGGCCCAGATTATCAGGTAGACCAGGCATTCCATGCGAATCTCCTTTCGAAGGTGTGCTAGCTAGAACCCGTGGCTGAGTTATCCGCTTCATCGCCTGCTCCTACAACGCTAACGCCGGAGCTGATCGCGGAAATCAGGCGCGTTAGCCTCGAGTCCACCTTCGCCTTCGGCAAGTTCGTCTGCGGCTTCTACGACATGGACCCAGACGTCCACGTCGAGATGGCACGGTGGGTTGAAAAACCAACCAGGTTAAAACTTGGTCAGGCACCGCGTGGCTTCTTCAAGACGACCACCTGGACTCTCAGCGACAAACTGAGACGCGCAACCAAGAACCCGAACATCCGGATCTTACTCACCAACGAAACCGCCGAGAACGCCGAGAAGTGGATCGGGCAATTGCAGGCGATAGTCATGTCGCCCATCTACGGCGCTCTCTTTCCCGAGTGCGTTCCGAATCCGCTCAGGGTGAAGTGGAATAGCAGCCAGCTAGAATTGAAGCGCACCAAGCACTGGCCCGAAGCCACCTTCGAAGCCATTGGAGTGGGCGGTGCCAGCACTTCGCGCCACTACGACATAATCGTCAACGACGACCTCGTGGGAAAGAAAGCCCGCGAGGAGCCGACGACCATGCAGGCAGCCATAGACCAGCGGAAGCTCGCCTGGTCGCTGATGGTCGATCCCTCAAAGAGCGAGATCCACGACTTCGGAACCCGCTGGGCTCCCCAGGATCTCATCGACTGGATTCTCAAGAACGTAAAAGGCATCGATCACTACCTCGTAAATCTCCGCAAGGACGATGGTAGTTCCCGCTGGCCGACGAGATTCACCGAAGCCGCTATCGAGCAGATCCGCCAGGAACAAGGCCCGGAGATGTTTGCCTTGCAGTATCTCAATACTGCCGTTGGCTCCGGCGCATCCAAGTTCGACCCCGCTCACCTGCGCTATTGGACGATGACCCAGGACGCCGAAGGAAACCCCGTCCTGCTGCTCGAATCGAGCGACGGAGAAAAGGCCGTCCCGCTCGCGGATTGCGCTGTATTTCAAGTCATTGACGCAGGACTCAATCCCGAGTCTGACGACGCCCGAACGGCGAATGTGGTGGCTGCGCTGACGCCACCCGGCGAAACGACCCCATTCGATATCGTCATCCTGGAAGCCAAAGCCACCCGCTCCACGCCGTACCAGGTATTAGAGGAAGCAAAGTCCACCTACGACCACTGGCACCCGATGTTCGCCGCCATAGAGACGTTCGGCGGCCACGAAGCCTTCTTCTACTGGATCAGCGAAAAATACCCAGAGATGCGGATCCGCAAGCTCGACAAGAACTTCTCCCGTAACGCCAAGACCAAACGCATCATCGGCTTCTGGGGCTCTTACCCTTCCCAGCACCGCGTCTACGTCTCTCGCGCGCATACGGATCTGGTAGACGAGCTCGTAGCCTTCCCGAACGGAAAGACCGTCGATCTACTCGACGCCGCAGGCTATCTGCCGACCATCTGGAGCCCGCCGTCCGGCCAAGAGAAGAAGCGCAAGTTTCCGCCGGGCGTGACCCCCTTCGACATATCCGACGACGGCTGGGAAGATTTGACGCGCGGCCCCCCGGAAGACTACGGTTCGACAGGCTATGGCTAGACGCAGAAAATCCGATCCCATCGAAAACGCCGATCAGGCGTGGACTGACTCGACTAACGCTCGCGATCAGCCGCCCGAGAACGAAGCGCCTGATGGCGACAGGCTAAAGCCCGGCACCGGAACGCCGAAGCCCGCCATCCCCGTCTTTCTGAGTTCGACCGAGATCAAGTCTCTAGCGGAAGAATTCTCCGCCGAGATAGAGCTCCAGTACGCAAACCAGGCGGAGATGCAGCGCGATTGGGTCCGCTACCTCCAACTCTACCGCGCGAAGCCCAAGGGTGGCGTCAAGGACTACCCCCTCGCCCACTCCTCCAACGTCGTCGTCCGGATCATCGCCTCCTTCACGGACCAGATCGTGGCGAGAGCGATGCAAGGCATCTTCGGCCCGGAGCCCCACTGGCTCGTGCAAGAGCTCAACAAGAAATGGGCTCCGGTCTGCAAGCCCTACGAGCGCTATCTCGATTGGTCCCGGAAATTCATGTGGGACCAGCGAGAAGTAATTCATAACTACACGCTCGACTGCGTGAAGCTAGGTACCGCCATCGGCTACGACGACTTCGTTGACGAGCCGATGTTTCGCTACGACGACCAGGAGCACAAGACCGTAGAAACCGGCAGGAAGAAAGGCCCGAAGCCCATCTGGGTTCCCCGCGAAGATTTCCTGATCCCGACGGGCTTCCCCGATCTCCAGCTAGCCCCCTGGTGTGCCCACCGCGTCTGGTACTCCTGGGATCGCTTGGAGCGCTTGGCCTACCAGGGACTCATCCAGAACTTGGACGAGATCCGAGGGAGCAGCGACGAAGAAGACGAAGTGAAGATGGAGAGGCGGAAGAACCGCCTCGAGATGCAGGACTCCTCCGGCGATGATCGCTTCGGACTCTGGAGCCCCTGGTGGGTATGGTTCCGCCGCGACCTCGACCAGGACGGCTGGCCCGAAGAGTACGTGATGCTTCTCCATTCGGGACAGCGGGAAGTCCTGCGGCTGGTATCGAATCCGTCTCCCTCCGGGAAACGCCCCTACTTCACGAGCCCCTTCATCCGAGTCCAGGGTCAGTTCGACGGCATCGGCGTTCCGGAGCAGCTGGAATCCCTGCAAGACGAATCCTCGACCATCCACAACCAGCGCCGAGACAGAGCGCACCTAGCCAACATCGTCATGTACATCGCCAGAGCCGCAAGCGGCGTTCCGGACACGATCCGACCGGCGTCGGGGAAGGTCATCAAGACGACAGACCCGACCGACATCAAGGAGTTCCACCCGGCAACCAACGTCCCGATCGACATCCAGGAAGAAGACTTCGTGATGAAGCTCGCCGCCCAGTTCGTCGGCATGAACGATGTCGATATGGGCAAGGCCTCTTCGCCCGTAGGACGCGCGGCAGCGACGACGATCATGGCTCTCATGCAGGAAGGAGCCCGCCGCTTCGACCTGAACGTCGCTGGAATCCGCGCCGCCCTATCCGAGCAGGGCCACCAGATCACAGAGCTCTGGCAGATCTACGGGCTCCCCGACGCCGAAGAGGCAGGCAGCCCCGAGCAAGTTCTCGACGAGAACGAAGCGCAGCTGGTCCGGGCGCTCATCGAACAGCCCGCCAACCTACGCGGCCTCATCAATATCCAGCTGAACGTCTCGACCGCAGCCGTGAACCGCGAGGTGGAGAAGCAGTCGAACATGCAACTCTACCAGACCGTCCAGCAGTACATGATGCAGATGATCCAGCTGGCTCAGCCCCTGGCCAATCCGCAGGTGCCGCCGGAATTGAAGGCCGCGATGATCCATTGCATCAAGGGCCAGGACAAGCTCTTAGAGAAGATCTTCCAGTCGTTCAACGCGATGGACCTCGACACGGTTCTGGCCGGCGATCTCTTCGAGGAGATGGCGCAGCGCTCGATCCAGCAGGGCCAGATGATCCAGCAGGCTCAACAGCAAATGGGCATGATCCCCGGCGCGGCGCAGCAAGGTCCGCAACCGCAGCCGTCAACAGCTAACGGCAGGCCGCCCATCCAATGAGCGGCGAGTGGCGAAACCGCATGGAAGGGCCGATCGACTACAAGGCCCTCTGGAACCACTTCCGCGAGCGCCTGATCGAGATGGGAATAGACCAGGCTAACCGCTGTGCGGTGGAGGCAGACCTGGAAAAGGTCCGCGTCAGCCAAGGCGCTTTCCGCTTCTCGAGGGAAGCCATCGCCGAGATGGATAGGCTTCTAGAGGTGGCGCGCGGAGCGCTGAACCCCTCCTCTCCCGCCGACGATCAGTAGCTTCCGGCCTAGTGCTAACTCTTTTCTTAAGCACCATCTATTGACACGCGCCGCTGCTGTCCTTCAGTAGTGAGAGCGTGGCAATCGAGAAAGACCCGGCTCAACCCACCCGCGAACCGCAGAAACCGAAGGAGCCGGAGCCAATAGCAGCCGCCCCGGCTACCGACGCCGAGAAAGAGGCGCTGCGCGCGGAGTTGGCCCAGCACAAGCAAGCCATGAACGAGCTTGCTCAGATGGTTCAGGCCGGGCGCGTCAAGATTCTCGATCAGCCAGAAAAAAAGGAAGAACCCGAAGAAGACGATTCGGCGCTCGTGGACCGAAAGGAACTGAAGCGCCATTTCGAAGACCTAAAGAAGTCTGTTGCCGGTGCGGTCATCGAGACGACTGTCAGAGGGGCCAAGCAGATTCGCGATGCCAATATCGAGATTCTGAAGTCCCAAAACCCGAAACTTCAGAAGTACGAAGCCGAGGTAAAGTCGATTCTCGAACGGATGCCCGACCAGCAACAGGCTTCCCACCCCGATACCATCAAGCAGGTTCTCCGTGTCGTCCAGTCGAACCACCAGACGGACGAAGAGGCGGAGATCCGGCGCGAAGAGAGGGCCAAGTTCCGCCAAGAATTGGCCGCCAAGGGGATCGATCTCGACGAGGAAGAGGAATCCCCGCCGGACGATGAATTGGACCAGGACGAGCGCCAAGCTAAGGTAGGCCCGGCGCGGGGGGAGTCTCGAGCCCCGCGAGGGGCTGGAGGTGTCGCACCCTCCGGAGACGCCTCCGCGTCCAGATACTCGAGCCGTACCGCTCGCAGCGTCCCGCCGCTCTCCCGCGACGAGAAAGTCATCGCCGAACAGTTTGGTATCGAGTCAGCGGAAGAGTTCCGCAGGCTCTCCGATAAGAATTGGAAACCCGACACTACCGGCTTCCACGGGAAGACCAGGATCTAGCGCGTATGGGGATCGAGTTCGTAGCCGACGAGCGGGACCGCAAGACTGAGGGCATGCGCCAAGAGCGCAAGCGCTTGGCGAAGAAAGCCGAGACGCAGCCCGAAGAAGCCGCGGAAGAAATGAACTACCGCGAGCTCGAGATCAGCCGCACGGCGCTTCTGAACCCCGACCCGGAGAAGGCGTATCGCTTGGTGAATCGCGATGCCAAGGGCCGGATCGGCGTGCTCCGGGGCCTTGGCTACAAGATCGTCCCGGAAGACGCGAAGGTGAGACTCGTCACCGGAGAGAAGATCGACGGCGGGCAAGTCCACGGCGATCTCGTTCTCATGGAGACGCCGATAGAGAACTACGAGCGTCGCCGCTCCGCAAAGCGCCGTCGCTACGAAGACCAGACCGGACACGAGATGGAGGCGGCACGCGAGCGCATCAACAAGATTGCGCGCGACGGCCGCGCCGTTGGCCCGCACCAAGAAGCCGCTTTCGACGATACCGGCGAAAAATAGCTAGGAGATAGGCACATGGCGAAGACCGTCAGCGACGACATCATGCTCGAGAGCGCCTCCGAGGCCAATGCGCCTCCGTTCGGACTCGCCTTCGCCGAGGCCGCCTCGCAGACCTTCTTGAAGGGCTGGCTCGTGAACCTGGTCGCCGGCTACGTGACGGCCATCGCTTCCGATACGCCGGGAAACATTCTCGGCCTAGCGGAGCAGGACGCGCACAACCTCTCGGCTTCCGGCTCCCCGACGAACCCGGACCAGTCGATCAACGTGAGCTTGGCGAACGCCACGAACATCTTCAGCGCGAACGTCAAGGGCGCGTCGCTCGCCGACCACGTTCTCGTTCAAAGTGACATCGGCGTGACGATGGGCATCCAGCGCGACACCACGAACAACCGGATCTTCCTCGATGCATCCGTCAAGGCGGGTTCGAGCTGCCGCGTCTTCACGCTCCGAACCGCGCAGAATACCGACATCGGCGATACCAACGGGCGCGTCCTCTTCGTGTTCCTGCCGAACTTCGCGCAGTCGATGGGCACCAGCTGATCGGAGCCTCCGAGATCAACGTCCACTAGGACAGGAGAACTTTCATGGCGAGAATGCTCACGGTCAACAACCCCGACCTCTACAAGCCGGGGTTACGGAAGGTCTACCTGTCCGCAATCGCCGACGTGCCGCAGGAGGGCCGTCAGATCCTGAACGTGATTACCGGGAGCAATCCCGGCGGGCAGGCTGGCCGCCATTACTTCGACGATCTGCAAGTCGCGAGCTTTGGGCCGTTCATCGGGAAGCCCGAAGGCGAGCCGATCCAGTACGACCGCCTCCAGGAAGTCGGCACCGTCCGCTATACCCCGTACACGTTCGGCCTCGGCGCGAGAGCCACGCGGGAAGCGATGGACGACGAGCTCTACGGTGTGATGGCGAAGATCGCGCGAGAGCTCGGCGGCGCTGGCGCGTATGCCCGCGAGGTTCAGTACTTCAGGCCGATCAACTCGGGCTTCGGCACGACCGGCGGAACGGGCTTCACGGCTTCGGGCTTCGACTCGACAGCCCTCTTCTCGACCGCGCATCCCTTGAAGCGCGGCGGCACGAACGCCAACCGCGCAACGACCGACATGGATCTCGGCGTGACCGCTCTCGAGATCGCGCAGGAGCTCATGCAGACGACTCTCAGCGAGTCGGGAACGCCCGATCCGCGTCACGGGGAGGTGCTGGTCGTCGGGCCGTCCCTCTACTACACCGCCAAGGAGCTCACGTCGTCAGAGCTCAAGCCCTACACCGCGAACAACGAGATCAACCCCCTCTACGGCGAGCAGCAGTTCATCCAGGTCCACTACCTGTCGGACTCGGATTCCTGGTTCCTCTTCGCCAAGAAGGACAAGCACGACGTGAACTTCTGGGTCCGCCAGGACATCGATGTCGAGTTTGATTCCGACTTCGACACGGGCGATCTGAAGATCAAGGGAACGGCGCGTTGGGCGGTCGGACATGGCGATTGGCGTGGATGTTTCGGATCGCTCGGCGCATGAGCAAAATCAACTAGTTACGTAAATAGGGTGCCTATATGAAGAAGAAGATGAGCGGCAAGATGGGCGGCAAGAAGAAGGCTCTGGTCGGCAAGCGCGACATGGGGAAGATGCCGAATTGGGACGGGAAGAAGCAGGGCCGTTCGAGCAAGAACAAGGGATTCGGTCCCTGCTGACGAAGGAGACGTAAATGATTGGCGCAACAGCCTTCGGCTACGTCTCAAACCTCTGGGACGAACCGCTCGACCTCTCGGCTGGCACGAGCGAGAAAGCAGGCGGCTACTGCATCTGGGGAACGGCCTCTTCCGCGATGACTCCCGGCAACGTCGTGATCGTGGACTCCTCAGCGGACCTCTCCTTCAAGACGACCACCAGCGCGAATTCGACCGCTCGCCCCTGCTACGTGATCGCTGGGCAGTCCTCGATCGTCAACGAGTGGGATTACTCGAGCGCCATCGCTTCCGGAGCCAAGATCCTCGTGCTCATCAAGGGAGTCGTTCTGGCGACGGCATCGGCAGCAATCCTCCGCGGTGCGCGCGTCGGCACTTCGACGACTGCCGGCCAAGTCGTCACCACGACGACGCAAGACGCTTCAGCCGGAGTCGCCATGACGGCGGCTTCAGCGCAGGGTGACCAAATCTACGTGCTCGTCTAATTAGGCGAGCGGTAGCTTTCCGCGTGCGACCGGAATGCCTACCGTGCCGACCAAAGACCAAACTCTACTCGTAATCGACGCCGGGCTCTTTACTCATGTAGCCGAGAGCCTGGCACGCGACTTCAAGCGGACCATGTACTGGTCCGACCCCGTAAGATCCGGATTCCCGCAGGAGAAGCATTCCCGGATCGGCTGCGACCTCCCCGGTATCGAGCGCATCCAGGACGTGTGGGGAGCGCTCAGCGAAGGCGATATCGATCTCGTCGCCTTCCCCGATGTCGTTACGGCGAGCTTGGCGTCCTACGTCAAATCGCTGGGAATCCCCGTCTTCGGCACGTCCAAGCACGCCGCGGAGCTCGAGCTTGACCGCTGGGGCACCCGGAAGGTTCTCAAGTCCATCGGCCTAGCCGTCCCGGAAGCCACGCGCATCGTCGGCACCGAAGACCTCGAAAAGTATCTTCGGCAGACGAGCGACGTGTACGTGAAGTACGGGCGCTACCGCGGCGACTTGGAAACCTTCCACCACGACGACTGGTTCACGACCGAATCCTGGTTCCACGATACGGTACGCCATCTCGGCCCTTCCGGGCCGGAGGCCGAATTCATCGTCGAAGAACCGATCAAGGGCGTGGAGGCTGGAATCGATGCCTACTCCGTCGATGGCGAATGGCCCGAGCGAGTCATGTGGGGATACGAGCTCAAGGACGCTGGATACCTGGGAAGAGTCGATGCATATGATCGAGTACCTGCACCTCTCAGGCTCGTTGCCGACCGGCTCTCTTCCGTTCTCAAAGATCGAGGCCACCGGGGCTGGATCTCCACCGAATGCCGGATCGACCGGGACGCGGTAGCTTACTTGATCGATCCCTGCCTTCGCTGCGGGAGTCCGCCGTCAGAAGCCTGGTCGCTCCTCTGCGAGAACCAGGGAGAGATCGTTAGCGAGGGAGCCCGCGGCAGGATCGTAGCGCCGGAGGTTCGCGGGAAGTACGCCGCAGAACTCATCCTCAAGAGCGAATTCGCCGCAGACCACTTCCTGGCGCTGGAGATTCCGGCGAACGTTCGAGAACGCATCCAGCTTCACAACCATTGCGTGATCGACGGGAAGGATTACACCGTGCCGATCCAGATTCCGGAGATCGGCGCAGCCGTTGGCTACGGCGACTCTATCGACGAAGCGGCTGAGCAGGCGCTCGAGGCGGCGGACGCTCTCAAAGCCTACGAGCTCGACTACCGAGAAGACGCCTTCGACGAGATCAAGAAGGAAATCGAAAAGGGCCGCTCCTGCGGCCTGGAGTGGGAATGAGAATCTGGATTACAGGCGTGGCAGGCTTGATCGGCAGCACGGTCGCCGAAGTAGCGCTGAAGCAGGGCCACAAGGTCGCGGGTGTCGATTCCGACGCCAGAGGAAAATGGTTCGGCCCCGCGGGCTCCACGGCATGGCGTCTGGATGAACTGCGAAGCATGGGCGTGACAACCATGCACGACGACTTTCGCTCCGACCGGGCGCTTCAGTCGGTTCGCGACAAGGACTTGATCGTTCACTGTGCGAGCCAGCCGTCTCACGACTTCTCCCGCTCCCATGTCGTCGAGGACTCAGAAGTCAACTACATGGGAACCGTCCGCTTGCTCGAAAGCTACCGCAAGCTTGCTCCGAAGGCGGTCTTTGCCTTCCTCTCGACGAACAAGCTCTACGGCGATTCGATCAACCGCCTCGACATGAAAATCGAAGGCCAGCGCTACGTAGGCGCAAGCCCCGATCACTTCCCGCACGCCGGAGTCCCGGAGCGCTGGTCGATCGATCAGAGCCTCCATACGCCCTTCGGAGTCAGCAAAAGCGCAGCCGATCTCATGGTCCAGGAGTACCGGAATTGCTTCGGGCTAAAGACCGTGACGTTCCGCTGCGGCTGCCTCACCGGCAAAGCCGGTACCGCCGTCGAGATGCAAGGTTTCCTGGGTTACTTGGTGAAGTGCGCCGTCGAGGGCAAGCCGTACACGATCTACGGCCACGGCGGCTGGCAGGTACGCGACAACATCGACGCCGAGGACGTGGCGAATGCAATTCTCGCCTACGCGGAGAATCCGAAGCAGGGCGTCTACAATCTCGGCGGCGGCCCGGAGAATTCAGTCAGTGTTTTGGAGGCGATCGACTACTTGCGATCAAAGGGCTGCGACTTCGAAGTCTACCACGGGCCGGAGCGCGTCGGGGATCACAAGTGGTGGGTGACCGACTGCTCGCGGTTCCAGCAGGACTATCCCGGTTGGAAGCGGAAGGGAGTGTGGCAAACGATCGATGAAATTTACCTCAGCGAACAACGTCGTCGAGAGTCTGCGCAAAGACACTCGCCTGTACCTGCCAGCACTCACGACCCGGCGCGGATTCTCGACTAGCCGTGTGGAGTGGCTTCTGAACGGACTCGTGAAAGCCATGCCGGTAACCGAGTGCTACGTCGAAGTAGGGACCTTGGAAGGCCGCACTCTCGACGCCGCCGCAGCCGGCAACAGCGACAAGACGCTCATCGGGATCGACCCGTGCGAGAAGTACGAGACGATGCCGAAGCCCTTTCCCGACAACGTTCGTTTCCTCGCGATGTCCTGGCAGCAGTTCGTGACGGTCAGGAAGCTAGAGAAGCCGATTGGCGTCTGCTTCTACGACGGCGACCATTCGAGCGCGCAGACCCGCGACTTCATGCACGACGTGCGCCCGCTGATGGCGACCGAAGCGGTGCTCGTCCTCGACGATTGGGACCGCGAGACGGTGAGAAAGGGAGCCTTCGAAGCCATGAACAGCGGGTGGAAGCTCCTTCGAGAATGCCCGTCTTATGGCGACGGGCTCACCTGCCCGCAGGATCACTTCGGGTGGTCGTTCGGCGTAGCGCTATTTGGATTCCGCCGATGAGCTACCAATACCCCTGGCTTGATCCCGAAGCCCCTGAGCACGTCCGGAAGCGCCAGCCGGTGTGGAACCTGCAAGGCCCGGCAATTCGGCTCGATCTGCCGAAGCGAAGGCCCGCGCAGGAACTACCTCGAGCGTTACAGGGCCTCTCCTACGGCGCTGTACTGATGACTCACAAAGGGTTCAGCAATGGTCGCCTGTCCATACTGCTTTCGTCCCTGCCTGAGAACCTACCTGTGCTCGTGTCTAGTGATTCCATCGAAACCTCAGAAGCCGACGCTGATCGTGCCGTCGCCATGCATCACGGGGCCGACTTCGTTCACCACACCCCGTGGGACGGACGAGCGGGCCACGCAATCCAGTGCATGGCCGTCACCTCGTGGAAATACACGCTATTCCTGAACGATGACGTGTGGCTCTTTCCCGAAGCCACCCTCGAGGCGCTTCGCTGGACGTGGCTCCTCGAATCGCACGGCGTTCCGCTCGGCTGCCTCGCGATGCCCGGCTTCGAGTCCTACCACGACCACAAGAAGTGGGGCTTCTCATCTTGGCAAGAATGCTTGGATCATCCGGACAGGTTCGAGGCGATACCGCCGCACCCGAAGTTCCTCATGGCTCCGTCGATGTATCTGAACCCGTTCGGGGCTTGCATGGTGATCGTCCGTAAAGCCTACGACGACGTAGGCGGATTTGCCCGCGAAGCCTGGTCGCACGACAACACGCTGAACCACCGGCTCTGGCTCTCGAACCGCTGGGTGAACGCCGCCATGCCGGGTCGTGGCTACGTTCATTTTGGAGCTCAGAGTAACCACTTCGGGGAGACTCAGGAGTGGATGGGCTCGCACAAGGCCGCTACCGGCATGACCGACGAAGAATCCGGCCACGCGCAGCGCCTCGCGATGGAGGCGTGGCGCTCCAAGCTAGGCCCTATCTTTCTGGCTCTCGGAGGCACCGAATCCCTATGAGAATCATCGTTCCCGCCGGTATCGGCGACTGGTCGTGGATCTGGAGTAAGCTCTACGGCGTCCGCGACGAGATCACGTCGGTGCGCGTAGTCGATGGTGCGCCTAGGCGGACGGTTCCCTACATCAAGGCCTGTGGCATCGAAGATGCGGGCTACGACGAGAACACCGAAGACGAGTCGGAATTCTCGATCACCAACGGCCAGTACCAGATGATCCTCGCCGCGGAGAACGCGCAGGGAATCTCCTTTCGCCAAAAGCCCACCTGGCAGAAGATCCGCGATTTGAAGGTCGAGACGGTGCTCATCGAAGCGAACCAGCATCTCGAGGCTGGTTTGCCGCTCGCCGAGTGGCTGCCCGACCTCCAGACCTACTACCACTACCCGCTTCTGGTTTCAGAGGAGGACTCCCGGCTCGGGCGAGAAAAAACCGTCCGGGCAATCCTCGGCGACCGCTACGCGCCGCCGCATCCGATGACCGAAGGGCCGGTAGTCGGGATCTCCTGTGCTTCCTACAAGGGTGCAGCTGCCTGGGACACCTGGGGAAGAGTCCAGTGGGTGGATTTCTTGCGCCGCGTCATGGCAATCGGCTGGCGGCCTCTTCTCGTCGGCGGGGAGTGGGACGACCTCACATACACGGTAGCCTGCGAGCTCGATCTCCCCTCGACGGTCGGAAAGACGAGCGTTCCCCAGATGATCGAGCAGATGCGCGTCCTCGAGGCCTACATCGGCTTCTCCTCCGGCATGAACGTCATCCGGACGGTTCTCGACAGGCCGGCGATGGCGCTCTGGCCGTGCAACGCCCGGTGCGACCAGAAGGAGCTCTCCCGCTCTTGGGTTCCGCCGCACATGCTCGAATCCGGGCGCTACGAGGCTCTTACCTGGCAGCCGGTGGACGACGTGTGGCCGGTGGCGAAGGCGTTCCTCAGGCGCTGCGAGAAGGAAGCGAGTCGGGTTCTTCGGGAATCCGATCCGTCGATTTCGCCAAGCCTTTCTAGGCTATTGGCAGATGGCTATAACGGAAGCGCGGAGGCAGCTAAATGATCGGTCAGACCGACCGGGACGTGAAGACCCTTCTCTCCGAGATGAAGGCCAAGCGGCGGAAAAAGAGCAAGAAAAAGGCCGCGAAAAAGAAGAAGAAGGTCTTGAAACGCAGGAGATAGATGCCGCGTTACGCCGTCAACGATCCCAATGCCCCGGAAGGCTACGCAAATTGCCAGACCTGCGGTCAGGACTATCCCGCTCGCCTGATCTGGCTGAACCCGCGTTACGGCTGGCAATGTTTCCGGTGCTGGGACGGCTTAATCCAGCGCGATCAGATCATGCAGCCGATCTTCCCGTTCGAAGGGACGCGGAAGACCCCGGCTCCCGTCGTCCAGATTAACGCCGGGATCGGTCCGGAAGACAACTACACCGTCTACACGCTCCACGATCTCGACAGCCTCTCGACGACCTACGATCTCTTCTTCGGCAACTTCATCACCTGGAAAAGCCCGTCAACTTCGGAATTTACGCCCGCCGAAGCGCTGGATCTGAATAACGGCTGGTTCATGTTCTTCAAGGGCGGCTTTCTAGCCTGGGGCCGCTTCCCGCTCCCCGTCCCGACCACGGTTACGTGGGGGGGATCGGGGGATCTCTCCATCGATAGTGCGGGTTTTCTCGAATACACCCCCTACGTGCAGCAGGCTCTACTCCCCTAGGAGGATTTCATGGCAGCGAGGGTTCCCCTGGTGAAAAGCGGTAACGCAACGAGCGGGCCGGCGTCGGACGGAAAGAACCGCTCGATAGAGATTCGGCTGGCAGACCCGCCCTACCTCTTCGACGCTCCGGCAACGGACTCGAATGGGACGAGCTGGGGCGGCTCGATCACCATCCAGCAGACGATGGACACGATGCCGCCTCCGAATAACGGCGGGGGCGTGTCGAATTCTGGCGTGAGCGATGCGAACGCTCGCTGGGAGACGATCATCACGCTCACGAGCGGCGGCGGCCCGGTCGAGTGGAAAAACCCGCTCTACCGGATTCGCGCCAACACGAGCGCTGTCACCGGCTCGGGATCGCCTGACGTGTATATGCTCGAGGGCATCCGGTCGCTTAAGAGCCACCGCCCGCCGAAGCGCAGTGGCAAGGAATACCAGTCCCGAAACGGCTACTGATGCGCCGTAGCCTCTACATCGCCGCTGGGTTTCTCGTCGCAAGCGCCATAGCGTTTGCGCAGACCCACACGGTTCTGACGAACGATCAGAACTTCACCGTCGCCAACGGGAATTCTCTCACCGGCACCTACGAGTGCTCCGGGGGCGGGTCGATCCAGAATTGCGGCAGCGGTGCGGCCTCGTCGATCATCTCCGGGTCGGGCGGGACGGCAATCACGAGCGGCGCAGACCAGAGCGTTTGCTTCGACGATTCCGGGGTCATCAACTGCGGGGATCTGCTTCTCAAGTACGTGAAGACGACGCCCTATCTGCTGGTCGGCTCGTCAACCGATCAGGTGGTCGTCACGGCGGCGGACAACCTGCCCGGAGTCTATCCGCTGACGACCGATCCGGCGGGCTATACGACGAGCACGCTCATAACCGGCACGGGATCGAGCACGCGCGTAACGCTCGGCACCTACGCCATCGGAACTTCCTATCCGGGCTCGACGGCTCTCGATTCGATCGCCGGCTCGGCGGCCATCATTTCCTACGGCGGCGGCACGAATACGCCGGATATCATCATCGATGCCAGAGGAGGAGTCCGCTTCGGGTCAGGAGGAACGGCAGCCGCAAACGAGCGCTTCGACATCACGAGCACGGGCGCTACGGAGTGGTTCCCGCCCGCTTCCACGCCTACACCTTCCGCCGCCAACCACGGGGCCATGTACTACGACTCGGGGCTCCAGCAATTCCGCTGTTCCACGAACGGCAGCGTCTGGGGGCCGTGCGATGCGTCGATGGGATTCCTCTCAAGCACCCCGACGCCCACGCCGACGCTCACTCCGACTCCGACCGGCACGCCGCCGACTCCGACTCCGACAGCGACGCCTATCCCGGCGGTCGTCGTTCCGCTCTCAGGCACTCAAGCGACAGCGACCGGAGCGACGACGATCCTGCCGCTCACCGGCTCGACGACCGGAACGACCACCGGAATCAGCCAGGTATGGAGCTACGACGGCACGTACTCGAACATGATCTGTGAAGTGTCAGGTGGCCCAGGCGCAGGCGCTTCATGGACCTTCACGCTCGAACAGAACGGCTCCAACTCCACGCTGACGTGCCAGATCACGAACGCGAGCAGCACGATCAACGGCAAGAAATACTGCGAGGATCTGACTCACACGATCACGGTCACGCGGGGCGACCGCTTCATCTACAACGCGGTTGCCGCAAGCAGTCCCACGTCAACGACGATGGGTTGTAGCCTCCAATTCAGGCCATGATGCGAGCCGTTGGAGTCCTGACCGTGCTTTTCTCGACGCCCGCGATGGCTCTCACGGTCGGTACCTACAGCTACATGGAGCAGGTAGCGGTCAAATGCCCGAACCTCCGGGGCGACACCGCGATCTTGAGTCACCTGGACGCCGAGAAGCCAAAGGGAACGGCAGCGTTCTTCTCGGGCGGTTACGGCACCGAGAACTACGCCAAGAACGCCGCCGAGATGGTGTGGCTCCAGTCGCTCGTGGACGACGGCTACAACGTGATCCAAGTCCACTGGACCTCTGACTGGTGGAGCGGCTTCGACCACCTAGTTGAGCAGGCGTGCAGGCCGGCGACGGTCATCGCCTTCATTCTCGACCGCTACGGCCCCGTAACGCTCGTCGGGCAGTCGGGCGGTG
>Ga0247672_1000023_pt1 | contig 34085 bp, 45 predicted proteins | sample CNK13_metaG_FD_182719 | JGI IMG/M metagenome (GOLD analysis project Ga0247672, IMG submission 182719) | Soil microbial communities from Purdue University Martell Research Forest, Indiana, United States - CNK13 | ecosystem: Environmental > Terrestrial > Soil > Temperate forest > Bulk soil... | reverse complement strand
CCCCCGCGCGAAAAATCCCAGGTTTTTGAAGTGAATTCCGGAACTTCCCAACAGCCGGCAGCAGAAGCCGAAGACAAGATCACCCACGCATGTGGGGCGAGTAGCTCGCGAAGTATTGGAATGCATTTGCTCCCGTACTTCGGAATGCGGGCGCTCGCGGCGCGGTTCAAGCACGGCGAAGAGACGCACGGCCGCGACAACTGGCGTCAAGGTCTGGATGACAAGGCGTACCAGATCGAGCGCGCCGGCCACGTGGTCGAGCACGCGCTGAAACTCATCGCGAAGCTGGGAGGCCACATTCCGGAAGACGGCGACGATGACGCCGGCGCAATTGCGTGGGGTGGAGTGTTCCTGGCGGAAGCCGAAGCCCGGCGGAAGGCCGCGGCGGCTTCGACACAACTGAACTGCTCGGCGTGCGGCGGCAGTGGCTTCGTGGAGTTCCGTTCGGATGCCGCCGATCGCACCTGTCCGGCCTGCAAAGGTTCCGGAAAGAGCAAGGCGCGGTGATAGATGGGTCAGCGTGGTCCAACCCCAAAATCCGCAGAACTTCGCGTATTGGAGGGGAGCCGCGCCCATCGTCCGTTACCAGTTCCTGGCCCCAAATCCGCTCCAGGGATGCCGGATCGTCCTGCCGGTCTATCCGCTGCAGAACGGCAAGCGTGGGATGCTTACGCCGAGAGATTGGCTCCGATGGCGTATTTGCGGCCGGTTGACGGGTTTGCGTTGCGGCGGCTCTGTGAGGACGTTTCGGAACTTCAGGGGCTGAAGAAAGGCAAGAAGCGGCTGTATGGTCAGTGGAAGCGCCAGGCGAAGGCTGAGGGCCGACAGCTTCGCGGGGATGCGCGGACGGATTTTGAGCAGACCCCGGAAGGCCGGCGGTTGCAATCGACCATCAGCGCAATCGCGGCGCGGATCGGCCGGGCGGAGTTGCAGTTCGGGCTGACCCCGGTTTCGAGTATGCGGCTGGAGGGACTGGTTACCATTCCCGCTGGTCCGGTTCCGGTAGACGGACTGGAGAACAAAATCGCATGAGCGAGCAGAAATCCTTCCGCTTCTCTCCGCTCTCCGGTGAGGTGTTGAATCTGGGCAAAATGGGCCTGGAGTTGAACCGTCGAAGGATGCTGCGCGGTGCCCGTAGACGCCTGGTGGAGACTGTTTCCGGCGGCTCTGTAGCCGTCTCCTGGGATGGTCGGCAGTACTGCGACCAGGCCGCGCTCCTGGAGGAAATCCGCCGGCAGTTTCGCAAACGGGCCCGGGAATTTCGAAAAGCGTTGGGCGGCCGGAAACGAAAGGCCGCGGCGCTGGTCGAGATCGCGAAATCCACGGAAGGACGCCGGGCTCAGCGGATTATCGATCAGCTTCACCAGGAGCTGGGCGAATTCGAAGCCCGGAAACGTGCCTGAGTACAAGCCCGAAAAGTGCGCTTACTGCAATGCCGAGACCTGGTGTGAGCTTCGATCAAGCGCGAAATGGCAGTGTCGCGGGTGCAAGGTGGAGCGGTTCTTTGAACTGGTTCTCTACCCTCCCCTGGGGTACCGGTTGCTCGAATGGCAGAGAAAGGTGTTGCGGGAAATCTACGGGACCGTCAATCAGGAGACGGGGCTCAGGCGGTACCGGCGCGCGTTCATTTCGGTAGCGAAGAAAAATGGCAAGTCGTTTCTTGTGGGTGGACTTCCGCTCTACCACATGCTGATGGAAATCGACGACGAACCCAACCCGCTGGTGTACGGCGGGGCGGCTTCGAAGGGACAAGCCGCACTCGTGTTTGATTCCGCCCAGCAGCTCGTAAACGCCAACGACGATCTGAAGCGCGCGCTCAAGGTGCTTCCCAGTTCCAAGCACGTACTTCGTAGGGACCTACGCGGGAAGTACCAGGTTCTCTCGGCTGATGGGGATTTGCAGGACGGCGTTGGGCCCAGCTTGTCGATTCGGGATGAGCTGCACAAGTGGAAGACCATCAAGTGCGAAGCTCTCCGAACTGCCATGACCAAGGGGCAGATGGCCAGGAAAGAACCCCTGGACATAGTCATCACGACAGCCGGGGCGGAGTACGAATCTCCCCTGTGGTTGGAGGAGTACGAACGGGCGAAACGCGTGATGGACGGATCGCTCAGGATGGACTCCCTGTACGTTGCGATTTGGGAGCCGGACCTCAAGCGAATGGTGTCCGACCCGGAGTACTGGAAATCTCGGGCGGCGCGGGTAGCCCCCAATCCCTCGCATGAAGACCTCGGCGGATTCCTGAAGGACGACGCCATCGTGGAAGAGCTGCAGAACGCTCTTGCTACCCCCCAGGAAAAATCGAAGTACTGGCGCTTTAATCTGAACGTCCCCACGAAGGCGTTTGAGGACCCGGTCATCGACATGCAGAAGTGGCAGGATTTCGGCGGCCGGCCGGACATCGCGAAGTGGGATGAGTTCGACGTGGAGCGGTTGATTAGTGAATGGAGCCTGGAGCGGCAGACCTGTTACGCGGGGGTGGACGCTTCATGGCGAAGCGATTTCACGGCGCTGGTGCTGATCTTCCCGCCTTTCGTGGGGGGTGAGTTCTGGACCCTTCTTCCATTTTTCTGGATTCCGAACGACCGGGTTCCGGACCTGGAGCGGAGTTGTCGTGTGCCGATCGCGGCGTGGATGGACCAGAAGTTCATCGAACGAACCCCTGGAGGGGCGATCGACACGAACCTGATTCTGGAGAAGATCCGGTGGGCTGCGACCCGTTTCAACCTGGCCGAAGTTCCCTACGACCGGGCACACTTCGACAACGCGGCCATGGAATTGGAGCGGGAAGGGGTCACGGTATCCGAGGTCGGACAGCAGATTCTTTCGCTGAGCGCTGCAACCAAGTGGCTCCTGGAATCCTACGGTGAAGGGTCGATCCGGCATGGAAATCACCCGGTGATGAACTGGATGGCCTCGTGTCTTCAGTTGAAGTACGACGACCGGGACAACTGTATGCCGGTGAAGCCGCGGCGCTTAAAAAGCTCCAAGCGGATTGACGGAATTCAGGCGGTGGTCACCGGTTTGACGCAGGCGCTTAAGTACCTGCCTGACCTGTCGTCAAAGGCTATTGAGGTCTGGTGATGAAAACGAGCCTGCTTGCCTGGCAGTTGAACACCGACATGGAAGTCTTTCTCCGCTGGGGATACCCGGAGTTCCTGAAGCGCTTGGGATTTGGGGAGCGTGCCGTGCAGCTCCTGGTCCGGCGGGCCGCCTTCGAGATAACACCGTTCGTGCAGCGTTCCGTTTTCGCGTCCTAAAAACCGATGTCACTCCAGACTGGAATCTTTACGGACCTCTGTGCGAGCGAAGGAAAACTGCTCGCTGCAGAACGGGAGAAGCAGCGGTCCAGTTTGGAGAATCCGCAGACTCCGCTCTCGTTTCCGGCGGAATGGCTGCTGGATATTTTCAACGGCGGCAGGACCGACAGCGGAATTCGGGTTTCGGAACTCACGGCGTTACAGGTCATCACCCTGCTGTCGGGCGTGGATCTGATCGCAGGGAAAATCGCTTCCCTGCCGGTGCATGTGTACGAGCGTCAGGTCTCCCCCAACGGTAGAACTGCCCATCGGGTGGCTTACGAGCACGACAGCTACGATCTGATCCACTCGGAACCCAATGACGAAATGTCGCGGATGACGATGCTCAAAGCGTTCCTCTGCCACTGCCTGGTGTGGGGAAACGGGTATGCCGAGATTCAGCGGGACGCCGGCAACTTACCAGTGGGGTTGTGGCCGCGGAACCCCTCGAAGACCCGGCCCATCCGGTTGACCTCCAGCGTCACCCTGGACCCGGCGCCCTGGAGACCGTTTCCGGTGACCATTCCCGCGGGACGATTGTGCTTCCAGACCACCGATGGAATGGAAGACCAGGACGGATCGAGTGTGGACGCCCGTAAATCCCGGGCCCAACGTTTCATCCCCCTGGAAGATATGCTGCATGTTCCGGGGCTGGCGCTCGACGGAAGGTTGGGGCAGTCTACGGTTTGGTTGGCCCGTCAGACCCTGGGCCTGGCATTGGCGACGGAGAAATTCGGCGCGAAATACTTTGCGAATTTTGCCAAGCCCGGCGGGATTCTGGAACTTCCGGTGAACATGAAAGAGCCGGAGAAGGAAAACGCCAAGCGTTCCTGGAGAGAAGCACAAGGCGGGGAAAACTCCCACGGGGTAGCGGTGATGCCGCCGGGCTTCAAGTTCACCCCGATGTCCCACAATGCCCAGGAGGCCCAAACGATCGAGACCCGATCCTACATCCGGACGGAAATCGCCACACTTTTACATCTCCCGGTTCGTTTGGTTGGCGACACCTCAACAAAAACGCGGGGAAGCTCGGAACAGGAAAACCAGGAACTTATAGATCTGTGCTTCGACCCCTGGATGACCCAGATCAAGCAGGAGTGGAAGCGGAAGCTGTTCCCGCACAAAGGGATCGGTAGGGTTCCGAAGAACAACTTTTTCGTGGACTTCGATTTGACGGAAATGAGGCGTCCGGACGCCGCGACCCGCGAGAAGTTCTATGCCTCCGGTCGTCAATGGGCGTACCTGAACACCAACGACATCCGAGGATTTGAAAAGCTCGCTCCGATTGATGAACCGTGGGCAGAAGAGTACTGGATGCCGGTCAATATGACGTTGGTGGGCACTCCGATCGACCCAACCCACCAGGACGGAGCCGGAAATGGAGTTGTTCCCGCGGATCCGGCCGAAGGGGCTTTGGCAAGAGCCTATTCCCGTCCATTTCGGGATGCTTTCCAGCGGGTTTTGAGCCGGGAACCCCGCGATACCCGGGCCTTAACCCAGTGCTTCGGGCCCATTTTCTTTGCCGCGCGGGAGATGTGGGGGGCTTCGGCGCAGAGGGAAATGCGCTCGACCGCCGAGCCCGGGCAGGAGTCGGAGCGGTTCGTTGCAGAGTACCTGGGTTCCATGACCCAACGGGCGGGGAGTTGGACCGCAGATAACGCGGAGGAAGTAGCCCACCAGGAGCTGGCGCGGGCGTTGCGCTCGATTCGGATTGCAGTGTACCGGGAAATGGCCGCGGAAAAAGCCAAAGAGCCGGTGGTGATTTCGTAAGGAGAGCTTTCATGAAAAGAAACACAGGCACTCTCGACCAGGCGTCGGAGGTTCGCAAGGGCGAATTGCGGCAGTTGGGAAGCAAGATCCGCGGAATTCTGGAAGCCGAGAAGCGACAGGCCGGCGAGGACGAACAAGCCGAGGAATCCTGCGAGACTCTCGCCCGGGTGTGCCGGGCAATTTGTTCGGCGGCGCTCGATTACTCCTGGGGGGTTGCGGGGGTGGTGACGGAAGAGATCTACATGGCGCTGGTGGACTGCGCGATGTGCTGTGACCTCCATGTTTCGCTGATGTGCCGAGAATCGGAGCTGGACGACACCAGCGCGGAGCTGTGCGCCGCGGCCTGTCGAGCTTTGGTCGAAGCGTGTGCCGGATTGACGGATCCGATGATGGAGGCGTGTTCCAAAGCTGCGACCCAGTGCGCCGAGGCCTGCGACGGCATGGCCGCGGCCGGAGAAGCTGAGGAGCCGCGGGGCGTTCAGGAGCCCCTGGAAATTCGTTCGGTCAAGTGCGAATTACGCAACGCCGCGGTAGAGGGAAAGCCTTCGAAAATCACCGGGTACCCGATCGTGTTCAACGAACTCTCGGAACAACTTTCGGAAGACGGCATCAAGTTCCGCGAGAACATCCAGCCCAATGCGATCATCTTCGACAAGGATGTGAAAGCGGATTTCGATCACGACTCGGCGCGGATCCTCGGCCGCGTGAAAGTGGGGACGCTGGCCTTATCGATCGATGAGCGCGGAGTGAAGATGGAAGCCACTCCTCCGGATGCGCAGTGGGCCCGCGATCTGATGGCCTCGATCGACCGCGGAGACATTGACCAGGGATCGTTTGCGTTCAAGGTTCTCCCGGGCGGGGAAAGCTGGGAACAGCGGGATGGACAGAACATCCGGAACCTCAGCCGAATTCTGGTCAGGCGGGTTTCGGTAGTTTCCGACCCTGCGTATACCGCGACTTCGGTTCAGGTGCGTAGTGTGAAAATCGGCCAACCTTCCCCCGCTTCTCCTGTTTCCCCCGATCCCGAAGTCGAAACGGAGGCCCGCCGGCAAAAGGTGCGCCTGGCGCTGGCGTCGTAAATCACAAGTTTCTGCCGATCTTCCGGCGCGGGATGCCGCTGTCTTGGATGACAAGTCGGAAGGTGGGAGCGTAAGTCGCCGGCCACGGGCGGGCGAGGCTGCGAAGGCCCTGTAGTTCATTTTCAAGCGAAAGGAAAATTCAAAGCATGTATCTCTCGAAAGCCCGTGAACTGCGAGAGCAGCGGGCGAAGTTGTGCAGCGATGCGCAAGCGGTCCTGGATTCCAAGGACGGAACCCGGGAAGAGCGGAACGCCAAGTTCGATTCGATGATGGCGGACGCGGAAAAACTAAAGCAGGATATCGACCGGCACGAGCGGGCGGAATCCCTGCAAGTGGAAACCCGCGGGACTGGTGCACCTCCGAACGCCCAGCCGGGTGACGGAAACGACGAAGCGCGATCGGCTCAACAGGCGGAAGAAGACTATCGCGCCGCCTATCGCAGTTGGTTGAAGTACGGCCCCATCGCCAAACCCGAATATGGAATTCGGGGAATCAGCGCGGGCGACCGGCAGATCCTGAACTCCCGGGCCCGGCCGGTGGCGGTGACCCAGGAAGAGCTGAAGCGGGAACTCCGCGTGGTGTCCGGCGGGAACGGCATCGTGGAAGGCGTCTTGGGTGGTGCTTACCCGGGCGCGACCTCCGGATTCTTCGTCCCAGTGGGTTTTGTGGACCGCGTGGACCAGGCCATGAAGTACTATGGCCCGATGCTCGACGGCGGCCCGGGAATGCCTACCATCATGCCCACGGACAGCGGACAGCCCCTGCCCTTCCCCACCTCGAACGACACCACGGTAGTCGGAGAACAGGTGGATGAGCAGACCACGGTTGCCCAGGGCACGGTGGACATGGGGAATATCATCTTCGGCGCGTTCAAATTCTCCACCCGCCTGGTGCAGGTTTCGATCGAACTGTTACAGGACTCGGCCTTCGATATCGAAGCGTGGCTGACCAACCTGTTCGCGGAACGCATGGGCCGCATCATCAACACCAAAGCCACGACCGGCGCGGGAACCACCACGCTCAAGGGCATCGTCACCGCAGCCACCGCGGGCGCAACCTTCGTGGGCGCCGGAACCAACGACGGAGTGTCGGGAGCGAACACCATCGGCTCGGACGACCTCACCAGCCTGGAACACGCTCTCGATATCGTCTACCGCCGCGGCGCGCGGTACATGATGCACGATTCCACCATCGCAGCGCTGAAGAAAATCAAAGACAAGTACGGCCGTCCGCTGTGGCAGCCGGGCTTGGGCCAGAACGCCCCCGACACCATCAACGGGTATCCGTATTCGCCCAACAACGACATGGACCAGTTGCAGACCGCGGCCGCATCACCCACGGTGACCAAGAAGACGGTGCTCTTCGGGCAGATGCCGAAGTACGTCATCCGCCGGGTCAAGGGCCTGTCGGTGATTCGTTTGGAAGAGCGCTTCGCCGAGTTCGGCCAGGTCGCGTTCCTGGGATTCGCGAGGTACGACGGGAATCTCCTGGATGCCGGCACTCACCCGGTAGTCTACGGCGCGAACGTCTATTAGGACTCTCGCTTGACCCACGACGCCTGCGATTACTGCTTCCGCGAGTTCGGATGGGACACGCGGCCGGTAATCTGCGTTCATTGCGGGCTGGAGAACCTCCGGCCCGCAAAACCTCAACCCTCGCCGGCGGAACCGCCACTCGAAGCGCAACCCGAAGCGCAGCTTGAAACTGCGACTCTTGACTTCGGAGAACGAGCGGTTCTTCCGGCTCCTAAACGAAAGAGGAAACGCGCGTGAAACGATCCGCTCCACTTCTGCTGCTCGTGGCGCTCTTGCTGGCTTTGGGCGGCCGGCTGGCGCGGGATGTTCCGAATTCCCAAGCCCAGTCCACTATTACCCTGGGGACCCTGGCCGATATTACCGGGGACGGGTCGGCTCATGCGCTGGGAACCGGAACCGCCCGGTGGATCATCATCGACTGCGCTTCCACCAACTCCGCGGCGGTGAGGCTGGGAGATTCGAACGTTGGAGCCTCGCGAGGCACAGCTTGTGCAGCCGGCGGCGGGTTCTTCTATCCGCCCCTGACGGTGGGATCGAACCTCTACGACCTCTCGAAAATCTACTATCGGGCGGCGAGTTCGGATGTCCTTCGCGTTCAGTTCGCCCAATAATCCATGAGCTACGTTCACGCCACCTCGGTTCCGGTCACGGAGCCGGTCTCGCTCGCTCAGGCGCGGTCGTTCCTGCGTCTCCCCGACAGTTACGTTAGGGAAGACGCTACGATCACGGGGTTTATCGCGGCGGCCCGGGAGCAGGGGGAGATTCTGACCGGAAGGTCTTTGGCGCAGAGAACGTGGCGGATGGTCCTCGATTCTCACCCCTACTACACCGACACGATTCAAAGCCAGCTCGCGTATCCCCCGAGCTACTACTCTCTGCCAAAGTACTCCACGACCCTGTGGAACTATTCGCAGATGATCAAGCTGTACTACCCCCCGGTGATTTCGGTTCAGCAGATCCGTTCGATTCAGCCGGACGGGTCGGTAAAGACCGCCTTACAAGACGTAGACTTCGTGCTCGACCGGGACAGTCAGCCGGCGAGAATCTTTCCCCTTCCCAGTCAGTTCTGGCCGGCGGATCTCTATGTCCCCAATTCGGTCGTTGTCGATTACACCGCGGGGTACGACCCCGACCCCACGAAGATCGACACGCACAACATCGCGAGTCCCCCGACCAGCAACCCCGGGCAGCAGCCCGACTCGGTAATGGCGGTGGGAATTCCGCAAATGATCATCGTGGGAATTTTGAACCTGGTGAGCTACTGGTATCAAAACCGCGGGGCGGTAGGTCAAGTTCCGGAGAACATTGAGCGGATTTTCCAGCAGAACATGATTGTCGATTTCGCTCCGACCCGAGGATAAGACCCAGCTTGCCTTACGCCGATTTCGTCAAGATCGTGAACGGCCAGCCCACGATTGATATCGGGGCCATGCGCCACACGGTTTCGATCAAGGATCAGGGGCCGTCCAGCCCCCCGGAATACGACGCCGGCGGAAGAATGATTCCCTGGCACGAAGTCGCCACAGGGAACGCGGCTATCGCTCCGGTAAGGGGGATTGACGTCATCCGGGGAGGTCAAAGCACCTCCCAGCTGTTTTTGACGGTGGCGATGTGGTGGGACCCTGCCATTCGTTCGAACATGCGGGTCTATCACGACAACGGGTCGATTTACAAAATCGAATCGGTCGAAAACGTCCTGGAAGCAGATGTGGTGCTGGTGTTGAACTGCACCGGCCTGGAGCAGAACCTGTGAAGTTTGCGGTTACCTGTCTCTGTCTCACGAGAAACCGTCCGGAATGGCTCCCGCAAGCTATCCGGTGTTTCTATGAGCAGAGCTTTCGAGACTCAGAGCTGGTGATTGTGGCCGATGGGCAGCCGGTGAGCCCGTTGATTCCCCGCGATCCCCGAATCCGAGTGGTTCACCTTCCGGCGCAGTTGACGGTGGGAACCAAGCGGAACGTGGGGTGTGATCTGGCCCAGGGAGAGATTATCATCCACTGGGACGACGACGACACGAGCGCCCCTGGAAGAGTGGCTGACCAGGTCCAAAGATTGCAGCAGACCGGCCGGGCGGTGACCGGCTACCACTCCATGCGGTTCACCGATGGGACGAACTGGTATCAGTACCGCGTCAACGACCCCGGTTTGGGGTTGGGAACGTCGCTCTGCTACCGGAGGACCTACTGGGAGAAAGACCCCTTCCATCCCCTGCAAGTGGGGCAGGATGAGCAGTGGGCCAGGCGGGCGTACACGAGAGGCCAGTACGTGGGAGCAGACGCCGGAAGTCTGATGTACGCCACGATTCACCCCGGGAACACCTCGCCGCGGGACGTTGCAGGAAATCCCGAGTGCTGGAAGTTGATTCCGGCGCCCGAAGGGGTGGCGGCATGAACGGACTGACGGTCATCATCCCATCGAAGACCCGGAGCAACGTAGACTCCTGCGTTGCGCACGTCGCGAGACACGAACCTAACGCCAAAGTTCTGATAATTGACGACGGGATAGACTGGTCCGGCGAGCGCGGAAACGCCTTACGGAATGGAATGCGGGACGTTCGCGTAATCCCCGGAGTGAAGCCATTCATTTTCGCCCGGAATGTCAATCTGGGAATCCGGATGGCCGGCGAAGATGACGTGGTGCTCCTGAATGACGACGCGCTCTTGCAGGACCCGGGCGGCTTTTCGTTGCTTCAGTTGGAATTGGAAAGGCATCCCGGAATCGGAATGATCGGAGCCGTCACCAACTTTACCGGGTATCTTGAGCAGCGAAAGCGGACGATCGGCGGTCAACAGGTGGGATTGCGGCCGGTGCAGAGGTTTGCGTTCCTGTGTGTCTGCATCCCGCGGCGAACCATCAACCGGGTGGGGCTCTTGGATGAACGGTACACGACATACGGGGGAGAGGACATCGATTACTGCCGTCAGGTCCGAGAAGCAGGATTACAGTGCGCCGTTCACGATGCCTGCTATGTGGATCATGGATCGTTGAATCCAACGTTCCGGAAGTCTCCCAGCGCTCCCGGAGATAGTGCGCGGGGATTGATCATTTACGGGCAGAAGTGGGGCGATCTTCGGTGAGCGTCCGCGTTGCTTATCGTAAGCGCCGCTGCCCCGCATGGCGCGCGGCGAAGCGGTGGAAGCGGGAGCACGGCCGGTGAGCAACGGCGTCGCGGTAGTCATCCCCAACCGGAACTACGGAAGGTTCCTGGGACAGGCCCTGCAGTCGTGCGTTGAGCAGACAGTGAAGCCCACACGGATCGTGGTGGCGGACGCCGGATCCACCGATGAATCGCGGGAGGTCTTCGAATCGCTCTGTTACTTGCACAAGCTCTGGGTGAACGTTCCACCCATCCCCGGAATTGGACGTTGGAGAAACGCAGGGATCGCGGCCGTCGATTGTGAATGGATTATCAGCCTGGACGCCGATGACTGGTTGGAGCCGACGTACATCGAACGGTGTTTGGAAGCGGCGGAACCAACCAAGGGAATCGTGGCGACGGGCCTACGGTGGGAGTCTTCCGATCCCAACGAAGTGCGCTGGGAACAGAATCCCGATGAGCCGATCACGATTGAGCGGCTGCTGCGAAAGAATCGCCTATTCGCCGCGTCTATGTTCCGTCGCAGAGCATGGGAAGAAGTGGGCGGATTCTGGAACCTCCCGATTAATGAAGACTGGGACCTGTGGATTCGAATCCTTGCCCAAGGGTGGGATGTTGCAGTGATTCCGGAGCCGCTCTTGCATCACCGGTCTCATGACGACGCCGTGAGCGTGGTCGCAGCGGGAGAGGCTCAGGCCCGAATGCGGGCGGCTCTGAGAGAGCGGCACCGGGAATTGTTGGCGCTCTATGGGTAAACATTCATGAGGAGCGGGGACGATTGCAGCATGGACAAAATAGCGGGCTATCTGGAAGTCGGGGTCAATGATAACGGGGAAGTGGTGGTTAACCATCCCGACCTGACGCCGGATGAAAATGGCGTGGGGCACATTGTGTTCTCTCCGGCTCAGGCGCTGAATCTGGCGCAACTCCTATGGAAGCACGCCAAGGCGGCGGAGGTCCTTGCGCGCGAGAAGATGTCGAAGCTAAGGATGGAGGCGGCAGTAGCGATTCCGGTGGACCGGGCCGCGCGCGTACTCACCGACGGTAGCCCGGTGACGCCAGATCATTGTGAGATCAATCCTGCGACAGGCCAACAAAGAAATTACGTCGTCCTGACACCCGAAGAGCGGTCCAAGGGATTCGTGCGGCCGGTGCGTCGGACCTACACTCATGTCGGCCGTCTCCAGGAATTCGAGAACCCCGATCATCCCTCCGGAGAAACGCAACGATGGAAGCAGCGAATAGGAGGATGCGGAGCGGATACCACGATGAGCGTGGAGATTGCAGAGACCTATGCCCGTGACCCAAAGTTCTATAGCGGGACTTTCTGCATAAAGTGCCGGGCGCACTTGCCCTTAAATGAGTTTGTCTGGCGGGACACTGAGGAGCAGGTCGGTTCATGACCTTCAAGGCTCTCGCGATCATGCCGGTGTTCAACGAGGCCGATATCCTGGCCTACACGTTGCGGCATTTGGTAGACCAGGGACTCTCGGTACACGTCTTGGACAACTGGTCTACGGACGCCAGCGCGGGAATCGCCCGGACGATCCCGTGCGTCACGGTGGAGAAGTTTCCCTTCCAGGGGCCATCGACGTATTACGAGTGGGCGCGGATCCTGCGAAGGGTGGAAGAAGTTGCAGCCGATTCGAAAGCCGACTGGTGCTGCTTGCACGACGCCGATGAAATCCGAAGATCTCCACGTCCGGAAGAAACGCTGCTCGAGGCCTTCCGTCGAATCGACGCCGAAGGTTACTCAGCAGCCAATCACCAGGTGTTTCACTTCGAGCCGACCGACGACCGGTACTGCGGCTTTCCAGAGCAGCATTTTCGTTATTACCGGCCGGGGGTGGTGGATAACCGGCTACCCCACGTCAAAGCATGGAAAAACCGGGGCCAGCGAGTCGATTTGGCGTCGTCCGGAGGCCACGAGGCGCGATTTCTGGGGCGGCGAGTCCACCCCGATAAGTTCGTGCTGAAGCACTACCCGCTGAGAAGCTCAGAACAAGCAGCGCGGAAGGTGCTGCGAGAACGGATGGCTCGCTACGACCCCGTGGAACGTGCCCAGAACTGGCACGTGCAGTACAACGAAATCGCGAAGTCGCAGAGGTGGATTCAGAATCCCTCCGAGCTGGTCGAGTGGAAGGAAGAGATGGTAACGGTATGGCCGGGGAATCGGTAGAGCGGGAACCATTGCGGATAGCGTATGACTCCGCCAGCGATGTGCTCGAAATCGAGGGCGTTAAATACAGCGGCGATCTCTTCCGGCGATTGGGTGATGGGCCGATGGGAATTCAGCCAAGTTCGCCCGATGAGGTCTTTAAGATCGTGAAGCGCGAGGACGGAACAATCATAATCCGGGTGGTGCGGGATGCGGAGCTGGGCGCGCGGTTCGATCAGCATTTCGGGGAAGGGCCGTTTGGGCCTTTACGGGGTTGATGGCGTTCTGTGGGGGAAGCTGTAAATGAAACGACAAGACGATCTGGAGCAAATCTCCGAGGCTGAGCCGTTCCTTCGCGGCATTCTGGCCTTTCTGTTGTACTTGCGATTCGGGCCTACCGACCAGAACTATCATCAGGTCGCGGATCAGTTTATCGCGCAGCTCAAGACGGATCTGTCGAAATAGATGCGGCGCTCTTTCGCTCGATTTCTTCGCAAGCTGGCGGACTTCGTTGATCCCCAGATTGGGCCGTGTCCAAGGTCGCAGATGGTGATTGAGTTGAGCTGCGATGCTTCGCGGTTTGAGGAGGCCATGCGTCAGGCGATGCGTAGTGCGGAGCGGCTCAAGGCTGCGATGCCGATGGAGCCGATGAAATGAATCTGAAGCCCTACTTCGCAACCCCGAGCTACGGCGGCCAGGTCACCGCCGAATATCACCTCTCCATGCTGGCCACGGTCTTAGCTTTGGCAAAGCAGGGGATTCGATGCGGCATCCCGGATCAGCCGCTCTGTGATTCGTTGGTCCCGAGGGCGCGCGGCGTGTTCGCTGCGAAGTTTCTCCTGGGAAGTTGCGACCCGCTGTTTTTCATCGACGCGGATTTGCAGTGGTCCCCGGCCTCGGTGCTTCGGATTCTGCATGTGATGGAAGCCTGCCCGGATATCGAAGTCGCCTGTGGCGTCTATCCGCTGAAATGCCATCCCCCGCGATTCCCGATCAACTTCTTTTCGGACTCGGACGGGCGGGTGTTGAGGCATCCGAAATGCGGCTACGTCGAAATTCGAGACGCTCCCACGGGTTTTCTCGCGATTCGGCGTTCGGCACTGAAACAACTGATCGAACGTTACCCGGAGCGGAAGTGCGTCTTCCTTCCCGAAGCTCCGGCGGAAGAACAGGCCCTCTATCACGACCTCTTTCCCACCGGCCCCGAAAAACTGATCTTCGGGTACGCCGATTCCGAAGAAGCCGGGGAGATGTACCTCTCGGAAGACTTCGGATTTTCCCGGTTGTGGCAAAGAGCGGGTGGAAGGGTCTGGATGGACCCGGAGATTCAACTGGGGCACTGGGGCCGGGAGCGCTTCACGGGTTCGGTAAAGGATTGGCTGGAGCCGGTTCCTGACGAAGAAGCGGAGACGGAACGTCTGGTCGCGGCGGTGTAGGAAGGATTCAGATGAACAGGCGAGACATCCTCAAATTGTTCGGAGTGGGCGCGGCGGTCGTGCCGGTGGTGGGCGGAGTGCCTGTCAGCGCTGCTCAGTCTCTGATCGTGAAGCCGCCGGAGATCGAGATTCCCCCAGAGCCCAAGATTGTTCCGCCCTTCGAGTGTCCAGCGCCCGGCGCTTACGAGTGCACGCTGTTTATGCGGGAGCGCCGGACGGCCACGGTGTACCGGATGGAGTGTCAGGCCTTCATGATGGAATCCAGGATGAGCCAGGTGGATGTTACGGACTATTCCGGTCAATTCCGCTCGTACATTCCCGGCCCGGTGGATGTCAGCTTCAAGGCTACCGGTGAGGTGCGCTGCGTCCGTATGCCCGGGAAGGTATGACGGTCCTCGAAGAAATTCTCCAGGAAGTGGTGACGGCCACGCAAAGTACAGCGGCCGGGCAGGTCTTTCTGAACACTCCCCCCTCCGGTTACAAGTACCAGGGGCCGTATATTGTCATCCGGGGAGTCGGAGCCACCTCTGACGAAGAAATCCGCGGCATGGCGGTAGGGCTGGGCCAGGAGCGGTTTGAATTCTCCTGCAGAGCAAGGCAGGACGACACGCTCAACGCAGCCGATGGGGGAATCATTAAGGCGCGGTTGATGGCGGAGCAAATTCGTCTTGCGTTACAGGGTTTTTCGGGAACGGTAGTCCAGAACGCCTCCGTCGCCAGTGTAATCGACGGGTGGGACGAAGACTCCAAAGTGCACATTCGGTTTTTGGACATGGACACGTTCTTTACCGAAGACGCTCCACTGGAGCCCTAACAGTTTTCAGTACAAGTTCCCCACTGGTTTGGGGAAAGAAGCGGGGCGGGAGACTGTCGAGAGATAGACTGCCGCTCCAAACTTCCAATCGTTGTCAGCTAACGCCGGGAGGCGTGAGGAGAAAGCATGGGAGCCACTTACACCCCGCGCTCTGCGGCGGGAACAGTAGCACAGATCAATATCAACGCCACGGTGGCGACGGCCGCCGGACTGAGCATCTCGGCGGGATGGACAGACGTTCCCGGAATCGAAGGCATCCAGCCGTTCGGTTCGGCAAAAGGCATCATCGACGTTACGCCGTTGAGCGAAACCCAAGCCAAACAGTTCGTGGACGACGTCCCTGACCCTGGAGAATTGGCGTTCTCTTCGTTCTCCGACTTGGAAAACGACGTTCACCAGTACCTGCAATACCAGGCCAACAACGTGGGCGGAATCGACGAATGGCGCGTCAAGCCCCATCTTCGCTCGAAGATGTACCACATGAACGCCTTCGTCACCGAATGCAAGCCGTCCTTCGCCAAATCGAAGGGCCAGATGTTCGACGTGAAAGCGAAGATCACGGGCGCGGTCACGGTCGTAGACGCGGCCTAGTTTTTCTCTGCCGGTCCAGCCGCTGACCATCACCGAGGTTTATGAATCAAGCAATCGCGGCGGTTCCGAAGAACGGAGCCGCCGCAACTCTCAAAGACGATCCTCCGCAAATGGTGGAGGTGCGAATTGGCGACCAGGACTGCCGGCTATTCTGGGACGGAAGGGCCTTTAAGGAGTTGAAGGTCAACCCGTTCAAACCGGTGGAAATGGCCAAGTTCTGGCTGGAGGACATCGGGATTGACGTGATGGCCTCCATCATCCGGGCGGGGCTGCTGTGGGAATACCGACCTCACAGAAGGAAGTTCGGAGAGGAGCCGCCTTCGGTTGAAGACGTTCTGGACTTCCCGGTGGACCTCCCCACATTCACGGAATCGGTTCTGCCGGCGTTTGCCAAATCGCTTTCGATCAAGAAAGACCACGGCGAGTCCGCGGACCCTTCGAAGGCCTAGACTGGATCGAAGTCTGGGCCGTAGCGCTTCATCACCACGGGTTAGGGTGGGAGGAATTCCTGGACCTCTCCCCGGCGATGTTCGTCCTCTTGGAAGACGAACGAATCAAAGAAGTCGAGCGGCGCACGTTCGATTTCCAATTCCTCGCAACCATCGTTGCGCAGATCGCCGGAAACAAAGACGCCAACTTCATGGAGATCAACGTTCTCAAAAAACCACGGACGGATGAGCAGGAGATGATGTTGGCGAAACAGACGGAAGCGTATCTGGACGCGCTGGTAGCGAGAGGAAATCGAGGGAAGAAGCCGTAGGGTATGGCGCTGCGAAGAGCCAAAATCAGCATTTCGGAACTGAAGGAGCTGGGCGCTGCTTTCAAGTCCGGAAAGGAAGCCTTCGACCCGCGGAAGGTAACCCCCATGCTGGCGGAGGCTCTTCAACCCTTGAAAGAACAGGCCCTGTCCAATCTGGCATCGGTCGAGCAATCCCATATTCTTCGTCACGGGGGAAAGCACATCGCGGACGCCTTGATCCTGGAGCCCAGCAAAGACCTCTCGAAGATTGCCGCCTACTTGCGGATTCCGCACAGAATTGCTCCCCAGGCGGCTTGGTTGGAACTCGGTCATTGGATTGTTGGCCACAAGCCAAAGAAGCTGGCCACGGGCAAATTCACTCCCCAGCGGCCGTGGTTCCGGCCGGCGGTGGTCGCGAAATCAGAAGCGGTGCGACGTGGAATCCGGGAAGGGCTACAGAGCCTCCTGAAAGACGCTTTCGGTTTTGGTGACCCCGGAGACGCGGACTCGTAAATCATGCCTTCCCTCTGGTCTTTATTCGTCGCGGTCACCGCGGACACGTCGGATTACAAGACGAAGTTCACGGACATCGACCAGGCGACGACCCAATTCGGCCGGAACTTCGAAGCGGTTGACGCCAAGCTAGGAAGCGCTGCTGGTTTTTCGTCTGCTGGCGACAAGATGAAAGAGTTCGCGAGCGCGGCCGGCGGAGCGGTTCCCGCCATTACTCAGCTCTCGGATGCTGCTCAGCGGATCGTTGACAAAAACCAGCAGGTCGCAACGAGCATTGAGAATCAGCGGGCAGTCTTGTTGGAGTTGCAGGCCGCGTGCGCCCGTGGAGCCGCCAGTGAGGACGATGTAGCACGGGCGGCGGATAACCTGCAAAAGACGCTGCAACGAACCGATCCGGAGGCCAGGGCCGCGGCCGATGCGGTGAAGAAACTCTCCCAAGCGGCCCAGGAGAGTGGGGGAGGATTCGATTCCCTCTTAACCAAAATCCCCGGCGTAGGAGCGGTGATGGGGATTCTCGCCGCGGGTTCGATGGCCGGCCTTCTGTCGAAGCTCATGGACTTGGGCGTGGCCGCGATTCAAACGGCGGAAATGTTTGAGGATGCGTCCGTGCAGATGCAGAGGGCCACGGGGGCCACCGGCGCGGACCTGGAGAATATGAACGACAGCCTGAAGCGGCTGTATGGCACGTCTTCCCAATCGGCCGAAGTCATTGCGGGTGCGATGGATACGATCAGGCAAAGGTCGGGAGCCACTGGAGCCGAGCTGGAAAGCCTCACCAAAAGCGCCCTGAACTTTGCAAAGGTGGCGGCTGTTGATGTAAAAAATGCTGTTGAAACCAATCAGCGTCTGTTCAAAGCGTGGAGTGTCGATGTCAGGGATCAATCCCTCGCACAGGACATGTTGTATGTCGCCCAGAAGAACACCGGGATTTCTGTAATCGATCTGGGAAACGCCCTAAAAGACGCCGCGCCTCTTTTGAAGAGTTGGGGCTTTGCCTTCGAGGATTCGCTTGCGCTGGTCGCGCAGTTCGCTAAAGTCACCGGCGACGATGCCGCGGGGGCCCTCAATGCATTGAGAACCGCTTTCACCAAGATGGCGGAGGCCGGAAAGGACCCAAAGAAGGAACTCACGGACCTGATCTCCCGAATGGAGGGAGCGGACAATACCGCCCAGGCTCTGAATATGGCGCTCGCTGATGGTTTCGCGATCAAGGCGGCGCTCCCGTTTGTGAATGCAGTCAAGTCTGGCGGGGCCGAACTCGACCAGCTCAAGGCTAAGCTGGACAACGCCAAAGGCGCGGTAGATCAGATGGCGAAGTCCACCACCACGCTTTCCGGCGAATGGACGAAGTTTGTGCACAACGCCCAGGAGGGGGCGGGGGTTCTGGGAACGGTCTTTGTGAAGCCGGCGACGGACCTTCTGCAACTGCTGAACAACCTTGAGAGCGGAACTGCATCTTGGGGGACGCGAATCAAAGAAGTCATCGTGCTGCTTACGGCCATGGGGAGCGGCGGTGTTACCGCGGCGGCGAATGTTGCCAAAATCTTCAATCAGCAGTACGGCGCGGGTCAGGGCAGCATCGAAAAGTCGCAAAACGCTGCCCTTCTCGCGATGCAGACGGGCGAGAATCCGGCTGAGGCAGTTGCCCACGCGTTTGGAGTGGGCCCCAACAGCCTGAATACTCCCAAGCCTGGAACGGGCGGCGGGACCGGGATTGATGAAGCCGGAGCCAAAAAGGCCGCGGCGGCTATCAGGGAGGCGTTCTCTGACCTTGGCCTCCATGACGCAGAAAAACAACTGGCGGACGCCGAGGCAGCGCTTGCCAAGCTAGCGGCAAGCGGCCGGCTGACCGGCGAAGAGATGCTCACCGCGGCGACGAAAATCGCGAAGATCCGGCAGGAAATCGAGAATCTTCAGAGGCCCACGGAAGTAGCATCTCAGGCAATTGACGGCCTGGCCACGATCTTCCGAGCGGCCGGTTCGCCGGTGATGGGATTTGTCGGTCCCCTCCAGACCCTACCGCCGCTGGTCAATGCGATTGACGAAAGGATGCGCTCGCTGTGGAACCTGCCTACGACCCCACCGTGGGCGGCTAGCATTGATGCCCTGGTGACCACATCCAATTCAGCTACCGCTGCCGAGTCCATGTTGCGCGACATGACCGTGCAGGTGTACAACGAGCAGTTGGTCTGGGCCCGCAATGTCGGTATTGTGGCCGACGCCTACCGGACTCTGGGAATCAAAAGCGCCGATGAACTGCAAAGCCTGGCCGACAAGACCCGCGATGCCTACAACGTCATCCTAGCGGACGAAAAAAGCACCGATGAATTGCGCCTCGAAGCCTTCAAAGCGATGATGCAGGCCAAGATCAACCTGGAGCGCGCTTCGGGGGTTATCAGCGAAGAAGAATACCGCAGGCTTCAAACTGAGCTGAACACCATCGACAAGACCGGCAACGACACGCGAGTAAAACAAGGCAAAACCGCGTCCGATGAACTCTCCAAAGCCTGGACGGGAGCGTTTGATTCCCTTACCAAAGGCCTAGCTCAAAACATCGTGGAATGGAAGGGATGGGGCGACACCATTAAGAACTTCGGAAAGAGTGTCGCCGAGGACTTGCTGAACAGCTTCCTGCAGGGGTTGTTGAAGCCCCTGAAAGACGAACTGGCGAACTTGGGATCCCAGATCGGCGGGGTATTCGGGAATATCTGGGGCAGCGGATCGGGTGGGGGCGGTGGTGTGTTGAGCAGCATAGGCGGAGCTGGTGGAGGCGGTGGTGCTGCCGGCGGGATCGCGGGAGCCGCCGGCGGAGGAATCGCGGGACTGATCGAAGGCGGGGTCTCTGCGGTGTCTGGTGTTATCTCCAACTTTCAGCAAGCAGGGATGAACAAGTCCCTGGACGTTCTGGTAAACCATACCCTGCGCATCTTCAACGTGGAAGACCAGTGGCATACGCAGTGGTTTGAGCATGACCAGAACATGTATGACCGGCTGGGAGAGGTTTGGAATTCCATTCGGGAAGGTGACAAGAACATCTTTGACCGTCTCGGGGAAATCAACGCCTCAATCCGAGAGGGTTTCGGCGGAACCGGCGGCGCCCTCGCGGCTGTGGCGGCGGCGGCCGGTTCCGGCTCTGCATCGGGAGGATCGCGGGGGACTGCGCAGCCGGCCGGACCCACGGTTTCAGATGTGGTCGCGGCTATCGGTCGGTCGAATTCCTCATCTCCCACTGGTCCCACAATTGCCGATGCCCTGAAACCCGGGAGCAACCCCGTCGTGAAAGCGATTGGGGACCTCGGAAACACGCTGCGATCCACCCCGACGCCGGTGATTAACCCGGTTCTGAAGAGCTTGCTGGAGGGAGGGATTCCTCCCCGGCCGGTGCCGACGCCCATCATTAATCCTGTCCTGAAGAGCCTGCTGGAGGGAGGGCTGCCGCCGGTTGTGATTCCCACCTCGCTCATTAACCCTACGATCAAGTCGCTTGCTTCCCACCTGCCTTCTGCCTCTGTGCCTACGATTCCAGCAGGCCTTCGGGATGGGTCCTCATCCGGTCTTCCGTTCGGGATGCACTTCTCGGGAGACATGCACTTTCACGGAGTCAACGATCCCAAGGGGATGGCGGATGCGATGCGCAAGTATTACAACCGCAAAGACCCGGTATTCTCCAGAAACGCCACCACCAACGCCCGCTCGTAATCTTCCGTGCCTGTCATCCCCGTCCAATTAACCATCCGAGAGCCGGGTGGACTGACCGATCAAACCTGGAGGATCGACGGCGGAGAGGAATCGGGATTCTCCTACAACTTGCAGGGAGGAGAGAGACCGACGATTGAGGCGGTCCTGAATATTCCGAGAGGAGACGACTACGAACCCACCAAAAACTCACAGGTCTTCTTGGATGAACGGGAAGGCGAAGACGAAGCGCTTTACTCCTTTGCCGATGGAATCACCGCGGGGACGGTCGAATCCATCACGGTCAACGGGACGACCTACAGCCACACGGTAGGGTCGGGAGAATCGGGCGCTTCGATTGCTTCAGCTCTCGCGGCCCTGGTCAATGCGGATTCGGATGTCTCGGCGACGTCTTCAGGTTCAACGGTCACGGTCCTTACCCGGCACATCGACGGAACGGAAGTAGACGTTTCTTCCACGGCGGGGCCGGATGTAGTTCTGAACTTCAAGAACATCCGCCAGTTCGCAGGACTGTTAACCGATTACAAACTCTCCGGGAAATTGGGGGGCGACGACCCCGCAAGGCACATTGCAACTATTGCCGCGGGAGGGATGGAGCGGGTCTACGATTCGATCGAAATCTGGCCGCCGCAGACCTTCGTGAACAAGACGCCCGGCTACATCTTCACGCAACTTGTGCTCTTAGCCCAGTCTCTTGGATCGCCGGTGCAGTTGGGTTTCATTCGAACGGATGGAGACCCTATCCCGGTGGTGACTTACGACGGTCATGTGAAGATGACCGACGCGTTCAATTCACTACAGACGCAAGCCAATTTCTCGGGCGGGGCGGTATGGGGGGTGGACCCTGATACTTCAGAACCCTCGGCGTTTTTCTGCGCTCCCTCCGACCGAGTACTACCGGATTCGTTTACCGCGGAAGAAGGTTTGGAAGGCTCGATCGAGATTGACCGGGACACCTTCGACTATCGAAACCGGCAATCGGTTCGAATCAGTTTTGACGCCTTCATGCCCTCGGTCTCCGTTTTTGCGGGAAACGGATCCACGACGGTCTGGAATCTGCCTCACCTTCCCGCGCAGCTCCTGAGCGCCTTCGTCACGACCTCAAGACGGTCGAGCGTCGGTGGTTCGTTCTCCTCCAACCCCACTGGGGGAACGATCAACATCGGGGGTCTGACTTACACGTTCGTTTCGGAGTTGGATAACACCCAGCTCTTTCAGGTGCTGATCGGAGCGAATTCGGCCGCTACAGCAGCCAACCTGGTCGATGCGATCAACTGCAACCCCGCAACGCAAGGGGTAAAGTTCTCCTGGCCCACCTGGGAAAACAACGCCTGCAACGCGATCGATTTAAGCGGAGCAGCGTTTACCCTGGTCGCAAAAACCCCTGGAACGGGCGGGGACAACATCTCGGTCAGCTCCAGCGCATCCGGATTCTCGTGGTCGGACACCATTACCACCGGAGGATTCAACGGCGATACCACGCCCTGGCAAGTCATTGTTCCCGGAGGTCCTGGGGATAACACCGTGCAGAACACCCCAGGAACTACCGAAATCGTCGCAAAAGGGGCATGGTTCGGTCCGGCGCACGCACAGCACCGGAGAGTCATTCCTTCGGGTTCCTATCTGGTGGTCACGTGGAGGCGATTAGGAGCGGATGTCATCACGGTCGAAGACACCGCAGACGTAAATGCAAGAGCATCCTCGGAACATGGGACCGGGATGTACCACAGCACCATTGATGACGGTCAATTGAAAGATGCTTTGACCGGTTACTTTGAAGCTCTCGCGACTTTACAGCAGTACCAGCACGAACCATACTCAGCGACGGTCAGCACCTACCGGAAATTCATCAAGTTGGGTCAGCAGTTGACGGTGAACTTCTCCCGTCCTCAGTGGGCGAAACCGGCAATGAACCATTCGGACTGGACCGTGCAGGAAATCGCAGGGAGTTACGAGCGAAATTCTCACGGGTACACCGCGAGAATCAAGAAAGTCCTGAAGCTCATCCGGGGATCGGCATTGAACCGGGTCACGACGGATGTGGACTTCATGCGTGGTTTAGCTCTGACCGGGAAAGGGGGATCTTCAGTCTCTATGGTGGCGACGGCTCCCTCTTCGGGAGGTGGAGGTGGGAACGGGGAGCTAAAGGCCACCTTCGGTGTATTGCGGAGGTTCGGGGCCGGGGACGTTTCGATCATTCCGAACTATCACATCGTCCGAAACGGCGGGACGCTCAAGGATGTGGTTTGGAAGCCCTTCCAGCCTCCAGTTTCTTCAGACGATTCGGTCACGCGGTTTGATATCAAAGTCTCGCATGACGATGGGGGAACGTGGGAAAGCATCTTCAACCCCGCGGGAGATTACATTACCTTAACGTCGGACGGAAGGACCGGAATCTCTACCGATTTCGCAGTGTCCACTGTGTCTGGTGGGGATTTGGGCGCGAGCCCTCCCGTTCCTCCCGATATCTTTCGATTGGACGTGATCAGTATCGCGAACGTAATCGAAGGCTTCGGGATCGAGATTGTTTTGCAGTGGGTTTGATGGATGGCAATCGCATGGTCGAGCGGCCACAAGTTCGTTGTTATCGACTCCTCCACGTCGCTCCTGTTTCGTCAGGGGATCCACGACCTCCTAACCAGTTGCGGGTGGTCTGCAGTCGCAACCACCGATGGATACTACTTTTCTGCGGAATCCCCCCAGGGCCTGTTCTTCAAGTTGCACGTGTGGGACCGCGGCGTGGTGGATGGCTTCGAGCCCTGCCTTTCTCTTCAGGTGATGTCGGAAGACGAAAGCCTGGTGGGCATGGAACACTTGCTTATGTACGGGCCGGACTCCATTGGGACGCATTATGCGATCGCCGGCAAGTGCCAGTTCTTCATCGCAATTCCCGCCTTTCGGGAGGCGTTGGGGGGTCTGCCGGTCTTCGCTCACACGTTGAGTTTTCAATGTGGAATTCCGCATATCCCGGCGCCCTCGAACGTCCAGTGCAACCCGGATGGAACTCTTCCGGACGTAGTTTCGATGGCATGGTGGGCATGCTCTTCCGGAGGCAGTTTGTTCACCCCACAGCCGGATTTCCGCAACAATTTCGTCTGTGCCACCCGGTGGGATCTGTGTTGGAACGGTGTGCTGATGTTTCCCCAGGGCGGCGATACCGAGTCGCGCTTTGCGGACGGCCGCAACGGCGGCGCGGGGCTGCGGTTGATGTGGATGTCCGACTCGGGAGGGGCTAACCCGTTTGCGGAAGTGCCCCCACGGCTTTACGGAATTCATGACCCGCTCTATCTTGACGCCGTGGTGGCGTGGCAGCACGTCATGCGTGCCCAGATTTGGGACGCCTTCGTGATCACGAAGACTTTGGAGCGGGACACCGTGCAAAGGTTCGAGGAAGGAAAACAGCCGGACGGAATCACGCCGATCTACAGCTACTGGCGGGTGTGGGGAGGTCCTCCAGGAATCAATCCGTTCGGAAGTCTGCTCTTGTTGGACGGTCAGCAGGTGGACGATAAGAATCTCAGCGATTACGTGTACTGACGATGGCGTGTAACTGCAATCAAAAGCAGGGGAGCGGAAGAGCGATTACGTCTCGCGTGGCCTCTGACGTGTCGGAGCCTTCCCTTTCGCATGGATTTACTCCCGTCGATACGAGTCTCGACGCTGACGAGCCGGAGTCGGTCAAGGGCAAGCGGTGGCTGGAGCGCTGGATGGAGATGCGGCGGGGGAAGCGTTAGGGCCGTGCCCGTAACAAGAGAATTTCCGCTGCTGTTCACGCGGCGCCGTAGATTCAAGGTTGTGTCCGCCGACGCGATTCGCGTCATTGACACACTGGCGGCCCCCGCCAATTACGGCTCCAACGATTACGGCGGGCTTTTCGCGCGCTGTGGCTGGACGCATATAGCCCCGGAAGACACCTTCGCCACCGGCGAGCTGGTCTTTCAGCTTGGCGCGCGAGTCACCGAGGGCGGAGAATTTCACTTCATTTGTTACGGGCCGCCTTATGACTGCTACGTGGCCGGCGTATACTTCAAAATCTTCAACATCGGCCAGGAAGCCCCCGCCCCCAACCCGTGTTCCGATGGGCCTGTGTGGGTGATGACTGGAAATACCCCGGCGGAAACGGCGGACAACCTGGCTGGAGCGATCACCCTCTGTACTGTCTTCAATGCAGCCATCTACACCATTCCTGCGACTCCAGACTTTCCCGTGGAACGAACCGGGATCCACCTAGTCGCCAAGTTTCCGGGGCCGGCCTTCAACTTCTTTTTCTACGACGGAAATGAATACGGCGGATCGCTGATCGGCCCGGGGATCACCAGCGGAGGCGGTTACACCTGGGTTTCGAATGGCCCTGACTCGAAATTCAAAGTGATTGTCAGGGGGGCGGCTATCGGGCAGTATTCCTATCCTCCGCTTTTGGGGCCGCTCGGAATTCACACCTCCGGAATCGTTTTCGGTGAAACATTCCTGCTTCCCGGGCAGGGGATCCAGTTCGACATCACATTCTTTACGCTGGGGACGGCGGGTAGCGCCGGGCCTTACAGCTTCCAGCTTTACGCTGCAACGAACCTGATCCAGCACCCCGACAAATACTGTCTTTGGGTCACAGAGGACGGATTCGCGCTGTTTGAACAACTGTCGGGGAACCTGACGCCCGAAGAGATGAACCGCTCCACATCCATCTACGTCAACACGCCCCAAATCCTCGAAGAGCTGAAGGGCCATGCGCCTGATCCCGCTATTGTCGGATATGCCGCATTTGCGGCGGGGCACGGAGACCAGATCTTCCGGCAAGACTGGTACAACGGCGGATTTGGCGGCCTTACGGTGACCGCGCTAAATGGAAACGCCACGGTCATCGTTTCCGATTCGAGCGCCTACCCGCGGCACTTACAGTTCGAGTGGCATGACCAGGTGACGCTCGCCGGGTACGCATCCCAGCCGATCACGATGGGCGCGGTTCTTGCGATGGGAATAGGGAAACACGGAGACGTGGGAATCGTGGGGACCTTGCGGGACGTGGCGGTCTCTAGCGGTGGCGTCTTTATCTCTGGCCCACACTCGATTGGTCCGGGAGTGGCGGGGGGGACGGTTGCCGATCACAACTTCGTGGGCCTGGGATCGCAACCCGGGGCGAAGGGCGGTGGCTTTGGTTTCTTCGCCCAAACACGGGCCTCAATAATGATCTGCGTCCCGCGCACGGGGCTGATCTGGGATCCGTTCGAGGTCTATGACGGGGGGGATGTGGTGGATTACGGCGGCCATGTCTGGGAAGCGTTCCTGCCGCAGACCGGGACTCCGCCCACGGACGCCTGCTCGGCTCCCTGCGATTGGATCAAACTACGGTAAGGCATGCCCGTCACGCAACCCAACATAGGCGTCACTGCAACCATTCCGGCCGGCGCGGTTAACCACCCGCTGACCTTTTCGTTCGACCTGTCGAAGCTGGTAGCGTTTTCGCTCTACACGGACCAGAACGTGACCCTGTACACGAACAACCCGGGAGGCTCCGGGCCCACCGATACGATCTCACTCCCCGGGAAAAAGGTGACGCAATGGTCCGTGGAGGGGCAGCACCCCAGCGGCCCGCAGCCGTTCTTCAATCTGCCGGCCTCGAATCCGTTCAGCGCGAGCGTCACCGGTATTTTTGTCTCGAATCCCGGCGCGAGCGATGCCATATTTCGGCTGGCCGCACAGGTAGACCCATAGAGTTCTGTAGAAGCTCATAGAGTTTTTGGCTCACGAACATGATTTTTCAGGCGCACATCCAGACGATGTTCGAGTGGCTCCGCAGAGGCGGGGCGGACCCGCACATCGCCACCAGTCACTGGAGACCCTACAAGACCGAAGGGGACAGTTCGGGGTTGGGGAGCTTTGTGCTCTCGACAGCCTTCCCTTCGACGCTGGCGATCGACAACGACGCTCTGGTGTGGGGTACGGCATCCGGAAGGGATCTGACCAACATCGTGGAGTTGGATTTCGGAACGGCCGCGGTGACCGAGACGGTGAACGGGCTCGTGGAACTCGACGGCAGTGGTAATCCGCGCAACTGGTGTCGATTTACCACTGCAGCCGCACTGATCGCGGGAGATCCATTGAAGATTCCCGCCGGCAATGTCGATCACGGGATGAGAGACACCGAATTCAGCTTCCAGGCCATCAAGCTCCTGGAACACGAACGCGGCGTCTCCACCTACACCGTTACGGCGGACAGCTCCTACTTCGTGATTACCACTGTGGGAGATGCGAGCGCGAGAAGCACATTCGGATTCTCGGTCCTGTTCCCCACGGCTCTGGTAAAAAACAACGACAACACCGTCTGGGACTCGCCCTCAGGAAGTTCCATCAAGAACCTGGTGGATTTCGATTTCGGCTCGGCCGGCCCCGGAACGACCGAAGTAATTGTTGGAATCCTGGAAGACGACGGCTCGGGAAATCCCCACGTGTGGTTCCTTCTCGACGCTCCGCGATATATCAACCCCGGCGATCCGCTTCTAATTGCCGCTGGAAAACTGACCGATCAATACGTTCAGGAGTTCTCTTAATGGCTCTGGTTTTCGCAGACTCGCCGGATGAATTTTCGGCCGCGCAGATCACCCGCTACTACAGCGCCGGCTCGATCACTGGAATTGGAACACCCGGGCCGGATGGAACCGGCAAGTACTTCGATATGTCCACTGACAGCTCCCTTCCGCTGCCGTTAACTGCGGCGGGGGAGTACATGGCCATCTTCGATTTCTTCCAGTCGGGGTCGCGAACCGAGACGTGGTTCCAGTTCCAGACTGCCGCGGGCTCGCCGATCCTCACTATTGGCGGCGGGGGAACGGGCGGGAATTTCGTCATCAACGGGACGAACTACCCGGGGCTGTTGTCGGGCTCGTGGCAGCACATCCAGGTCCGGCTGTTGATCGGCACGGGGACTAGCGGACACATCACGGTCAAAGCAGACGGAACGACGTTACTGGACGTGGCCACGAACACCGGATCTACGAACATTGGAAAGGCGGTCTGGAGCGGCAACAACTCGGGAGGACGACGTTTCGCGAACCTGGTCATCCTCGACGCGAGCGGAAGTATTGGAAACTCCCTCCCTGCAGGACGATTGAAAGTGCGGCCGATCTATCCCACGGCCGATGGGACCTACACCGATTGGGCTCCGGATTCGGGAGGGAATCTCTACTCCCGAATCAACGAGAAGCCGGCCAATGACGACACGAGTTACGTCTTCGACCAGACGGTGGGCCACAAGTTTTCCTGCACCATGGATCACATCCCGACCAGCGGAATCGCCCATATCCTCGGGTTGATCGTAACCGCGGTTCAAAAAGAAGACGACGCCGGCGGCAAGACGGACCAGCTTCTGGTGAGAAGCGGAACCACCGACCACTACAACGGAGCGGATATCCCCACGGTGACGGGCTATGGTTCAACGACGAAAGACGGAGTGCCGGCCATGATTTTGATTACCGATCCGGACACCGGTGTCGAATGGACACCCACGGGAATTAACGCAATCGAGTGCGGAGCCAAAATCACGGCGTAGTGTAGATGCCTGCTGCGAACGTTCGCATTACTCAGCTTGCCGGGCGAGTCGTGATTGAGGAGGCGCTCGACGCCAACCTCCGGATCACGCAACTGGCCGGCCGGGTGGTGGACGAGGAATCGACAGCCGCGGACCTGCGCATCACCCAGCTCGCGGGCCGGGTGGTGGACGAGGAATCAACTGCCGCGGACCTGCGCATCACCCAGCTCGCGGGCCGGGTGGTCACGGAAGCGTCTCCGCCAGCGAACCTCCGGATCACGCAACTTGCGGGCCGGGCGGTCACGGAGGCCACGGTTGCGGCGAATCTTCGCATTACCCAGCTTGCTGGCCGGGTGGTGATTGAGGAGCACGCAAGCGCCCGGTCTGCTCGCGGGGCGGTTCTGATTGCCAGGCCGTCGAGGGTAACGAACAACCCGGCGCAGTCTTTCCGGGGAGCGGTTTTACTTGCTAGCCCTGCGATTGGCCGGTTTGCTTCGCGGCGCGGCGCGGTTCTGCTGGCTACACCGGTAACCGGAGCCCATGCAGAAAGTCGAAGAGGAGCATTTCTTCGGGCTACCCTCCCAGATCCCGGAATTAAGGCCACTTCGGCGCGTGGGGCGACTTTAACCGCGACGCTTCGGTTTGGACGTCCGCTCTCGTGTGTGCTTGACGGGACGGAAATGCCAGACGATGGCGTGCGGAATTTCGTGTTTTGAGAAGGAGACTCTAAATGAACCTGAGATTGATGATTGTCCTGTTTCTTGTGGGCTGTGGATTGAGTTTTGGGCAGTACTTCCCGCCCAGTGGAGGAGGAGGAAGCCCGTCAGGAAGCGCCAGCGGAGATCTTTCGGGAAGCTATCCCGGCCCCACGGTGGCGAAGGTCAACGGGGTGGCGATCTCCGGAATTCCGGCGAATGGGAAGACTCTCACTGCAAGCAGTTCAAGCGCGGCCTCGTGGCAGACGCCCAGCGCGGGAAGCAGCGTTACCACCGGAACGTTCGCGTCCCGTCCCACCTCCGGATCGGGACATTCGGCCGGGGATGTGTATTTCTGCTCCGACTCCCCGTATTCCTTTGTGTACGACGGATCGACGTGGAACGGGAGGGTGTTTGGATTTCCTGGCACTCCGGTGATTGTGGAGGGTCAGACCACCACACTGGCGAGCGGGATCAACGACTCCGTCACGACCATGACCGTCTCCGCGCAGTTTACTTCGATGCCCTCGACGCCGTTTTACGTGACTGTCGGAACGGAGCAGATCAAGGTCACGGCGGCGAGCACCACTACCTGGACGATCGCGCGGGGAGACGGCGGAACGACCGCGGCCTCCCATTCGAGCAGCGACACCGTAACGCAGATGTACTGGTCCCGAAATCAGTGGGACTCCCATTCCAACTACGCGAACACCGGAGGAATTCTCAACCTGTGGGCGGATGCGGCGGGATCAGGTTCCACCGATTACGGAGTCAAGCTGAAGACCCCCTTGGCTAATTCGGCTCCGTATACCGTGATTTGGGGCATGAAGCCGGGAATCAATGTGGTGACCTCGAATCAGAGTTTCGGTGGGGGCTGGTGGGACTCCACGGCTCCGACGAAAGACGTTAGATTTACCTACGCCTTTTATATCGGAGCGTGGCAGCTCAATTACCCGCTGTGGGCCTGGACTTCGGGTGGATCGCTGGGGGCATTGGGAGGAACGGGGGCGGCTTCCTCGACGTACTTTGGCTCTAACGCAAGCGCTACGGATATTCCAGACTTGCTGTGGTTCAAGTTAGTGGATGACGGTTCCGGCCACTGGTTTCAATATGTCTCCCAGGACAAGATGAACTGGCATCAGCAATTCACGACAGCTTCAGGAACTTCGATCTCCCCCACGGATGCGGCGTGCATCGTCTCAAACCGCGGCGGCGGCGTGGGGGAAGTCGTCTTCAGTTTCGAGCAGCTTTCCGGAGTCCATTAAGACGTTCAGAAGTAAAAGGAGAAGTAAGCATCATCATGTTTCCAACGATCAATCTCGATAACGGAAAATACCTCGGTGTCTCGTTGAGCGCCCAGGCTGGCGACGGCTCCCCGCGCCCCGCATCTCTCGTGGCGACCATCGCGCCCTACACGGTGGCATTCATTGCTCCGGCCGGGGCCAATGGCTTCGTCCTCAGATTCCGCAAGGCGGCGGATGGAAGTTACCCGGGCGGGACGGCGACCGTGACGTTTGCGGGAACCTCTGCCGATGGGACGCCCTTGCCAACCAAGACGCAGGACTTCGTGATGGCTCCTCCGCCTCCGCCTCCGCAAGCGACGGATTACACCGAAGGGACGCCCACCATCGTTCCGGATACCGACCCGTTCACGCCGGGAGATCCGGGAATTGACCACGTCGCATTGAGCCTGTAACCATGCGGTACGTCATCCAAGTGCACGGCGTGGATCAGTGGGGTCGGAGGGGATGGATCGGATTACCGAATTCTTCGACTCACGACCAGGCGCGCGGCGATGCGGAGGTCCAGCGGCTCAGGAATGTTACTCCGGGGCGTCAGTTTCGGTTGCTCCCAGTCGGAGCGGGTGAGACGGGGGAATTCTCGCTCGCGTGAAGCCTTGGAGCCTCGGCCTGGGCGTGTTGTTTCTGGCGCTGGCCTGGCGTATCGCGACATTCGAGGTTCCAGCGGATCTTCTCGATTCGACTCGAAATATCCTCTGGAACCTCAAAGTCTCGACCTATCACGCAGCCTTGGCCTCGGAGCATCTGGAGACGGTGACCAAGGAATTGGCGGATCCACGAGCCGGAATCGCGCGGACACTGCGCAACGTGAACACGGTAACAGCGCAACTCGGACGGACCAGCAACGTTGCAAGACTTGCAGCTTCGGAGCAGCGGAAGTACTTCCAGGATCTCTCGGCCGAATCGGTCAAAACCTTGCGGGCGGCAAACGGCCTGATCGAGCGGGCGGATCAACAGGTGAACGACGGGACGCTTCCGGCGCTGACCGCGGACCTTGCGCAACTCAAAGTGTCCCTCGAAAGTTTGCAGAAGGACGGCCACGAGACGCTTTCCGCTGCTTCTGGGACGCTCCAAGCAGCAGGGGTGTTGTTGGCGGACCCCTCAATTCCGGAAGCAACCAAGAGCCTCGCAAGCGCAGCAAAGCATATCGACGGCGGGACGGCGCACGCGGAGAAGAGCATGGAGTATGTGGAAGCGTCCCTGAAGCCAACGAAGCGCAGCTTCTGGAAGGGACTCGCGCAATCTCTTGTTCCGGCCGCTGTGAGGGTGTTGTGGAATCTGCTGTTTCCTGAGCGGGTAGTGGTCGTGAAATGAGCCGATCCTCTGTTTTCGTGGTCTTGCTGGCGGTTCTGTGCCTGATGGGCGGATGCGCAGCGCGGCGCCCTGTGATTGTGCAGTCCCCAGCTCCAGTTTCGGTGCAGCTCTCCCGCCAGGAGTCCCTGAATTACGAACTGGGCCTAATCGTGATGCGGCTTGCCGATGAGCCGCTCTCTCCGGAGGATCGAGAACAACTGGTCCGGCAAAAGATGCTCTTGGAGCTTCAGATCGAGCACGACAAGAAGGCGCGGGCGCGACTGCGGAGCATCATCGGTGTTGCGGCAGTTCTCGCGGCGGCCGGAATCATGGCGGGGTGGGGAATCTCGCACTGAGGGAATAAATGGAAGGCATTACCGGCCCTACTGACACCTCCGCCGATTCAGCGCTCCGACTGTACCAGGAACTGTTTCAAGCAGGATGGCATCTGACGGACTGTGACCATAGCCCGGATGGCGTGTGGTGGGCGCATCTCTTCCACCGGGAATCTCGCCTTCATGCTGAAGCGGAAGAGCCGACTTTTGCCGAAGCTCTCCGCGGCGCGATTGCGGCGGCGCTGAAGCAGCAGCCACTGCCGGATGTTCAGTGTGTCACCGCGGAGCCGGTACCGAATTCGAAAGGAGAAGTTTAGAAGAAATGGGAACTCTCGTATCCATCTTGCAATTGATTCCGGCGCTGATCAAAGCCGTTCAGGCCGCTGAGGAGTTTGCGCCACTTCCCGGTCAAGGAAAGGCGAAACTCGATTTCATTTTAGGGATCATCACGGATAGCTACGCCGATGCTGTGAAGCTGATTCCGCTGATCACGTCTGTGGTCACCAGGATTGTGGGGTTGGCGAATAGCCTCGGAATCTTCAAACCAGCGGCGGCGATCGTAGCTCCGACTGCAAAATGACGGAGCGCTTCAAGCTCGACTGTTTTAGCTGTAAGCACACGGTGGAGATACCCACAAAAGAACCTTGTAACTGTCCGTTGTGCGGTGCAGAGTTGCAGATTTCCTGGGGCATCGAAAGGGAGAAGAGGTGAAGTAGATGAGAAGAAATATTACGGACCATGTTGTTGCGGGAGATCTTCCGCAAAACCAAGTCCCAATTGGCGTCATAGACGAGCCCGGACAAGGCGGCGCGAATCATGAGTACCACAGGCGCGAATCATGAGTACCACATCGACTGGCCAACGCCGGATGGGGGGATGGGCGACACGAAGCCAAATTTCGTGCGGATCAGTTTCCAGAATGGGCCGATCAAGGAGTTTGGGCTGAACGGCATCACGCAAGAGGTTTTGCTGGCGATTGTTATCGATCGACTGCGCTCGTTCCAGTCCGGCCCGTTCTCTTGTCGCGAGAACGCAATTGCATTGACGCACTGCGAAGAAGCCCTGATGTGGTTGCAGCGTCGCACTGTGGCTCGGGTCAAGCGCGGCGTCGAAGGAACGAACCAAAAATAGCCATGCGCGGCGTATTGCAGTGGCTGAATTCTCCGGCGGGGGGAATGATTGCTATGTGGCTTCTGACTCAGGCGGCTGCTACGATGCCCGCTCCAACGGCTCTCAGTTCCGTCTGGTGGAAGTGGGTCTACTCGCTGATTCAGGTGCTTCTCGCGAATGCGGAGAAGTCCCATATCCGATTAACGGTAGCTTCTCCGGCAGAGAATCCCCCTGCTTTGCCGGAAGGGTCACCGTCTTCGATACCTCCGGAGCTTCAGGAGGCGTTTGGCAAGTGGGTCGCGGCCAATCAAGACGCGGCGCGGGCGGAGAGAGCGGCCAGGGAAGCGCGGGAGTCTGCACGGGCGGCGGAGGCTCTCCAGGGGACGCAGCAGTATCCCCCACTGGCTAGGCCCCTTCCGCCTCCGCCGGCCGGCGGGTCCGGCGTGCCCAAATCCAATTCTTGAAAGGAGAGTCTCTCGGATGAAACTGTCTGAGGCAATTACGCAAGTAGAAACCACGGGATCGGACTATCAGAAATCCGTCACCCAAACAGCAACCGATCAAACGGCCGCCGATGCGGCGCAAGCCAAAGCCGACGCTGCCAAGGCCCTGGTGGCTTCGGATCAACAGGCGCAAGACGCGGCGGCGGCCACGTTCAACGCTGCGTTGGACGGGCTGATTGAAGCGGCGACGGCCGCGAAGGTTCCGCCGGCAGCTCCGGCTCAGTAGACGAAACATGGCAGAGCAGGAGAAGCCTTCGAGCGTCGCTGTTACGGCGACGGCCACGGTGACGCCGGGCTCTTCGTCCCAGGGCCTGGTCGAAACCATTCGCGCCGGGCACTTCACCAACGCGCTGATCGTGCTGCTAGTGGGGGTGATTGCGGGGATTCTGCTGCTCTGCTTCCTTCGGAAACCGTTGTGGGAGGTGGGTGCGACCACCTGTCTGCTGGCGCTGACCCACGGACTTGCAATCGCGATCGGAGCAAAGTACGGATCCATGAATCCCGGATCCGGGGATGGGATGATGGGCAAAATCAAGCGCCTGTTCGCGTGTCCCCGATGCGGGTATAAGTACGACCCGAAAGAGGGGTCCAGCGCGAAG
>Ga0247672_1000022_pt1 | contig 34143 bp, 30 predicted proteins | sample CNK13_metaG_FD_182719 | JGI IMG/M metagenome (GOLD analysis project Ga0247672, IMG submission 182719) | Soil microbial communities from Purdue University Martell Research Forest, Indiana, United States - CNK13 | ecosystem: Environmental > Terrestrial > Soil > Temperate forest > Bulk soil... | reverse complement strand
CTGGCTCTCGGTGGCGCGCGCACCACCGAGAGCCAGGTGCACCGCGAGCTCGCCTCCGGCCTTTCGGCGGCGGTGGGGTTCAAGAACGGCACCGACGGCAACGTGAAGATCGCGGTCGACGCCCTGCTCGCGGCGCGCCAGAAGCACCATTTCCTTTCGGTGCACAAGAGCGGCCAGGTGGCGATCGTCGAGACGCGCGGCAACGACGACTGCCACATCATCCTGCGCGGCGGGAAGAGCCCGAACTACGACGCCGCGAGCGTCGCGGCCGCGTGCCAGGAGCTCGCCAAGGCGAAGCTGCACCAGCGCCTGATGATCGACTGCTCGCACGCCAACGCGTCGAAGCAGTACAAGCGCCAGGCGGACGTGGCGCGCGATATCGGCGCGCAGCTCGCCGACGGCGAGCGGCGCATCGTCGGCGTCATGGTCGAGTCGCACCTGGTCGAAGGCCGCCAGGAGCTCGAGCCGGGCAAGCCGCTCGAGTTCGGCCAGAGCATCACCGACCCCTGCCTCGGCTGGAGCGACTCGACCGCGCTGCTCGCCGGCCTCGCGGAAGCGGTCAGAAAACGACGCAAATAAAAAGTTCGGCATAATGCCGGACACGATGGAGCCGGCGCAGCAGCTTGCGGGCCTCGAGTACATGGGCGATGCGATCCGCTTCGCCGGCCGCATCCATTCCCTGATTCCGAAATGCCCGCTGCTCGAGAATTTCTCGCACGGCGAAGTGCGCCTGCTCGCGCATTTCATGGAGGTGTACCGCGCGCTGCCCGGCGTGGAGATGATCCGCGAGGGCGAGGGCGGCGACCTGATGATGCTGGTGATCGAGGGCCGGGTCGACGTCGCCAAGCGCGACCGCTGGAACACGCCGCAGCTCATCGCCCAGGTCGAGCCCGGCCGCACGCTCGGCGAGATGTCGATGATCGACGGCGAGCCGCGCTTCGCCACCTGCATCGCGATCGAGCCGACGCTGGTGGCGGTGCTGAACCGCGAAAACCTCGCCCGCATCATCGTCGAGCAGCCGCTCCTCGGCGCCAAGCTCCTGATGGAGCTGGTGCTCATGCTTTCCCAGCGCCTGCGCGCGACGAGCGGGAAGCTCCTCGACCTCATCGACGAGCAGCCGCAGCGCCTGCCGGGCACCGTCCAGGGCCCGTGAGCCGCGGCCGGCTTGCCGTCGTGCTGCTGGTCGCAGCCGCGGCAGTCGCGTTCTTTGCCGCGGGCGGGCATCGCTACCTCAGCCTGGAAAACCTGAAAGCGCAGCAGGCGGCGCTGCAGAGCTGGCGCGCAGCCCACCCGGCGGGTGCCGCGGCCGCGTTTTTCGCCGCGTACGTGGCGGTGACCGGGCTCTCGCTTCCCGGCGCGGCGCTGCTCACGCTCGCCGGCGGCGCGCTTTTCGGGCTGCTGTGGGGAACGGTGCTCGTCTCCTTCGCCTCTTCCATCGGCGCGACGCTCGCCTTTCTCGCCTCGCGCTTCGTGCTGCGGGGGTGGGTGCAGCGGACCTACGGCGCGCAGCTCCGCGCGATCGATCGCGGCGTGGAAAAGGAGGGCGGCTTCTACCTCTTCACGCTGCGGCTCATCCCGGCGGTGCCCTTCTTCGTCATCAACCTGGCGATGGGGCTCACCCGGATGCGGGTGCTCACGTTCTATTGGGTGAGCCAGCTCGGGATGCTCGCCGGCACGCTGGTCTACGTCTACGCCGGGACGCAGCTCGCAGGCATCGGCTCCCTGCGCGACGTGGTGTCGCCCGGCCTGATCGGCGCGCTGCTCGCGCTCGGCGTTTTTCCGCTCGCCGCAAAGAAAGTGGTCGACGCGTACAAGGCGCGCCGGGTCTACGCGCGCTGGCAGCGGCCGGCGCGCTTCGAGCGCAACCTCGTGGTGATCGGGGCGGGGTCGGCGGGGCTCGTGTCGGCCTACATCGCCGCCGCGGTGCGCGCGAAGGTCACCTTGATCGAGAAGCACCGCATGGGCGGGGACTGCCTGAACACCGGCTGCGTGCCCTCGAAGGCTTTGCTGCGCTCGGCCAAGCTCGCCTGGCAGATCCGGAACGCGGAGAAGTACGGTATTCGCCAGGCGGGCGCCGAGGCCGACTTCGCCGACGTGATGGAGCGCGTCGAACGCGTGATCCGTACGGTGGCGCCGCACGACTCGGCCGAGCGCTACGAGAGCCTCGGGGTCGAGTGCATTCGCGGCGAAGCGAAAATCACCTCGCCATGGACGGTGGAAGTCGACGGCAGGACCCTCACCACGAGGGCCATCGTGATCGCCGCGGGTGCGCGTCCGATCGTGCCGCCGATTCCCGGAATCGAAGCGGCGACGGTGCTCACCTCGGACAATCTGTGGTCGCTGCGCGAGCTGCCGCCGCGGCTCGTGGTGCTCGGCGGCGGGCCGGTCGGCTGCGAGCTGGCGCAGGCGTTCGCCCGCTTCGGCTCGAAGGTCACGCAGGTCGAGATGCTGCCGCGGCTGCTCGCGCGCGAAGACCCGGAAGTCTCCGAGATGATCCGCGCGCGCTTCGTCGATGAAGGCGTCGAGGTCCTCGCCGGGCACCGCGCGGTCCGCTGCGAGGGGCCGCACGTGCTCGTCTGCGAGCACGCCGGACACGAGAGGCGGGTCGAGTTCGACGCCCTGCTGTGCGCGGTCGGGCGCCTCCCGAACACCTCGGGGTTCGGCCTCGAGGCGCTCGGCATCCCGGTTACCGCCGCGCGCACCGTCGAGACCAACGAATACCTGCAGACGCTGTACCCGAACATCTACGCCTGCGGCGACGTCGCCGGCCCCTACCAGTTCACCCACACCGCGTCGCACCAGGCGTGGTTCGCCGCGGTCAACGCGCTCTTCGGCGGGCTGCGCAGGTTCCGCGTCGACTATTCGGTGATTCCGTGGGCCACCTTCACCGATCCGGAGGTGGCGCGCGTCGGTCTGAACGAAACCGACGCAAAAGCGCAGAACATTCCGTACGAGACCACGGTCTACAGAATCGATGAGCTCGACCGCGCGATCGCCGACGAAGCGGGCTACGGCATGGTGAAGGTGCTGACGGTTCCGGGCAAGGACCGGATCCTCGGCGCCAGCGTCGTCGCCGAGCACGCGGGCGAGCTGATCGCCGAGCTGATCTCGGCGATGAAGCATCGCATCGGCCTGAACAAGATCCTCGGCACGATCCACATCTATCCGACCCTCTCCGAGGCGAACAAGTACGCTGCCGGGGCCTGGAAGAAGGCGCACGCTCCCGAGCGCGTGCTGCGCGTGCTGGAGCGCTATCACGCATGGACGCGGGGCTGAAGCTCTCGATCGTCATTCCGGCGCTGAACGAAGCCGAGCGCATCGAGGCGGCGCTGCAGGCGCTTGCCCCTCTGCGGCGGCGCGGCTGCGAGGTGATCGTCGTCGACGGCGGCAGCGCCGACCGCACGCGCGAGCTTGCCGCGCCGCTGTGCGACCGGATCTTCTCCAGCGCGCGCGGGCGCGCGGTGCAGATGAACTGCGGGGCGCGCCACGCCTGCGGCGACGCGCTGCTCTTCCTGCATGTGGATACGTTCCTGCCTCCCGACGGCGATGTTCTTGTCAGTAAGGCATTGGAAAACCGTTTGTGGGGACGCTTCGACGTCGAGATCGAAGGCCGGCACCGGCTCCTCGGGGTAGTCGCCTGCGCGATGAACCTGCGCTCGCGCCTCTCGGGCATCGCGACCGGCGACCAGGCCATCTTCGTGCGCCGCGCCGCGTTTCCCGGCTTCGTTCCGATCGCGCTGATGGAGGACATCGCCTTCAGCCGCGAAATGAAGCGCCGCGGCGCGCCGGCGTGCCTGCGCGAGCGGGTGCGCACCTCGGGCCGGCGCTGGGAAAGGCGCGGCGTGCTGCGCACCATCGTGCGCATGTGGCAGTTGCGCCTGCTTTACTACTTCGGTGCAACACCGGAGCGGCTTGCGCGACTCTACGAACCTTGACGTCGCCGTACTGGTCTTTTCGCGCGCCCCGGTGCCCGGGCGAGTGAAGACGCGGCTCGTGCCCCACCTGGGTGCATGGCGCGCGGCGCGGCTGCACCGGCGCCTCACGCGCCACGCGCTGGGCACCGCGCGGGCGGCGGCGTGCGGGCCGATCGATCTCTACGACACCTCCAGGCAGCGTGGGTCGGACCTCGGGGAGCGGATGCACCACGCGCTGGCACGCGCGCTGCGCCGCCACCGCGCTGCGATCATCATCGGTGCCGACTGCCCGGCGCTGCGGCCGCGCGACCTGCGGCGCGCGGCACGCTGGCTCGCCGGCGGCTGCGACGTCGTGATCGCGCCCGCGGAAGACGGCGGCTACGCGCTCATCGGCGCGAAGCGCGTCTCGCCGCTTCTTTTCAGCGGCATCGCGTGGGGCGGTCCCGACGTCTACGAGTCAACAATGCGAAAACTCGTTTCGCTAGGTTATCGCTGGCGCGCCCTCGAGCGGGTCTGGGACGTCGACCGGCCCGAGGACCTCGAGCGGCTCAGATGGCTCCGCTTTGCTTCAGCCGTTCGGCCAGGCGTTCGGCGATGACGCGGTAGCCGCGCGCGTTCGGATGGATCGGATCGGACTTGAGCGCGTTGTCCCTCAGCACCTGCGTCAGGGCCGCGTCCTCATAAGGCAGGCGGAAATCCGCCGCGATGGCGGCAAAAAAAGCGGGCGGGGCGAGGGTCAGGCCGGGTTCGGGTGTCCCGATCAGCACGATATCGACGCCTCGGCTACGGGCGAGCTTCACCATGGCGCGAACGTTCGCCTCGGCCTGTGCCGCCCCGAGGCGCTGCAGGAAATCGTTGCCTCCGATGCAGAGCAGCAAGAGCCTGGGAGAATGCTCGTCGAGTGCTTGCGGCAGCCGCTCGAGCGCCTGCGCAGTGACTTCGCCCGGCACGCCTGCGCGGACCACGCGCCGGCCGATGAGGCGCTCGAGCTGCGCGGGATAGCTCTCGTCCTCGGTTGCGCCGGTGCCGTAGGTCAGGCTGTCGCCGAATGCGAGCACCACCGCGTCGCTCGCGAGGTGCTCCAGCTTGGGGCGCTCGCCGCATGCGGCGAGCGCCAAGACGAGGAGCGCAGCCGCGAGACGCCCGCCTGACTGGAAGCGCAAGGTGTTGACTCCGAAGCGCATGCTACACTTTTGCGCGCACAAGATCGCCCTGGGGGGCGGCGGCGCAGGAGGAGATCAATGAGGATCAAGAGTCCCAAGGATTTTTGGGCGGGGCTGATGTTTATCAGCACTGGCCTGTTTTTCGCGATCTGGTCGTACGCGTTCTATCAGATGGGCACAGCGGTGCGCATGGGCCCTGCCTACTTTCCGTTCGTGCTGGGCGGCCTGATGGTTTTCCTTGGTTTGCTCGTGCTCATCGAGGGCTTCGTCTTCGAGGGCACGGGAGAACCGCTGCGTCTCCCCTTCAACATAGTCGACCTGATCATCGCGATCGCCGTCTTCGCGGTGCTGCTCGAGCTCGCGCCGAGGGTCGGGCTCTCCGTCGACTGGGGCATGATCGCCGCATCGGTGGTGTTGTCGGTGCTGACCGTCCTGTTCCGCCCGGAGGCGAAGGCGCTGGTCCTGATCAGCGTCGCCTGCCTGGTGTATGGCTACTCGATGAAGCCCCTCGGCCTGGTGGGCGCGACCGCGGCCCTGGTCTTCATCAGCGCCTACGGCGGCCACGAGTTCAAGTGGAAGGAGGTTCTCGTCCTCTTCCTCATCCTGATCCTCTTCTCGTACCTGGTCTTCGTGAAGGGCCTGACGCTGCCTTTCCCGATGTGCCCGGCCGCATTCTCGTTCTGCTGAGGCGCGCATGGATCTCTTCCACAACCTCATCCTCGGCTTCGGCGTAGCGGTCAGCCCGCTCAACCTGCTGTACGCGCTCATCGGCGTGCTGCTCGGCACGCTGATCGGAGTGCTTCCCGGCGTCGGCCCGGTCGCCACCATCGCGATGCTGCTGCCGATCACGTTCAACTTGAACCCGGTCTCGGCGCTCATCATGCTCGCCGGCATCTACTACGGCGCGCAGTACGGCGGCTCGACCACGGCCATCCTGGTCAACATCCCCGGCGAGTCCTCGTCGGTGGTCACCTGTCTCGACGGCTACCAGATGGCGCGTCAGGGGCGTGCCGGGCCGGCGCTCGCGATTGCGGCGATCGGCTCGTTCTTCGCGGGCTGCGTCGCCACCCTGATCATCGCGGTCGCGGCGCCGCCGCTCGCCGAGGTGGCGCTGAAGTTCGGGCCGTCCGAATATTTCTCGCTGATGGTGTTCGGCCTGATCGCGGCCACCGTGCTTGCGCGCGGCTCGCTGGTCAAGGCGATCGCCATGGTGGTGTTCGGCCTGCTGCTCGGCCTGGTGGGCACGGACGTCAATTCCGGCGTGCTGCGCTTCACCTTCGGCATCCCCGAGCTTTCCGACGGCATCGGCTTCGTGGTGGTGGCGATGGGGATGTTCGGCACCGCGGAGATCATCGCCAACCTCGACCTGAAGGACAAGCGGGAGGTGTTCCTCAGCAAGGTGACCCACCTCTATCCGACCAAGGACGACCTCAAGCGCTCGTGGGCTTCGATCCTGCGCGGGACGGCGCTCGGGTCCTGCCTCGGCATCCTGCCCGGCGGCGGTGCGCTGCTCGCTTCCTTCGGCGCCTACACTCTGGAGAAGAAGGTATCGAGCCACCCCGAGCAGTTCGGCAAGGGCGCGATCGAGGGCGTGGCGGGGCCGGAGTCGGCGAACAATGCCGGCGCCCAGACGTCCTTCATCCCGATGCTGACCCTCGGCATCCCCGGCAACGCGGTCATGGCGCTGATGATCGGCGCGCTCATGATCCAGGGCATCGCGCCCGGGCCGCAGGTGATGAACGAGAAGCCGGAGCTCTTCTGGGGCCTCATCGCCTCGATGTGGGTCGGCAACCTGATGCTGGTGGTTCTCAACCTGCCGATGATCGGCATGTGGGTGAAGCTCCTCACCGTGCCGTACCGCTACCTCTTCCCGTCGATCCTGGTCTTCATGGCGATCGGGGTGTTCAGCCTGTCGAACAACCCGTTCGACGTGCTGATCATGGCGGTGTTCGGCGTGCTCGGCTACATCTGCGTCAAGCTCGAGTGCGAGCCCGCGCCGATGATCCTCGGCTTTATCCTGGGTCCCCTGATGGAGGAGAACCTGCGCCGGGCGATGCTGCTGTCGCGCGGCGATCCGTTCGTGTTCTTCCAGAAGCCGATCAGCCTGGGCTTCATGGTCGCCTCGGCGATCCTGCTCGTGATCGTGGCGTTGCCGGCGATCCGCGCGAAGCGCGAAGAGGCGTTCGTCGAAGAAGCGAAGTAGCCTGAACGCCGAGCTTTCGTTGCGGGCCGTGGCCGACACGGCCCGGATGGCATGGGCGCCGAGCCCGAGCGGCAGCGTGTGGCGCAAGCGGGTCCACCTCGTGGGCCCGCCTGAATCCGGGCAGGTGACTTCCGTCGTGCGCTACGAGCCGCGCTCGCGCTTTCCGGCGCACGATCATCCCGGCGGCGAGGAGATCCTCGTGCTCGAGGGCGTGTTCTCCGACGAGCACGGCCACTGGCCCGCGGGCAGCTTTCTGCTGAACCCGGAAGGCTTCCGCCACGCCCCGTTCTCCGAGCCGGGGTGCGTGCTGTTCGTGAAGCTGCGCCAGTTCCCCGGCCGCGAGCGCAACCACGTGGTCATCGACACGGCAAAGCTTTCATGGGAAGCGAGCTCGACCCGAGGCGTCAGTCTGAAGTTGCTCTATGAGCAGACCGGCTTTTCCGACGTGACACGCCTTGAGCGCTGGGACGCCGGCGCAGACCTCGGTGTCGTCTCCTATGAGCGAGGCGCGGAGCTTTTTGTACTCGAGGGCGAGTTCGCCGACGAGGCGGGGACGTACTCCCAGGGCTGGTGGTTGCGGCAACCGGTGGGCTCGAGGCACAGTCCGCGCTCGGAGCGCGGCTGCACGCTCTACGTCAAGCGCGGCGGACTGCCCTATCTGAAGAGCGCCGCCTAGAGCGCGGCGACGGTCTGCACCTCGATCAGGTATTGCTCGCCGACCAGCCGGTCGATGACGAGGAGCGTGTTGGGCGGATAGCGGCCGTCGGGAAACAGGCGCGGGAACTCGCGCAGGCGCCACTGCATGAATTTCGGGATGTCCTGCGAGTGCACGAGGTAGGTGGTGAACTGCACCACGTTGCCCCAGCCGGCGCCCGCCGACTTGAGCGCGGCCTCGATCTGGCTGAAGACGCCGCTGCACTGGGCGTCGAAGGTCTCGCCCGCGGCGAGCATCCCGGCGATGAAGAGGTGCTCGGCTGCCTTGACGCGCGTGACGTGCGAGTACTGGCCGAGCGGCTTGCCCAGCGCCTCGACGTTGTAGATCTTGATCTCAGCCATTTCAGGGCTTTCTCTTGTGTTTCCACTGCACGTCGCCGCCGCCGGCGGCGCGGTTCAGGCTGCGCCCGGCGACGAACAGCAGGTCGGACAGCCGGTTGAGGTAGCGCCGCGCCGCATCGCCGACCGGCTCGCGCCGGCCGAGCGCCACCAGCGTGCGCTCGGCGCGCCGGCACACCGTGCGCGCGAGGTGCGCGGCGGCGGCGGCCCGGCTGCCGCCCGGGAGGATGAACTCCTTGAGCGGCGGCAGCGCGGCATTCCATCGTTCGAGCTCGGCCTCCAGCGCCGCGACTCTCTCTTCTTTGAGAAGCGAGTGCCCGGGGATGGAAACCTCGCCGCCGAGGTCGAGAAGATCCTGCTGCACCGCTTCGAGTGCGGCCTTCATGTCGGCGGGCATTTCTTCTGCGAGCACGACGCCGATGGCGCTGTTCAGCTCGTCGATGTCGCCGAGCGCTGCGATGCGCGCGCTGTCCTTAGCCACGCGGGCGCCGTCGCCGAGGCCGGTGTCGCCGGCGTCGCCGGTGCGCGTGGTGATCTTCGAAAGGCGATGGCCCATCAGGAAGTCCGCTTCACTTCGCTCTCGACTTCGCCGCGCGCGAGTCGCGTGCGCAGCGGTTCACCGGGCCGCGCGTCGGCCGCGTCGCGCAGCACGGCGCCGCTCGCGCCGTACGTGATGCTGTAGCCGCGCTTGAGCACCGCCTGGGGGTCGAGGCCGGCGAGGCCCGCCTGCAGGCGGGCGAGCTTCGCTTCGCCGCCGCGCAGTCGGTGCAGCAACGCGAAGCCCAGGCGTGCGGAAAGCTGGCCGACGAGGCTGCCGTGGGCCCGCAGACGCTCGCGTGGATGGACCAGCCGGCGCGCGCACGCGTCCAGCCCTTGCGCCGCATAGTCGAGGCGCCGCCGCATCTCGCGTGCTAGCCGGCGCGCGCAATCGGCGAGCAACGCCGCGAGCTGCAGGCGGGACGGACTGACGAGCTCCGCCGCCGCGGTAGGCGTTGGCGCGCGCTGGTCGGCGGCGAAATCCGCGATCGTGAAGTCGGTCTCGTGCCCGACGCCGACCACCACGGGGATCGCGCAGGCGCGGATCGCCCGTGCCAGTGCCTCCTCGTTGAACTGCCACAGGTCCTCGAGCGAGCCGCCGCCGCGCACGAGAAGCAGCACGTCGCACTCGCCGCGCGCGCTTGCCCGCCGCAGCATCGCTGCGATGCGCCCCGCGGCGCCTTCGCCCTGTACCGGCACGGGGTAGACGATGACCGCGATCGCCGGATTGCGCCGCGCGATCGTGGTGAGGACGTCGCGCAGTGCCGCGGCAGCGGGCGAGGTCAGCACGCCGACGGTCTGCGGGTGCGGCGGAAGCGGGCGCTTTGCCGCGGCGTCGAACAGGCCCTCGTCGCCAAGCTTCCTCTTCAGGCGCAGGAAGCGCTCGTAGAGCGGGCCCAGGCCGGCTTGGCGCATCGACTCGACCGTGAGCTGGAAGCGCCCGCGCGGCTCGTAGAGCGAGACCAGCGCGCGCACCTCGACCTGCGCGCCGTTGGCCGGCTCGAAGTCGAGCGCGACGAAGCGGCTCTTGAACATCACGCAATCCACCTGGGCGCCGTCGTCCTTGAGCGTGAAGTAGCAGTGCCCCGACGGGGCCCGCGACAGATTGGAGAGCTCGCCCCGGACCCACATGAGCGGAAAGCGCCGCTCGAGCGTGTCGCGGACGTTCCGCAGCAACTGGGAAACGCTGACCACGGAAGTCGGGCGCGTGGCCGGGCCGCTGGGAAGTTCGTATTGCATCGTATCGAGGGGTTCGAGCCGAGCCTACACTAATCCACACTCCGCCCGGCTTGCGGGCGGCCGTCGCGCGAGCCGCGCGCGGACCCCGATTCTTTCAGCTAAGCGGATGAAAGCGCTCTGGAAAACTGTGCCCAAAAATTGACCTGGACCGACTCGGCGACCAATGTGACAGGCGCAAGTCCGCCTATTCAGCGACAATCCACAAACTTATCCACAGCTTTTTGTGGATATCGCTGTGTCCACTACAAGGGGAGCGTTTGATGCGGCGCGGAAACTTCGCCTTCCGGGCCGCGGGTGGTAAAGTCGGCCGCGCCCGTCTCCAAAAAAAGGCATAGGAAAAGGGTGTTCGCAATCATTCAGGCAGCGGGATGGCCGATCTGGCCGCTGCTGCTCGCTTCAGTCATCGCAGTGGCATTGATCATCGAGCGCTCGATCACGCTGCGCCGGAGCAACATCCTGCCGCCGACGCTGCTCGAGCAGGTGGTCTCGGTCTACAAGCGCCAGGGCGTTTCGAACGACGTGCTCGATCGCCTGGGGAGCGATTCGCCGCTCGGCGCGGTGCTCGCGGCGGGGCTGCGCAACCACCAGAGCTCGCGCTACGTGATGAAGGAGGCGATCGAGGAGACCGGCCGCGGCGTCGGCCACCAGCTCGAGCGCTTCCTCACCACGCTCGGCACGATCGCGGCGGCGGCGCCGCTGCTCGGCCTCTTCGGCACGGTGATCGGCATGATCGAGATCTTCGGCTCCCAGGCCCCGACCGGCGCCAACCCGCAGCAGCTCGCCCACGGCATCTCGGTGGCCCTCTACAACACCGCCTTCGGTATCGCCATCGCGGTCCCCGCGCTCATCTTCTACCGGCACTACCGCAACAAGATCGACACCTATGTGGTGGAGATGGAGCAGCAGGCGTCGAAGCTCGTCGACATCGTCCACGGCGAGCGCGTCGATTTCGGCGGCGAGCAGCGATGAACTTCCAGCGCGGCAGGGAGCGCGAGCCGCTCGAGATCAACCTCGTGCCGCTGATCGACGTGATGATGGTGATCCTCATCTTCCTCATGATCACCACCACGTATTCGAAGTACACCGAGCTGCAGATCAACCTGCCCACGGCGTCGGCCGAGAAGCAGCCCGAGCGGCCGAACGAGATCGCGGTGCTGGTGAACGCCCAGGGCCAGTACGTCATCAACCGCAACCCGGTGCCGTTCAAGAGCGTGGAGCAGCTCGCCGACGAGCTGCGCCGCGCCGGCGGCGCGCTCAAGGATCCGGTGATCGTGATCAGCGCCGACGCCGCCGCGACCCACCAGTCCGTGGTGCGCGTCATGGAGGCGGCGCGCATCGCCGGGCTGTCGCAGATCACCTTCACCACGCAGTCGAACAAATAGTGCGGCACTGGTACCGCCGCGGCGCCCTCGCGTGGCTGCTGTGGCCGCTGAGCCTTGCTTTCGGTTTTCTCGTTCTCCTCAGGAAGCTTCTCTACCGGCTGAGGATTCTCAAGAGCAGCCATCCCGGGATTCCCGTCGTGGTCGTGGGCAACCTCACGGCGGGCGGCAGCGGCAAGACGCCGCTCGTGCTCTGGATTGCCGAGCTCCTCAAGGCGCGCGGCTGGTCGCCGGCGATCGTGTCCCGCGGCTATGGCGGCGCGGGCGGTCCACCGCGTGCGGCGACGCTCGCGTCGGAGGCCGACGAAGTCGGCGACGAGCCCATCGTGCTCGCCCGGCGCAGCGGCTGCCCGGTCTGGATCGGCGCCGACCGGGTAAGGGTCATCGAGGCATTGCGCGCCCAGCACCCGGAAGTCGACGTGGTGGTGCTCGATGACGGCCTGCAGCACTATCGCTTGCGGCGCGATCTCGAGATCGCGGTGGTGGACTCGCGCGGCTTCGGCAACCGATGGCTGCTGCCGGCCGGTCCGCTGCGCGAGCCGCCGGGGCGGCTGCGCACCGTTCACGCCGTTGTCTCTCACCAGGCTCCGGACCTCGAAACCCGCAACCCGAATGTCTTCGAGATGCGGCTCGAAGGCGAGGTTGCGCACCGCATGAGCGACGCGCGCGACAGGCAGCCGCTCGGGGCGTGGCGCGGCCAAACGGTCCACGCGGTCGCCGGCATCGGCAACCCGGGCCGCTTCTTCCTCCACGTGGGCAGGCTCGGCCCGAAGGTGGTGCCGCATCCATTCGCCGATCACCACCGTTTCAGCGCCGCGGAGCTGGAGTTCGGCGACGCGGCGCCGGTCCTGATGACCGAGAAGGACGCGGTAAAATTGCGCCGCCATGCGCGCCCCAACTGGTGGGTCCTGCCGGTCACCGCTAACCTCGTCCCGGCGTTCGGCGGCTGGCTGCTGAACGAGCTCGATGGCCGCCGTCGATCCAAAGCTGCTTGAGATCCTGGTGTGCCCGCTGTGCAAGGGCAAGCTGGTGTACCGCAAAGCCGCCGACGAGCTCGTCTGCCGCGCCGACCGCCTCGGCTATCCGGTGAAGGACGGCATTCCGGTCATGCTGGAGGAGGAGGCGCGCAAGCTCCCGCCGGAAGAAGAAGTGGTTTGAGCTTCCACGTCGTCATCCCGGCGCGCTGGGCGTCGAGCCGGTTTCCGGGAAAGCCGCTCGCCGACCTGGCCGGGCGGCCGATGGTGGTGAGGGTATGCGAACGTGCGGCGCAGAGCGGCGCGGCGTCGGTCCACGTGGCGACCGACGACGAGCGTATTGCCTCCGCGGTGCGGGCAGCCGGTCACGGAATCGTGATGACGCGCGCCGACCACCCTTCGGGGACCGATCGCATCGCGGAAGCTGCTTCGCTTCTCAAGCTCGAGAATCGGGACATCGTGGTGAACGTGCAGGGCGACGAGCCGCTGATCTCGCCCAAGCTGATCGCGCAGGTTGCGCAACTTCTCGAACGGCTCAAGGACGCGTCGGTATCGACCGCCTGCCATGCCATCCACGACGAGCCGTCGCTCGCCAGCCCGAACGTGGTCAAGGTGGTCATGGACGCGCAGGGCTATGCCCTCTATTTCTCGCGCTCGAGAATTCCGTATCCGAGAGAGCAGGGCGGCGTCTGCTACCGGCACGCCGGCATCTACGGGTATCGGGTCGAATTCCTGAAGCGCTACGCGGCGCTCGCGGCCTCGCCGCTCGAGAAGGCCGAGGCGCTGGAGCAGCTCCGGATGCTCTGGCACGGCTACCGGATCGCGGTGGCGGTGAGCGAGGCGGAGATTCCGCCCGGCGTGGACACTCCACAGGATCTCGAAGCTGTCCGTAGAATGCTCTCATGAGGCTCATCCTTCTCGGTCCCCCCGGCGCCGGCAAAGGCACGCAGGCGAACTTCATCCGCGAGAAGTTCGGCATCCCTCAAATCTCCACCGGCGATATGCTGCGCGCAGCGGTGAAGGCCGGTACGCCGCTCGGGCTCGCGGCGAAGAAGGTGATGGACGCGGGGCAGCTCGTCTCCGACGACATCATCGTCGCCCTGGTGGAAGAGCGCCTCGGGCACGGCGACTGCACCAAGGGCTATCTCTTCGACGGCTTCCCGCGCACCATCCCGCAGGCTGAAGCGATGAGGGCGCGCGATGTCAGGATCGACCGCGTGCTCGAGATCGACGTGGCCGACGACGAGATCATCACCCGCATGAGCGGACGCCGCGTGCATCCTGCCTCGGGCCGCACCTACCACGTCAAGTTCAATCCGCCCCGCGTGGAGGGAAAGGACGACCTCACCGGCGAGCCGCTTGTGCAGCGCGACGACGACCGCGAGGAGACGGTGAGAAAGCGACTCGAGGTCTACCGCGCGCAGACGCGGCCGCTGGTGGACTACTACGGGAAGTGGGCTGCCTCGGGTGATGCGAAAGCGCCACGGTACCGGAGAATTTCGGGCACGGGCGCGGTAGATCAAATCCGCGACCGGGCCTTCGCCGCCTTGTCCTGATAAAATCCCCCGTCTTCAAGGGGAGCAACAATATGCAGAGCGGTCTCGTCTTCGCGCTCGTCTGCGCGCTACTCGCCATCGTCTACGGGATCTGGCAGATCGGCCGCATCCTGCGCCTGCCCGAGGGCAATCCGCGCATGCGCGAGATCGCGGCGGCGGTCCGCGAAGGCGCGATCGCCTATCTCCGGCGCCAGTACAGGACCATCGCGATGGTCGGCGTAGTGCTGTTCCTGGTCATCGGGCTGGTGCCCGGCCTGGGCTGGGCCACGGCCTTCGGGTTCCTCATCGGCGCGCTGCTTTCCGGGGCCTGCGGCATCATCGGCATGAACATCTCCGTGCGCGCGAACGTGCGCACCGCGGAAGCGGCGCGGGTCGGCCTGAACGAGGCGCTCCAGGTCGCCTTCAACGGCGGCGCGATCACGGGCCTGCTCGTGGTCGGGTTGGGCCTGCTCGGCGTGGCCGGTTACTTCGCCTTGCTCTATGCCAATGCGATCGACAAGACGCAGCTCGTTCGCATCATCCATCCGCTGGTCGGCCTGGGCTTCGGCGCTTCGCTCATCTCGATCTTCGCGCGTCTCGGCGGCGGCATCTTCACCAAGGGCGCCGACGTCGGCGCCGACCTCGTCGGCAAGGTCGAGGCGGGCATTCCGGAAGACGATCCGCGCAACCCCGCGGTGATCGCGGACAACGTCGGCGACAACGTCGGCGATTGCGCCGGCATGGCGGCGGACCTCTTCGAGACCTACGCCGTCACCATCATCGCCACGATGTTGCTCGGGGCGCTGCTCGTAAAGACCGCGTCGCCCGCAGCGCTCATCTATCCGCTCGCCATCGGCGGCTTCGCCATCATCGCCTCGATCATCGGCACCTGGTTCGTCAGGGCGAAGCCGACCGACGTGAACGTCATGCCGGCGCTGTACAAGGGCCTCGCGGTCGCCGGAGCTCTGGCGCTCATCGCTTTCTATCCCATCACGCTGCTCCTCATGGACGACGTGGTGAAGAGCGTGCCCTTCGACGTCTGGGGCCAGACCCGCAGCCTGACCGTGTGGCATCTCTACGGCACCGCGGTGGTCGGCATGGCGCTCACCGGCTTTCTGGTCTGGGTGACCGAGTACTACACCGGGACCCAGTTCAAGCCCGTCCGCCACGTGGCCGAGGCAAGCGTCACCGGTCATGCCACCAACATCATCGCGGGCCTCGGCGTGTCGATGAAATCCACCGCGTGGCCGGTGCTCGCGGTGTGCGTGGCGATCTTCTGCTCGTATTCGCTCGCCGGCCTGTACGGCATCGCGATCGCGGCCACTTCCATGCTGTCGATGGCGGGCATCATCGTGGCGCTCGACGCCTACGGCCCGATCACCGACAACGCCGGCGGCATCGCCGAGATGGCGGACCTCCCGGACTCGGTGCGCAACATCACCGACCCGCTGGATGCGGTCGGCAACACCACCAAGGCGGTCACCAAGGGCTACGCGATCGGCTCGGCCGGCCTTGCCGCGCTGGTGCTCTTCGCCGACTACACGCACGCGCTCGAGTCGGCCGGCAAGAGCTTCAGCTTCGATCTCTCCAACCCGATGGTGATCATCGGGCTGTTCATCGGCGGCATGGTGCCCTACCTCTTCGGCGCGATGGCGATGGAGGCCGTCGGCCGCGCCGCCGGCTCGGTGGTGCTCGAGGTGCGCCGGCAGTTCAAGGAGATCCCCGGCATCATGCAAGGCACGGCGAAGCCCGAGTACGGCACCGCCGTGGACATGCTCACGCGCGCGGCGATCAGGGAGATGATGATTCCGTCGCTGCTGCCGGTGCTGGTGCCGATTCTCGTGGGCCTGATCCTCGGGCCGCAGGCGCTCGGCGGCGTGCTGATGGGCACCATCGTCACCGGGCTCTTCGTCGCCATCTCGATGTGCACGGGGGGTGGCGCCTGGGATAACGCCAAGAAGTACATCGAGGACGGGCACCACGGCGGCAAGGGGTCCGACGCCCACAAGGCCGCGGTCACCGGCGACACCGTGGGCGATCCCTACAAGGACACCGCGGGCCCCGCGGTCAACCCGCTCATCAAGATCATCAACATCGTCGCCCTGCTGGTCGTGCCGCTGATGGTTTGACGACGGAGAAAGGCGGCTTCCGGCGGGGGCTCGGCGTGTGATTTTTCTCACCCGAGACACGCCTAAGTTCCTGCTTTGACGTTTGTTCATTTCCTCGCCGGCCCGGATGCTGCTATCTTTCGCGTACCAGTAACGCGGGGCGGAAGGCGCCACAGCGCATCGCCGTCCTGAAAAAGGCAAACGTGCCGAAAGGCGCGGACGCAAAGTCACCGGTCTAACGGGCGCTCGCGCCCCATGACAGCGGGACCGCCAGGTCAAGGGATGCGATGAGAGCTGTATCTACAATCAAAGGGTTTGCCCATCCGGGCGGATCCGCTTCGGTGCCCCGTGCCGAAGATCTCGCCGCCATGTCGGCGGACGTCTACTGGCAGCAGGACGAGGCCTACCGCTACACCGTCGTGGCGGGACGCGGCCTCGTCGAGGCCGGTCAACTGCTCGGCAAGACCCCCTGGGACAGCGGCGCGGTGCCGGTGCAGGACGGCGGCAGCTGGGAGGCGCACCGGAAGCTTCTCGAGACGCGGGCACCCTTCAGCGATTTCGTCTTCAAGCTCGCCAATGCGCGCGGCGAGCTGCGTTATCTGAGCGCGAGCGGCCGCCCGCTGCACGACGCCGACGGCAGCTTCCAGGGCTACTGCGGCACGGCCAAGGACATCACGCGCAGCGTGCAGATGGATCTGCGCCTCGCCCTCGAGCACGCGGTGACGCGGCTGCTCGAGCAATCGGCGAGCATAGAGGAGGCCGCGCCGCGGATCATCCGTGCGATCTGCGAGCAGCTCGGTTGGGCCTGCGGCGGACGCTGGCAACCGGAGGGGTCCGAAAATCTCATCAGATGCGCCGAGACCTGGGGCGTCGCCTCGGCGGACATCGACGCGTTCCTGGAGACGACGCGGCGCCTGCCGCCCGTTGCCGGCAGCGGGGGCCTGAACCGCCGTGCCTGGACCGAGCGCAAGCCGACCTGGATACTCGACGTGACCCGGGAACCGAGTTTCAGGCGAGCCCCGCAGGCGCGCAAGGCCGGTTTGCGCAGCGCATTCGCGTTTCCGCTTCAGGTCGGCCCGCAGGTCATCGGCGTCATGGAGTTCTTCAGCCAAGAGATGCATCAGCCCGACGCCGAGCTTCTCGACTGCATGAGTTACGTGGGCAGCCACATCGGCCAGTTCATCCAGCGCACGCGAGCGGAGGAGGAGCGGCGCCGTTTTCGCACCGCGATGGATGTCTCGGCGGACTTAGTGTTCCTGATCGATCCGGTGACGCAGCGTTACATTGACGTCAATGAGACCGCCTGCCGCGTCCTGGGCTACAGTCGCGAGGAGCTGCTCGGCATGGTGGTCGCGGACGTCTTCTCGGCGACTTCCGAGGATCTCGCGGGAATCTATTCCCGGTTGATCGCCGGCGAGCGCGGTGCCGGCACGACCGAGGGCTGGTATCGGCGCAAGGACGGATCGCGCCTCATGGTCGAATCGTTCCGGCGCGCGGTGCCTTCAGGCAAGGGCCACATCATCGTCGCCGTCGCGCGCGATACCGGCGAGCGCAAGCGCGGCGAGCAGCTGTTGAGACTCGAGCACAACGTGACGCAATACCTCGCCAGCGCGGACACGGTTAGCGCCGGGCTCGAAGCCGTCATCCGCCACCTCTGCGAGGCCGAAGGCTGGGCGGGCGGCCGCTACTGGCACGCGGATGCCGAAGCCGGGCTGCTGCGCTTCGGCGCAGCGTGGGCGCCCGCCGGATCGGCGATGGACAAGTACAACATCGACTCGCGCGCCAAGGTGTTCGGTCCCGGGGCCGGCTTCGCCGGCAGGGTGTGGCAATCCGGCGAGCCGCTTTGGATCGCGGACGCGCAAAAGGACGGGCGCGCGCTGCGCACCGACGCCGAGGCCGAGCTGCAGAACCGCAGCTCGTTCCTGTTCCCGGTGGCGATCGAGGGAAAAACGATCGGCGTACTCGCCTTCAACAGCTTCGAGGTGCGCCAGCCGGACCCGCGGCTGCTCCAGGCGGTGCGCGTGATCGGCAGCCAGATCGGGCAGTTCGTGCAGAGGAAGCAGGGCGAGATGGCGGTGCGTCGCAGCGAGGAGCGCTTCCGCAGCCTGACCGAGCTTTCATCGGACTTCTACTGGGAGAGCGACGCCGAGCACCGCCTGGCGCCGACGCAGCAGTCGAGCCGGAATCGGCCCGTGGTCCCGGGGGTGAACCGCTTCGGCAGGACCCGTTGGCAGCTCGCCTCGACACGCCCGGACGCTGCCGGCTGGGCCGCGCACCGCGCGTGCATGGAGCAGCACCAGCCGTTCCGCGATTTCGAGTTCGCGCGCCTCGACGAGGATGGCGTGGAGCGCCACCTGTCGATCAGCGGCGAACCGATGTTCGACGCCGAGGGCCGCTTCAGCGGCTATCGCGGCGTCGGCAAGGACATCACCGCGCGCAAGCGCGCGGAGGTGCTGCTCGAGCTCGAGCATACCGTGACCCGCTGCCTGGCGGAGGCCGAGGACGGGTCGCAGGCGCTGCGATCGGTCATGCGCGCGATGTGCGAAGCGAACGGCTGGGACTGCGGCCGCTATTTCCGCAAGGGCGAGGACAACGTGCTCCGCTTCGCCGAAAGCTGGCATCTGCCCGGTGCCGAAATGGAGCGCTTCATTCGCTACTCCGCCGAACGCAGCTTCCCGATCGGCGTCGGGATCGTCGGCCGGGCGGGTGCGGGCGAGCCGCAGTGGGTGGCCGACGTGGGCAAGGACCCGCGGGTGGTGCATGCCATGATGGCGAACGAGCACAGCATGCGCGGGGCATTCATGTTCGCGGTCATGGCCCAGGGCAGCGCGCTCGGCGTGCTGTCCTTCACCAGCCGCGAGATTCGCGAGCCCGACCAGCGGCTGTTGCAGGCGGTGCGCATGATTGGCAGCCAGATCGGCCAGTTCCTGAAGCGCAAGGAGGCCGAGGAGGTCACGCGCCAGAGCGAGGAGCGCTTTCGCGCACTGACGGAGCTCTCCTCCGACTGGTATTGGGAGCAGGACGAGAATTTCCGCTTCACCCGCATGGGCAACGCCGCCGCGGCCGCCAGCGCCGGCGGCCCGCGCAGCGGCGTCGGGCAGACACGCTGGGACGTGCCGGCGCTCAACATGACCGAGGCGGACTGGGCGGCGCATCGCGCGGTGCTGGAGGCGCATCAGCCGTTCCGCGATCTCGAGCTGCACCGGCTGACCGCCGACGGCAAGCTGAAATACACCAGCATCAGCGGCGCTCCGGTGTTCGACGCCGCCGGCAGCTTCAAGGGCTATCGCGGCGTCGGCAAGGACATCACGGCTCGCAAGCGCGCCGAGCAGCTCCAGCGCCTCGAGCACACCGTGACCCGCTCTCTTGCCGAGGCGGACGACTCGCCCGCGGCGCTGAAGGCGGCAATCCGCGCGGTGTGCGAGACCGAGGGCTGGGAATGCGGCCGCTACTTCCGGCCCGATGCCAAGGCCAACGTGCTTCGGCTCGAAGTCGCGTGGGGCGTGGAGCACGAGGCGGTGCAGCGTTACATCGAAGGCTCGCGCGACATCACCTACGCCCCGGGCGTCGGCCTGGCGGGGCGCGTGTGGCAATCGGGCCAGCCGGTGTGGGTGTCGGACCTCCACGCCGACGGCCGGGTGGCGCAGGCGGCGCTCGCGCAGCAGAGCGGCATGCACGGCGCCTTCGTCTTCCCGGTGGCTTCGGAGGGCAAGACCATCGGCGTGCTCGCCTTCAACAGCCGCGACGTGCGCCAGCCCGAAGAGCGGCTGCTGCAGACGATCCACATCGTCGGCGCCCAGATCGGCCAGTTCGTGCAGCGGAAGAACGCCGAAGAGGTGACGCGCGAGAGCGAGGAGCGCTTCCGCAGCCTGACGCTGCTTTCCTCCGACATGTACTGGGAGCAGGACGAGGAGCTGCGCTTCACCAAGTTCAGCGGCACCGGCTCGACGCGCGTAAACAGCAACAACCTTCCCTACATCGGGAAAAAGCGCTGGGAGCAGAACTACGTCAACATGAACGCGGAGGACTGGGAAAGGCACATCGAGCTGCTCGAGGCGCGCCAGCCGTTCAAGGACCTCGAGCTGTGCCGGCTCGACGAGTCGGGAAAGAAGGTCTGGATCAGCATCAGCGGCGAGCCGGTGCTGGACGCCGCGGGACGCTTCAAGGGCTATCGCGGCGTAGGCAAGGACATCACGGCGCGCAAGGTCGACGAGGAGCACATCCAGTACCTCGCCAACCACGACACGCTGACGGCGCTGCCCAACCGGTCCATGTTCAGCGAGATCGTCAACCTCGCGATCCACAGCGCGCGGCGCTATCACCGGGCCTTCGCGGTCCTGTTCGTCGACCTGGACCGCTTCAAGATCATCAACGACACGCTCGGCCACGAGGCCGGCGACGACCTGCTGAAGGAGATGGCGCATCGGCTCAAGACCACGGTGCGCGCGAGCGACGTGGTCGCGAGGCTCGGCGGCGACGAGTTCGTGGTGCTGGTGCAGGAGGTGGCCGAGGCGAAAGACGTGGAGATCGTCGCCCGCAAGCTGCTCGCCGCGTTGATGCGCCCGGTGCTGATCGATCGCCAGGAGTACCGCGTGACGGCCAGCATCGGCATCGCGATGTTCCCCTCTGACGGGGCGGACGAGCAGGCGCTGATGAAGAACGCGGACATCGCCATGTACGCGGCGAAGGAAGAGGGCAAGAACACCCACAAGTTCTACTCCGCGGAAGCCAACGTCCACTCCTTCGAGCGCCTGGCGCTCGAGTCGGGCCTGCGCCGGGGCCTGGAGCACAACGAGTTCCAGCTCCACTACCAGCCCAAGGTGGACCTCCACACCGGCAGGATCACCGGCATGGAGGCGCTGGTGCGCTGGCAGCATCCCGAGCTCGGGATGGTGCCGCCGGGCCAGTTCATTCCCCTGGCGGAGGAGTCCGGGCTCATCGTGCCGCTCGGCCGCTGGGTGCTCAAGCACGCCTGCGCACAGAACGTGGCGTGGCAGCGCGCCGGCCTGCCGCCGCTGTGCATCTCGGTCAACCTCTCGGCGCGCCAGTTCGCCGACGAGGACCTGCTGGCGGACATCGCCGGCGCTCTCGAGGAAAGCGGCCTGCGCCCCCAGTTCCTGGAGCTCGAGCTCACCGAGAGCATGGTGATGCGCAATCCCGAGCGCGCTCTGGCGGTGCTGGAGGCGGTGAAGCGGATGGGCGTGCGCCTCGCGATCGACGACTTCGGCGTCGGCTACTCCTCGCTCACCCACCTCAAGCGCTTCCCGATCGACACGCTCAAGGTGGACCGCTCCTTCATCCGCGACATCCCGCAGGACCCCGAAGACAAGGCGATCGCCGAAGCGATCATCGCCATGGGCAAGAGCCTGAACCTGACGGTGGTGGCCGAAGGCGTGGAGACCGCCGAGCAGCACGGCTTCCTGCGCGAGCACGCCTGCGACGAGATGCAGGGGTACTACTTCAGCAAGCCCGTGCCGGGCGAGCGCTTCGCCGAGCTGCTGCGGCAGTCGGTGGAGTCCGAGCAGTCCGAGAAGGACGCGGAGCTTCCCAAACCCTAGATTCGCTCGTCCTAGCGCGCGCCGGCTTGCAGCTTGCGCTCGACGAAATCCATCAGATCGGCCGAAAGGTTGCCCGACGCCTTGGCGCGGCGGAACGCCTGCGCCGCCTCCTTCGGGTGGTCGGCGGCTTCCTGCGACAGCCCGAGGCCGATCCACCAGACGCCGACGCCCGGCGCGAGCTTGAGCACCGCCTGGTATTCGTCGATCGCTTCGGCGTGGCGCCCGAGGCGCTGGAGCAATGCCGCGACGAAGGCTCGGTACTCGGGATTGGCGGCTGCGGCCTCGCCATGCTCGCGCAACAGCGCCAGCGCCGCGGCGTCGCCGCCGCGTTCGAGCTTGAGCCGCGCGAGCACCAGCGCGAAGTTCGTCTGGCTCGGGTTGAGCCGCAGCCCTTCGGCCAGGACGCTCTCGGCGTCTTCGACGGCGGCCGCCTCGAGGAGCAGCGCGGCCAGCGCTTGACGCGCCGCCTCGTGCCGCGGGTCCAGCGCGATCGCCGAGCGCAGCGCCGCGGTCGCCTGTTCCATCCGCCCCCGCTCGATCAGCACCGCCGCGCGCCGGAATTCGCCGTCGGCGGACGGAGGGGCCTCGTCGCGGGAGCGCTTGTCGATCTTCGGCTGAGGCGGCTCGGGCGGCGCCAGGGATGCACGCTTGGCTGCGCGCTCCGGCGGCGCCGGCCGCGGCGTTTGCTTGAACTCGAGGCTCGTCGCGTTCGCCGCGGCAATCTCCTGCGCTGCGGCGGTTGCGGCGACTTCCGGCGGCTTGGCCGGCTCCGCGGGGGCCGCCACCGCGACCGGGGCGGCGTGCGGCGCTGCAACCGAGGGCATCGTCGTCGCGGGCGCGGCGCTCTGCGCCGCTGCCACGGCCGGTGCGGGCGCGGGCGCCGCCTTCGCGGACTCGAAGCTGCGCAGCGCATACCAGTTTGCGCCAGCGATCGCCACGGCGCCGGCGGCTATCGCCGCCCAGCGCCCGAGCCGGTGGCCGCTCGGGGGGCGCACGTGCTGGCCGAAGATCCTTCGCTCGTCGCCCGCCTGCCGGCGGTCGAGCTCGCGCAGCATCTCGTTCACGACGCTCATGGCAACCACCCCCGCAGCCAGCCGCCGCCGGCGACGAGGCCCGCCATGCCGGCGAGGCCCAGCCAGGCGAGCGCGCGCCGGGGAGCCGCAGCCGCCGCCGACGTGTCGCGCACCGCGGCGCGCGCGTCGCGCCAGCGCACGCAGCGCACGCCGCGACCGTAGGCGAGCATGAGCGTCTTGTGCGCGAGGATGTTCACGAGCCGCGGCACGCCGCCGCTCGCGCGATGGAGCGCCCGCGTCGCGCTGCCCGAAAACACGCCGCCGCCCGAATAGCCGGCGACGATCAGTCGGTGCGCGAGATAGTGGGCCGTTTCAGCGGACGTGAGCGGCGCCATGCGATGCTCGAACGTGATGCGCTGGCGCAGCTGACGGATCTCGGGCCGCGCGAGCTTCTCGTCGAGCTCGGGCTGGCCGAACAGCACGACCTGGAGGAGCTTTCGCTTCTCGGTCTCCAGGTTGGTGAGCAGGCGCACGGTCTCCATCGTCTTGATCGGCATCGCCTGCGCCTCGTCGATGCACACGATCACGCGCCTGCCGGTGTCGGCGAGGGCGAGCAGCCGGCCATTGATCGCGCGCATCAGGCGGTGCTCGTCCAGATGGACCTCGGGCTCGCAGCCGAGCTCCTCGGCGAGCGCGAACAGCAGCGTGCGCGGGTTGATGCTCGGATTCGGCAGGTAGGCCGCGAGCCAATCCTGTCCCAGCGTGGCGAGGAACTTGCGGCAGAGCAGCGTCTTCCCGGTCCCGACCTCGCCGGTGATCTTGATGAAGCCTTCGCCGTTGGCGGCGGCGAAGCTGAGCGTGGCAAGCGCTTCCTCGATGCTGCGGCAGGAGCAGAAGAAGCTGGTATCGGGCGTGATGCCGAACGGCGATTCGCGCAGGCCGAAGTGCTTCAGGTAGATCATTGTGCCGGTTTGCTCTCGGACAGCGGCAGGCGCGGCAGCGAGCGGATCGGGTTTCCGAGCTCGAGCACGCGGCTGCGCGCCTGGCTGATTTCGGCCGTGTCGGTCTCGCCCTGGACGATGGTCGGCTTGATCAGGATCACCAGCTCCTTCTTGACCGACAGGCGATTGCGGCTGCCGAACAGGTTGTTGAACACCGGCACATCCTGCATGCCCGGCAGCCCCTGGCGGCGGTCGTTCACGTCGACCTTCATCAAGCCGCCGATCGCGACGATGTTGCTGTCGCTGACCTTCACGATGCTGTCGGTCTCGCTCACCGTGCTGCGCGCGAGCGGCAGCGTGAGATCGCCGAAGAGCGAGCCGAGGTTGACGCGTCGATCGTCCTGGTCCACGGTGCTGACCGAAGGGTGGATATGCAGAATGACGTTCGACGCCTCGTCGATCTGTGGCGTGATGTCGAGAGCGACCCCGGAAAAGAACGGCTGCAGCGTAAGCGTCGGGATGCTCTGCGTCGTGCCCCCGACCACGGTAGACGTCGTCGTCGTGCCGCTCTGCACGTTGGTGATGAAGAACTCGTCGGTCCCGACCTTCAGCACCGCCTTCTGATTGTTGAGCGTGGCGATGCGCGGGCTCGACAGCACCTGCACGCTGCCCTGCGCTTCGAGAAAGTCCAGCAGCGCGGCGAAATTGTGGGTCTGGAACGCGAGGCCGAACAGGCTGCCGCCGGGCACGCCCGGGATCACCGTGCCCGCGACGGCGCTGCTCGCGAGCGTGCGGTTGATCGGGTCGGAGGTCAGGTTCGGCGACACCAGCTGGCCGGTGGTCCCGAGAGAGGTGTTCGGGCCGAGCACGCCGATCTGCGCCTTGCCGCTCGGAAATGCCGCCCAGTTGACGCCGGCCTGGTGAGCCTCGGAAAGCGTCACCTCGACGATCTTCGCCTCCAGCATCACCTGGCGCTCGACCGAGAGCTTGATCGCGCGCAGATACTGCTCGACGTTGCGCATGTCGAGGGGCATGCCGCGCACCACGATCACCCCGGCCTGCGGATTCACCACCACGCTGCGGCCGGGCTCGGCGCCGACGATGACCCTCAGCGTGTCCTCGAGGTCCTTCCAGAAATCGCTGCGTGTGGAGGTCTGGATGCGCGCGGAGTCCGTAACGCGCGCCACGCCGCCGGGTTGTTGGGGCGCGCCCGGCACTCCCGCCGGGACCCCCGCCACGCTGCTCGGCGGCGCCGCGTCGGCGACCGAGCCCGAAATGACCCGCACCTCGCTGCGGCCGAGGCGCTGGCCGACCAGATAGTTCACCCGGAACACCCGCGTCTGCAGCGCGGCGGATTGCACGAAGATCCGCGTGCCCTCGACGCGATATTCATAGCCGTACAGGTCGCGCAGGCTGTCGAGCGCCTCGCGCACCGTGACGTCCTTGAGGTTCAACGAGATGGCCCCCTTCACCTCGGGATGAAGCAGCATGCTGTAGCGCGTGCCGGCGACGAGCGAAAGGAACACCTGTTGCGCCGGCGCGTTGTTGACGTTGAGGTCGAAGCGCGGCTCGAGCGCGCGCCCGTCCGCCTTCGGCAGCTCGAGCCGCAGCGGCGGGATGAGCGCCTGCTCGACCGCCGCGTCGCGCGCCGGCCTGGGTTTCGCCGCCGCGGCCGCGGCCATCTCGTCGACGATCGATTTGTCCAGCGTCGCCGGCCGTGGCGGGATGGTGCACGCGGCGAGAGTGCACGCCAGCGTGAGCGCTAGGGCTCGCTTCATTTTTCTTCTTCCTCTCCCGGAGCGCCGCCGCGCGCGAGTGTGGCGGGCGCGCCGGTCCTCTTCTGCGCCTGCGGCAGCAGCTTCAACACCTTCGTCTCCCCGGCGCCGCCGCGCAACGTGACCTGGGTCTCTTCGATGCGAACGACGCGCCCATCCCTCACCTGGCCCCCCTGCATGACGGGGTAACCGTCGATGACGGCGTAGCGCCGCCCGGGCGAGATCATGATCATTTGCACGCCCGGCGCGGTGGCGGTCTCGCCCGCTGCCGCCGGCCCGATCTCGGGCGGGCGCATCGGGTCGGCCATCGGCTGCGCCAGCGCGCTGCCGGCAAGCAACATGGCGCAGAGCGCCGCGATAGCGTGCCTCATACGACCACCCATGCGCGCTCGAGGCTCAGCGTGTACACCGTGAGCTTCATCGTGATCGTCGGATACTCGGTCGTCGCGAGATCGACCTCCTTCCAGAACATCCGCAACGGCAGCTGCTCGAGCGCGCTCAAATACCGCAGCAGGTCGAAATAGCTGCCGCGCACCGTCAGCTCCACGCCGTGGCGATAGACCTGCAGGCCCGCGCGCGCGGCCGTCGTCGCCTCGCCGGTGTCGTCCTTGTCCCCGAACAACGCGACCGGGGGCAGCGAGCGCAGGCCTACGAGCTCCAGCTTGCGCTCGCGACGCAGCATTTCCTCGAGCAGCCCCGGGATGCGCTCGGCCGGAACCAGCTCACGCTGCTTCTCGCCCAGGCGCGCGTCGATCTGGGCAATGCGCCGCTTCAACTCGTCGATGCGCGCCCGGCGTGCCGCATCGGGATCGCCGCCGCGCGAGCCGAGCAGCTTCTGCACCTGCTCCTGGATCGCGCGCGTATCGACCTGCTTCTGCGCCAGCTGCCGCGCGATCTGGCGCTCGCGCTCGGTGAGCGGATTTCCGAGCAGCGCAAAGAAGAGGAACATGACGACGAGCCCCGCCGCGACGAACGCGATCGCGCGCTCGCGCAGCACCATCGCATCGATGCGCTCGGACCAGCGTTGCCACCACTGCTTCACTTGGCCCCCCCGGCGGTCTTGGTCGCGCCGAGCGTGAACTCGACGTAGCGCGCGTTCGCGCCGTTGCCACCCTTGCCGGCGACCGGCGCGGCCTTCGCCTCCGGCGCGGCGAGCCGCACCTCGGTGAACCCGTGGCCGCGCAACGCGTCCTCGCGGTTCAGCATGCGGATGTACGACGGCAGCAATTCCGCGCGCAGCAGGCGTCCGCGAATCGCGAGCGGACCGTCGCTGCCATTGGCGGCGAAACCGGTGAGCCATACGCCCGGCACCGTTTGCCGCGCGAGCGCCGCGAGATAATGCGAGAAGCCCTTGGTGTTGCCCAGCCCGCCGTTATCCAGGCTGTCGAGCAGGGCTTCCTGCGCCTTGAGCTGCGCCTCCAGCCGGGTCGCCTCGTCGACGAGAACCTTGCTCGGCCCGCGTTTGGCGTCGGCGGCAAACTTCGCGAGCTGCTGCTGCGCCGCGCTGAACTGCTGGTCGGCCTCGGCGAAGTGATGTTCCAGGCCGGCGAGCTGGACGCGCTGGAAGACGTGGAGCGTCGCGAGGGCGGCGACGACCACCGCCAGGCCGCGCAGCATGGTGCGGCTGGAAAAGTATTTCTTCTGCCGCAGGAACAGCGGATTGAAGAGATTGAGCTGCTGGCTCACAGCGTCCCCGTCTCGTGTCGCAGCGAGGCGCCGAGCAGATGGAACAAGCGCCATTGCACGCGGGGCTCGAGCGCGCCGCCGCCGATCGTCAGCACCTCGTTGAGGTCGATCTGATGCACCGGAAAGCCGAGGCTCGCGCGCAGATATTCGGCCAGGCCGCTCGCCGCCGGCTCCGGGCCGAGCAGCAGCTTGGCCACCGGAATGCCGCGGAACTGGCGCTCGAAGTGATCCAGGGAGCGTTGCAGCTCGAGCAGCACTCGGGCGCGCGCTTCCTCGCGCGTTGCGCCATCGGCCGCGGCGAGCTCGCTCAGCGGCACGTCGAAGCGGCGCGTGAGATAGAGCTCGCCCTGGTAGTTGATCGTCATCAGGCCGCCGCCGTCGTCGAAGTAGAGCGCGGCGAGCGCCCGTCCGGATTCCTCGTACAGCGCGGCGATGTTGCGCTGCGCGGTTTCCGGAATGTCGATCACCGACAGCGGAATCGCCGCGTCCTCGAATTGCTTGATGCGCGCCTGAATCACGTCGTTGCGCGCGGCTACCGCATACATCGAATGATTCCGCGACGACGGCGCATCCTTGGGCAGCGGAATGTCGAGCACGTCGATGGTGGCATCGTCGACGTGGAAGTCGAGCAGGTCCTTCACGCGCCAGCGAATCGCGCTTTTCAGCTCTTCGCGCGGCACGTTCGGCGCATCCACCACCACGATCTGGTAGTCGCCCGCGCCGAGCAGCGTCGCGCATTGATAGCCGCCCAGGGCGAGCTCGCTGCTCGCGTGCTCGAGGCCGGCGGCGTCGGTGTCTGCGGCGCGTATCGAGTACTGATGGATGCGCGGCTTCTCCGAGGGCGCGTGCTCACCGTGGACCGCGCCGAGCTCGCCGCCGCCCACCCCGATCACCATCCAGCCGGACTGCTTGCGCGCGTTACGTCGCCAGCGCACGAGGCTCCCCCGATCAGCCGATCTAAAAGATAACTTGAAGTTAGAACAATAAGACCTTGTGGTCTATGGACTTTTTGGCAGAAACACACGAGTTCACGGGCGCCGCCGAGGGACTCAGTAGTTCTCGCGGAAGTAGATGAACCGGTTGGTGGTCTTGTCGGTGCCGTAAATGCCAAAAGTCGCACGCGCGACCGGGTCCTCGTCGTACGTCGCCCCGGTCCAGCGGCCCTGGAGATAGCTCCGGCTGGCGCTGGCGGCCCCGGCCTGGGTGGAGCCGTTGCAGTAGTTCTGGAATGGAGGGCTCGCCGGAACCGTGCCCAGAACCACCCGCAGATCGACGCTGCCGTTGTTGGCCGAGCCCGGCGCGGAGAGCGCCGCGGCGCTCGCGAGGCCGCCACTGAAGCTGACCGGTGCTCCGCCGAGGGCGGTCTCGCACGCGTTGAGGTTGAGCTGGTAGTTGTCCATGGCGACGTTCGGGCGCGCGAGCGTGGTGCAACTATCGAGCGTATTCAGCACGAAGCCGGTGCCGTTCCAGTACTCGACCTGCATCGGAACCTGCAACGCGAGGCGCTCCGAGCCGAGCGCGTTCTGGACCCGTAGCCGGCCGAAACGAATCTGCGTCTGGCCGATTTGCGCGTGGTCGTTGCCGCCCACGCCGTCGGCGTCGAGATCCAGGCTGCCCGAGGACAACTGGACATTGTCGCTTGGATCGTCCACCGGAGCGATGCCGATCCGGACCTGGCTGAACGGCCCATCGGGCGTGGCGGCGCGCGTAATGGCGAACGTCGCCAGAACATTGGCCGCGACGCCGCTCGCCCAGCTGCCCGCTACCGTGCCGCCGCCGGTGTCGATGCGCGCCGTCAGATTCGTGCCGGCCGCGGTATCGCGGGCGCCGAAGTTCAGCTCGCCGAAGGCGCTCGGGGACGTCAGGCTCAGCTTGGCGAAGCCTCCGGCGTAGTTCTGCGTCGTGGCGTTGGCGGCGTTCTGCGCCGTCAGGGTGAACTGCAAGCGCAACGGCTCGTTCATGTAGGTAAAGGTGGAAGGGGCGAGCGGATTGCAGGCCGAGAGGATGCGGTTCGTGAGCGAGCCGGCCGAGAGGGCGAAATGGTCGGGAGTGAAGCGACCCACGTTGCCGCTCACGGTCCCGGTGACGTCGCCCGCGCCGAGGTAGTCGGCGTCGGCCACGCTCGGCGTCAGCGTGATGATTCCGACCTCGCCCCAGGAGAAGGTCGTTCCGGTCGCCACGCCGCTCGCGAAAGTGCCGAAGCTGCTCGGATTCCCGAGCGCGGGGTTGTTGGTGAGGCCGAGGCCCGTGACGAGGGTGCTCGTCAGCTTGACGCCTTCGGGCGTGACCTCCTGTCCGTAGTTGGGCGTGGCGGCGCCCAGCGCATTCACCGCCGTCACCGTCGCCGAAAAGGACTGGCCGGCCTTGATGAAGGGTTGGCCGCTCGCATTGGCCGCGCCGGGGTTGGCGAACGAATCCGAAGTCCGCTTGATGTTCGAAAGCTGGAACGACGAGGGCTTCACGACGAACGGATTGCTCGAGCCCGTCATCAGGTTGCCGGACGGCGCGCCGGTCCCGAGCGGGATGTTGTGGCGCGCAAACAGCGTGATCCGGCCGACGTCCGGATACGAGAAGGTGAACGGCGCCTGCGAATTCGCGCCGAAACGCAGCGTGCGGGTCGTGTAGGTGCCGACGCCCGAATTCGGATTGGCGGCGATCGTCCCCGTTACCGAGTTATTGGTCAGGCTGACGGCCTGTGCCGCCTGACAGGTCGTCGGGTCGTTGCACTGGAAGGCGAGATCCACAGACACGTCGGTACCGCTGGCGAACGCGCCGACGCATGCTCCGGTCGAGGTATCCGTGCGGATCGCCTGCAAGGCGTAGGTGGTCGACGTCACCGCGGCGGTCTGGGTCGCGATGCTCACCGGAGTGCCCGCGCCGTCGGTGATCCGGAAGCCGGCCTGGGCGAAAGAGAGGTTCGCATCGAACGGGCTCTCCGTCGAACCCACCCCGGTCGCCTCGGTGATGCCGTTGCCGTCGACGACGTCGATGTTGACCGTCTGTACGTTGGTGTCCTTGAGCGCGAGCACGACCTGGCTTTCGCCCGCGCCGAAGGTGTAGGTCGCCACGCCGTCGTCGGCGGTCCCGTTGGCCAGCGCTCCCGTGCCCGTCACCAGCGCCCAGTCGCCGTGGTTACCCGCGGCTCCGGCGGTGCGGCGCGCCGTGATCGTGATGGTGGCGCCGTTCGCGGAGACCGCGGCGTTGGCAGCGTTCTTGGCGGTGATGGTCACGTTCTCCGCCTGGCAGGTGACCCCGTTGCCGCTGTGCGCGATCGCGTAGTGATCGAGTCCCGGCCGCAGCGCGAGCAGGTGGGTCGCGCCGGTGTCCGTGCCGGGGGTGTTGCCGGGGTGATCGATGGTGGCGGTAAGCGTGCCGGTCGCGCCCGCTGCGGCGCGCAGCTCATAGTTCATCTCGATGGAGAGCCCAAGGTCGTTGGGGACCGCGAGCGAGGCCGTATCGGCCCCTTCCGTCATGCCGGTTGGCGGCGTCCAGGTGCCTGCCGAGTTCGCTGAATAACTGCTGACCAGCATGGTGTTGGTCACCGTGCCGGTGTTGATGGTTGGCGCCGCATGGCTGTAGGAGTTCGCCGTCGCCTGGCCTGCTTCGGCGACGATCGGGTTGATGATATCGACGCCGGCGAAGCTCAGAATTCCGCCGACCGCCCCCGCATGCGCCGGCGTACCACCGAAGGTCCATGTGTAGCTGGCCGGCTCCGTCCCGGTCGCCACGCGGTAGTAGACGAACAGGCGATTACCGAAGCCGTTGGTACCCGCGCCGCCAGTCTGGTCGATGGTATTGACCAGCGTCCATCCAGCGGGTGGCGCGATCGTCAAGGTGCACGGGTTGCCGTCGACGCTGCTGCAGGCGCGCACGGTGATGCTCGCGACCATGACATCGTTCGCGACGGTGCCGGCGGGCTTTGCGATGGTCAGGTCGCCAACGCCGAACACATCCTGGCTGAACTCCCACCAACCCGGGGTGTTGGTTTCGTTGCCCCCTGCAGTGAGGTCCGTCGCCTGGGTACCCCCGTACCACAGGGTCCCGGTGCGGGAGTTGTTCTGGGTATTGCGGGCAACGTATCCCACCTCGATGACGATTCGATCGTTGGCGGAGACCGCGACCGGCGACACGGTTACGGGTCCCGTAGGACCGTCGCCTTGCGCGGTAGTGGGCCACTCGTTGGTGCCGGAGGGCTCCGTATAGTTCGTGACCAGCGTGCCGCGCACAGTATCGGTATTGCCCTGCGTGACATAAGCGTGAACATGCCAATTGGCGTTCATCGCGGTGTTCGACTCCTGAGCGCCGGTTATCCAATTGAGCGTACCCGCGAGCGTCCGCGCGGACGGGATCGGCTCGCTCACGAACTTCAGGACGAGCACGTCGAAGTCGTTGGTCGTCGAAGTCTCGGCGACTCCCTTGTTGGCAATCCCGCCGGCCTTGGTCCGCGCGAGCTTGCGCTGCAGAACCGAGGCCGTGTCGTCCCACGCACCGCGGTGCGTCGCGATGATGACGTCCGGCGCCGCGTTCTGCATGTAAAAGCGCGTCGTGTCGCCCGCCGCGACGCTCGACTGACTCGAGCTGCGGAAAGTGATCTGCGCGAGCGCGCTGCTCGCGACGCTGGCGAGCGTCGCCGCGAGCAAGACCGATCCAAGCGAGCTGCGGAAAAACGGCTGGCGAAGGCTCATGGCGCGTTGCTCCCCACCACCACGCGCAGCTCCCGCTCGACGTAGGTGGCGTCGGCGCTCGCGGGGCAGCTGCCCCGATTGCACGCGGTCGCGGTGATCCGGAACATGTCGGTCGAGGTCGCAAGCTCGGTATGCGAGGTGCGCGCGCATTGCACGTTGACCGAAAAGCCCGAGAGCGTCCCCGGCAGCGCGAACGACGTGTTCGCGCAGGCATTGTTGTGCAGCGCCTGGTAGACGCCGAACTCGATTCCGGCCCGCGCTCCCTGGTACGCCTGAATGCCGAGCGAATCGAAGGCAACGGAGCGCTGCTGCCCCGAGAAGATCGTCACCAGCGCCGTGCCGAGCACCGCCAGCGCCACCAGGATGAAGATGGCCAGCACGGCGCCGAAGCCGCGCAGCGCGCGCCTCGGGCTACGGCAGGTTGCTGACGTGGATTTCATGGTAGAGCCTGACTTTTTCGTTGCCGCGCGTGAGCTCGAGGCGCATCGACACCAGGCCGAGGCTCTGGGTCAGCACCAGCGGGTCGTAGGTGATCTGGCAGTCGGTGACGTTTTGCGCCAGCAGCGACGTCACCGGCGCGCCCGGAAACGCGCCGGTCGGTTGCGTCAGGTTGATCGTATAGCCCGACACTCGAGTCAGCGTTCCCGTGCCGTTCCCATTTGCGTCGAGCGCGCCGCCATTTGTGTTGCATACATAGGTGACCGGACCGCTTACGACGTGAAACCGGTTCCCCGGCGATGACAAGGGAAACTGGCGGCGATCGAAGTTGATGCGCGTCTCGCCCGCTAATGCGCCGGCACCTGTTCCGGTGACTCTCGCGGTATTGCAGGTGGACGATGTCTGGGTCGCGCTCGTGCAGCTCTTCGCCGCCTGGTTATAGGTGTAGGCATTCGCGGTTGCAACTGTGGGCGCGGAGAACAGGTTGTGCACGACGAGGATGTCGTTGGCCGCGATGTCCTGCCCCGCCAACGCGCTCATCGGTCCGAGCGTGTCGAACTGGTTGTCGGCGCTTGGCTGGGCCGCGGCAAAGTCCAGGAAATCTCCGGCCCCGGTATCCGTGACCTGGGCGCGGTAGCGTCCGCCAGTCTTGGTGAGGAGCAGCTCCACGTAAGCGGTGCTTCCCACCGTCGTGACGCGCACGCTGTTGGGCAGCGCGAGCCGGACGTCGCGCGCGACGCGCCGCAACGCGGTATCCGCGATGTCGGTCAGCTGCGCACGCCGGGTCGAATCGACATACCCGCGCAACGGATCTCGCAACGCGATCGCGGCGGCCGCGGCAATGATGCCGAGCACGCCGAGCACGACCACCAGCTCGACGAGCGTGATGCCGCGCGCATCACGGATAGTTGAGCTTGTAGCCTTCGAGCACATAGGTAATCCGTGGGCCGGTCACCGTCACCGTCACGCGCAACGAGTCCGCTGCGGGCACAGCGCCGAGCGCGGCGTTGACTACGGCGACTTGGAGGTTGTAAGCCTCGAGGCCAGTAATCGGCGTGCCGCCGTCGATCGCATAGATTCCGCTGGTGTTGAACCCGTTGTAGTCGCGCGCGTCGTCGAAGTTCTGCCGGTTCGCCTGGATGGCCGCGCCGCTAAACCCTCCCGGCGGGTTGTTGAATGGTTGGAGCAGCACTTCCTCCATCATCGATTCGGCGGCGGCCATGGCTTGCTTCGAGAGCAGTGGATCTGCGCTGCCGGCGGTCGCGGTGTTGATCACGAGCACGACGCCGACCAGCGCGATCGCCAGCACGATGATGAGGAGCAAGAGCTCCGGCAGAGTGAAGCCGCGAGCGCGGCGGGCGAGGTTACGGGTGCACATAGCCGGTGACCGATTCGACCGTGAGATTGCGCGCGACGTCGCCGGTGACCGTGAGGGTGACATTCGCTCCCACGTTCAGGCCGCCGAGCGCCGTGAACCCAAACGAGGCGTTCGACGAGGCGACGGTGATGCCAGCAGGGGCGGTGCGCGAGAAGCTCGCCTCGCCCTGCGGCGATGGCACCGGTACCGTGCTCGTGCACGCCGCATCGGTGCACATCGCGAGCGAGATCGTGTTGCCGGACACCGAGACCGTGACGTTCCGGCGTGCCGCGACCGCAACCTTTTGCGCGTAGGCGAGCTGCGCGAATGTCTGGTCGGCGAACGCCGCGGTGTCGAACGTACGGCGATCGAACACGCTCGTCGCCGTCACCGCCAGGATCGCCACGATGAGCATCACCGCGACGAGCTCGGTCAGCGTGAAGCCGCGCGCGCGACTGCGCTCGCCCGTCCCGTAAAAGACAAAGGGAACGGCAGCTTCCACTACCGTTCCCTCTTTGGCATTCACCTCAGCCTCCCAGACGGCGCCGGGTTCCCCTGTCGTTAACCCTTGGTTGCGGAATCGGC
>Ga0247672_1000020_pt1 | contig 35916 bp, 37 predicted proteins | sample CNK13_metaG_FD_182719 | JGI IMG/M metagenome (GOLD analysis project Ga0247672, IMG submission 182719) | Soil microbial communities from Purdue University Martell Research Forest, Indiana, United States - CNK13 | ecosystem: Environmental > Terrestrial > Soil > Temperate forest > Bulk soil... | reverse complement strand
CTACCTGGTGAGGATCCTCAAGATCACCGGGGGCAACGTGACCAAGGCGGCGCGCCTGGCCGGGCGCAACCGCACCGAGTTCTACCGCCTCCTGGAACGCCATTCGCTTGAACCGGGGATGTTCAAGCTAGCTTGAATGCCCAGCGCCGCATCCAGGCGATAAGAAGGGCGCAGGTCAGTGCAAGGCCGCCCAGGAGGTAAAAGGCTTCCACAATGCCGTAGCGGTCGGCTAGGAGCCCCATCAGGAGCGGCGTGGAAAGATGCGACACGCTCCAGCCCATGCCGCCGAGCGCCAGCGCGGCCCCGCGCTCCTCGGGCCGGCTCGCCTCCGCGATGGTGATCTGGAAGTAGAGCGTCATAGCGCCCGAGCCGAAGCCCACGACCAGCATCCACAGCCCGATCGGCGCCAAGTGGTTCACCACGGGCAGCAAACCGACACCGGCGGCCACGCCGACTGCGCACAGGACCGGCCACAGGGTATCGGGACCCGTGCGCACGAACCGGCCCGCAATGAGTCCCGCCCCGATGGCGCCGAGAGCCCGCAGCGCGAGGAGTAGGCCGGAGGTGTCTTCGCCATAGCCGTAGCGCGCCAGCAGAAGGGGATAGAAGGACATCGACAGCGAGAACGGCAACGCCGAGATATACGCGCAGAACACCGAGTAGCGGATGATCCGCTTGCGCAGGAGCGGCCCGTATGCAGCCAGCACGTTGCGCCCCGCGGCGTGCGGCCTGGGGCTGGAGCTGCGTGTCGCGAGCCCGACGGCGAACGCCACGCCCCCGGTGGCGGCCAGGGTCCCGAAGGTTGCATTGAAGGTCGTGGCGGCCAGCAGGAACCCGCAAAGCCCCGCGCCCGCGATCTGCCCCACGTTGGTCACGGCGTTCAGGCGTCCGAGCTCGACGCCCCGGTTCCCCGTCAGCTCGCTCGCCATGGCCCAGGTCGCCGGCCAGAACGCGGCCCGGGCGAGGATGAGGCCGACCTGGCCGGCCAGGAGCATCCAGAATCCCTTCGCGAGCATGAACCAGAGGGCCGCCACCGCCATCACCCAGCAGGAGGCGAGCATGATGCGCCGGCCGCCCACCCGGTCGGTGTAGGCGCCGCCGAGCAGATTCAGGGCCGCCTGGACGAGCACGGGAAGGGAAAAAAGCACGCCGATCTGGGCGTTGGACAGGCCCTGGGACGCGGCATAAAGCGGGACCACGAGCCATGTCATCCCGAGCCCGAGGTTCCAAGCCAGCGAGGCGAGGAAGAAGGACAGGCGCGACACGCGCGATTATGGAACCCGTTGCGGTAAGGTCGACCTGGCGGTTTCGACTAAGAGCGATGCGGATCGCACTCGGTATTCTTGCGGCGGCCTTCGCGGCCTCGGTGCACGGCGGTCAGTGCGCGGCGACTTCGGGGCCCAATACGGCTGCGCTGGTGGAGCTCTATACCTCCGAGGGATGCAGCAGCTGCCCGCCCGCTGACCGTTGGCTCTCCAGCCTGTCGGCGCAAGGCTACGTTCCGGAGCGCGTGGTTCCCCTCGAGCTCCATGTCGACTACTGGGACTACATTGGCTGGAAGGACCGCTACGCCAAGCGCGAATTCTCCCTGCGCCAGCGCAAGCTCACCCAACTGCAGCGCCTCGCGCTTACCTATACCCCGCAGGTGCTGCTCCAGGGACAGGATTTTCGCGGCTGGGGAACCCCGGCGTTCGACCAGGCGCTCGCGAAGATCAACGCGCGGCCCGCCCGCGCCGACATCGCGCTGGAGCTCCTTCCGGCCGGACCCGGCGCGCTCTCCGTGCGCGTGCGCGCCGCCGTGCTCGACGCGGCGCAGGCCGAAGAGGCGGGCCTCTACCTCGCCGCCTATGAAAACCGCCTCGAAACCCGCGTCAGCGCCGGAGAGAACCGCGGACGCACGCTGTCGCACGACCATGTGGTGCTCGAATGGCAGGGTCCGCTGGCGTTTTCCGGGTCGCGAATCGCCGACGAGCGGGCCCTCCCGCTCCTGCCGGGGGCGCAGCGCGCCAATTCCGGGGTAGTGGCCTTCGTGCAAAACCGGCGCACCGCGGAGGTGCTGCAGGTCCTTATGCTGGCGTCCTGCGCGTAGGTTTCGGGTATATTCGCCCGGAAACAAGCATTCCGCCCGGCAGGGGTACGGAGGGAGTTCCATGCAGGCGACGCAGATCCGGCAAAAGGACGGCGTCTTTTATTTCGTCAGCTACCGCGCCAAGGACCTCTTGGCGAAGGTGCGCTTCATCAGCCGCTTTTACGGCGAGGGCGAGCAGATCGAGCCTGGGCGAGTCTCGGAAGACGACGACATCGCCCAGTTCATCGCCCGCATCGAGCGCACCGACTCGGCGTTCCAGCGCTCCATCTCGCGGGGCAAGGTGCGCCAGCTGAAGAACTTCTACGAGACCGCGGTGACGCAACCGCCGATCCCCGGAACGGTGCTGCTGTTCACCTCCGAGCGGCTGACCTTCCGTCCCAGCGGCGACGGCGGCGCCGGTACGATCAACGAGCCCGGCTCCAAGTTCCTGATCATCGATGGCCAGCACCGCCTCGCGGCGCTGAATTTCTACCTGCACGAGCGTCCCGACGACGCCGCCACCATCAACGTGCCGTGCATCATCTTCGACGGGCGCAGCGAGGACTTCGCCACCGAGATGTTCGTGATCATCAACTCGACGCCCACGCGCATCAACAAGAGCCACCTCGTCGACCTGTACGAGCACGTTTCGTTCGCCGCTCCCGACCGCAAGTTCGCCGCCCGGCTGGTGGAGAAGCTCTACAGCGAAGGCGACAGTCCCTTGCGCTACCGCATCAACCGGCTCGGGGGGCGCAGCCAGCGCGACAAGTGGGTGCTGCAGGCGGAGCTGTTCAACGAGCTGCACCGCTGGGTGCGGGGGCGCTGGCGCTCGATCCAGCTCGCCGGCGGCAGCTCCAAGGAGGTGCCGCGCTACTACGGCGTCATCCGCGACTTCTTCAAGGCGGCGCGCAGCGTGTTCGGGGACGCGGTGTGGGGCAAGGAAGCCTTCATGGTCACCAAGCCGGTCTCGATCAAGGCCATGGTGCGCGTGTGCGCCGACCTGGCGCGCGACGACGCGGAGCCCGAGACCGGGCGGCTCGCCCGCTGGGAGCAGCGACTCGCGCCCTGGGCCGACATGGCGAAGCAGTTCCGCGAGGAAGGGTTCTACGAGCGCTTTCCCGCCAAGGGCGAGGTCGAGCGCGTGGCCAGGGTGCACCGCGACCTCGCCAAGGCCGCCGGCATCGACAGCGCCAAGAAGTAGCTAGATCGCGCCGTCACGGCGCAGGGCCTGCACCTCGGGCTCCGACAAACCCAATTCGCGCAGTACACGCTCGGTGTGCTCGCCGAGCGCGGGAATCGCATCCATGCGCGGCTCCATGCCGTCGAGATTGAACGGCGGCTTCAGCATGGCAATCTCGCCGGCCGGAGAGGCGACCGGGCGCCAGCGCCCGCGCGCCTCGAGCTGCGGATGGCGCCAGAATTCCTCCATGGTGTTCAGCCGGGCATTCGCGATATCCGCCTGCTCCAGCCTGTGTACCAGCTCCTCGGAGCTCAAGGCGCCGAAAACGCGGTCGATCTCGGCGTGCAGGGCGGCGCGATTCTGCTGTCTCGCCGGCCCCGACGAAAACCTTGCGTCTTGTGCCAAAGATCCGTTTTGCAGGACCTGCTCGCAGAAGCGGGCAAATTCGCGCTCGTTCTGGACGCTGAGGAACACGGTGGCGCCGTCGCCGGCCTTGAAGGGGCCGTAGGGCACGATGGTGGCGTGATACGCGCCCGAGCGAGGCGGCGGCTCGCCGCCATAGCCGGTGAAGTAGGCGGGGAACCCCATCCACTCGCCCAAGGCCTCGAACATCGTGATTTCGAGCGTCGCACCCTCGCCGGTACGCCCTCTGCGGATCAACGCCGCGAGCACGGCGGAAAAGGCGTACATGCCCGCCGCGATGTCGGCCACGGGAATGCCGGCCTTGGCCGGCGCGTCGTGGCCACCGGTGACCGACAGTAATCCGGCTTCGCACTGCACGAGGAGGTCGTAGGCCTTCTTGCGGGCGTAGGGTCCGGTCGGGCCATAGCCGGAAATCCCGCACCAGACGAGACGCGGGTGCTTCTTTCTGAGCGTCTCGGCGCCCAGCCCGAGCCGCTCGACCGCGCCCGGCGCGAGGTTCTGCAGAAAGACGTCCGCTCCGGCAACGAGTTTTTGCAGGATCCCGCTCGCCGCCGGATGCTTCACGTCGAGCGCCAGGCTTTCCTTGGAGCGGTTGGTCCATACGAAGTGCGACGACAGCCCTTTGACCGTGCGGTCGTAGCCGCGTGCGGCGTCGCCGCCGCCGGGTCGCTCGATCTTGATGACGCGGGCGCCGAGCTCGGCGAGTTGCCGGGTGGCGAAGGGTCCGGCGATGACCTGCTCCAGCGCGACGACGGTGATGCCGTCGAGCGGCCTCATGAAAAGGCGAGGCGCATTCCGGAGAGCGGCAGGCCGCGGATCTCGGTGCTCCAAATTTCGCCCGGAGCGACCGGGTGCGCGTCGGTGAGCGTTCCTGTGCTGACGATCTCGCCCGCCGCGAGCGCTGGCGCCTCGGGCTGCGCGCGGAGCAGTCCCACGAGGTGGCCCAGCGCGGCGAGCGGGCTTCCCAGCACGATCTCGCCGAAGCCGCGATCGACGATCGCCTCGCCTTTCCTCAGGATCATTTCGAGCCGCGGCAACCGGTCCTCCAGTTCGGGCAGTCTGCCAACCGGCAGCCGGTGGCCGAGGATCAGGCGGCCGTGCAGGCCGTTGAACGCAATCGAGTGCTCGAGGCTCGTCTTCCAGCCCGGCTGGTCGCACTGGACGATTTCCACCGAATGGGCGACCCACTCGATGGACTCGATCAGGTCGGCGCTGCTCGCCGAGCGCGGCGCGGCTCGCAGCCTGAAGCAGATCTCCGGCTCGATCCGCGGTTGATGCAATCCGTCCAGCACGACTACGGCCTGGTTGTCGGTGGCTTCGATGAAGCTGCGGTCGTACACCGTGCCCCAGATCGGCTCATAGACGCCGTAGCGCGGCCAGATGCTGCGGTTCGTGAAGCCGATCTTGCGCCCCAGCGGGCGCCAGCCTTCGCGCACGCGCGTTTCGTGCAGCGCCCGCGCGGCGGCGTAGCTTTGCTCTGGAGGCATGGGCGGATTCTATAATTGACCGCATGGATGCGGCGCTTCTCTGGGCGATCGTCGGGCTGGCGCTGGTGATCGTCGAGCTGCTGAGCGGCACGTTCTACCTGCTCATGCTCGGCGTTGCCGCGTTCGGCGCCGCGGGCGCCGCCTGGCTCGGCTACGACTTCCCCGCGCAGGTCGCCGTCGCGTCGCTCATCGCCGCGGGCGGCTGCTATGGCGTGCACGTCTATCGGGAGAAGAACCGGACCCGCCAGATGCCGCCGATCGACGTCGGCATGCCGGCGAGCTTCGAGAACTGGATCGATGCGCCCGGGCGGCTCGCGCGGGTGCGCTACCGCGGCGCGAGCTGGGATGCCCGCGTCGAGGGGCTCGAAGCGCTCGAGCCGGGGACCACGGTGTACGTTCTCGCCACGGATGGCAACACGCTCAAAGTCGTCAAGAACCGCCCCGGCTGAGGGGCGCGCAATCCACTCGAAGGAGGGAGGCTCCACCATGCCGTTGAAGCTCGCCGTGGCGATAGGACTGGCGATCGCTGCATCCCAGGTGCCTGGGCTGTCGAAATACTGGCCCTGGGTGTTGATCATCGGCGTGATCGTCGCTTTCGTGATCGAGGGTGTGCGGATCGTGCCCCAGCAAAGCGCGTGGGTGGTCGAGCGGCTTGGCCGCTTCTATGGCGTGCTCGAGCCAGGGCTCAATCTCATCATTCCGTTCCTCGACCGCGTTGCCTACGTGCATTCGCTGAAGGAAGTCCCGCTCGATGTCCCGGAGCAGGTGTGTATCACCAAGGACAACACGCAGCTCTCGGTCGACGGCATCCTCTACTACCAGGTGACCGACCCGCGCCTCGCATCCTACGGCTCCGCGAACTACATCATGGCGGTGAGCCAGCTCGCGCAGACCACGCTGCGCAGCGAGATCGGCAAGATGGAGCTCGACAAGACCTTCGAGTCGCGCGAGGAAATCAACCGCCAGATCGTGCACGCGCTCGACGAGGCGGGACGCAACTGGGGCATCAAGGTCCTGCGCTACGAGATCAAGAGCCTGACGCCGCCGGAGACCATCCTGCGCGCGATGCAGGCGCAGATCACGGCGGAGCGCGAGAAGCGCGCGCTGATCGCGAAGTCGGAGGGCCAGCGCCAGCAGGAGATCAACCTCGCCGACGGCGAGAAGCAGGCTTCGGTGCTGCGCTCCGAGGGCGAAAAACAGGCGGCCATCAACAAGGCGCAGGGCGAGGCGACCGCGATCCGCGTCATCGCCGAGGCCACCGCGGCAGGCGTCCGCGCGGTAGCCGAGGCGATCGATGGCAAGGGCGGTCTCGAAGCGGCGAATCTCAAGGTGGCGCAGCAATACGTCGAGGCCTTCGCGAACCTCGCCAAAAGCTCCAACACCCTGATTCTTCCTGCGAACGCCGCGGACGTGGCGGGCCTCGTCGCGACCGCCATGACGGTGCTCGACAAGACGCGCCAAGGTCAGGGCGCCGCGAAGGCCCAGTAAGGAAGCCGCGTCGGGAAAATCTCGAGGCTGTCAGGGGCTAGTCCTGACGGACTAGGGCGTCGGATTGATGTCTACACGCGTAGAGCGCAAGCTACACCCACGACAAACGAGTGGCCGACACGCTGTTAGCAGCCCCGGTGCCGAGAGACCGCGAGAACCAAGGCGCGGTCCACGGTAGGGCCAAACAAGGTGTAGTCGCAGTTTGATCGCCGCATAAGCTTCACCGGAGGGCACGTCTAGCGGACGTGCCTTCTTTTCTTTGTAGCCGCTTCTCCAGTTGCGGTGTCATGTGGACGCGGCCTTCGTCGTCCACGAGCAGCGCCTGGGTGATTCCGAGCCGCTGCGCGGCCTGCCGCCATCCCGCAACGCCGGCGATGAAAAGCGGCTTGGAGGCGCCGTCGGAGATCGCCCCGGCGTGCGCGCCCGGCGGCGCGATCACGGTCACCGAGCGAACGCCGGCCACCGGGTAGCCGCTGCGCGGGTCGATGATGTGCGAGTAGCGCTTGCCATCGACCACGTAGAACCTGCGGTAGTCGCCGGAGGTCCCGATCGCCTCCCCATTGGCCAGCTCGATCGTTCCGAGCAGGTCGGCGCTGCCGGCCACGGGGCGCGGCCGTTCCAGGCCGATGCGCCACGGCTCGCCACCGTGCGTCCCGAGCGCCAGGATATTGCCGCCGACGTTGACGAGCGCGCTCGAGACGCCCTCGTCTCTGAGAATTCTGGCAGCCTGATCGAGGGCGTAGCCCTTCGCATAGCCGCCAAAGTCGAGTCTGACCTCGCGGTTGGCGCTGCTCACCCGGTTCCCGTTCACCGCGAGATCCTCCATCCGGGGCTGGGCGTGCACGATGCGCGCGATCTCGGCCGAGTCCGGCAGCGGTCCGCCCGGACGGTCGCGGTGGAAGCTCCAAAGCGCGACCAGCTTGCCGATCGCCGGATTGAAGAGATCTCCCGAGCGTTCCGAGAGGCGCCGCGCGTCCTCGATGAGCGTCGCGATCTCCCCGGTCGTCGCGATGTCCTTTTCGCCGCGCGCGATCGCTTCGTTCAAGGCCACCAGGGGGCCGGGCTGCCAGGCATGGAGCTCGCGATGCATCCGGTCGAATTCCCGGAGCACGCGGGCCACCGCGCGCTGGGCGCGCCCCGGGTCGTCGTCAAGCGCCGTGACTTCCACCAGTGTGCCGAAGACGTAGGAGCTCGCCCGGTACTCTTCGTCGAGCGCCCGCGCGCCTGGGGTCCAGCCGAGCGCGGTCGCGAGCAGGGTTCCGAGCAGCAGGCGCATGGCCTGGCGCTAGCGTCGCAGGCGCGGCGCGAGAAACATCCAGGCGCCGCTCAGGGCAAGAATAGTCAGGAAGATCGCTACAACGTCGAAGAAGAGCGGGCCGAACCTGCCGAGGAATCGGCCGCTGTGCAGATCGAGCAGGATCCGCTGCAGCGAGATCGCGGGCGCGAGGCGCCGCGCATAGGCCTCGCGATCGGAAGCGGCAAGCGGTGTCGGGATCGACCAGGCCACCACTTTCGGTGCGCCTGGCCGCCAGCTCAGCACGTCGGCGCTGCTGAACGGACCGTCGGGGGTCTGCACGACCAGCTCGCCTCCCCCTGTCCCGATCGCCTTGAGCGGAAAGCCTGGCAATGCATAGCCATCGAGCCGGTCAACCAGCGCACCGTCGCCCCGGTAGACATGGAGCGAGCTCTCGCCGCCAACGACGAGGAGGTCGCCCATCTCCACCAGGCCAAGCGGTCGCGGCATCTTTTCTCCCGTGGGCGAGCCATCAAGGAGCCAGCGACCGTTCGCGGCGACGAGGAGATGACTCTCCGTGCGATAGGCCTGTTGGGGTTGCTCCTGCCGGATGCCGTACCAGCGCGCAACCCATTCGGCATGAACGTAGCGCGAGTCGAGGCCCAGGGCGGCGCCGTGATTCAGGGCGACGCCCGTCACCGCGATGAGCACGAAGAAGATGAGCGCGGCGAAGCCTATGCGCGCGTGCCAGCGTCGCAGGGTCCGGGCAAGGCGCAGCTTGAATGGCATCTAGTTGCGGCTCGCGCGGTCGAAATAGAGCGCGAGACGGCTCATGCGCTCCATCGCATGGACTGACAACGTGGCGCCCGATATGCCGTCGATGCCGCGATCCAGACGATCGCCCTGGGCGAGGCCAGCACCCGCGAACTGCTTCAGGAACGAGGGATCGCGCACCTCCTGGCCGCGGCTTTCGCGGTAGGCCAGCACCCGTACATGATCGAGGCGCCCCTGCGAGATCACGAAGCCGGCCGTGATCAGCTCCTCCTTGCCGATGTCCTCGAGAATCCAGACGCTTTTCGCGCCATCGCTCCAGTAGCGCTGGCGCAGGTTGGCGGGGGGATGATCGAGGATGGCGGCAGCCCCCGCCTGCAATTCCCGCGTAAGCCACAACACGCGCGGAGCGGGCGCCGTGCCGAACACCTCGGCGACGAACGCCTCCGGCGTCTGGTAGACCTCGCCGAGGGCCTGCGCTGCCGCGCATAAGCCCAGGACGAGGATCAGCAGGCGTCGGGGCATGACGGTCAGAACATGTAGCCTATGCCGAGGTCGAACCGATCCTTCGTGGAGTCGGTTCGATAGCGCTGGACGTCGGCTTTCAGGACCACCTGCGGGTGGACCCAGAAGTTGAATCCCGCGGTGGTGATGCGCTCGTGGTTGTGCGGGTCCTGGAACAGGCCGTTCGCCGGGTCCTCCTGTTGCCGGATGTCGATCCCCTCGAGGCGGACGAATGGAGCGAAATCGAGCTTGTCGGCCTTGTAGACGTGGTAGGCGGCCTGGACGTACGCGCCTTTCATCCTGTTCGGCGCGGCAAACGGCTCGGCCGACGTGGCGAGAATGGCGGCATTGAGTTGGTCCGCGTCGGCGAGCTTGCCGTCGGCGTAGACCGCTTGCAGATCGAGCCGGCCGACCTTGTACTGGGCGTGCACGTCCCACATCGTGAGCCGCGCGTCTACGCCTTTCAGCAGCGGGTTCGTGGCTCCATTCTGGCCGGTGTTGCCGGTGAATACGCCAGCACCGACGAGCAGCCCACTGCGCCGGTAGTTCAATGCGCCGTAGACGCTTAGGTCTTGCGCATTGGCGAGTTGCCCTTCCTGGTGCGCGCTGCGCACGCCGGTGGAGGGATCGTCCAGCTTGCCGCTGTCGAACCCGGTGGTGATGCCGACGTCGTATCGCAGGCCGCTAGTGCCGAGCAGCAGCCCATGCACGCCTACGCCAAGCTCGCGCCAGGTCGTGGGGATGATGCGGGTCTCCACTTCGTTGCGTTCAACGCCATAGTAGGTCGGCGGCTCGTGCGTCTCGTTGAGAATTCCGAGCGGGATGAGGAACAGGCCACCCTTGACGTTCACCGCATCGCTGAACTTGTAGTTGACCCAGGCTTGCTCGATCTCCACTTCGCCCTCGTCGTCCTTGCTCACGACGGCGTGCTCGAACTCGACCTCAGAGTGGAAAGTGAGCCGGTCGTCGAAGCGGTGGTGGAGACCGAACACGAAGCGCCTGAGGTCGGCCTGGGTCGGACGCTCATCGCTCTTGTAGTTGTTGTAGTTGAACTCGCCGTAACCGCTGAGGGTCGTGGCCGACCCGGTCTGCGCGGCCGATCCGGCTGCGGGCTTTTGGACCTGGGCTTTCAGCTCGTCGATCTCCTGCTGCAGGATGCGCAGCTTTTCGTCCGTGCTCTGTGCATAGGTGCCCGTGGCGACCACGGACAGGGCAAGTGCCAACGCCGATTTCTTCATTGTTGCTCCCAGTCAGGCTTGGATTGCTGATCGGTGGCTGGCTGGGCTGGCAACGATGCCGGCTGGCTGGCTCCCCTCTAAGAAAGTGGTATTCGGCGGCTCGAGCCTTGAGGCATCAACCCGATTCGCGCGCGACCTGGCGCGACTGGCGTTCGACCTGGCGTGACTGCAGCGCGGCGAACATCAGCCAGACCGCGGGCACGAGCACCAGGCCGTAGGTGATCAGCGCTCCGTATGGGCCCTCGGGGCCGTACGGCTCGGTGGCGAGGTGCCAGTACGCGTTGTCGATCGGAAGCAGGTTGGCCTCGGTCGACTCGTGAAACGCGTTGAGGATGAGCTGCAGCGCGAACACGACGAGAAACACCGAGGTGACTTTGAAGAACAACGCGAGGTTCACGCGTTGGCCGTAGCGCACCCAGCCCCAGGCCAGAAGTGCAGCGAGCCCGAGACCTGCAACCGCGCCGAGCACGAAGTGCGCAGTCTCGGTCTGGCGGAAAAGCGAGGCGGTGACGAACGCCGTTTCCATTCCCTCGCGGGTGATCATCACGACGACGAACAGGAATACCGCAAGCCACGCAGCGCGGCCGTCGCGCCCGGCCGCGGCCTCGAGCCTCACGCCGATATCCCGGCGCATGTGCTTGGCCGCCTTGAGCATGTAGATCACCATCGAAATCACCAGCGCCGCGGCGATCAGAGACAGGACGCCTTCCGAGAGCGGTGTCACCGCCTTTTCGGCGAGCAGGGTTCCGATCGCCACCGACGCCGCGATGGCGGTCGCGGTGCCCCAACGCACCGCCGGCAGCAGCGCGGGGCGACCGGTCTTGCGCAGGTAGGTCGCGGCGATCGCAACGATCAGGAACATCTCGATTCCTTCACGCAGCGTCACCAGCATCATCTGTCCCATGGATCTCTCTCAGTTCATTCGGTCATGCAGTCAGGATCAGCTTTCCGTTCTGCGTCAGACGCAGCCGGTATTCCCTTCCCTTGTGGACGATCACCAACTCCTGCCCGCGGCCGAGCAGGGCCTCGCTCGTGACGCGCGCAGGAAGGCGCTCAGTTTCGCTTCCGTCCTGCCGCAAACGGACTTGCTTTAGGTCCACAAATGAACGATAATTATTCTCATCTAAGGTGTCAATGGCTTTTCGCCTGTTCTTTCAAAACGATGATTGTTAGTGGTCACTCGCATGAAAGGACGGCAATTGAAAGCAGTTTGCAATAAGGAGCCGGGATGTACGTCTGCATTTGCAACTCGGTAACCGAGCGCCAAGTTCGGGAATGCGCGCAGGCTGGCGTGTCGACCGTGGACGAGCTGGCTGTCGAGCTCGGCGTCGGCGCCGGCTGCGGACGCTGCAGGGAATGCGCCGCCGAGTGTCTCGAGGCTTGCGCGCGGTCGCTGGTCGCGAGCCCCGCGTAACTCCTCCCCGCCTAACTCCTCCTTAGGCTACCCGCGTCAGGACAGGCCTGCCGGCGAAGTGCTGGCGCAGGTTTTCGATCTGCAGGTCGCCCATCGCCTTGCGCGTCTCCACGGTCGCGCTGCCGACGTGGGGGAAAAGCACCGCGTTATCCAGGCCGAAGAACTCGGGCGGGACCCGGGGCTCGTCGGCGAAGACGTCCAGCCCCGCGCCGGCGATCTTCTTCTCCTGGAGGTATCGCAGGAGGACGGGCTCGTCCACTACCGATCCGCGCGCGATGTTGACCAGATACCCGTCCGGGCCGAGCGCGTCGAGCACCCTCGCATTGATGATGCGGCTGGTTTCCGCGGTGGCGGGCGTGACGACGATCAGCACATCGCAGTTGCGCGCCAGCGTGACGGGATCGGGGTCGTACGGATACGGCACGTCCTTGCGGCTGCGGTTGTGGTAGCGGATCTTCATGCCGCACGCTTGGGCGCGTTTGGCGATGGCCTCTCCGATGCGGCCCAGGCCGAGCACGCCCAACGTCTTGCCGCCGATCGAGGTGGCTAGCGGATATGGACCGCGCGAGGCCCAGTTGCCGCCGCGGAGATACACCTCCGACTGCGGAAACTTGCGCACCGTATTGAGAATCAGCGCGAGGGCGGTATCCGAAACGCATTCGTTGAGGACGTCCGGCGTGTTGGTGACGATGATGCCGCGCTTCTTCGCGTCGTCCAGGTTGATCGCGTCGACGCCGACGCCGAAGTTCGAGATGATCTCGAGCTTCGGCAGCGCGTCCATCAGCTTGCCGTCCACCGGCATCGGCCCGAACGTCGCCAGCGCGCGCACCGCGGGAGCGTGCTGCTTTAGGAAACTCGCGCGGTCGGAGGCCTCCGACAGAAGGTGGCTCGTGAACTCGGCCTGCAGCGTCGCCATGGTGCCGGCGTGGCCGCGCGCGGTGATGATGATCTCGGGTTTCATGACTTGAATTTTGCCGCGAGCGCCTCGGCGCCGCGCGCGAGAATGCCCACGTCGGCGCCCACCGCGACGAAGAGCGCGCCGCATTCCAGCCAATGGCGCGCGTCGACTTCGTTGGGGGTGAGGATGCCCGGCGCGCAGCCGCACTTGCGAATGCGGCGAATGGCCTGGTCGATCAGCGGTTTCACTTTCGGATTGGCGATCTCGCCGGTATGGCCCATCGAGGCATGCAGGTCTGCCGGACCGATGAACACGCCGTCGATGCCCTCTATTTCGCAGATCGCCTCGATGTTGTCCAGCGCCGCCTGGGTTTCCACCTGGACCAGCACGCAGATCTCCTCGTGCGCGCGCTTCGCATAGTCCTTGACCCGGCCGAAGCGCGTCGCGCGCGTCGTGCCCGCGACGCCGCGCACGCCGGCCGGTGGGTAACGGGTATACGAAACCGCGCTCTGCGCCTCGGCGGGCGTCGAGACATAAGGCACGAGGAGCGACTGGGCGCCGATGTCGAGCACCCGCTTCATCGTGACCATGTCGTTCCACGGAACCCGCACCACCGGGTGCGCGGGGTAGGGTGCCGCCGCCTGCAGCTGGCCGAGCAGGTTCTCGAGATCGGCCGGCGAATGCTCGGTGTCGAGCAGAATCCAGTCGAAGCCTGCCCCGGCGATGACTTCGACGCTGTAGTTCGAAGACAGGCTGGACCAGAGGCCGATCTGCGGCGTGCCTGCCTTTAGCGCGCGCTTGAAGCGGTTTTGCGGCAGCTCCATGTCAGTGGATCTCCGGCTCGGGAGTAGGCGCGGTGCCTTCGAGAAAATCGAAGTCGCAGCCCTCGTCGGCCTGCTTGACGTGCCCGGAAAAGATGGCGCCGTAGCTGCGCTCGTATTTGCGCCTCGGCGGCTTCCATGCGCTTTTGCGCTTCTGCATCTCTTCCGGCGAGATCTTCAGGTTCAGGGCGCGTCTCTCGACGTCCAGCTCGATCAGGTCGCCGTTCCTGACGAAGGCGAGCGGCCCGCCGACGAAGGATTCGGGCGCCACGTGCAGGACGCAACAGCCGTAGCTCGTGCCGCTCATGCGCGCGTCCGAAATCCTCACCATATCGCGCACGCCCTGCTTGAGCAGCTTCTTCGGCACCGGAAGCATGCCCCATTCCGGCATTCCCGGGCCGCCGAGCGGCCCCGCGTTTCGCAGGACCAGCACGGAGTCGGCGTCGACCTCCAGGTCGTCGCGATCGATGCGAGCGGCCATGTCGTTGTAGTCGTCGAAGACGACGGCCTTTCCGACATGTTTCAGCAGCTTCGGCGAGGCCGCCGCGGCCTTGATCACGGCGCCGTTCGGCGCGAGGCTGCCCTTCACCACCACCAGGCCGCCGGACGCCTTCAGGGGATTCTGCCTGCTCCTGATGACCTCGTCGTTGTAGATCCGCGCGCCTTCCAGGTTCTCTCCGAGCGTCTTTCCGTTGACCGTGTTGCACGTCAACGAAAGAAGATCTCTCAATTCGTTCAGCAGCGCGCGCAGACCGCCGGCGTAGTAGAAGTCCTCCATCAGGTAACGGTCGCCCGAAGGGCGCACGTTGGCGAGAAGCGGGACCTTCGCCGAAAAATCGTTGAAGCGCTCGAGCGGCAGCGTGACGCCGGCGCGGCCGGCGATGGCGACCAGGTGAATCAGCGCGTTGGTCGAACCGCCCATCGCCATCAGCGTGACGATGGCGTTGTCCAGCGACTCCTTGGCGAGAAAGTCCTTCGGCTTGAGGTCTTCCCAGACCATCTCGACCGCGCGCTTGCCGGTCAGCGTCGCGAGCTTGGCGTGGTTGGAATCGGGCGCCGGAATGGAGGCCGCGCCGGGCAGGGTGAAGCCGAGGCTCTCGGCGAGCGACATCATCGTCGCCGCGGTGCCCATCGTCATGCAGGTGCCCGGCGAGCGCGCGATGCCGTCCTCGATCTCCTGCCAGTCACGCTCGTTGATGTTTCCGGCGCGCAGCTCGGCCCAGTATTTCCAGGTATCCGAGCCCGAGCCGAGGGTCGTGTCGCGCCAGTGCCCCGAGAGCATGGGGCCCGCCGGGAAATAGATCGCCGGCAGGTTCATGCTGATGGCGCCCATGAGCAGCGCGGGCGTGGTCTTGTCGCAGCCGCCCATCAGCACTGCGCCATCGGCCGGATAAGAGCGCAGCAGCTCCTCGGTCTCCATGGCGAGAAAGTTCCGGTACATCATTGTGGTGGGCTTCTGCATCACCTCGGCGAGCGACATGGCGGGCATCTCCACGGGGAAGCCGCCTGCCTGCCATACGCCCCGCTTGATCTCCTCGACGCGCTGCTTGAAGTGGGTGTGGCAGGTGTTGATGTCCGACCAGGTGTTGATGATCGCGATGACAGGCTTGCCGGCGTAGTCGCTGCGGTCATACCCCATTTGCGCGGTGCGCGAGCGATGGCCGAATGAGCGCAGGTCGTTCACGCCGAACCAGCGATGGCTGCGCAGATCTTCCGGTTTTCTTCGCTTAGTCAAACTTGGCTCCCGATTCCTTGACCACGCGCGCCCATTTCGCCTGCTCGGTGCGCAGCCACTGGCCGAGGAACTCCGGCGAGCCGGTGCGCACCTCGGTGCCCTGCTTCGCGAAGCGCTCCTGCATCTCCGGAGTCTTGAGGACCTTGTTCAATTCGGTATTGAGCTTCGCCACCGTCTGCTTCGCTACCCCGGCGGGTCCGACGACGCCCTGGAACGAGCCGGTCTCGAAGCCGGGCAATCCCTGCTCGGCCACCGTGGGCGTGTCCGGGGCGCTCGGCACGCGACGCGCGCTTGAAATCGCGAGCGCCCTGAGCCTGCCCCCCTGCACCGATGGCCAAGTGGCGAGCATGCCGTTGAAGAGCACGTCGGCCTGGCCGGAGGCGACCCCAGCCACCGCGTCGGAGCCGCCCTTGTAGGGAATGTAGGTCCACTCGACCCCTGTGCGCTGGGCGAATTCGATGCCCGCGAGCTGCGGCGCGCCGCCGATGCCGGAGATAGCGAAGTTGAGCTTGCCTGGATTTGCCTTGGCGAAGGCGACGAGCTCCTTCACGTTGTTCGCTTTCACGGACGGATGCACCGCGAGCACGTGCGGCGAGTAAGAGACCATCGCGACCGGCGAAAAGTCCTTCGACGGATCGAACGGCAGCTTCGGATAGACGCTCGCGCTGATCACCAGTCCGCCCAGGTCGGTGAGCAGCAGGGTGTAGCCGTCGGGCGCGCTCTTCGCCACGAAATCGGCGCCGACATTGCCGTTCGCGCCGGGCTTGTTCTCCACGACCACCGGCTGGCCCCAGGCCTCGGTGAGCTTCGGTCCGATTTGGCGCGCGAGAATATCGGAGGTTCCGCCGGGGGCGTACGGAACAACGATCCGCATCGGCTTCGCGGGATACGTCTGCGCATGCGCAAGCGATAGCGACAACGATGCGGCCAGGGCAAGCAGCGCTTTCACATGGGATCTCCGACGGGTCGTGGAGCGAACTCTAGCGCGTTCCGTGCGCGATGGCTAAACTCCCCGCCTTCCCCTGAGGCAGAGAATGATTCGACTCGCCCTTTCGCTGTGCCTTCTCCTCGCCTGCGCTACTGCGGGTGCACAAAGCTTTCCGTCCAAGCCGATCCGCGTGGTCATTCCCTTTGTCGCGGGCGGTTCCTCCGACATCGTCGGCCGTGCGATCGGCTCGAAGTTCCAAGAGTTGCTGGGCCAGCCTGCGGTGGTGGAGAACAAGCCCGGCGCCAACGGCGCCATCGCCGCGGAGTTCGTCGCCAAGGCCGATCCCGACGGCCATACCATCCTCGTCGGATCGATCGGGGTGTTCTCGATCAACACCGCGTTGTTCAAGGACCTGCGCTACAACCCGGTGCGCGACTTCGCTCCGATCACGCTCGCCGTCACCACGCCCAACGTCCTCATCACCAAGCCGGGGCTCGCCGCCAATTCGATGAAGGAGCTGGTCGACTACGCCAAGCAGAACCCCGGGAAGCTCTCGTACTGCTCGAGCGGCACCGGATCCTCGGACCACCTTACCGCCGAGTTGCTCAACCAGGTGGCGGGCATCTCCGCGGTGCACGTTCCCTACAAGGGCGGCGCCGCTTGTCAGACCGATATCATGGGCGGTCAAGTCGACATTTCGTTCCAGAATCTCGGCGCGGTCACGAACTACATTCGCGGCAACCGGATGAAGGCGCTCGCCGTCACCGCGAAGGCGCGAAATCCCCAGCTGCCGAATGTACCCACGACGTCGGAGGCCGGGTTCCCCGCGCTGGTGGTGACCTCCTGGCAGGCGGTGGCCGCGCCTGCAAAGACCCAGCGCGACATCGTGACGAAACTGAACGACGCGACCGTGAAGGCGCTGCGCTCGCCGGACGTGCGGGAGCGGATGGGCCAGATCGGCTTCGACGTGGTGGCCAGCACACCGGACGAGTTCGGCCGCTTCATGAAGGAAGAGGTCGACCGCTGGACCGAGGTCGTCAAGCGCGGCGGCATCAAACCGGAATGACGGGCCTCGTCTTCGCGAAGCAGGGCCTGACCAGCGCCATCGCCGCGATTGCCGCCGCGGGCGGCAGTGAGCCCGCGGAGGCGCAACTCGTCGCGGAGAACCTTGTCACGGCAAACCTCACCGGGCACGATTCGCACGGCATCGGCATGATGCCGCGCTATGTCGAGGCGCTGCTCGAGGGCGGGCTGCATCCGAATCGACGCATCGAGGTGAAGCTCGATGCGGGCGCGCTGCTCGCTCTCGACGGCGGTGCGGGATACGGCCAATCGATCGGACTGCAGGCGACGCGCATGGCGATCGAGCGCGCGAAGAAGCACGGCGTGTCGATCACCGCACTCGGCAATTCGCACCACCTCGGGCGCATCGGCCACTGGGCCGAAATGGCCGTCGCCGAAGGCCTGGTGTCGATGCATTTCGTCAACGTGCAGTCGTTCGCTCGCGTTGCGCCGTTCGCCGGCGCCGACCGGCGCTTCGGAACCAATCCCGTGTGCATCGCCATCCCCCTGCCGGGAGAGCCGCCGTTCGTTCTCGACATGGCGACGAGCGCCGTCGCCCAGGGCAAGCTGCGCGTGGCGCACAACAAGCGCGTCAAGATCCCGCACGGCTGGCTGATCGACGACCAGGGCAACCCGGCCGACGACCCGCGCTGGGGCGTGATCGCGCCGCTGGGCGCCATGAGCTGCTTCGGCGAGCACAAGGGCTACGGACTGGCCGTGGCGTGCGAGCTGCTCGGCGGCGCGCTCACCGGCGGTGGCGTGACCGACTACGACAACAAGACCCAGCGGCGCGTGCTGAACGGCATGATCTCGATCGTGATCGACGCCGCGCGCCTGGGCACCGAACAGGCGTTCAAGAAGGACGCGAAGAGTTTCCTCGCCTGGCTGCGCGCCTCGCGGCCCGCGCCCGGGCACGACCGCGTACGCATCGCCGGCGAGCCCGAACGCGAAACGCGGGCGAAGCGCGAGCGCGAGGGCATTCCCGTGGATGACGAGACCTGGCGCGAAATCCGCGCCGCGTCCGGCAAGCTCGGCATCGCATCCGAGCGGATCGATCTCCTGGCTAGAGGGACGGAACGCCCAGCTCCACCGACAGCGCGTTGAGCTCCGCGAGCACCGCCGTGCCGAGCGGAATGCCATCGCGGCGGCGGCGCTCCGCGCTCAGGCGCTCCGGGTCGCCCGGGGCAAGCGGCGGCCGCGCCGGGTCGGAAGCTTCCTCGGCGCGCGCTTCAGCCAAGATCTCGCTCACCTTCGAGCCGAACAGTGCCGGCTCGGCGAAGCGCCCCACATCGAGGGCGAGCATGAAATGCCCGAGGTTGCGCGGCTTGTCGAGCTCGCCGTACATCTTGGTCACGTGCCGGCCGAAGGGCACGCCCATGAGCTGCGCGCAAAGCACCTCGACCATCAGCGCGAGCGCATAGCCCTTGTGGGCACCGCTCGGGGCGAGCCCCACAACCCGGCGCGGGTCCGTGGTCGGCTTGCCGTCCCCATCGACGCCCCAGTCGGGCGGGATGGGTTTGCTTTCCTCGCGCGCGACGATGACCTTGCCCCATGCCGCGTGCGTGGTCGACATGTCGATCACGAGCGGCGGGCCTCCGGCGGCGGGGGCGCCGAAGGCGATCGGGTTCGAGCCGAGGAAGATGCGCTTCATGCCCGGCGGCACCATGATCGAATCGGTATGGGTCAGCGCAATGCCGACCATGCCCTCGCGCGCCGCGAGCTCCACGAAATAGGCGCAGGCGCCGCAATGCGAGCTGTTGCGCGCGCCGACCGCGCCGACGCCCCCCAGCCTCGCCAGGGAGATGGCTTCCTGCATCGCCCGGACGGCCACCAGCTGTCCCATGCCGCGGTCGCCTTCGACCACTGCGGTGGAAGCGCCGGTGCGCTGGACCGAAATCTTCGGCCGCGGGTTGACCGTGCCGTTGCGCAGGCGCTTCGCATAGTGCGGCAGCCGTACCACGCCATGGCTGTCGACGCCGCGCAGGTTGGATTCGACCAGCGTCTCGGCGACCAGCCGGGCGTCGGCGGCGGCGAGGTTGAGCTTCTCGAGGCAGGCGGCGGCGAACCCGGTAAGCTTCGCGGCGGAAACCGATGTCTCAGTCATGGATCGATTGTAGATGAGCGCGCTGGCGGACACGCTCGCCTGGTTCAAGGCCTGGGGGCGCGCCGCGCTCTTCGCTTCCGCCGCCGCGGCGGCGGCGCTGTCCCTTTCCGCCTACACCGCGCGCACGCGGGCGCTCGCCATGCGCGAGATCTACTTCAACGCCTGGCACGTGCTGCCCGGATTCACCCTCTTCATGGCGCTGCTCAGCGCGGTGGTGATCCGGGTCACGGTCGGGCTGGCACGCGACTATGGCCTCGCGCAGTTTGCCCTCGAGCTCGTGTTCCGCGCGGTGGTGCTCGAGCTGATCCCGCTGCTCACGGCGTTCTACGTCGCGCTGCGCTCTGGCGCCGCGATGGTGACCGAGGTGGCGATGATGCGCGTCTCAGGCGAGCTGGATGAGCTGTTCGCCGCGCACATTGATCCGTACGAGCGCGAGTTCGTGCCGCGGATCGCCGCGGCCGCGATCTCGGTGTTCGCGCTCACGATCGTGAGCTGCACGGTCGTGATGTGCGTTGCCTATCTTGTGACCTACGGCGCCAATCCGTCCGGCCTGGACGAGTTCGCGCGCACCGTCGCGCGGGTGTTCGGCCCAAGGGCGATCATCGGCTTCATGCTGAAGTCGTTCCTCTTCGGCGCCGCCGTCGCCGTGATCCCGATCGCCGCCGGCCTGGACGCCACGCGCGAGCGGGAATCCGTGTCCGGCGCCGTGATGGGGGGCATGGTGCGCCTGTTCGTCACGCTCGCGCTGATCGAGTTGCTCTCGCTCGCGGCCAAGTACGTTTAGGGTAGGCTTGTCGCGTGGAAGACGCGCAGTGCATCGAGGATCTGCTCGCCGCCTGTCCAGGCTTGCGCCCGCATTGGGACGAGCATCACGCCTGGTGGGGCGAGTGCGCCGGGCGGGTCCCCTTTGAACGGCTGGCGCGGCGGCTTGGCCCGGAGGCGCTCGCCGCGTGCCGCAGGCTCGAGGAGAAGCTGGGTACGAGGACGCCCGGTCTCTGAGTTGCGTACCGGGCCCCCCGCAGCGTTGCTTGTAAAGTATCGATAGATGGAGCGCGATGGCTTCTCGCCGATCCCCAAGAACCTGCAGTTCCGCGTCGGGCTGCTACTCGGCCTCGCCATCATGGTCGCCGCCGGGTTCATTCTCTACGCGTTGTACGCGCGCGGCACGTTCGAGGCTACTCAGCGCCTCACGCTGGTGTCCGACAATGCCGAGGGCGTGAGCCTCGGCATGGATCTCACCTTCTCCGGCTTTCCCATCGGGCGGGTGGTGCGCATTTCGCTCGCCGATGACGGCCGCGCGCGCATCGAGCTGGAGGTGCCACAAAAGGATGCGAGATGGCTGCGCGTCACGAGCATCTTCACCCTGGAGCGCGGCATCGTCGGCGGGGCGCGTATCCGGGCTTTCAGCGGCAACCTGCAGGACCCGCCGCTGCCCGACGGGGCCGAGCGCCCGGTGCTGCGCGGCGACATCCAGGAAGAGATCCCGCGCATGGTGGCGACGCTGAGGAGCACGCTCGAGAACATCGAGCAGATGACCGGTCCCGGGGGCAGCCTGCAGGCGAGCCTCGGCAACCTCCGCACTTCCACCGAGAGACTGGGCGGCCGCCACGGCGCGCTCGGCGCCGTGCTGGGCAACGACGAGGATGCGAAGAAGGTGGTTGCAGCGATCGAGCGTGCGAATGCGCTGCTCGCATCCATGAGCGGCGTCGTCGCCAAGACCGATCAGCGAGTCCTCGGGCCGGGCGGCGTGGTCGAAGGCACGCAACGCGCCGTGAACCAGGCGAACGACATCCTCGGCGAGCTTCGCGAGAGCCTCAAGCGCGTCGACAAGATCCTTGCCGATGCGCAGTCGGTGAGCGGCAACGCCAAAGCGGCTACGCAAGACCTCGGCGCGCTGCGCGCCGAAGTCGACGCGAGCCTGCGCAAGGTCAACGGACTCATCGAGGAGATCAACCGCAAATGGCCCTTCCGGCGCGACTCCGAGATTCGGCTGCCCTGATCCTCCTCGCCTCGGCATGTGGCGGCGGACAGCCCCCGCTGGACTGGCAACTGAACGCGGCGCAGGCCCTGCAGTCGTTTCAGCGCCACTACCTGGCAGGCGACACGGCCGCCGCCGAAGCCGAATTCAAGGCCGCGCGTGCGGAGCTTGCGCGCACCGGCCGCGCGGATCTGATCGCGCGCGCCGAGCTCGCGCGCTGTGCCGTGCGGACGGCGAGCCTCGAATTCGACGATTGCGCCGGGTTCGAAGCCCTGCGCTATGGCGCTCGTGCCGAGGAGCTCGCGTACGCGGATTACCTTGCGGGCCGCGGGCGCCACAGCGTGGGCGACGACCCATTGTCGCGCCTCGTGGCTGCCGGCGTGTCCCTGAAGAGCGGCAGCATCGATCCGGCCGGCATCAGCGCGGCGGTCGACTTGGCTTCCGCGCAGGGCTGGCGCCGGCCGCTGCTCGCGTGGCTGGGCGTGCAGGAGAAGCGCGCCGCCGACGCCGGCGACAGCGAAACGGCGGGGCGCATCCGGCGGCGCATCGATCTCATCTCCGGCTAGAATCGCCCGCTCGAGGAGGCTGAATGGCGAAGAGCAAGCGGCGAGCCGAGCCGAGCGTCGTGCGTCCGGACGACATCGATCCGAAACACCGTTGGGACCGTCCGCTGCAGGCGCCGGGGCGCACGCAGGTCGATTTCGAAGAGCGCGTCGATTTCCGCAGGCTGCACGACTACCGTCTCGCACGCGTGCGCGCCGCGCTGGCGCAATCGGGACTGGGTGGGCTGCTCTCGTTCGATCAGCACAATATCCGCTATACGACCAGCACGGTGATCGGCGAGTGGGCGCGCGACAAGCTGACCCGTTATTCGCTGCTTACCGGGAACGGCGATCCCTATATCTGGGATTTCGGCAGTGCCGCGCGGCATCACAAGCTCTACGCCCCGTGGCTCGCCACCGACCACTGCCGCGCGGGCTTGCTCGGCCTGCGCGGCGCGACGGGTGCGGACTTGACGTTGTTCAAGGACGCGGCGAAGGAGATCAAGTCGATCCTGCGGGCAGAGGGCGTGGCGGATCTGCCGCTAGGGGTGGACGTGGTCGAGCCACCCATGCTTTTTGCTCTGCAAGAGCAAGGTATTGAAGTTCGCGATGGCCAGCAGACGATGCTGCAAGCGCGGGAAGTGAAGAACATCGACGAGCTCACGCTTCTCAACATGGCCTCGGCGATGGTCGACGGCGTCTACCAGGACATCGCCGAGGCGCTCAAGCCCGGTGTGCAGGAATCGCAGATCGTCGCGCTCGCCACCAAGCGGCTCTACGAAATGGGCTCCGACTGCGTCGAGGCGATCAACTCGATTTCGGGCGAACGCTGCTCGCCGCACCCGCACAACTTCACCGACCGCCTGATCCGGCCGGGCGACCAGGCGTTCTTCGACATCATCCAGTCCTTCATGGGGTACCGCACCTGCTACTACCGGACCTTCAACGTCGGCCGGGCCACGCCGGCGCAGCGCACCGCCTACAAGAAGGCGCGCGAATGGATGGACCGGGTGATCGACCTGCTCAAGCCCGGGATGACCACCGACAAGGTGGCAGCGAAGCTTCCCAAGGCCCAGGATGCGGGCTTCGCCAGCGAGATGGACGCGTTCGGCCTCAATTTCTGCCACGGCCTGGGCCTCGGGCTGCACGAGCGGCCACTGATATCGCGGCTCAACTCGTTCCGCGAGCCGATCGAGCTCAAGGCCGGCATGGTGTTCGCCGTCGAAACTTACTGTCCGGCGACCGACGGGATGTCGGCCGCGCGCATCGAGGAGGAGGTGATCCTCACCCCGAGCGGCGCCAAGATCATTTCGCTCTATCCAGCTGAGGACCTCCCGATTGCAAACCCGTACTGATCAAAAGCTGGGCTGGATCGGCGCCGGCCGCATGGGCTACGCCATGGCCGAGCGCCTTGCCAAGGGCGGCTGCGACATCGCGGTCTGGAACCGCACGAGGGAAAAGGCCGAACCGCTCGCGAAGTACGGCGCCAAGGTGGTGAACCAGCTCGAGGAGCTGTCGACGCAGGACATCCTCTTCGTCATGGTTTCCACGTACGACGACGTAAAGGAAGTCATCGGTAAAGCCCTTGCCTCAGGTCGCAATGAGGGCAAGCCTAAGATGGTCGTCGAGTGCTCTTCGATTTCTCTGGAGGGCTCGGCGGAGTTGCGACAGCTGCTGAAGGACAGGGGCGTGGAGTACCTCGCCGCTCCGGTAAGCGGCAATGCGAAAGTGATCAAGGCCGGCAAGCTCACTTTCGTCGTGTCCGGGCCGAAGTCGGCGTACGAGAAGGCGAAGCCGTACCTCGACATGATGGGCACCGGGTCGAGCTACGTCGGCGAGGGCGAGCTCGCGCGCATCGCGAAAATCTGCCACAACGTCATGCTCGGCGTGGTGATCCAGAACCTGTGCGAGATCACGGTCCTGGCGGAGAAGGCCGGCATGCCGCGCCACGCCTTCCTCGACTTCCTCAACAAGAGCGTGATGGGTTCGATGTTCACCCGCTATAAGACCCCCGCGCTGGTGAACCTCGACTTCCACGTCACCTTTACACCGAAGCTCTTGCGCAAGGACCTCGACCTCGGCCTGGACGCAGGACGCGAGTTCGAGGTCCCGATGCCGCTCACCTCGCTCACCCGTGACCTCCTCCAGCAGATGATCGGCCGCGGAATGACGGAGCAGGACTTTTCCACGCTGCTGCTGATGCAGGCGAAGTCCTCGGGCATCGAGCTCAAGCCCGAGAACGTGCAAGTAGGGGATGGTTTGAGCTGATGTACACCGCAACCGCCGGGGTCGTCCTGCCCACGACCATCATCGGCTCGCTGCCGCGGCCGTCGTGGTACACCCAGAACCTCGGGCGGCGCGAGTTCCGCGAGGCGATGGTCGACCGGGCGTACCGCGAGCAGTACCTCGACGCGGTGTCGACCTATCTGCGCGACCAGGAAGTCGCCGGGCTCGACATCGTCACCGACGGCGACTGTCGCTTCGATGCCGACGTCGCCGGCCACAACTGGTTCTCCTATGCGCCGCTGCGCATGAGCGGCTTCTCGGGCGCGTCCTTCTACAAGGCGGGCGGCAAGGCGGGCTTCCCGCACAAGCCGGGCCACATCCTGCACGACGTGCTCGAGACCCGCATGATGCCGGACCTCACCGGGCCGGTCGGCCGCGGCACGCTGCAGTACACCGCGGTGTGGAAGGCGGCGCAGCGCCTCACCACCCGGCCGGTCAAGTTCGGCACCATCATGCCGGAGCTCATCGCGATGGCGGTGCGCGACCTGCACTACAAGGATCTGAGGAAGGCGATCCTCGCGGTCAGCGACGCGCTGAACGAGGAGCTGCACGAGCTCGCCGACGCCGGCTGCAAGGTGATCCAGATGGAGGAGCCGCAGATCCACCTGCTCGCCGCCAAGGGCCTGGTCGACAGGGTGCTCAATCCGGATTTCATGGTCGAAGTGTTCAACAACACCGTGCGCGGACTGCGCGCCAAGACCGAGGTGTGGTGCCACACGTGCTGGGGCAATCCGGCCGCGCAGCGCCTGTTCCCGAAGACACCGAGCTATGCCCCCGCGCTCGAGCCGCTGTCGCGCATCGACGCGGACCTCATCACCTTCGAGACCTGCAGCTCCGGCGGCATGGATCTCGAGGCGATCGGCAAAGGGATCAAGGACAAGAAGATCTGCATCGGCGTGGTCGACCACCACACCCTGCAGGTCGAGACGCCCGAGCAGGTGGCGGGACTGGTGAAGAAGGCGCTGGAGCACATTCCGGCCGAGCGCCTCGTACTCGGCTCCGACTGCGGCATGGGACGCGAGGGCATGAGCCGGCGCCACGCGTTCTACAAGATGGTTTCGATCGTGAAAGGAACGAACCTGGTGCGGCGCGAGCGTGGCCTCCCCGAGGCTGCCTGCCTCGCCGCCGATGAACGCTTTTCCATGGTGGAGGAGGCGAAATGAGCTTCAATCGCAGAAAATTCGTAAGCGCTGCGGGCGCGACCGCGGCGGCGTCTGCACTCGGCTTTCCGGCCATCGTGCGCTCGCAGGCGCAGCCGATCCGGATCGGACTGCTCACCATCAAGACCGGAGCGCTCGCCTCCGGCGGCATCGACATGGAGCGCGGGCTCACCATCTTTCTCAAGGAGAAGAACTACACCTTGGGCGGGCGCAAGGTCGAGCTCACCGTTGCCGACAGCGGCGGGGTGCCGGCGCAGGCGCGCACCAAGATGCAGGAGCTCGTCGAGCGCGATCGCGTGCAGGCGGTGGTCGGGCCGCTCGCCGCCTTCGAGGCGCTGGCGATGGACGACTACATCCGCACGGCGCAAATCCCCACCCTGCCGGTGGCCGGCGCCGAAGACATGACCCAGCGCAAGGCGAACCCGTGGTTCGTGCGCGCCACCTCCACCTCTGCGCAGTGCGCGTATCCGATGGCCGACTATTGCGCCAAGCATCTCAAGTGGAAGAGCATGGCGGCGATCGCGGACGATTTCGCCTACGGCCACGAGATGCTTGGCGGCTTCCAGCAGGTCTTCGAGGACGCGGGCGGCAGAGTAACGCAGAAACTGTTCTCGCCGCTCAACGTGCCCGACTACGGCACCTACATTGCGCAGCTGAAACCCGACGTCGACGGTCTTTTCCTCGGCTTCGCCGGCTCGAACGGTTTCCGCTTCTTCAAGCAGCTCACCGAGTACGGCTCAAAGATCAAGGTCGTCGGCGGCATGACCGCTTTCGACGAGGTGGCGGTGCGCAACATGGGCGACTACGCGCTCGGTTCGCTCTCGAGCTGCTGGTATACGGCGCAGCTCGACAACCCGATCAACAGGCGCTTCGTGGCCACGTACAACAAGGAGAACGGCTACGATCCAGGGCAGTACGCTTCGGGCACCTACCTCTACGGCGAGGTGCTGGCCGCCGCGATCGAAGCGCTGAAGGGCAAGATCGAGGACAAGAACGCTTTCATCAAGGCGCTGCGGGCGGTGCGGGTAGACACGCTGCGCGGGCCGATCGCCTTTGACGATTACGGCAACGTGGTCGGCAACGTCTACATCCGGAAGGTCGAGAAGAAAGACGGGAAGCTGGTCAACACCAACATCTACACCTATCCGAACGTCAGCCAGTTCTGGACCTACAACCCGAAGGAGTTCCTGAAGCATCCCGTCTGGTCGCGTGACTTTCCGCCGATGAAGAGCTAGATCGCAACGACCAATAGAAGGCCACCGACCACGCCGCAGTTGACGAGCAGGTTGGAGAGGTGAAGATGGCTGAGGAGCGGATCGTCGATCAGCCACCAGCGGTGGAAGATCGTGCTCGCCGCTATGGTGAAGGCGATGAGTAGCGCAGCGGCGAGCGCACGCCAGAGGTCGAGGGCGAGCAGCGTTGCGCCGACGAACTGCAGGGCGAGGCCCGCCGTCAGCACGAGGCGGGCTGCTGGGACCCGGTACGCGAGCATCCGATCCAGGTGCTGGCGGAACTTCCACCCTGCGTTGCGTACGCCGGTAGCCAAGAACGCGAACGCGAGCAGCAGCTGGCCTACCGCCTGCAGCGGCGTATGGTCCTGATACATAGAAGCAGTTTATATTCGGCGTTTGGAGGATTGAAGCAATGGCCAAGCAACGCATCAGCTACATACCGCTCGAGCAGATGGACGCGGACATGCGCAAGGAAATGGAACGCTGCCAGCGCGAAGGCACGCCGCGTCCGGAGAGCTCGGCGGTCCGCGCCCACGTCAAGGCATGCTTCTGGTTCTTCGCCAACTCGTGGCGCGACTTGTTCAAGAACGGCGTCCTCGATCATTCCATCAAGGAGCTGTGCCGCCTCTACATCTCGCGCTCGGTGCAATGCGATTACTGCGGTAACCAGCGTTCAGTCAAGGCGGCAGGCCAGGGCATGATCGAGGACGACGTCAAGGATCTGCTCAATTTCGAGAAGTCGACCCGCTATTCCGAGCGCCAGAAGGCGGCGCTCGCGTACGCCGAGGCGATTGCGTGGCACCTCGACAGCGACGACGCGTTCTGGGAGCGCATGCACCGCCATTTCAGCGAGCCCGAGCTGGTCGAGCTCGGCTGCATGATTGGCCTCACGCTCGGCCAGCAGAGCTGGCTCAGGCTTCTGAACATCGATCACCACCAGGTGCTCGCGGGAACCTCGGCGTCGATGGCGCCCGGCTACGAAAGCGAGGAAGCGCTCAAGCGGTCGAAATCCGACCCGCAGTACTGGGCAAAGCAGAAACGCGGATGAGAAAGCTCGCGGCTCTCGCGGCGCTAGTCTTCGCCGGCGCGACCTGGGCGCAGACGTATCCAGCGAAGCCGATCACCATCATCGTGCCGTTCACGCCCGGAAGCGCGACCGATGTCGCCGCACGACTCGTCGGCGAGAAGCTCAACGCGGCCTGGGGACAGCCGGTCATCGTCGATAACCGCCCCGGCGCCGGCGGCACCATCGGCATCGCCCAGACCGCGCGCGCCGAGCCCGACGGCTACACGCTCGCCGTGGTGTCGACCGGCCATGTGGTGAACCCGGTGCTCTACAAGGACCTGCCCTACGACACGCTCAAGGACCTTGCCGGCGTGGCGCCGATCGCGTCGCTGCCGAGCGTGCTGGTGGTGGCACCTGGCCTGGGCGTCAAGAACGTGAAAGAGCTGGTCGCACTGGCCAACGCAAAGCCGGGCGCCTTGAACTATGGAACTGCAGGTGTCGGGAGCGCGGCCCATATCAACTCGGAGAAGTTCAACCACGCGGCCGGCATCAAGGCGGTCCACATCCCGCTCAAGGGCACGCCGCCGATCCTCGCCGAGACCATGGCGGGGCGAGTCCATTTTGCCTGGGTCCCGAGCCTCGGCAGCATGGGACTGCTGAAGGACGGCAAGCTGGTTGCGCTCGCCGTGAGCACGCCCAGGCGAATCGCTGCCTTGCCGGAAGTCCCGACGATCGCCGAGGCCGGCTACCCGGGCGGGGAGTTCAATTTCTGGGTCGGGATGCTGGCGCCGGCGAAGACGCCGCGCGAGGTGGTCGCGAAGGTCAACGCCGAGGTCAACAAGGCGTTGAAACTACCTGAGGTGATCGATCGTTTGGCCAAGCTCGGCGCCGAGCCGATGTCGATGACTCCCGCCGAGTTCGATGCTTTCATCCGGCACGAGCATGACGAGCTGGGCAAGATCATGCGCGATGCCGGTGCCAAACCACAATAGATAAAACCCTGGAGGATGGAATGCAGCAACTGAGATCGTTTTTTCTTGCCGCGCTACTTGCTTTCGGCGTGCCTGCGGCCCACGCGCAGTCCTGGCCGACCAAGCCGGTGCACGTGATCATCTCGTTCACGCCCGGAAGCTCGACCGACATCGTCGGGCGCATCGTGCTGCAGAAGCTGAATGACATCTGGGGCCAGCCGGTGGTGCCGGACAACCGCGCCGGCGCGGGCGGATCGATCGGCTCCGCGGCGGTGGCGAAGGCGGCGCCCGACGGTTACACGCTGCTCATCAACTCAAACGCGCACTGCGTCAACCCCGCGATCTACGCCAAGCTGCCGTACGACACGCTGAAGGATTTCACCGAGATCGCGCCGCTCGCGATCCAGCCCAACGTGTTCGTGGTCACCGCCGATTCGAAATACAAGACGCTGATGGACTTCGTGAACGCGGCGAGGGCGCAGCCCGGCAGCCTCAACATCGGCCATGCCGGCATCGGCAGCGGCACCCATCTCAACACCGAGAAATTCATAGCCGCTGCCAACATCAAGCTGACCGAAGTGCCGTTCAAGGGCACGCCAGAGGTGGTCGCCGCGATGTTGAGCGGCGACGTGAACGCCTACTGGGCGCCGATTTCCGCGGCGATGTCCCTCGTTAAGAGCGGCAAGCTGCGGCCGCTCGCCGTAAGCACGGCGAAGCGCAACGCGCAGTTGCCCGACGTTCCGACCACCGGCGAAGCCGGCATCAAGGGGGCGGACTCGCCGTTGTGGTTCGGGCTGTGGGGACCGGGCGGGATGCCGGCGGATCTCGTCAAGAAGATCAACGGCGACGTGCGCAAGGCGCTGGCGGATCCCGGGGTGAAAGAGCGCCTCACCGCCGGAGGCAACGACACCATGGACATGTCGCCCGAGCAGTTCGACAAGCTCGTGCGCACGGAGATGGACGAGTACGCGAGAGTGCTGAAGGCCGCCGGCGTCAAGCCGCAGTAGCGAGTCGTTTCAAAGGAACTCCGGTCAGACGCTGGAGCTCTTCGAAGGACAGGCCCTCCACCGTTTCGATCACGTGAAGGCCATCGGCCTTCACGTCGATCACGGCGAGGTCGGTGTAGATGCGGTCGACGCAGCGCGCGCCGGTGAGGGGATAGGTGCAGCGCTCGACGATCTTGCTTTTGCCGTCCTTCGTGAGGTGCTCCATCATCACCAGCACCTTCTTCGCGCCGACCGCGAGGTCCATCGCGCCGCCGACGGCCGGAATCGCGTCGGCGCCGCCGGTATGCCAGTTCGCGAGATCGCCGCTCGCGGAGACCTGGAACGCGCCGAGGATGGCGAAATCGAGATGGCGACCGCGGATCATGCCGAAGGAATCGGCGTGGTGGAAATACGCGCCGCCGGCGAGCAGCGTGACCGGCTCCTTGCCCGCGTTGATGAGGTCCTCGTCGATCTCGCCCTCGGGCGGCTTCGGGCCGACGCCGAGGATGCCGTTCTCGCTGTGCAGGATGATTTCGCGTCCCTTCGGAAGGTAGTCGCCTACGAGCGTGGGCAGGCCGATGCCGAGGTTGACGTAGGCGCCTTCCGGGATGTCGCGCGCGACGCGCGCGGCCATCTGCTTGCGATCGAGCTTTTTCATCACGCGGCTTTCATGATCGCAGGCGCGACGCGGACCACGCGCTGGACGAAAATGCTGGGCGTCACGATCGTCTCCGGGTCGAGGCTGCCGAGCTCGACGATCTCGCGCACCTGCACCACGGCAGTTTTCGCCGCGGCGGCCATGATCGGCCCGAAGTTGCGCGCGCTCTTGCGGTAGGTGAGGTTGCCCCAGCGGTCGGCGCGATCGGCCTTGATGAGCGCGTAGTCGGCGTGAATCGGATACTCGAGAACGTAATCACGTTCTCCTATGCGCCGCGTTTCTTTGCCCTCGGCGAGCCGCGTGCCGTATGCGGTCGGCGTGTAGAAGGCGCCGATGCCCGCGCCGGCGGCGCGAATGCGCTCGGCGAGCGTGCCCTGGGGAACGAGCTCGAGCTCGATCTCGCCCGAGCGGTATTGCGCGTCGAAGTGCCACGAGTCCGCCTGCCGCGGAAACGAGCACAGGATTTTGCGCACGCGCTTCGCCTTGATGAGCGCCGCAAGCCCGGTGTCGCCGTTGCCTGCATTGTTATTGACGATCGTCAGGTCGCGCGCGCCCTGCGCGATCAGAGCTTCGATGAGCGCGGCGGGCATTCCGGCATTGCCGAAGCCGTGGATCATGACCGTGGCGCCATCGGGCACGTCCGCGAGCGCCGCCTCGGGGCTCGCTGCGATTTTGTTGATCATGGGGCGGGTCGATTATGGCACCGCGCTCCATTCACCCTATCTTGATATTCGACTTTCATTAATCAGCATAAGCGACTGAAAATGCAGAGTTATATTTATGAAATGCTGCACTTGCAAAAGCGTGCCTAAGTACTTGTACGACAAAAGAAAAGAGGGCTTGACCCTTGTGTGGTTTTCACTTTAAAGTGGCAAAAGGTAGCTAAAAGTGGCAATACAAGCCATATACAAGCCATATGGGTGGAGCATTTCACGGAGCGGCGGTCATCACGCTCGACGCAAAGGGACGCGTCGCTGTCCCCACTCGCCATCGCGAAGCTCTTCTGGACGGGGGCAAAACGTTAGTGCTCACTGCGCACCCTGACGGATGTGTTCTCGTATACCCCGAAGCCGCCTGGGAACCGGTGCGTACGCGAGTCGATTCCTTCCCCGCATTCCATCCACAGGCAAGCTGGTGGAAGCGCGTGCTTCTGGGTTTCGAGGAGCACGTCGCTCCCGACGCTTCGGGCCGTGTGCTGCTTTCGCCTGCGCTGCGTCTCCACGCCAAACTCGAGCGCGAAGCGATGATGGTCGGCCAGGGCCGATACCTCGAGCTCTGGGATTCCGGAGTGTGGAGCGCAAAGCTCGGCCAGGCACTCGCCGGCTCCGCGGCTCCGCCTGCGGGCATGGAAGACTTTTCGCTGTGAGGCCCGAGCGTGCACATCCCGGTCCTCGTCTCGGAAGCGGTGGACGCCCTCGCTGTCGATCCCGGCGGGACTTATGTGGACGGCACCTTCGGCCGGGGCGGTCACAGCCGGGCGATCCTCGAGCGTCTCGGCGCGCGCGGTCGTCTGATCGCGCTCGACTGCGACCCGGACGCCGAGCAGGCCGCACGCGGCATTTCCGATGCCAGGTTTGCCTTCTTCCGCACCCGGTTTTCGGCCCTGGCAGGCGTGCTGAACGGCGAGCGCGTCAACGGCATGCTCTTCGACCTCGGCGTCTCATCGCCGCAACTCGACGACCCCGCGCGCGGGTTCTCGTTCAGGTCCGACGCGCCGCTCGATATGCGAATGGATCCCGCCGCCGGCCCCACGGCGGCGCAATGGCTCGCGGCCGCAGAAGAACAAGAAATCCGGCAGGTCATCCGAGACTATGGCGAAGAACGGTTTGCTAAACAGATTGCAGCGGCGATTGTTGCTGCTCGGGCGCGCGGGCCCGTCCTTCGTACGCGCGAGCTTGCCGATCTCGTGGCAGGTGCGGTCCGCACACGCGAGCCGGGCCAGGACCCGGCGACGCGCACCTTTCAGGCTCTACGGATTCACGTCAATCGGGAGCTTGAGGAAGTGTCGCTGATGCTGCCCGAGGCCACGGCGCACCTCGCTGCGGGCGGACGGCTCGCCGTGATCGCCTTCCATTCCCTCGAGGACCGCATCGTGAAGCGGTTCATGCAGTCGCTGGCGCGCCCCGAAGTGCCTCGGGGCCTGCCCCTGCGTGCCAGCGAAATGCCACAGCCTGCGCTCAAGCTGGTCGGTCGTGCGGTGCGAGCGTCGGCGCAAGAGACAAGAAGAAACCCGCGGGCGCGGAGCGCCATCCTCCGGGTGGCCGAGCGCACCGCGGGCCCTTTCGATGCTGAGCACTTTCGAATCGAGCCCGGCGCGCGGTGGCGAAACTGAACCTCCTCCTCCTCGCGGTTCTCGTTGCCTGCGCGCTCGGGCTCGTCACTTCGCAGCACAAGGCGAGGAAGCTGTTTTCCGACCTCGAGCGCGAGCAGAACCGCGCGCGCGAGCTCGACATCGAGCACGGCCAGCTCCAGCTCGAGGCGAGCACCTGGGGCCTGCCCCAGCGCGTGGAGCGGATTGCCGCCTCGAGCCTCGGCATGCGCGCGCCGGATCCGCGCCGGATTAGGCTGGCCGCGCCGTCCCGGTGAGCGCGGCGACCCAAGGGCTGGTCCGGTTCCCGGTCTGGCGAGCACGGCTCGTGCTCGCTGCGCTCGCTTGCGGCTTCGCGCTTCTCTGCGGGCGCGCGCTGTACCTCCAGGCGCTCGAAACCGAATTCCTCCAGGGCAAGGGCGATGCGCGCTATTCGCGCCTGATCGAGGTTCCCGCGACGCGCGGCAGGGTCGTCGACCGCCGCGGCGACGCGCTGGCCGTGTCCACGCCGGTGAAGTCGATCTGGGCGATCCCGGCCGACGTGGAGCTCTCGGCCGCCGAGCGCCGCAAGCTCGCCGCGCTGCTCGGTCTCGAGAGCCGCGAGCTGCAGAAGAAGCTGGACGACCCCGCGCGCGACTTCGTCTATCTGAAGCGCCAGGTATCGCCGGATACGGCCGACGCCATCGCCGCGCTCGGCCTGAAGGGCATCTACCAGCATCGCGAATTCCGCCGCTACTATCCGGGCGGCGAAGTGACCGCGCATCTCGTCGGCTTCACCGGCGTGGACGATTCCGGCCAGGAGGGCATCGAGCTCGCGTTCCAGTCGCATCTGGCCGGAACGCCGGGAACGCGCCGGGTCCTGAAGGATCGTTTGGGGCGAATCGTCGAGGACGTCGAGTCGATCCGCTCGGCGCAGGACGGGCGCGACCTCGTCCTGTCGATCGATGGCAAGCTGCAGAGCCTCGCTTTCGGCGCTCTGCAAAGCGCGGTGGACCAGCACCGCGCCAAGGCCGGCGCGCTGATCGCCGTCGACGTGCGCAGCGGCGAGGTGCTCGCGCTCGTGAACGTGCCTTCGTTCAACCCGAACAACCGCGCCCGGCTGACCGGCGCGCAACTGCGCAACCGGGTCATCACCGACCTGTTCGAGCCCGGGTCGACGCTGAAGCCCTTCACGATCGCCGCGGCGCTCGAGAGCGGAGCCGCGACCCCGAGCACCATCGTCGCCACGGCACCCGGCACGCTGACGCTCGCCCACCACACCATCCGCGACGTGCATCCTGCGGCGGCCATGAGCGTAGCGCAGATTCTCCAGAAGTCCTCCAACGTGGGCGCGGCCAAGCTTGCGCTTGGGCTGCCGCCCCAGACGCTGTGGGACCTTTACCGGCGCGTGGGTTTCGGCCAGCCGCCCCGGCTCGAGTTCCCGGGCGCGGCGGGCGGAAAGCTGCGGGATTACCGCGGCTGGCGCCCGATCGAGCAGGCCACCATGGCCTACGGCCACGGCATCTCGGTCAGCCTGGCGCAGCTTGCGCAGGCCTACACCGTGTTTGCGCGCGACGGGGAATTGGTGCCGCTGACGCTGGTCAAACGCGGCGCGCAGTCGGGCGGCGAGCGGGTGATTTCCCCGGCCACCGCGCGCTCGATGCGCTCGATGCTGGAGCTCGCGGTCCAGCCCGGCGGCACCGGACCGCGCGCCCGCATCATGGGATGGCGTGTCGCGGGCAAAACCGGCACCGCCCACAAGCCCGATCGAGGCGGCTATGCTGCCGACAGGTACCTTTCCTCTTTCGTCGGCCTGGCGCCGGCATCCGCGCCGCGCCTGGTGGTGGCGGTGATGATCGACGAGCCGCTGGGGCAATATTACGGCGGGGCGGTCGCGGCGCCGGTTTTCGCGCAGGTGATGCAGGGCGCGCTGCGCATGCTCGAGGTGCCGCACGACGCGCCGCTCGAGCCGCTCGCCGTCCCCGGCGAAGGCGAGGAGGCGAAGGAGAGCACGTGACGTGGACCCGATGCGCGAACTGGCGGCACAAGGCGCGATGATCGAGGCGCTTTCGTCGGACAGCCGGCATTGCGCCCCGGGTGTCGCATTCCTCGCTTACCCGGGGGAAAGAGCCGACGGACGCCGCCACATCGGCGACGCGATCGGCCGCGGCGCGCCCGCGGTCCTTTGGGAAAGCGAAGGATTCGCCTGGCGCGGCGAGTGGCGGGTTCCCAATGTGGGCGTGCGCAACCTCAAGGCTCGGGCAGGCGGCCTGGCGCACGAGTTCTACGGCCGTCCTTCCGATCGGCTTTGGGTGTGCGGCGTGACCGGCACCAACGGCAAGACCTCGTGCAGCCAGTGGATCGCGGCGGCGCTCGGCGCCCGCGGCACGCGCGCCGCCGTGATCGGAACCCTGGGCACCGGCTTCCCGGGCGCGCTGGTCGATTCGCCCAACACCACGCCCGACGCGCTCGAGATCCACAAGCTGCTGCAGCAATTTCTGGCCGAGGGCGCAAGCGCGGTCGCCATGGAGGTGTCGTCGCACGGGCTCGCGCAGGGTCGGGTCCACGGCGTTGCGTTCGACTGCGCGCTGTTCACCAATCTGTCCCACGACCACCTCGACTACCACGGCTCGATGGAAGCCTATGCGCAGGCGAAGGCGCAGCTTTTCGATGCCCCGGGCCTCGCGTGTGCGGTGCTCAACCTCGACGACGTGATGGGCGTGCGCCTGGCGCAAAGACTCGAAGGCAGCAGCGTGCGCGTGATCGGGTACAGCGTCTCCGGCGCGCGCAGCGGCAGCGAGTATCTCGCCGCGACCCGCCTCGGCCACGGCGAGATGGAGATCGAATCGAGCTGGGGACGCGTCACGGCGAAGGTGAACCAGGTCGGCCGCTTCAACATGGCGAACGCCCTGGGCGTGCTCGGATGCCTCGTCGCCCACGGGGTCGCCTTCGAAGAGGCGGCGGCCATGCTGGCCCGCTTGCCAGCCGTTCCGGGACGGATGCAGCAGGTCGGCGACCGGCCGCTCGTCGTCGTCGATTACGCGCACACGCCCGACGCCCTCGAGAAGGTGCTGCAGGCGCTGCGCCCGGTCGCGGCGCAGCGGGGCGGCAGGCTGGTGGCAGTGTTCGGCGCGGGAGGTGACCGCGATCCCGCCAAGCGTCCGGCCATGGGCGCCGTGGTGTCCCGCCTCGCCGACCGAGCGGTGGTCACTTCCGACAACCCGCGCAGCGAAGACCCGCTAAAGATCATCCAGGCCATACGCGCCGGCATCTCCGGCGACTGCGAAGTCGAGCCGGACCGGGCGCGCGCGATCGCGGCGTCGATTGCGGCGGCAGCGGATGCCGACGTCGTGCTGATTGCCGGCAAGGGCCACGAGAGCTACCAGGAGATCGCGGGACGGCGCCACGCGTTCTCGGATGTCGCCGCGGCGCGCGACGCATTGCGCCGGCGCGGG
>Ga0247672_1000019_pt1 | contig 37105 bp, 38 predicted proteins | sample CNK13_metaG_FD_182719 | JGI IMG/M metagenome (GOLD analysis project Ga0247672, IMG submission 182719) | Soil microbial communities from Purdue University Martell Research Forest, Indiana, United States - CNK13 | ecosystem: Environmental > Terrestrial > Soil > Temperate forest > Bulk soil... | reverse complement strand
CGGCGGCGATCCTGCCCGACTCCGACGGCAAGGCGGAGAAGTGGCTCAAGATGAACGCCGACTTTTCGGGCAAGTGGCCCAACATCACCCGCAAGGGCACGCCGCCGGAGGACGCCGACGCTTGGAAGGGCGTCCCCGACAAGTTTCAGAAGTCGTTCTCGCCGGAGCCAGGGAAGGGCGAATAGGCCGCCACGGAGGCCTGTGTTGCGCTGAGGCGGCTTGTTGCAGCTGGGTATCGAAAGTGTATCCAAGTGTTAGTGGGTCTACGGTTCGGCCGTGGGCAGGAATATGATTCGCGCGTGCGCGCCCTGCTCCCGATCGTTCCAGTCGCTGTGCTGCTCGTCGCGGCTTGCGCCTCGTTCGACGGCTATAACCTCACGCCGGGTCAGTCGAGCGCCGAGGACGTCGAGAAGGTCATGGGCGCCCCGGCCGAGAAGCGCGCCGGACCGGGCGGCGAGACCTGGTTCTACTACCCGCGCCAGCCCTACGGCCGCAAGACCTTCGTGGCGCGCGTCGCGCAAGACGGGCGGCTGGTCGCGCTCGAGCAGCGCCTGAACGACGAGAACGTCGCCAAGATCATCCCGAACACGACCCGCGCCGAGCAGGTGCGCGACCTCTTCGGGCCGCCGTACCAGGTGCAGCACTTCGAAAAAATGGAGCGCGATGTCTGGAGCTGGCACATGCGCCGCTTCGGCGATCCCGGGATCCCGGTCGCGCTCTCCGTCCAGATGTCCATGGACGGCGTGGTGCGCGAGGTGTATATCATCGATGAATCGCATCCGGGCAGCGGCTTTGGCGTCTTTGGTGGTGGTGGAGGGGTCGGCGTTGGGATCGGTTTCTAGGACCTGCATCGCATTTGTGCTCGTCGCCGTTGCGGCTGCGGCGGGCTGCGCGAGCTTCGACGGGCGCGGCCTCGTCGCGGGCCAGTCGAGCGCGGCGGACGTCGAGCGCGTCATGGGCGCGCCGGCCGACAAGCGCCAGGTCGGCGGCGAAACCTGGTATTTCTATCCGCGCCAGCCCTACGGCCGGGTCATGTACGTCGCGCGCGTCGCCGCCGACGGGCGGCTGGTGGCGTTGGAGCAGCGGCTCACCGACGCGACCGTCGCGAAGATCATCCCCAATACCACCCGCGCCCAGGAGGTGCGGGATCTGCTCGGGCCGCCCTACACGGCGGTCGAGTTCCCGCGCCTCGAGCGCGATACCTGGACCTGGTGGATGCGCCGCTACGGCGACCCCGGCATTCCAGTCGAGCTGGTGGTGCAGATGTCGCCCGACGGCGTGGTGCGCGAGGTCTACATGCTGCAGCAGGGTCGCGGCAACCAGAAGAGCGGCTAGCCATGAACCGACGGCTGTGGCCCGTTCTGGTGGCGCTCCTCGTCGGCGCGGCGGGCTGCGCCTCGCAGGGCAATCTCGCGCCCGCGCAATCGACGCTCGCGGAGGTCGAAGCCGCGCTCGGCGCTCCGGCGGAGCGACGCCAGGTTGGCGCCGAGACCTGGCTCTACTACCCGCAGCAGCCCTTCGGCCGCAAAGTGCGGGTCGCGCGCGTCGCGCCCGACGGCAAGCTGATCGCGGTGGAGCAGCGCCTGAGCGAGGAGTACATCGCCAAGCTGATCCCGAACCAGAGCAGCCAGGACGACGTGCTCGCGCTTTTCGGCCGGCCCTACGAGCGCCTCAACGTTCCGCGCATGGAGCGCGACATGTGGACCTGGTACATGCGCCAGTACGGCATCCTGAAGGCGACCCTGAACGTGCAGATGTCGCCCGACGGCGTGGTGCGCGAGGTCTACGTCCTGGACGACAACGACACCCGGGACGGAAAGAAGAAATAGTCAGGCGAGCTTGCGCAGCTCGGTCTTCAGCACCTTGCCGTAGTTGTTCTTGGGCAGCGCGTCGACGAAGCGGTAGTCGCGCGGCCGCTTGAAGCGCGCGATGTTGTCGAGGCACAGCGCGTCGAGCTCGGCCGGCTCGACCGCGCCAAGCGCGACGATGAAGGCGACCACTTCCTCGCCCCATTCGGGGTGCCGGCGGCCCACCACCGAGCACTCGGCCACCGCCGGGTGGCGCAGCAGCACTTCCTCGATCTCCCGCGGGTAGATGTTGGAGCCGCCGGAGATGATCATGTCCTTCGAGCGGTCGCGGATGGTGAGGAAGCCTTCGGCGTCGAGGCTGCCGAGGTCGCCGGTGTGCAGCCAGCCGCCGCGCAGAGTGCTTGCGGTGGCCTGCGGATTTCCCCAATAACCGGCCATCACGCAATCGGAACGTGTCACGATCTCGCCCACCTCGCCGGCGGGAAGCTCGCGGTCTTCCTCGTCGAAGACCTTCACCTCCACTCCGGTGCGCGCTATGCCGCAGGTCGAGAGCTTTTCGACGAATTGTTCTTTATGTAACGCCTGGGAAAGTCCGGCGATGGTCATCGGCGCCTCGCCCTGGCCGAAGAGCTGGTACAGCCGCGGCCCGAAAAGCTCGATGGCGCGCAGGCAGTCGGCGACGTACATCGGCGCGCCGCCGTAGGTGATCGTCTTGAGCCCGCGCGGCGGGCGCGCCGCGGGGCTCGCCATCAGGCGCACGATCATCGTGGGCGCGGCGAAGAAGGATCCGTTCGGCCAGCGCTCGAGCAGATCGAAGATCTCCGCCGGATCGAACTGGCCGCTCTCCGGGATGACGTTGACCGCCCCGGCGGCGAAGTGCGGCAGGCCGTAAAGGCCCGAGCCATGCGAGAGCGGCGCCGGGTGCAGGGCGGCGTCGGTCGGGGCGAGGCGGTCGATGTCGGCGAAGTAGGCCTGGGTCTGGAACAGCATGTTGCGGTGGGTGAGCACCGCGCCCTTGGGAACGCCGGTGGTGCCGCTGGTGTAGAAGAGCCACGCCGGGTCTTCCGGTCTCGTTTCCGCGGGAGCTCCCTCGTCCAGCAGCAGGCTTTCATCGACTGGAACACCGCTTGGGATCGAAGCGGCGAGCTCGCGGCTCACGAAGCACACCCTCGCGCCGGAGTTCTCGAGGATGTAGGCGAACTCCCTCGGGTGCAGCTTGGCGTTCATCGGCACCGCGGTCATGCCGGCGTGCCAGCAGGCGAACAGCACCTCGTAGAACTCGGGGCAGTTCTTCATCGCGAGCGCGACGCGGTCTCCGCGCTTCAAGCCGAGCCTGCCGCTCAGTCCTGACGAAAGTTGCGAAACCCGCGCCGCCATTTGCCGGTACGAGCGCACCGGCGTGGGGCCGAGCGCGAGCGCCGGCCGCTCAGGCAGCCAGCGAGCGCTGCGCAGAAGGAGCTGGACCAGGTTCATGCAGGCCGAAAAACCGGCAGGCGTTGCGCGTGGTGTCGGCGGCGAGCTCCTCGACCGGGCGGCCGAGCGCGCGCGCCACCGCGCGCGCGATATGCGGCAGAAAGGCGGGCTCGTTGCGGCGCGACTTGGGCTGGGGCTCGAGGTCGCGGGGCGTGAGATAGGGCGAGTCGGTCTCCAGCAGCAGCCTTTCCCTCGGGATCTGCTTGACGAGCTCCAGGAGATGACGCCCGCGGCGTTCGTCGCAGATCCAGCCGGTGATTCCGATGTAGAGATCGAGCTCGAGATAGGCGCGCAATTCGTCGCGCTCGCCGGTGAAGCAGTGCGCCACCGCGCGCTTCACCCGGTGATGCTTCAGGATCTCGTAGAACCTCGGGTGCGCATCGCGCGAGTGCAGGAAAAGGGGCTTGTCCAGGGACAAGCCGAGCTCGAGCTGCGCGACGAACCATCTTTCCTGGTCCGGGTGCGGCGAATAGTTGCGGTTGAAGTCGAGGCCGCATTCGCCGATCGCGACGATGCGCGGATGGGCGGCGAGGCTGCGCAGGGCTGGAATGGTCTGCGGGCCGCAGTCGCGCGCATGGTGCGGGTGCACGCCCGCGGTCGCGTGAAGGTCGAACTCCTCGGCGATGCGGGCCGCGGCCATGGATTCGTCGACCGTCGTGCCGGTGACGACGATCCGCTCCACCTCCGCCTGCCGCGCCCGCTCGAGCGTCTGGGGCAGGTCCTGCGCGAACGCCGAATGCGAGAGGTTCGCGCCGATGTCGAAGAACCGCATCTCTTCCCTCGGTTATTCCCTCATCCCGATGCGCTGCGCGAGCCTGTAGTAGAGCGTGAACTGCGCGCGCACGAATGCCTGCGTCTCCGTGGGGCTGCGCACCGCCGGCACGCCGCCGAGCTTGCGGTTGCCCGCGATCCAGTCGGGGTCGTGCGCCAGCTGCGCCATGGCGCTCGCCCAGCGCTCGACCACCTCGCGCGGCAGGTCGCGCGGCCCGGCGAGCGCCGACCAACCCACGAGGTTCTCCATCTCGCGCCAGCCGAGGCTGCGCGCGGTGGGCAGGCCGGGCAGCTCATCCGGCGGCTCGCGCGTGGTGGTCATGAGCGGCCGCAGCGTGCCGGCCCTGAGGGGACCGAGAAGCGTCCCGAGATTGCTGCACGCGAACTGGACGTCGCCGGCGAGAAGGGCGGCGATTAGCTCGCCCGGGCCCTTGTATGGAATGCCCAGCGCCGCGTCCTTGGGCAGGCCGACGAGCGTGAACAGGTACTGAGGCCCGAAGCTTTGGATCGTGCCTTCGCCCACGGTGGCGAAGTTGAGCTTGCCCGGACGCTTGCGGATGTCATCGAGCAGGCTCTGCATCGTGAAGTACGGCGAGTCGGCCCTGACAGCGCAGACGATCGGGTTGATCTCCATCATCGAGAGCAGGGTGAAGTCGCCCCACTGGTAAGGGGTCTTGCGGTCGGTGGCGGGGAGGATCACGAACGAAGCCGTGCGCGCGAGGAGCAGGGTGTTTCCGTCCGGCGCCGCGGTGAGCACCGCTTGCGTGCCGATCGCGCCGGAGGCGCCGGGCTGATTCAGCACCACGATCTTCTGCCCGCCGAGATAGCGCGGCGCATACTCCGCGAGGTTGCGCGCGGCGAGATCCGCGTCGCTCGCGGTCGTGTAGGGCACCACGAGCGTGATCTGCCGCGCCGGGGACTGCGCGTGCGCGCCCGCCGCGAGGAGCAGCACCGGGAGGGGGAGCGAAAAAAGGGAAGCGAATACCATGCTCATTCCGTGCCCGGTGGCATGCCCAGGCCCATGCGGATCTTGAGGCCCTTGATCGTCTCCTTGACCGTGCCGGAAAGCGGCAGGCTCACACGCGCGAAGTCGGCCTCGTGCAGGACGATGCTCATGTCCTTCTCGGCCCAGGGCATGCCGGAGCGCTCGGCGCCGTGGTCCATCGCCCAGTTCTGCGCGCTGCCGTGGTGCAGCGCTTCCTTCAGGCGCGCGCGCTCGACGCCGAGCGCTTCGGCGAGGCCCAGGCCTTCGTCGTTCGCCACGATGCACGTCCACAGGATGAGGTTGTTCACCATCTTGCCGACCTGCCCGGCGCCGGCCGCGCCGAGATGGAAGATGTCCGAGGCGAACGCGCCGAAGGCCGGCCGGCAGGCTTCGAACGCCGCTTCGTCGCCGGCGCCGTAGATGAGCAGCTTGCCGGCGACGGCGGCGGCTTCGCCGCGCGCGAGCGGGATGTCGAGAAGCACGAGGCCGCGCTCGCGCAGGCGTTCGGCCAGCCGGCGGGCATAGCGCGGTGCGACCGTCGAGCCGAGCGCGACGGTCAACCCCTGGTTAGCCGCCTCGTTAATGCCATTGGGTCCAAAGACAACGGTTTCGACCTCGTGCTCAAAACCCACAACGACGATCACGAGCTCGCTCGCCCGCGCCACCTCGCGCGGCGAGTCGAGCACCGACACGCCGAGAGCGCGCGCGTTGCGCCGCGCCATCTCGAGCGGGTCGTAGCCGGTGACGCTATAGCCCTTGGAGACGAGATGGCGCGCCATCGGCGCGCCCATGCTTCCGAGGCCGAGGATTCCGATTTTGCTGATTGCAGTCATCGCGCTGTCTCGGCAGTATAGTAAACACCATGAAATTCATCGCTCGCATTGCTTTTTTCACAGTAGCGCTTTTTTCCGCAACCGCGGCTCTTGCGCAAAGCTGGCCGCAGCGGCCCGTGAAGTTCATCCTCTCGCTCGGCCCGGGCTCGGGCGCCGACATCGGTGCGCGCCTCTACGCCGACCGCCTCACCAAGCTGTGGGGACAGCCCGTCGTGATCGAGAACCGTCCCGGCGGGGACGGCGTCATTGCCATCAACGCGGTGATCCAGGCGAAGGACGACCACATACTGCTATGGGGCCCGACGGCGAACTTCGTCGGCCACCCGTACAGCCTGGAGACCATGTCCTACGACCCGAAGGAGCTCGTGCCCGTGGCGCGCGTCTCGGGCACCGTGGTCACGCTCGGCGTGCCGGCGAGCATGAACGTCGGCTCGCTGAAGGAACTCGTCGCCACCGCCAAGCAGAAGAAGGGCTGGCTCAACTGGACCACCGCGGTGACGATGACCGACATCATCCTCGAGGGTTTTCTCAAGAGCCAGGGCATCGACGCGGCGCAAATCCGCTACAAGCAGCCGGCCGAGGCGGTCAACGACCTCGTCAGCGAGCGCATCCAGCTCTACAGCTCCGCGTACGCCATCGTGCGGCCGCAGGTGCAGTCGGGCAAGGTCAAGCTGCTGGCGGTGCAGGCGCGCCACCGCGTGCCGGGCCTCGACCTGCCTACGGTGGCGGAACTCGGCTTCCCGGGGCTCAACTTCGAGGGGCTGGTAGGCATCATCGCCGCGCGCTCGAGCAACCTGCCGCCCGCGGCGCGCGACCGCATCGGCGCCGACATCAAGACGGTGTCGAAGGATCCGTTCGTCGCCGAGCGCCTCGCGTCGACCGCTCAGCTCAACACTCCCGGCGATGCCGCCGAATTCGCCGCCTCCATCGACGAGCAGGTGAAGCAGCTCGCCGACTCGGCGAAGTTCCTCGGCTTGAAGCCGAAGCAGTAGCCGAAGACGCGGTCATGAGCGCCGGCCTCGATTGGCCGGCGTGAACTTCGACTGGCGACCCCGCGCCCGGCCGAACCATTCGGGCTTGGGAACACGCGCCACGCGGCCGGACACGAGGGGAAGGCGCTCGTTTTCCAATTCCGCAAAGATCTCGACGAGGAACTCGAGAAAGGCGCGGACCAGCTTCGAATGACGTTGCGCGGGCGGATAGGCCGCAAAGATCGTTGGCGCTTCCAACGCCTCCCAATCGGTCAGGACCGGTTCAAGCGCACCGGAAGCAAACTGCCGGGTGAGCGTGAGATCCGCCAGGCGCATCACGCCCGCACCTCCGCACGCGGCTTCGTCCAGCCAGGGCCTGTCGTCGGTAAGGAGCCTGCTTTTCACGTCGACCGTGCGCCGCTCTCCCGCTCTCTCGAAGATCCACCGATCCAGGAGGATGTCGCCCGAGCTGCGAAAAAGAAGGCAATGGTGGGCGCTCAGCTCCTCGGGCTCGCGCGGTCTGCCGGTGCGGTTCCAGTAGTCGGGCGACGCACAAATCACATAGCGGGTTTGTGCGAGCGCGCGCACCACGAGGTTTCGCTCCGACGGCCAGCCGAGCAGCACCGCGATGTCGAGCTTCTGCTCGTCGATGTCCCTGACCGTTCTGGCGGGCTTGTTGACGAGCTCGACGTCGGGGTACCGGCCCAGGAAGCGTGCTATGCGCGGCATGATGCAGTACTGCCCCAATGCCAGGCGGATGCCGACGGTCAGTGTGCCGCGCAGCCTGGCGTCGGGCGGACTGAGGCCGCGTTCGAGCTCGTCCACGTCGGCGGCGATGCGGCGCGACGCTTCGTAGTAACGCTCGCCGTCCGGCGTCAAGGACAGGCCCTGGCTTGTGCGGTGAAAGAGCCGCACGCCGAGCGAACGCTCGAGCGCGTTGACCAGCTGTGAAACGGCCGGCGTGCTCACGTCGAGCGATTTTGCGGCCGCGGCGAAGCTGCCCGTCTCGGCGGTCCTCGCCACATAGTGCATCGCGCGCAGCTTGTCCACGCTAGCCCTCCCTTATAAAGAAAAAGTTTACGCGGAATCAAGCGGCGCCGCCTTGCGTCGGCGAGGCCGCGCGCCATACTGCTCCACAGAAGCCACTACTTCAGGGGAGGAGAGCCATGACCGCGAATCGAATCCGCCAGCTGACAATCTGCGTGCTGGCTGCAGTTTTCACTTGTGCGGTGCAAGCGCAGGACGCTTATCCGGAGAAGCCGGTGCGCCTCATCGTCGGTTTTCCCCCGGGAAGCCAGGCCGATACCGTGGCTCGGCTGTTGAGCCAGAAACTCGGCGAAGCGATCGGCAAGCCGGTCACGGTCGACAATGCCACCGGCGCCGCGGGCAACATCGCGGCTGATCGCCTCGCGAAATCGCCGGCGGACGGCTACACGCTCGGCGTGCTCGGCGAAGTGCAGGTCGTGGTCAACCCCTATCTCTACAAGCTCGCTTTCGACCCGGCGAGCGCATTCGCGCCAATCGCCGAGGTGGCTGCGTACCCGAACCTCCTGGTGGTCGGCCAGGGCATGCCCGCAACCCATCTGCGGGACATCGTCGCCATGGCAAAGGCGAGGCCAGGGGAGCTGACGTTCGCGTCCGGCGGCAGCGGCAGCTCGCCCCATATGGCAGCGGAGCTCTTTAAATCCACGGCGGGGCTGGACATCCGGCATATCCCGTACAAGGGCGTGGTGCTCGCGGTACCCGATGTCCTGAGCGGGCGGGTCACCATGATGTTCAGCCCGATCGGAATCGCCCTGCCTTCGGTGAAGGCGGGCAAATTGAAGGCCCTTGCCGTAACGTCGCCGAAACGCTCCGCCGTTCTGCCGGAGGTGCCCACGGTCGCCGAGTCGGGATACCCGGGTTACGAGTACACCGGCTGGTATGGCCTGTTCGCGCCGGCAGGCACGCCTGGCGCGATCATTCGCCGACTTCATGCTCAGACCACGGCTGCGCTGCAGGACCGTGACGTGCGCACGAAGCTCGTGGACCTCGGGATGGAGCCCACCGGCACCTCGCCCGAGCAGTTCGCCTCCGCGATCAGGACGAGCTTGCCCAAGCAGGCGAAGCTGATTGCCGAATCCGGCATGAAGCCCGACTAGAGCTGGGGGCATCGCATGAAAGACAAGCAGGTCGTGATAGTCGGCGGCACCGGAAGCATCGGAAGCGCTCTCGTACGGCAGCTCTCTGCGCAAGGCGCTCGCGTGCGCGTGACCGGGCGCGATTCCGACAGCTTGGCATCGGCGGAGAAAGGGGCGAGTGGCGTGCAAAGTTTCCTTTGCGAGGTCACGAGCGAAGCGAGCGTAGGCGAGGTGTTCTCGCATTTCGACGACATCGATCACGTCGTGGTGCTCGCAGGCTCGTCCGGCGGCGGGCCGTTCATGGAAACGCCCGCGAGCCGGCAGCGCTACGTGCTTGAAGAGCGTGTGTGGGGCGCAATTTACGCTGTGCGCGCAGCGGTGCCCAAGATGCGCGGCGGCTCCATCACGCTGACCTCGGGTTTGTTCGCCAGCCGGCCGCCGGCCGCGGGCTCGGTGATGCTGGTGACCGCATTGTCGGCGGTGGAAGGCCTCGTGCGCGGACTGGCTCGCGAGTTGGCACCGATCCGTATCAACGCCGTCAGTTTCGGAGTCGTGCGCAGCACTCGACACCGGCACATGGGCGCCGATCAGGAACCGTATTATCGGCGACTCGGAAACGCGCTACCCACCGGTCGTGTCGGCGAGCCCGACCACGCCGCTCATGCGATCGTGTTTGCGATGCAGAACGACTACCTTACCGGAGAAGTCTTGCACGTTGACGGCGGCGCTCGTCTCGTCTGACTGCATGCAGCCAGAGCAAGCAGCATCGGTCAATCGCTGAACTTCGGTGCCTTGGGGATCGAAAGGTCGAGGATCTGCGCGGGGAGCCAGGTCGCGAGATCCGGCAGCGCCGCGACCGCGAGCAGGACCATGAGCTGCAGCACCACATAGGGCATGGCGCCTCGCCATACGTCTGCGAGGGACACCTCGCCGCGCGCTGCGCCATGGACCAGGAACAACGCGTAGCCGAAGGGCGGCGTGAGGAACGAGGTCTGCAGGGCGATCGCGAACAGCGCGCCGACCCAGCAGCCGGCGAGCTGCGCGTTGCCCAGCTCGCGTCCCACGCCGGCCGCAAGCAGCGTGGCCGCCAGGACGGGCAGCGCGATCACGACGATCTCGAGCCAGTCGAGGAACATGCCCAGCACGAACACGAGCGCGAGCGCGGCCGCGAGCGGCGCGTAGCCGCCGCCGCCGCCCACCGCGCTCGCTCCGGCGGCGACCATCTCGGTGCCGCCCAGCAGCCGGAACACTAGCGAGAAGACATTGGCGCCGACGAAGATGAAGAACACCATGGCGCTGAGGAGCGCGGTCTGCCGGATGGCGGCGTCCAGGACGCGCCAGCTCAGCCGCCCGTGCAGCGCACCGGCGAGCACGGCGCCGACCGCGGCGAGCGCCGCGGCCTCGGAGAGCGTGGCAAGGCCCAGAACCACCAGCGCGACGAGCCCGAGCATCAGCGCCACGGTGAGGAGCGCCCCGCCGAGGTTCTCGGGAATCCCTTCTTCGCGTCGGGGGCGTGAACCCCGCGCAACGGCAAACGCCAGGTAGAACGCCAGCAGAAGGGCGAGCGGCGCCAGCATGGCGAGGAACAGCGCGGGCACCTGGACGCCGATGGCGTCGGCGACGAAGAAGAGCATGAGGCCGGGCGGCGCCACTGCGCCGAGCGAGCCGGCGGCCGCCACCAGGCCGGCTGCGTCGGCGCTGCGGTAGCCGTGGCGCCGCAACGCGGGAAGCGCATAGAGCGCGAGCGCTCCGGTCGAGGCGCCGATCATGCCGGCGGCCGGCGCCTGGATCGCGCCGACCGCGAGGGTAGCCACGGCGGGGCCGCCGCGCACGCGGCCGAACGCCCGCGCGCAGGCCGAGAGCAGGTTTGCGGCCAGCCCGGTTTCGTGAAGGATCGCACCCATGAAGAGCAGCATCGGCACGGCCGCGTACACCACTTCGTCGCGGTCCGACAGCGTGCCGTAGATGCGGTGGAAAATCGCTCCGAGCTCCTCGGTCCGCATGGTCCCCGTGAGGAGCGCGATGCCGGCAAAGAGGAACGCGGTGGCGATCAGGACCACGGCGACCGGCAGGCCCGTCAGCAGCGCGAGGCCCAGCACGAGCAGCATCGACGCCGGCAGGACGAGGTTCACTTCCGGGTGAGCGCGAGGAGCGCGCGCAAGGCGCGCGCCAGGCCGGCCGCCATGAGGAGCGCGAAGCCGAGCGGAATCCACAGGCGCACGATCCACTGCACGGCCCAGCCCGTGTCGGCCCAGCGCTCGCCCTGGAGGAAGGAACGCCACGACGAGTCGATTCCGTCCGCCACGATCAGCGCGCAGAGCGGCACGAGGATGCAGACGCTGCCGGCGAGCTCGATCGCAGCGGTTGCCCGCGGTGGGAAGCGCCGGCTGAGGAGGTCGAGACGCACGTGGGCGCCGGCGGCGTAGGCATAGCCGAACGAGGTCATCGTCGCCGCCAGGAAAGCGACGGTCGACGCATCGCTGAGGGGCGCGTCCGGCCGCCAGCCGAGCCAGCGCGCGATCGGCTCGAGCGCCGCGGCCAGGATCATGAGCGGGATGCCGATCCATGCCACTGCTCGGCCGGCGCGCACGGACACGGCTTCCAGGCTGTGGATCAATGGGGTCAGATCAACCCCGATTCATTCAAAGCTTCTTGAGGCGGTAGAGGAGCTCGAGCGCTTCCCGCGGGCTGAGCTCGTCGGGGTTCAGCTTCGCCATCTCGTCGCGCAGCGGATCGGGCTCGGCGGGCTCCTGCGCCTCTTCGCGGGTGCGGACGAAAAGGTCCGCCTGCCCGCCGCGCACGATGCTCGACTCCTCGAGGAGCTGGAGATATTTCTTCGCCTGGCGGATGACGCCCTTCGGCACGCCGGCCAGCGCGGCGACCTGCAGCCCGTAGCTCTGGCTCGCGGGGCCTTCCTCGACCGCGTGGAGAAACACCACCGTGTCCTTGTGCTCCACCGCGTCGAGGTGCACGTTGGCGACCTCCCTGTATTCGAGCGCGAGGCGCGTGAGCTCGAAGTAGTGCGTGGCGAAGAGGCTCAGGCTGCGGTTTTTTTCAACCAGGTGCTGCGCGATCGCCCAGGCGAGCGACAGGCCGTCGAAGGTCGAGGTGCCGCGGCCGACCTCGTCCATCAGCACCAGGCTCTTCTCCGTGCCGTTGTGCAGGATAGCGGCGCTCTCGGTCATCTCCACCATGAACGTGGAGCGCCCGCCGGCGAGGTCGTCGGCCGCGCCGATGCGGGTGAAGATCTGGTCGATCGGCCCGATGCGCGCCGCCCTGGCGGGCACGAAGGCGCCGATGTGCGCCATCAGCACGATCAGCGCGACCTGGCGCATGTAGGTCGACTTGCCGCCCATGTTCGGCCCGGTGATAAGGAGCAGCTTGCGCGTCGGCCCGAGCCGGCAGTCGTTGGCGATGAAATTCTCGATTCCGCCTTCGACCACCGGGTGGCGCCCGCCCTCGATCTCGATCACCTGCTCGTCGACGAAATGCGGCCGCGCGTAGTTCCGCTTCACTGCCGTCGACGAGAAGCCCGACAAGACGTCGGCGAGCGCCAGCGCTTTTCCTATTGTTTGAAGGGTGGGGACATGGGGTTGGAGCGATTCGATGAGTCCGTCATAGAGGGATTTCTCGAGAGCAAGGGCGCGGTCGCGAGCCGAGAGCGCCTTGTCCTCGAAGGCCTTGAGCTCCGGCGTGATGTAGCGCTCGGCGTTCTTCAGGGTCTGCCTGCGCCGGTACTCCGGCGGGATCTTCTCGGCGTGCGAGTTGGTGACCTCGATGTAGTAGCCGTGCACCGAGTTGTACGCCACGCGCAGGTTCGGAATTCCGGTGCGCGCGCGCTCCCTCGTCTCGAGCGCCACCAGGAACTCGCCCGCGTTCGACTGCAGGCCGCGCAGCTCGTCGAGCTCGGCGCTGTAGCCGTCGGCGATCACGCCGCCGTCCAGCAGGCGTGCTGCCGGTTCTTCTCTTATCGATTTGGAAAGCAGGTCGAGGCCGTCGTGCGGTGTCGCGAGATCCAAGCCGATTTGAAGCAACAGCTTGGAAAGCGGGGGCAGAGCATTCACCACTTCTGGCAGCAGCTTCAGCGTATCGCGCAGACCCGAGAGCTCGCGCGGCCGCACGCTCTTCAGCGCGAGGCGCGCGGTGATTCTTTCCACGTCCGATACGCGCCGCAGGACCGCTTGCGTTTGCACGGAATGCTTCTCAAGACACGCTACGGCTTCGTGCCGTGCCGTCAGGGCGGCGCGATCGCGCAGCGGATGGTGCAGCCAATGGCGCAGCAGCCGGCTGCCCATGCCGGTGGCGCATTCATCGAGCAGGGAGAAGAGGGTCGGCGCCGGCTCGCCGCGCAGCGTTTCCGTGAGCTCGAGGTTGCGGCGAGTCGCGGCGTCGAGACGCACGTACTCGCCGGCACGCTCGGCGGTGACGGCGGTGACATGCGCGAGCGCCTGCCCCTGGGTCTTGCCGGCGTACTCGAGCAGCGCCCCGCAGGCGCCCATGGCGAGGGTCAGGTCCTCGCAGCCGAACCCGGCCAGCGTGGCGGCGCCGAGCTGCTTGAGGAGCTTCTTCTTCCCGCTCTCGACGTCGAACTGCCAGGGCGGCAGGCGGGTCGTAAAGAACCCGTCGAGATGGGCTTCGTCGGAAATGAGCACTTCGGCCGGATCGATGCGGCGCAGCTCGTTCGAGAGCGCCTGCGGCGCGATCTCGGCGACGCGCAGAGTCCCGCTCGCGAGGGACAGCCAGGCCAGACCTACCGTTGTCTTGTCCCTGTGAAGCGAGAGCAGGACGTTGTCGGCCTTGTCTTCAAGGAGCGCCGGGTCGGTCAGCGTGCCCGGGGTGACGATCCTCGTGACCTGCCGGTCGACCGGTCCTTTCGCAAGCGCCGGGTCGCCGATCTGCTCGGCGATTGCGACCGATTGGCCGAGCTTCACCAGCTTGGCGAGGTACTGCTCGACCGAGTGCACCGGGACGCCGGCCATCTTCACCGGCACGCCGGCCGACGCGCCGCGCTGGGTGAGGGTGAGGTCGAGCAGCCGCGAGGCCTTCTCGGCGTCGTCGTAGAAGAGCTCGTAGAAGTCGCCCATCCGGTAGAACACCAGGATGTCCGGATGCTCGCCCTTGATGCGAAAGTACTGCTGCATCATGGGCGTATGCGCGGCCTCGTTCACCGCCGCGATTATAGGTGCTGGGTACGGGAGAAAAATGAAAGCCCCGGTCCTGTTCGGGACCGAGGCTTTGGCCAGCAGCTAGCTGGGATACTTCAGCGCCCCGTGCTCACGCGGGAGGCGCGATGAAGTTCCAGTCGTTCGCCCAGGGCGACGGGGCCGCGGGCGCTTGCCCGTTTTGGTAGACGCCGGTCGACCCTTGCGAAGCCGAATTGCGCGCGCCGAGATGGCTGCAGCCTGAGAGCGCGAGGGCCGTAAGTAATAGGAAAGGGATCAATCGTCTCATTGCACATCTCCTAAAGGGGTTGGTGCGTCGTTTACTGACGCGTTCTGAGGATGCTGCTGACGGGAATCACGCAAGCGCCATGCCCTCGGCTTGCGTTAGGCTTGCAACCGGGCACGCGAATTGCCTGCGTCAACAAAGAACGTCAATGGCCAGGTCTCCCAATCGCGATAAATCGCTCCAACCGAGCGATGACCGGTTTCGCCTTCTCGTGGATAGCGTCAAGGACTACGCCATTTTCATGCTCGATCCCGACGGCCGGGTACTGACCTGGAACGCCGGTGCCGAGCTGATCAAGGGCTATTCCGCCTCGGAGATCATCGGCGAGCACTTCAGCAGGTTTTATCCGCCGGAGGCCCGGGATTTCCCCGCCTATGAGCTGAAGGTCGCTGCCGCGGAAGGCCGTTTCGAGGACGAAGGCTGGCGCGTGCGCAAGGACGGCTCGCGGTTCTGGGCCAACGTCGTGATCACCGCCTTGTACGGGTCCGACAAGGCGCTGGTCGGATTCGCCAAGGTCACCCGCGACCTGACGGATCGGCGCGAGAGCGAGGAGCAGCTTCGGCACAGCGAGGAGCGCTTTCGCCTGCTCGTCGAAGGCGTGAACGACTATGCGATCTTCATGCTCGACGTCAACGGAAACGTCGCGACCTGGAACAGCGGTGCCGCCCGGATCAAGGGATATCGCGCCGAAGAAATCGTCGGCCAGCACTTCCGCAAGTTCTACCCCGAGGACGCGGTGGAGAGCGGCTGGCCGGAGCACGAGCTGAAGGTCGCGGCCGCGGAGGGCCGCTTCGTCGACGAAGGCTGGCGCGTGCGCAAGGACGGCTCGAGGTTCTGGGCGCACGTCACGATCACGGCGCTGCGCGACGACACCGGGCGCCTGCGCGGATTCGCCAAGCTGACGCGCGACCTGACGGAGCGCAAGCGCACCGAGGCCCTGGAGGCGAGCGGCGCGGAACGCGAGACGATGCTCGAGGCCGAGCGCAACGCGCGCCTGCTGGCGCAGCGCACCGCCCGCATCAAGGACGAGTTCCTGGCGACGCTGTCGCACGAATTGCGCACGCCGTTGAACGCGATCCTCGGATGGACGCAGCTCCTGCGCAGCCGCGGCGCCGTCGAGCCCGTGGATTTCAGCCGCGCGATGGAGATCATCGAGCGCAATGCGCGCGCGCAGGTCCGCCTGATCGACGACCTGCTCGACCTGAGCCGCATCATGTCCGGACGGTTCAGGCTCGATGTCCAGCAGGTGTCCCTGCTCGAGATCGTGCGAGGCGCGCTCGACTCCATCGAGCCGACCGCGCAGACGAAGGGCGTGCGGCTGGAAAGCGTCCTCGACCCCAAAAGCGTGATCGTTTCGGGCGACCCGGCGCGGCTGCAGCAGGTGTTCTGGAATCTCCTGAGCAACGCGGTCAAGTTCACTCCCAAGGGGGGAAGGATCCAGGTGTTGCTGCAGCGAGTGAACTCGCATATCGAGTTCAGTGTCAGCGACACGGGAATCGGAATCCCGGCGGCCTTTCTGCCCCACGTATTCGAGCGGTTCTCGCAGAAAGACAGCTCGACGCATCGCGAGTACGGCGGGCTGGGCCTCGGGCTCGCGATCTGCAAGCAGCTCGTGGACCTGCACGGCGGCTCGATCCAGGCGAAAAGCATGGGAGAGGGGCACGGCGCCACCTTCGTCGTCACGCTCCCGCTCATCATCCTCGGCAAGGAAAGGGAATCGAACCCACGGGTACACCCGACCGCGGTGGATTTATCCGAGGCGGTTCCCCTCCCCAGTCTCGACGGCGTGCGTGTCCTCGTCGTCGACGACGAAGCCGATGCGCTGGAGCTCATTCGGCGGGTTCTGCAGACTCAGGGAGCGCTCGTGACCACCGCCCGATCGGGAGAGGAGGCGCTGCGCCTTCTCGGGAGCCACACGCCGGACGCATTGATCAGCGACATCGGAATGCCCGGCATGGATGGCTACCAGTTCATGCGGCGCATGAGGGCGGCCGAGCCCAAGGAGCGGCGCATGCCCGCGCTTGCTCTGACGGCGTTCGCGAGGCCGGAAGACCGCAAGAACGCGATCCTCGCCGGCTACCATGCGCACCTGGCAAAGCCCTTCGATATGGCGGAGCTCGCGATCGTTGTGGCCGGGCTGGTCGGACGGACGTAGCCGATCGTCCACGAGCGTCAATCCCCCAAATCCAAAATCGGTCAATTGACGTTTTGTCCTGAACGCCGTGCACATCATCCTGAAAGATCGGCAGAGCGGTTTGCTCTCCGATCCGCTCCCTGCGGCGTTGACCGCGAAGGGCCTGACCTGAAAGACCGACCCGCCTGGGCGCAGGACATGCTGACGCCGTCAGCGACGCTGCAGCTACGCCTTGCGCACCGCATCGCGGCGGAGTCCGGCGACGAACGACGACGACGAAAAGCGCGTGGTGAGCATGCTGGTGCGCCTGGCGCGCGGCGGGGAATATCCGCCGCACGCGCACGCTGGCGTGGAGGAGTTGTACCTTCTCCACGGGGAGCTGTGGATCGACGAGAGAAAGCTTTTTCCCGGGGACTATCACCGCGCCGAGGCCGGCACGGCGGATCAGCGGGTATGGAGCGAGACCGGGTGTACCTGCGTCCTCATCACGAGCACCAGGGACGCGCTCTTGTAGTTGTTGTATCCTCCGCCGGTCCTTCGACGGGCCGTATGACTCATAAGCAGCAAAACCAGACTGTTCTTTCGGGCATCGAGCAGCTTCCGTGGGGCGCACATGCCTGCCACGTCTATCGCTCCCGCGAGGACCTGGTCGAAAGGCTGGTGCCCTATTTCGCTGCCGGCCTGCGCGCAAACGAAGCCTGCTTGTGGATCACGGCGGGGCCGCTGGACGCGCGCGGCGCGGAAGAGCTGATGGTCGAGGCAGTTCCCGAATTTGGCGCTTGCCTGGCCAAAGGACAGATCGAGATCCGCGACGCGAAAGAGTGGTACTCGCCCGGGGGCCGCTTCGATGCTGCGAGCGTGGTCGAGGTATGGCTCGAGCGCGAACAGCAAGCGCTTCGGGCAGGCTATTCCGGGCTCAGGCTCTCCGGCGATACGTCATGGGTGGAGCGCACCGCGCGCGACGACTTCATGGAGTACGAGCGCAGACTCGGAGACGCTTTCCGCGGACGCCGGCTGATCGCGCTCTGCACCTACTCCATAAATCACTGCAGCCCGGAAGACGCGCATGAGATCGCGCGTTGCCATGAGTTCGCGCTCGCGCGCACGCCTTCCTCGACGACGCCCGCTGCGACGCTGGGGGACGTGCTATACGGAAACCGGCCCAAGGCCCTCGTACCCGAGCGGGACTGGGTCGCGCTCGTGCGCTCCGTCGCCGGCGGCGATCAGGTGGCGCTGCATGCGCTCTATGAACGGGCCCATCGCCCCGTCTTCACGCTCGCAGTGCGGATCTGCGGCAGCCGGGAAACCGCCGAAGAGGTGACGCTCGACGTCTTTCACGACCTTTGGCGGCGCGCCTCGGGCTACGACCCCGCCAACGGCACGGTGCTGGGCTGGATCATGAACCAGGCACGCTCGCGTGCGATCGACCGGCTGCGTTTCGACCAGCGCAAGAAGCGCTCTGACCCCGACGGCGCGGAGCCGGCAGCGGAGACAGAGGCCGACATTTCGCGCGATGTTCTCGAGCTCAAGGAGCAGAGCGCCGCGGTGCAGGCCGCGCTTGTCCTGCTGACGCCGGAGGAGCGCCAGGCGATCGAGACCGCCTTTTTCCATGAGCTCACTCACGTCGAGGTGGCGGCGCGGCTGAACCAGCCTCTCGGGACCATCAAGACCCGGATCCGTTCCGGGCTGCACAAGCTGCGCCAGGCGCTGGCCGCGGAAGTGAAGGGGCGATGAGCACGCTTCCGGGTCCGAATGGTTGCGCTCAGGTGGAGCAAGTATGCGCCTATGCGCTCCGGGCGCTGCCCGAGAGCGAAGCGCGCGCGATCGAGGCGCATCTCGCCTCGTGCCCGGAGTGCGCCCACGAGCTCGATTCGCTGCGGCCGGTGCTCTCTTCGTTCGCCGCCTGGCCCCAGGACGTGCTGCGGCCCTCGGCCTCGCTGCAGGTGCGCCTTGCGCGGCGCATCGCAGCGGGCGTCGGCAAGGAGCTGCCGCTGCTGCCGGCGCGACAGTGGTCCGAGCCGGAGTGGGAGGACGTCGCGCCCGGGATTTCGTGCAAGCTGCTCGCGAGCGACGAGGATAAGCCCGTCGTCACGATGCTGGTGCGCCTTGCGGCGGGCGCCGAATACCCGCCGCACACGCACGCGGGTGTGGAGGAGTTATACCTTCTGGACGGTGAGCTGTGGATAGACCATAGAAAGCTCTACCCAGGGGACTACAACCGGGCCGAGCCGGGCACCAGCGACGAGCGCGTGTGGAGCGAGACCGGCTGCACCTGCGTGCTTGTCACGAGCACCAAGGACGCGTTGCTCTGAGTCGACGGGTTTCCTTTTCCGGATTGACTCGCTCCGCGACCTCAGGTGCCGAACAGCCGTTGATCGCGAATTCGGCTTCATGACCATCGAGTTTTAGCAGCATCACCAGACTCCGCACCGAGTCGAGGTTGTCCTCGATCACCAGATCGAACGTTGATAATGTACCGATGGCCGCTCCCGCGGATGGTCCATGCCCGGGGAATCCCTAGCCATCGTCTAACCGAACTGCAATCCAAATTTCCACCAACGTCGTTTAGAGGTAGCGATGACTCGCGCCTGTTGAGCCGCGCCGGAGAGCGCCTAAAGCAACATATGTCAAAGTCGAACCGAAGCGATTCCGCCGAGAAGTGGCACCTGCGTCTTTACGTCGCCGGGAAAACGCCGCGCTCGCTCGCCGCGCAGGACAACCTCAAGGCCATCTGCGACAAGCACCTGCAAGGGTGCTACACCATTGAGCTCGTTGACCTACTAAAGAATCCGCGCCTCGCCAAAGAGCACCAGATCGTCGCGATTCCGACCTTGATCCGGAAGTTGCCCGAGCCGCTTCGCAAGATCGTGGGCGATCTCTCCGACACTGAGCGTACCCTCGTTGGTCTTCAGCTGGAACCCGTCGCCAGCACCACCGAATGACCAAAGCGAGGCGGGTCATCGTGTGCGAAGACGAAAAGGACGGCGCCGAGACCTACGAAACGTTGCTGCGTCTTTGCGGATTCGAGGTATTCAGTTGCCAAGAGGCTATCGGCTGCCTCAGGAAAGCGAGAGAGTGGTCGCCCGATGCGGCCATCATCGACATCGGCCTACCGGTGATGAATGGGTATGACCTTGCCCGGGAGTTACGAACACTGCCCGGCGGAGCCGGTCTGCTTCTGATCGCCGTGACTGGATATGGACGCCCCCAAGACGTGGCCAAGGCGCGTATCGCTGGTTTTGACTGGCACATGCGAAAACCGGCGCCGCCGAGCGCCATCATCGACTTACTTGCGGGCGGCAATATAGAGGCTCCTGAGGCAACCCGCCTACGCGAACACCCCACGATCGTGAAAGCCGGCTGACAGGGAAACGGCACAGCGCTTGCTCGCGGTAAAGCACCATATCTTCCGGGAGCGTGCGATGAAAGCGACCGTCCTTCTTGCTGCGTTTGCGTGCGCGGTTTTCGGCTTTTCCGCGCCGTCTGCAGCCCAATCGAGTTCCGATCGGCCGGCGGACTCGGCGAGCGCTCCGTCCTCGCCCGCCGGCGCATCGCAGTCCACTACGTCTTCGGACAAGTCTCAGAGCTCCGCGGGCTCTTCTGCGGATCAAAATCGCAAGTCAGAGACCTTCACGCACGGCGAATCGAAGCGTTGCGAGAGCCTCTCGGGCGCCGAGAAAGACCAATGCGACAAGGAAGAGGCGACCAAGACCGAAGGGCCCGCTGCGCAAGAAGCGTCCAAACCGGACAGTAAGAAGGACTAGCCGCCGCGGCGAGGCGCTCCAGCCCCCGGTTACGCGGCCGCCAGCTCGGCGACGACGCGGCGCACGTCGACCGGCAGGAACGGCTTCTCGATGACCGGGCGGCCGCTCGCGGCCGCGAAATCGCGCAGCGCCGAGGTGAGCGTGTCGCCGGTCACGAAGGCCACGCGGGCGGCGCGCTCGGGCCAGCGCTGCTCGATCTGCTGATACAGCGCGCGCCCGTCGACGTCGGGCATCCGGATGTCGGTGAGGATAACGTCGTAGCGCTCCCTGGCGAGGCGCTCCAGCGCTTCGCGTCCGGAGCTCGCGGTGACCACGCGATGGCACGCCTCGGTGAGGATCTGGTTCAGGGCTTCGCGAATCTCGGCTTCGTCGTCGACCACTAGGATGCGGCAGCGCTGAGCGCTCGGCGCGCCCTGCGGTCCGGCTTCGGCGCTGCCGGGCACGACCGAGCCGACCGGCAGGAGGATGCGGAAGATGGCGCCGCCGTCCGGCGGGCAGTCGACGCTGAGCGTGCCGCCGTGCGCTTCGACGATGCCGAGGCTCACCGCGAGTCCCACGCCGGTGCCGATGCCGATCGGCTTGGTGGTGAAGTAGGGTTCGAACACGCGCTTGCGCAGCTCCGCCGGGATGCCCGGCCCGCTGTCGGCGACGGTGATGTGGACCGCTTCGAGCTCCGCGTCGTGGCGCGTGCTCACGTGGATCCGGCGCGTTCCGGGGTGGTCCTGGAGCGCGTGCTGCGCGTTGATGACGAGGTTCAGCAGGACCTGGTGCAGCTGGTCCGCGTCCGCGTGGATCGGCGGCACGGCCGCGAGGTCGAGCTCCACTTCGATGCCGCTCGTGCGCACGGCATAGGCGGTGATGTCGAGCGCCGCGCTCACCACGTCGTTGATCGCGACGCGGCCGCGCTCCGGCTGCTGCTGCCGCGCCATGGCGAGGAACGTGCGCACTATGCGGGCGCAGCGGTCGGCCGCGGCGCGGATCTTAACCGCTGCGGCGCGCGTCGCCGGATCCCCTTTCTCCTCGAGCATCACCGCCCGCGCCACCACCACGGAGAGCGGGTTGTTGAGCTCGTGGGCGACGCCGGCGAGGAGCGAGCCCAGTGCGGCGAGCTTCTCGCGCTGGTAAAGCGCCTCGCGCTGGCGCGTGAGCTCCTCCGCCGAGCGCTTTTCGTCGGTGATGTCGCGGGCGATGGTCAGGACGTGCGGCTTTCCCTGGTACTGCATCGGGATGGCGTGCACCTCGATCTCGCGGGTCGAGCCGTCCTGGCGGGTCTCGGTGATCTCCATGCGGACCGGCTTCGCAGTGTCGATGCAGCGCAGGACCTGCGGTCGATAGGACGGTTCGGAGCTGCCGTACATCCGGGACAGCGCCGGATTGGCGTCGACCATCTCGGCCTCGGCGTTCCACAGCGCGAGCCCGTCGATCGAGGCGTTGAACATCGAGCGGTATTCCTCGGCGCTCGTCTCGAGCGCCTGCTGCACGCGCGCGCGCTCGGCGATGTCCTGCTGCAGCCGGGTCCGGGTCTCGGCGACGCGGATCGCCATGGCGTCGAAGGCCCGGCTCAGGCGTCCGAGCTCGTCCTCGCCGCCGAGATCGCTGCGCGCCGAGAGGTCGCCGGCGGCGATCTCCTCGGCCGCGCGCACAAGGCGCGCGGTACGGCGGGTGAGCAGGAAGTGGACCACCAGCCACATGGCGAGGGCGAGCGCGGTCACCCAGAGCGCCGAGTAGAGCGATTGCTGAAGCACCTGCGCGCGAGCCTCGGCTTTCGCGCGCCGGAGGTCGTAGGCGAGGAGCAGGCTGCCGGTGCGGGATGGCCGCAGCTGCTCGCTCTCCCGGCCCATGAGGATCCCGGCGTAGCTGAGCAGCGCGTCGTCGCCCAGGTCGTGGACGACCCGGGCATGGCGTTCCCGCACCGCCCGCGCGGCCTCGCCGGCATCGAACTCGGCCACGGCCTTGGCGATCTCGCGACCCAGCCAGGCGCGCCGCGTCGTGGCGATGACCATTCCCTGGTCGTCGGTCAGGCACACGTACAGGTAATCGTGGTTGTGCGCCAGCACCGCGATCTCGTGCTGCGCGATCGCCTGCTCACCCTTGAGCAGCAGGTATTCCAGCGTGCTCTGCAGGCGCGACATCTCCTGCGCCAGGCGCTTGCGGCTCTCCTGCTCCGCGGCGCGCTCGGCGCGCGGCACATGGTAGAGGAAGTTGAACGCGCTCAGCGTCGCGGCAAAGCCGAGCAGGATGAGCGGTACCGTGAGCCTGAGCGATGCCGGCACGCGGATCCTCACGGCGGCAGGTTCGCGAGCGGACCGGGTGCCAGCAGGGTTTCGATCTCGAGCTTGTCGCGCAGGAGCTTCGAATCGAGCATCAGGGCCATCAGCCGGCGGCCGGTGAGCGAGAGCTCGGGCGCCGCGCCGCCGAGCATCCTGAGGTTCTGCTCGCGGGACGGGATGTGCAGGCCTCGTAGCGCCGCCAGGAACTGCTCGCCGCTCGTCTGCTGCCGGATTCCCATGCGCCGCGCCGCGTCCTTCGGATCGAGCTTCATGTACTCGAGCGCGGCGAACCAGCCCGAGAGCAGCGCACGGACCGCGTTGGGCTGCTTCTCGAGCACGCTGGCGCGCACGGCGACGAGGTCGACGATCTCGCCCGGGATCTGGGTGCTGTCGAACAGCGTGGTGGCGCCGGATCGCAGGAGCTGCACGCGGTACGGGTCGAAGGTGACCGCGCCGTCGATCTGCCCCTTCTCGAACGCGCCCGGCTGCTCGTTCGACTCCAGGTGCACGACCCTGACATCGGCCGGCTGCATCCCGTTGAGCGCGAGGGCCCGGCTGAGCACGAAGGCGCCGAGCGCGCCGCTCTCCACCGCCACCGGCCTGCCCTTGAGATCGTGCATCGAGCGCATGCCGCGGCGGCCGACCACCGCGTCGGCGCCGTGGGATACGTCCACCACCAGGATGGCGCGCGGCTGCAGCCCGTCCACCGCGAGGCTGAAGAGCTCGTCCAGGCTGATCACCATGCCGTCGATCGCCTGGTTGCGGTAGGCGCGCAGCACCTCGCTCGCCGACGGATATTCCACCAGCTGCACGGCGCCGAGATCGAGATGGCCCAGCTCGCGCGCGAGGTACAGCGGCTCGCTGCCGATCCAGACGTTGGTGCCGATGCGCAGCGCCGGCTCGGGCTCGCGAATGCAGCCGGAAAGCGCCGCCAGCAGCGCGGCGCAGGTCAGAAGCCACAGTGCCTTTCTCGCCATCGTTTTCATCGCTGACTCACTCTCCGCTCGGGATGAAGATGTAGCCCTCGTTGCGTATCGTCCTGATGTAGCGCGGACGCGCCGGGTCGGGCTCGATCTTCCTGCGCACCCGCATCACGCGCAGGTCGACGCTGCGATCGAACGGCTCCCAGTCGCGCCGGCTCAGGTTCAGGATGCGCTCGCGCGACAGCGTCCGGTTGGGATGCTCGGCGAGCGCCTTCAGCAAGTCGAACTCGAGCGGCGACAGGGCGACGTCCCCGCCTTGCGCGTCGGTGAGCCGGTGCGCCGTGATATCGAGCACGCAGCGTCCCATCCGCACGCGCCCGTCGCCGAGGTCGCCGCGTCCGGCGGGCGACGTGCGGCGCAGCACGCTCTTCACGCGCGCGAGCAGCTCGCGCGGATCGAACGGCTTCGCGACGTAGTCGTCCGCGCCCATCTCGAGGCCCACCACGCGGTCCACCACGGCGCTCGCGGAGGTCAGCATCACGATGGCGATGCCCGCATAGCGCTCGCGCAGGTGCCGCGCCAGCGACAGGCCGTCTTCGCCGGGCATGTGCACGTCGACGAGCGCGAGATCGATGCCGCGCGCGGCGGCGCTCGCGCGCGCGGCGGCCGCGTTCCCGGCGCCGAGCGTCGCGTAGCCCTGGGCGGCGAAGTATTCCACCAGGACCTCGCGCACTTCGGCCTCGTCGTCCACGATCAGGAGGGTGGCCTCTCGCTTCACGCGCCTCCCAGCAGCGCACGGGCGATGACGTACGCAAGCGCCACCGCCCCGCACAGCTTGAAGAAATAGGACAGCCGCCGGGCGCTGATGACGAGCGAGCGCCCGATCCGCTCGCGCGGCTCCGGAGGCAGGTCGAGGCCGACCCGCGCAACCTCGCGCAGCTCGGTTTCGGTGATCCGATTCATTGGGCTCCGATGGCGCCCTAGAGAAGCAGCGTCACCAGGACGACCGCCACGGCGGCGAGCGCAGCGGCGATCTTGGATTCCAATTGGGTCGGAAACGTCAGTGGGGTCGTATGCATAGGTCCGCTCATGAGGACGTTGTCGGAATGGGGCGCCTAACCGCCGGCGCGAGGAGCGCCAGGTTGAGCGCCAGGCTCGGCGCGCCGGCGAGCAGCACGAACGATCGAAGGTGCCTTGCGAAGAGCCACTCCATGGCCGGGCTTTCTCCCTGAAACCTGCGCAAAATCGAGCCTACGCAGGCGCCATGTCGCCGTTTTTTCGGTTTGAATACGGATTGTTACCGCTTTGTATGCATTTCGACGGGAACGCCGGCGCTTATCGGCGCATCCAATGCCGCGGAGCAACACGAGAGGCCCTTATGAACAAACCTTTACAGCGCGCGAGCCAGGCCGAGACCTCCGACGCCGAGCTTGCCCGGCTCGTGGCCGGCGGCGACCAGGCGGCGTTCGAGGCGGTGATGCGCCGGTACAACCGGGCGCTCTTCCGCACCGCGCGGGCGATCCTGCGCGACGACGCCGAAGCCGAGGACGCGCTCCAGGAAGCGTATCTGCAGGTCTACCGCACCATGGCCAGCTACCGCGGCGAGGCGCGCCTCTCGACCTGGCTCGCGCGCGTGGTGGCGAACGAGGCGCTCATGCGCCTGAGGAAACAGACGCGGCGCAGCGCCATCGTCCCGCTTCAGCCTGGCGTGGCGGTCGAGGAGATCAACGAAATCGCGGAAGGCGGCATGGACAAACAACCGGAGGCCGCGGCGCGTCGCGCCGAGATGAGAAAGCTGCTCGAGGAGCGCATCGACGCGCTGCCGGGCGCCTACCGCGCGGTGTTCATGCTGCGCGCGGTGGAGGAGTATTCGGTCGAGGAGACCGCCAACATCCTGCAGATCCCCGAGGCGACGGTGCGCTCGAGATTCTTTCGCGCGCGCAGCCTGCTGCGGGAAGGCTTCGCCTCCGAGGTCGACCTCGCGTGCGAGGACGCCTTCGGCTTTGCCGGCGAGCGCTGCGACCGCATCGTCGCACGCGTGATGCAGCGCCTGAGCGAGGAGACGCGCTGATGAACATGCCGGTCGAGACCCTGACCGATCCTCTCGCGGCGCACGCCCGCGCGATGCTCGAGCACCTGGGCGAGGACCCGCATCGCGCCGGCCTTGCCGACACGCCCAAGCGGTTCGCCGGCGCCATGCGCTTCCTGACCTCGGGGTACGAAGCCGAGCCCGAGGACGTCGTCGGCAGCGGCATCTTCGAGGCCGAAGGCGAGGGCGTCGTGCTGGTGCGCGACATCGAGTTCCATTCGCTGTGCGAGCACCACATGCTGCCGTTCTTCGGCAAGGTGCACGTCGCCTACCTTCCGGGCGAGAAGATCATCGGCCTGTCCAAGATCCCTCGCATCGTCGACCTCTACGCGCGGCGGCTCCAGGTGCAGGAGCGCATCTCCGAGCAGGTGGCCGATGCGCTGATGAAGCTTCTCGAGCCCCGCGGCGTTCTCGTGCTCGCGGAAGCGCGCCACCTCTGCATGGCGATGCGCGGCGTCGAGAAGCAGCACTCGGCGACGGCCACGCGCGCTCTGCGCGGGGTCTATGCGCACGACGCGATGGCGCGTCAGGAAGTGCTGGCCATGGTCCGGGAGAGATAAGGCTCGTTACTTGCTGTCACCTGGCAGGAGGCCACATGCGTACCCCTGCCAACATCGCAAAGCACCCGATTCACCCCATGCTGGTCGCGATTCCGATCGGCTTATGGGTCTTCTCCCTGGTGTGCGACCTCGTGCTCGCGTTCGGCGGCACGAGCGAGAACTGGGCGATCGTCGCCCGCTACACCATGGTCGGCGGCATCGTCGGCGCGCTGGTCGCCGCGGTTCCCGGCTTCATCGACATGCTGTCGCTCCCCGCGGCCGTGAAGCGCATCGCGATCCTGCACATGAGCGTCAACCTCACCGTGGTCGCGCTGTATGTCGTCAACGTCTACCTCCGAGTGCGCGGCGTGGAGTCGAGCACGCCGGTGTGGCTGTCGGTGATCGCCGTCCTATTGCTCCTGGTGTCGGGCTGGCTCGGCGGCAAGATGGTCTACGTGCACGGCGTCGCGGTGGAGACCCCGCCCGAGCCGGCGCGTGCGTCCAAGGCTAACCTCACCTAGGCATGTGTTTTGCAGCACAAGCCGGCGCGGTACAGAGCCGCGTCGGCTAACCAGCCACGCCTTAACTTCAAAGGAGATTGCCATGACGTTGAAAACCCTGATCGCGGCGGCTGTCGCCGCAGCGTTTGCCTGGCCGCTCGCGGCCGGCGCGGATGATAAATCTTCCACCGGAGCGTCGGCGGGCAGCGACAAATCCGCCGCCAAGCCCTCGACCAGCGACAAGGCTTCCGCCGGCGCGACCAAGGACGACGGCGGCGCCGAAGCGATGTTCAAGGCGCTCGACAAGGACAAAGACGGCTACCTGTCGAAAGCGGAAGTGAAGGGCACGCCGCACGACAAGGATTTCGACAAGCTCGACAAGAACCACGACGGCAAGCTCTCGCGCGAAGAGCACGCGGCCGCGCCCGAGCATGCAAGCAAGGCGAAGTCGAGCAGCTCCGGTGGAACGAGCAGCGGCGGCGCGTCTAGCAGCTCCGGTGCGTCGAGCAGCGGGTCGATGTCGTCTGGAAGCAGCGCGGCACCGAGCGCGTCTTCCCCGAGCACTTCGGGCGGCGCCTCCGGCGGCAAGAGCTCGAAGTACTAGCCATTTCGGCGTTGCAAACCGGGCCCCGCTTCGGCGGGGCTTTTTATTGCAGGCTTTCCTTTGCGCGCGCGCACTCGAGGTCATCTATGGACATAACATTTCGCCGGGTATTCATTGCAGGGCTCGTTGCGGTTTCGCTCGCCGCGTGCGGAAGGAAGCCGCCCGAGGCGAGCAAGCAGGCGGCGAGCGCGCCAGGGCCGCTGGCCGTCCAGACCACCCCGACGCAGGCGGCTGCGTCGTCCCCCGGCGCCAACGCCGATCGCGTGGTCGGGCTGCCCGACTTCACGCCGCTCATGAAGTCGCAGGGCCCGGTGGTGGTGAACGTCATTACGACCAGCAAGGCTGCCGCGCAGGCGAGCCGCAGAGGCGCCCTGGACGAAAACGACCCGATGTACGAATTCTTCAAGCGCTTCATCCCCGATATACCGCCCGGCGGCGGCCCCGGCGCGCCGGAGCAGGGTGCGGAGCGCGTCGGGCTCGGCTCGGGATTCATCATTTCGCCGGACGGCTATATCCTCACCAACGGGCATGTCGTTGCCGACTCCGACGACGTCACGGTGCGGCTCTCCGATGCCAAGCGCGAGTTCAAGGCCAAGGTGGTGGGGGTCGACCGGCGCACCGACGTCGCGCTGATCAAGGTCGACGCGCACGACCTGCCGGTCGCGAAGCTCGGCACCTCCTCCCAGGTCGAGCCCGGTCAGTGGGTGGCGGCGATCGGCTCGCCGTTCGGCTTCGACAACACCATCACCGCGGGCATCGTGAGCGCGACGCGCCGGGCGCTACCGGACGAGAGCTTCGTTCCGTTCATCCAAACCGACGTCGCGGTGAACCCCGGAAATTCCGGCGGGCCGCTCATCAACCTGAAGGGCGAGGTGGTGGGCATCAACTCGATGATCTACAGCCGCACCGGCGGCTACATGGGCGTGTCTTTCGCCATCCCGATCGAGGTCGCGCTCGATGTCGCGAAGCAGCTCCAGGCCACCGGCAAGGTGACGCGCGGACGCCTGGGCGTGGGCATCCAATCCCTGACCAAGGAGCTGGCTCAGTCGTTCAAGCTCGATCAGCCGGTCGGCGCGGTGATCACCAACGTCGAGAAGGGAAGCCCCGCCGACAAGGCGGGACTCAAGGCCGGCGACGTGATCCTTTCCTACAACGGAAAGAAGATCGAGGACCCGAACGAGCTGCCGCGGCTCGTCGCCGCGACAAAGCCCGGCGAGAAGGCCAAGCTCGAAGTCTGGCGCAACGGCAAGCGCGAGCAGGTCGCGGCCACGGTGGGCGAGTTCCCGACGGAGGCGAAAGCGGCCGCGCGCACGGCGCCGGCGAAGGAATCGCATGACACCCTGGGCCTCGCCGTGAGCGAGTTGCCGCCCGAGGGACGCAAGGCGCTCGGCGTGGACTACGGGCTGGTGGTCGAGGATGTGCGCGGCGGCGCGGCCGCGGCAAGCGGCCTCGAGCGCGGCGACGTGATCGTCGCCATCGGGCAGGACCGCTTCCGCAGCCTCGAGGAATTCAACAAGATGCTCTCGCAACGCAAGGGCCAGCGGGTGCCGTTGCTGGTTCGGCGCGGAGACAGCGCCCTGTTTGTCCCGGTGGAGCTCGCCTAGCGGCTATCCGTGCATGGTGAGGCCGCCGGAGACGCTCAGCACCTGGCCGGTGATGAACTCCGCGTCGTCGCTCGAAAGGAAGAGCACCGCGCCGGCGATGTCCTCGGGCCTGCCCAGCCGCCCGATGGGCACCGCGCGGCGGTAGGCTTCGCGCAGCTTGTCGGGATTCCCCGCGCCCTGCATGAAGCTCTCCAGCATCCCGGTTTCGGTCAGCCCCGGGCACACCGCGTTGAGCCGCACACCCTTGGCGGCGAGCTCGCGCGCTAGCGTCTTGGTGAGCGCGATCAGGCCGCCCTTGCAGGCCGAGTAGGGCGCCTCGCCGGAAGAGCCGACGCGCCCGGCGTCGGAAGCCACGTTCACCACCTTGCCCTGCCCGCGCTCAGCCATTCCGGGCAGCACGCAGTGGAGGACGTTCATCGCGCCGAGGAGGTTGATCGAGATGATCTTCTGCCAGAACGCGGGATCGGTGTTCAGGAACGGCCGGAACAGGTCCCAGCCGGCGTTGTTCACCAGGATGTCCACCGGGCCCACGCGCGCCACGGCGCTTTGCACGGCCGCATAGTCCGTGATGTCGACCGCTGGGCTCGCGTTGACGTCGAAGATTTCCACGCGCGCGCCCTCGTCCTCGAAGCGCTGCACGATCGCGGCGCCGATGCCCGCGGCCCCGCCGGTGACGATGGCGGTCTTGCCCTTCAGTCCTCGCACCAGCTAACTAGGCGGCGAGCTGCCGCGCGATGAAGGCCTTCACCATCTCGTGCGCGCGCGTGGTCTGCGGCCCGGGCTCGGCGACCCACTCGTGGACACTGTTCGCGAAGAGCTCGTACTGCACGTCGCCGCCGGCGGCGCGGTAGGCCTTGGCGAACTTTTCCTGCACCGCGGGCAGCACGTTGTCGTCGAGCGCGCCCTGCATGATGAGCAGCGGCCGCAGCGTCACCGCTTCCTTGCGCTCGAGCATCTCCAGGGGGTTCGCCTCGTGGATCGACTCCCACGGCTGGAAGAATGTCTTGCTCGCCTTGATGAGGTTCTGGTTCGGCTTGCGCTCGGCCTGCTGCCAGCGCGCGTACGGATCGCTGATGGGCGAGCGCGTGGCGACATAGGCGACGCGCGTGTCGACGTTCTGCCCGTTCGCCAACGGGATCGCGTTATAGCGCTTGTCGTTCGGACGCATGGCGATGAGCTCCGCCACGTGACCGCCGCTCGAGCTGCCGTAGAGGCCGAGCGTCGAAGGATCGCCGTTCCACTCCGCGGCGCGCGCTTTCAGCCAACGCACCCCGTAGCTCGCGTCCTGCACTGCGGCCGGGTAGGGCGCCTCGCCGGAGATGGTGAGATCCACCGCCACGACGAGCACGCCGCTCGAGGCGATCGCGCGGTCCATCGGCTCCTCCGCCTTGCGGTCCTTGCGCTGCCAGGCGCCGCCATGCAGATCGAGCACAACCGGGAACGGGCCCGCATTTGTTCCATTTGCTTGCGGCGCATAGATCCGCGCCATGAGCTCGCGCCCCTGCGCGTTCTTGCGGAACGGGACTTCGGTGACCTTGAGGTCGTAGCGGGCTGCCGGATCGTAGCTGTTCGCTTTTGCGGCGGCGATGCCGGGAACTCCAAGGGCGGCCAAGGCAGTCATCTCCTTCAGGAAAGTGCGGCGGGCGTGCGGGTCCATCGCGGGAACCTCCTCTTGACGTTAGGGCGAATACTGCGCCCTACAGGGTCTTTCATGCAATCGGGGAGCGCTTGCAACTCTGCGCCGGAGGTGCGCAAATGCTGGCCTCATGAGGGTCGCTTCGATGTCGCGCCGTCGTGCGATCGCCGGGACGCTGGCGCTCAGCCTGGGGGGACTCATGCCACGGCGTGTGCTGTCCGCAGCCGAAGCATCCGATCCGCCGGCCCACCCGCTTGCGAATCGGCTCGCGGCCTATGCGGCCGAGCTGCGCTTCGAGGACCTCGACGCCGCCACCGTCGAGCGGGTCAAGACGCACGTCATCGACACCGTCGGCTGCGGCATCGGCGCGTTCGACGAGAAACCGGTTCGCATCTGCCGCGACGTAGCGCTCGCGGTCCAGGGGAGCGCAACCGTCATCGGCACCAACCGGAAAACGACGTGCGATCTCGCGTCCTTCGCCAACGGCGCCGCCTTCCGCTACCTCGACTTCAACGACGCCTACGTGGGGCGCTTCGCAATCCATCCAAGCGACCACATTGCGGCATGCCTTGCAGTCGCAGAGACAGAGCGCGCGAGCGGCAAGGACTTGATTGCCGCAATCATGGTTGCCTATGAAGTGAATTGCCGGTTGGTCGACGCGCTCGATATTTCGTCGCGCGGCTGGGACCCGCCTGTGCTGAGCCTTCCCGCGGTGGCGCTTGCCGCCGGCAAGCTGATGAAGCTCGCGCCCGAGCGCCTGACGCACGCGGTCAATCTCGCGATCAACGACCACATCCCCATGGCGCAGACGCGCGTGCAGACGCTGTCCGATTGGAAGGGTCTCGCCGACGCCGAAGCGGGCCGCAACGCGGTGTTCGCCGCGATGCTTGCGCGCGGCGGGCTGACGGGTCCCGCGCCGATTTTCGAGGGGGAATCCGGTTTCTTCCGCCAGGTGACAGGCTCCGCGAATATCGATACCCGCGCCTTCGGCCGGCGCGGCATCGCGTTCCGGATCCATCAATGCGGCCTGAAGCCCTATCCCGCCGTGATCTACAGCCAGACCGCGATCGTGGCCGCAATCGAGGTGGCCAGGGAAGTCGGCTCGCTCGATCGCATCGCCGCGATCGAGATCGCGACGACGAAGCGGGGCTATCAGCGAACCGCAGCAGAGCCCGAGAAGTGGTCGCCGAAGACGCGCGACACGGCCGACCACAGCTTGCCCTATATCACGGCGAGGGCGATGTTCGACGGCGACATCACCAACGCGAGCTTCGCCCCGCACATGTACCGCGATCCCCGCATCCTCGCCTTCATGCAGAAGATCAAGGTGAGCGAGGATCCGGTGCTGACCGCGCGGGTCGGCGAGGCGGTCCCCACGCGCGTGACCGCGATCCTCCAAGACGGGAAGCGAATTGCGCGCGAGGTCGATTTGGCGCCGGGGTTCCCCGGGCGGCCGATGACCAAGGCCGAGTTAGAACGGAAGTTTCGCGGCAACGTCGGTCAGCGCTGGCCGGAGGCGCGAACCAGCACCATACTCGAGGCTCTATGGAACCTCGACCGGGCGGACGATCTGGCCGCTCTCCTTGGCAAGCTCGCGCTGCAAGCGTGACGCGGCTCATCATTCGCCAGGCGCGCGCTGAGGACGCAGCGTTGCTATGCGCCGCGGAGAAGGAGATATCCCGGTCGCCCGGGCTCCTCGTTTCACAAGCCGATGAACTATTGTCCGGAGCGTTTGCGTCCCTCATCGCCGCGCTCGCCAGCGGGCAGGGTTGCTACTTGGTCGCCGAGGAAGACGGCCGGCTCGTCGGCCACGCGTTTTTGCAGCCAATGGATCTCAGGGCGGTTTGCCATGTCTTCCGTCTCACCATCGTCGTGCACCCGGGGTGCAGCGGGCGCGGGATCGGAACGGCGATGATGAATGCCCTGGCCGAATGGGCGCGCCAGGCGCCGGCGGTGCAAAAGGTAGAGTTGATGGTCCGCTCTACAAACGATCGTGCGCGGCGGCTTTACGAGAAGTTCGGTTTCGTCGAGGAAGGGCGTTTTCGCAACCGCATCCGCCTCACCGACGGCAGTTTCATCGACGACATCACGATGGCGTGGTTTCCCAAGGAAGCGTCGGCCTACGTCCGTGGACACGCGAAGTCGACCGCAGCCCCACGAGGATTGCTATTTGACTACGGCGACACGCTGGCCGAAGAAGCGGGCTTCGATGTGCGCGCAGGCAATGAGTGGCTGCTTTCGCGCGCGTCTCACCGGCCACCGCATGTCAGCATCGAGGAGGTGCTGGCGCGGGCTGACCGTGTCACGAGAGAGGTAGCAGCTCGCCGTGACCGTACTCATGTAGAGACGCCGTGGGCGAGCCTCACCAGGCTGATTCACGAGTATTTCGGCATTCAGTTCGTTGCGCCCATGGCGGAGCTCGAGATGGGTTTTTGGAGGGCCGCGGTGCAAGCGAGGCCGATGCCCGGCGCGCGCCGAGCCCTGGAGCGCTTCCACGAATTTGGCATGCCGATCGGTGTAGTGAGCAACACCTGTTTTGGCGCGCCAGTGATTCGCTGCGAACTCGAAAAGCATGGGCTCGCGCAGCACCTCGCCCTCGTGGTTGTCTCTGCGGACTACTGCGTGAGAAAGCCGAACCCGCTCTTGTTCGAGGCCGCAGCGGCGAGGCTCGGTATTCCGACGGAGGAGATCTGGTTCGTGGGAGATCGACTCGACACGGATATCGCCGGCGCCAAGGCGGCCGGCATGACGGCCGTCTGGTTCAACCCAAAAGCGACAGAAGATCGCGCCCGCGATGCCGACTTCACCGTGACCGGCTGGGACGATCTAGTGCGGCTGGTTTCGCAAGAGCGCTTGCCGCCGAACGCCAAAGAAAGCGCGGGTTCCGGCCTTTAGCGCGTCACCGACACCTTCACCTGGTCGGTGGCTTGCCCGCCGAGGTTGTCCGTCACCTTCACCTCGAACACGAGGTCACCGGTCTTGAAGCTCTTCGGCACGGTGAATGTGAGTTGCGCGGACGTCGTATTGCCGAGCGACACCGCCTGCCCGGACACCTGCCGCCACGCGTAAGCGACGATCTGCCCGTCGCGGTCCTGTCCGTTGGCGGCGAGCTGCACCGTTTGTCCGCGCGCCGCAGTGATGTCTGCGCCGGCGTTCACGGTCGGCAGCGTGTTCAAGACCGTCAACGTGGTCGTGCTGGGCGCGGACCACGTAATACTGTCCGTCACCAGGAGCGTGACCGTGTAGTTCCCAGGGAAGAAGAACCCGCCGTTGCCCTGGGACGGTACGAAGGTCTGGCCCGATGAATCGCGCACCGTGTACGAGAAGCCGAGCGAGTCGCCGTCGAGGTCGCTGCCGGTGCCGTTGAAGCTGATCAACGTCATGCCGAAGCCGGAGTAGGGCCCGCCGACGTTCGCCACCGGGGCATGATTCGGAATGTCGACCACCACCGTGGCGGGATCCGAGTCGAGCGTGCCGTCGTTGACGACGAGCGTCGCGATGTGGCGCCCTTTCTGGGTATAGGTGAAGGTCGGGCTGACACCCGTGCCGCTGCCGATGGTGAACTGGTCGAACCTCCAGCGGTAGGTGAGCGCATCGCCGTTCTGGTCGGACGAGCGCGAGCCGTCGAAGCTGACCGGATGGTTCACCAGGCCGACGTAAGGTCCGCCCGGATTGGCCACCGGCTTGAAGTTGTACGAGGTCTGGAAGAGGCGCAGCGCGCTGCTGTCGGGCACGCTGCCGAGCCAGTTCGTCGCCTCGAAGGCGTCCTTGTCCTCGGTGCCGACCGCGGCGGTGGCGCCGGCGTCCACGAACTGGCCGCCGAAGGTGGTGTCCTTGTAGCGGAACACGATGTCGTTCGAGCCCTCGTACAGCGTCATCTGGAACGTGCCCTCGGTCGAGGTGTCCCAGAGCAGCACCCGGTCCCAGGTGATCGTCAGCCGCCGCTCGGGCGCGGTGCCTTCGAACAAGGTCTGGATGTGCGTGTTGAGTCCGGGCGACATCATGTCGCCATAGACCGAGATGAGGTCGTTCGGCGGGAAGTCGTCGGGCAGCGGCTTTTTCGGCCAGAAGATCGCGTAGAGCGGCTGCGGATCGAAGGTGACGTAGCCGTTCAGGCTGATCGTGAGGCTCGCCCGGTCCTCGTTGTAGAAGTTGAAGTTGAAGCCGAGCGGCAGCGTGACGACGGTCAGCTCATCGAAGACGTACTGCGTGCCGGCGCTGGTGTCGATCCAGCTGTACGCCGTGGGCTCGGTGCGGTAGCTGGTCAGGACGCGCACGTTGCCAGAGACCGAAGCGGTCACCTCGAATCCGGGTAGGTCGGCGCTGACTGTAATGCCCACTGCTCCCGGGGCGGCGGGGCTCCAGTCGTTCGCGTAGATGCCGTCGCCCGCCGCGCCGTCGCCGTGCGCGCCGTCGTCGTACAGCGTGAGCGGCGCGTCGCCCGAGGAAAAGCTCGCCGTGACGCTGGCGCCGGCCACTCCTGAGTCGCACGAGGCGAGCTCCACGCTGATGTGCTTGCTCTTCGGGTTGTACGCCTTGAAGGCGTCGCCCGGACCGATGATCCTCAGCCGTGCGTCACCCGGTGCACAGCTCAGCGCTCGGGCGGCGTTGAGCCGGCCGGCGCTCGCGACGCGGCCCGCGAGGCCCGGGACGCGATCGGTGCTGGTCCACAACAGGCGCTTCAACTGCGCCGGCGTGCGCGTGGGATCCTGCGCCAGGAGCAGCGCCGCAGTGCCCGACACGAACGCGGCCGCCTCCGAGGTGCCGTCGATCGCCTTGTAGCCCGACGCGTCGCGACAGCAAGCCTGGCCGGTCGCCGGCACGGTCGAGACGATCCCTGCGCCTGGCGCGCCGAGGAGCACGGAGGTGGCGCCCGAGTTCGAGAATGAGGCCAGCTCGTCGGCCGGCGTCGTGGCTGCCACCGCGATCAGGTTGGGATTCGTCAGGCTGGCGGGGTAGCGCGGCGACGCATCGTTGTTCGTCGAAGTGTTGCCTGCTGCGGCGACGATGAGAACGCCCGCCTGCTCGGCGGCGGCAACCGCATCGGCGAGCGCCTGCGAGTACTCGTCCGTCGCCAGGCTCGCGTTCACCACGCGCGCGCCCATGTTCACCGCATAGTTCAGGCCGCTGATCGTGTCCGAGAGGAAGCCGCCGCCCGAGAAGTCGAGCACTTTCACGCTCATGATGCGCACGCGCCAGCTCACGCCTGCGACTCCGGTGCCGTTGTTGCCGACTGCGCCGATGATCCCGGCGACGTGCGTGCCGTGCCCGCTGTCGTCCATCGGATCGGCCCTGAAGTTGTAGAAGTCGAAGCCGTAGACGTCATCGACCTTCCCGTTGCCGTCGTCGTCGACGCCGTTGCCCGGGATCTCGCCGGGGTTGGTCCAGATGTTTCCGGCAAGGTCCGGATGCGTGTAGTTCACGCCGGTGTCGAGCACCGCGACGACGATGTCCGGGCTCCCGGTCTGCAGGTTCCAGGCCTGCGGCGCGCGGATGTCCGCGCCCGGTACGCCACCCGCCTGGCCGATGTTCTGCAGGCCCCACTGCGCCGCAAACTGCGGATCGTCTGGCACTGCGCTTGCGCGCACCGCATGGTTCGCCTCGATGCGCTCGATCACACCTTCGCGCTTGAGCTGCCGCAGCGCCTTCGCATCGTTCGAGTTCGCGAGCGCGACGTGCCACCACCGTCCGATCGCCGCCTGCGGTGCTTTCTTCGGCGCCTGGAACCGCTTCGTCTTCCCGAGCCCTCGCGCCGCGAGGTGCCCCGCCATCTGCTCCTCGCTCAGGCCGGATTTGAACTTCACGAGAAACCCGCCCGACGAATCGCCGACCCGTTGCACCTGCGGCTGCGCGGCCGCTTTCGGCGCGGTATTCCCGCCCGGCCCTGCGCCATGGGTGCTGAACGAGCCAAGGATGAGAGACGTCGCGGCGAGCGCGACTCGGACCGAGCGCAGTTGTTTCATTGTTCTTCCCCTTGCCGATGGAGGTCGGCTTGTTCTTTGGCTAACCGCTACCGGGGATGCATCCTAGAGGATCTGTGCAACGACGCAACTTGGACGCGCGGATAAGACGCCGTTCCATTTGCAACACGGGCGCGCTTGACAAGCGCGGCGTACCGGGAAGATACTAAACCTAATGGTTAAGTATTCCGACGACCAGCTCGACGGGATCTTCGCGGCGCTCTCCGACCGTACGCGCCGCAAGGTCCTTGCTTCGCTCGAGGACGGCAGCCGCCCCGTGACCGAGCTGGCGTCGACGCACGACATGTCGCTTCCGGGCTTCATGAAACATTTGCGCGTGCTCGAGGACGCGGGACTGCTGGAGCGCACCAAGGAGGGGCGCGTAGTCCGCTGCACGCTGCAGCCCGAGCCCATGAAGGAAGCGGCGTCGTGGATTGCGCAGTACGAGAAATTCTGGACCGAGAAGCTCGATTCTCTCGCCCGTTATCTTTACCAGCAGGAGGAATTGCAGACATGGAAGCAGTCCGCCTCATTGACAAGCCCTCCCTCACGCTCACGCGGGAATACGCCGCGCCGCCCGAAAGGATCTGGCGGGCGTGGACCGACGCGAAAGCGCTGAGCGAGTGGTGGGGACCGGAGCCCGGTGGGGCGGTGTCGGTCGCCGAGCTCGACG